>OGMO01000282.1_pt1 | contig 54099 bp, 41 predicted proteins | sample 1573241 | NCBI WGS metagenome assembly OGMO01 (sample SAMEA2581896, study PRJEB24529) | metagenome | biome: Human gut stool | place: China | collected 2011 | reverse complement strand
AGTGAGTGTTGGGGAGCAAGGCTTTCGGCCTAAGGACTCGATGCCATCAATGGGAACCGCCCTTGAACCACGAGACCGCGTGGTCCAAGGAATCCCCGCCCTTTAGGACGGGGAGGAAGTCAACCTGAGTTTGGAGGCAACAAAAAGCCCGCGGCTGCTGATGCTGCGAGCTCTGGATCTCCCCCTTCGTCACGCCGATCCGGGTGGCTTGGGACAACTGGCGGACGATGATGAAGAGGGTGAATTCGTTGAAAAATTCGATCAGTCGACGGCGAGCATGACGTTGGAGGCCTTGATCACCGCGTAGGCCTTGGCACCCTTGAGGCCGAGGGCCTTGGCGGACGTCGTCGTGATGGAGGAGACGATGCGTTCGCCGGCGGGCGTTTCAACCGTCACTTCGGTGGAGACGGGGCCATCGTGGATCGCGACGATCTTGCCTTCAATGCAGTTGCGGGCGGAAATCTTCAAGAGAATTTCCTGTGAAAGATGCGTATGTTGTGCGGACGACCTGATTCGGGCAGGGCGCCATTCCTTTTGGGAACATCGCCCATTATAAACACTCTGGAACACAAAACGCGCATCGGGGAGGCATTAACGAACAGAAACACCGGGGATCAAAATTGAGGATTGAGCGTTCTCCTCGCGTCATCAGAGATGAAGAATTCATTACGCTGATGGCATTGAATTGAACGCCGGAAAGGACGATCATCGTAACTCCTGAGCACTCAGCATGAATACCCGAAGTGATCAATGAGCCTTGCGATGTTCGCGAACTTCTGCAAAAAGGAAGGCAGCGATGCCGCTCCAGATGAAGAGGAGGGGGAAGAGTTCGGCCCAGCCGAAACGCTCGTTGAAGAATAGGATTCCGAGCAAAAGCGTGAGGATCGGCGAGATGTACTGGCAGAATCCGAGCACGTTCATCGGGAGGTTGACCGCTGCGATCGTAAAGAAGATAAGCGGGATGGAGGCGACGATGCCGGTGCCGGCGAGACAGAGCGAAAGCTCGGGATTGACCGTCGGCAGGAAGTGATTGTCACCGATCGACGAAAGCCAGAAGACATAACCGAAAGCAACGGGCATCATCATGAGGGCTTCAAGCAGAATGCTCACCCAGGCGTCGAGCATGAGCTTTTTCTTGAGCGCCCCGTAAATTCCCCAGGTCGCCGAGACGCCGAGCGAAATCCAGGGGAAGTGGCCGAAGGAGACGATCATGATGAGGACGCCGGTCATGGCGAGCATCACGCCAGCGGTCTTCGTGCGCGAGAGGCGTTCATGGAAAAAGAGAACACCGCAGGAAACGGAGATGAGCGGCGTGAGGAAAGTGCCGATGCCGAGCTCCACAACGTGACCGCTCAGAACGGCGATCACGTTTATCCACCAGTTGAGACCGGCGAAGCACGCGGCGGTCGCGAGCAGAAGGGCTGTGACGGGGGAGGTGAAAATCGACTTGATGTCGGACCAGGCGGAGCGGAGTTTTCCGCGGACCGCCATCACGAGCGGGATGAAGAGAAGCGACCAGAGAATGCGATGGGCAATCACCTCTACGGAGCCGGCTCCTTCGAGCAGGTTCCAGTAGATGGGCATGAGCCCCCAGCTGAGATAGGAGACGATGGCTCCGGTAAGTCCGAGCCGGAAGTCCGGCTCCAGTCGTTTGGTCATTAAGCTTCTGCAGCACCTTCAAGATGAGAAAGGCCGTACTTCTCCAGAATGTTGCGCGCCCGCCTGATGCCTTCGTCGGAAATCCAGACCGCCTTGTGGTCACAACCGGAAAGATCGGAGGACTGCAAAAGATTGTCGAGCGTCTCCCAGTCGAAGCTACGCCAGCTGGCACGGGCGACCTGGTCGTCATGGTTCCACTTGAAGCGCTTCAAATAAAGGAGCGCGAGGGTCAGTTCCTCGATGCCGGCCTCAATGGCATCGTCAGTCAGAGTGTCTTCATTGTTTTTTTGTTCTTGCATGGAGGCTTCCTGGCTTTGTTTTGTTTTTGCTATCTCGACATTCTACCTGCTGTGGCGAAAACGTGCCCGAACGAGGCGTTTTCAGAGCCCGGAAGCCCCAAAGGGCCTATTTTTTCACGTTCTCAAATGCCTCTCTCTCCTTGTCGCACAGCTAAAGAAAGGATTTTCATGTTCATCTGGACGCAAATAAACGCGATCTTTCTACTGCAGGCCATCATCCATTCATCTCAAACCATTCAACCGCGCCATGTGAAGTGCCGTTTCTGGTTTTTTTGCGCCGTCGCCCGAGCACAATCATCCTTGAAGCCCCTCTTGAAAATCCTGTAGTCCTGAACCCCTCAAGGGGTAAATCGGATCGAAGGAAGAGATATAATATGTTAATGTCGTAGAATGTTCATTCTCGTGCGTTATTTTTGGCGCCCGCCGCCCGCACGAAGAAATGCACGGCTTCGTTCTCCATCAAGGGTTTTCTGAAATGTCAACGGATTTTGAGGTCATGGTCCCGCCCGAAGGCGCCGCTTCTGGCGTAACTCAGGAAGGCATGCTGTCGGCAGCGGCCGGAGCAAATTCGGGACCAGTCAATGCGGCGCTCGCCTATCTCGCGACGCTTCATTCGCCGCAATCGCGCAAGTCGATGGGGTCAAAACTCAATGTCTTCGCCCGATGGACCGGCGCCGCCGATCTTCGGGACTGTCGTTGGGGCGAGATGAAGACCGAACACGTGCTCGCTTTTCTGGCCAAACAGGAACGCGACGGCATTTCGGGCTCGACTTCAAACTGCTATCTGGCAGCACTCAAGGGTGTGGCTCAGGCGGCCTGGCTCGCCCGATCGATGGAGCACGAGGACTATCTGCGCATCAAGTCCCTGAAGCAGAGGCGTTTCTATCGACTCCCCACGGGGCGCGCGCTTTCCTTTGACGAATCCCGAAATCTCCTTGCGGGTTGTGATGCGGACACGGCGATCGGCGCCCGTGACCGTGCAGTCATCGCACTGATGCTCGGCTGCGGACTTCGCCGTGGTGAAATTCCTGGCATCCGCATCGACAAGCTCGATCTCTACAACCGTTCGCTCACCCTGATCGGCAAGGGCGACAAGGAGAGGAGGGTGTTTCTGCCACCGCCCGTCGCCCAGGCGGTCGAGGACTGGGTGCGTCGCTGGCGTGGCGCGGAGTCCGGACTTCTCTTCGGACGCATCTACAAGAACGGACGCATTTCCATCACCGACGCACTCGATCCGAGTTCAGTTGGTCGAATCACGAAACGCCGCATGGAGTCCGCGAACCATGAGTCGGCGACGGCGCATGACCTCCGACGAACATTCGCCACTCGACTCTTTGCGAACAACGTCGACATCGTGACCGTCAAGAACATGATGGGTCACTCGAACATTTCGACCACCGCCATGTACGACCGACGCGGTGATGATGCGATGAGAAGGGCTGCCGAAAACGCCGTGCTCTAATCCCGCCTGCGCTTCGGTTTCATTTTCACAACACCATCCCCGCATGCCGGCATGAAAACGTTTAAGACAGGACTTTGCGGCCGCAGATTCCATTCACCCGGTCAATCTTCCTGTCGTGTTGGAGTCTTGTATCTGTAATCTCAAAAACGGTTGAAAATCATTAGGCATACTGGTATAGTCAACACCCACTCGTTATGCCGTGATTCCCTGAATTGTTCTTTTTCCGCGTCAGATTTCGATTCAGAGCTTTCATCGTCTTGCCTTCTTTCAAATTTGAACCTCTGTACCAGACCATTTCGACCTCGATATGATCCCTCTTCACAGATAGGCAGACATGGGTCGGCTTGATGAGCTTACTAGCCGATTTCGCGTAGATTAAACCACGGCGTGACATCGTTGTCGAATCATTCACATAAGATTTATAAGATGCTGATACCCCCCGCTAGGTTAGGATTCCTCAACCGTTTCATAACGTTGGCTAAGGCTTTGATGCTGCCGGCCGCGCTCTATCTTTTCGCAATCTTCTTCATTTTCCTGACGAATGCCTTTCTGCTCGGCACATTCAGACATGCCTTCGGACACGCTGGCCACACCTTGTTGACAGCGGTCGGCCTTGCGGGATTTTTTTACGTCTTTCGCAAGGATCGACGGGATCTTGCGACCACGTTGATCTTGTATTTGCTACTGAATGTGCCGGCCGCCATGATTTACTGGGATGCAGATTCGAATGTTAGAGATGCCTTCGATCTGACAAGGGGCCTCACAGAGAACAACTGTTGCGCGATCTCGCTAGCCGTATTAATCATGTTTTTTACGGCATCTTCATGCTTTTTCAAGAACAGATTCGTACAGAGGCTGATCCGTCTGCTTTCCGCAGTGCTCTGGGGAGCCGCTGTCTTATTGCCGCTTTCCTTCATCGGTTACTGGCTGTCTCATGATGGCTTGATGAACGCCGACACGTTGATTGCGATCTGGCAGACCAATCCCAGCGAAGCAGTCGAATACATCTCCTTCAAGGGCCCGATATTCACAGCAGTAGTTGGCATTTTTGCTGTGCTGATGTCCGCCATCTCACTCAGAGCGCTCACCTGCCGCCAAAACATCGGCATTTTCAACCGAGCTGTTCCTGTTATAACGGTAATCATGTTGGCCACCAGCATATTTGCAGCCATAAAAAACGCACGAAATATCACCACGGAGATCGTGGCTGTAGCCGTTGAAAAGGTACAGGAGCTCGATGCTTTCAAAAGCAAGCTTGAGGAACGCAAGTCCCTGATTGCATCTCTTGAGGGGCTCCGCGACCAGGGGCGCCGCGGCCTTTACGTCGTCATTGTCGGGGAATCCCAGACTCGCGACAGGATGTCTGCCTACGGCTATGAGAAAGAGACGACCCCGTGGTTGACACGTCAGGCGGTAGACGATCATTTCGTTCTCATGCAGAATGCCTATTCCTGCTACCCGAATACTGTTCGATCCCTTGAACAGGCACTTACGGCGCGCTCACAATTCACCGACAGATCTCTCGCCGAGAGCCCCTCGATCGTGGAAATTGCCCGAGCAGCCGGCTACCATGTTTCGTGGTTGAGTAACCAAAACAGGCTGGGCGGCTGGGACTCTCCAACTACCGTCATCGCCAACGAAGCAGACCATCAGGTCTGGATCAACGAAACCATCGGTGAGAAAATTCAGAGCCGGCATTACGACGATGCACTCGTGGACGAACTTCAAAAGATACCTGTGAACCACGAAGCCAAACAACTGGTCTTTCTGCATGTCCTCGGTTGTCACAGCAACTATGAACAGCGATATCCGTCCTCGTATGCCTCTCGAGACGGCGAACCTGGCGAGGATTATGACAATGCCGTCCGCTTCAGCGACGATTTCACGCGACAGGTGTACGAATATCTCCGAACCAGGTCGGATTTTCAGGCGCTTCTCTTCTTCTCAGACCATGGCGAAAATCCGAAGCACGGTCACACGCTTGATCCCTTCACCTGGGAGATGGTGAGAATTCCCTTGTGGGCCGTCTTCTCTGATAATTTCATTCAATCGTCGCCTGAAGTAGTCAAGGCACTGCAGCAGAACGTCGTGAATTTTTTTACCAATGACATGGTGTTTGATCTCCTCTGCGGTCTTCTCGACATAAAGGATCAGCCCTATTACGACCCGGAAAACGACCCGACATCCACGTCATACTCCCGTACTCTTCAGGACCTAACGACGACTTCTGGAAAGTTCCGAATTGCAGATGATCCAAATCTCTGATACTGACTAAATCTGCTGAGTCGATCGGAGCATTGGTTGAATGATACTCATACCTGCGTATGCATCATCGTGACGACTGACGCTTCGGCACGCATTAAACTCTACAAAGACAAATCATGATTTCGACATTTAATAAAATAAGATTTAGCAAAATAAAGTACGGTCTCTATTTTGTTTTTTTTAATTCTGGTCATTATTTGCACATTTTACAATCAAAAGATTGCGAAAAAGATTCTTAGCATAGACTTTATTGAGCAAAGGTTGTCTAATAACATCCCCGACAAAATCTGGCTTCATCGCTGCAATTCGGCACAAAGACTCGCCATCTTCCACAATAAATATTACGGCGTTGAAATCGACATCATTTATCACGACAACCTAAAGAAGTTCGAAAGCTCCCATGACCTGGAAGATCCAGAAAGCAATAATCTTGAGCAAATCTTTAGATATTATGCTGAAAACAAGCTGACTAACAAAATGTGGCTTGACTTCAAAAACCTGTCGGACAAAAACAGCATTGAATCCGAAGAAGCCTTGTCAAAACTCATCGACAAATACGGCATCCATCAAAAGGACATCATTATCGAAAGCAAAGACTGGAGGGCGCTGAGGCAATACAGGGACAGCGGTTATCAAACCAGCTACTACTTTCCATACTATCGGAAGGAACAGTTGAATGATGTCCTTAAAAAAGACATTGAGGAAATTTTACAGTCAGGAAATGCAAACTATATTTCCTTCTACTGCGAATATTATAACTTCATAAAAGAATTGAACATTCCGAACGAAATAAAATTACTGACATGGGCCGATGGAAGCCGTTGGTATGAAATTGCATACCTCAACAAATTTCAGGAAATCATGAATGACAAGAATCTCGTCGTCATATTGTCAAAAGAGACGAAAGATTGGCGTTAATAGTGGAAAAGCAAAAATTAGCCAACATCCAGCGGTAAACGGATTTCCCGCCGTTGAGCAATCTTGACGGAAACAATGAAAGCAGCCCTGATTCACGTTGAGGGCTGCCTTTTTTTGGAAGTTTAAACGTATTCGGTGATTTATCCTAATTTCACCATCAGGATGGCACATGCTAGAGCTCAAATCGTACAATAAATGAATATTTTCGAATATTTCCTCTGGCGATAAGTATCTGCGTAATCATGCCATAAACGAAATTGATCATATTGTAGGGCTTTGAAAACAATCAACTTCGAAGTGTCATATGAATCTTTCATTCGGTTTAACCGTTCTTGCCAGATAATAAAAAAGAGGCGTTAGCAACTAACGCCTCTTTGAACTGAAGGGTTTGAAACAATCAGCCTGCAAACTTTGTCTCGTGCTGGAATTTACCGTCATACGGATGGGCGACGGGGTACTTGAGACGTTCGAAGATGATCGTGGCGATGCCGTCGTCCGCAGCGAGCCTGACGGCTTCACCCGAGAAATTGGTCACGCGGAAATACACGGGCGTGCAAAATAGCGGGGAGCAGTGAGAATGAGTCCCTGGCGAATGCGGTTGTTTCGCAATTGAACGGTCGCCGTAATGTCGGCGGGCAATGCAATTTCTTCTTCGCACTGCACGAAGACCGAAACCATGCGCTCGAGGGTGACTTCAGACGACGCCTGCTCGGAGGAGAGCAGGAGGGTCTTCGCAGTCAGATCGTAGCCGACGGACTGCACGCGGTCTTCCGCAAAGGGAGCCACAAGCTTCTGACCGTATTCCTTGATTTTGTGATCGGTGAGAATCATCGCCTGGAGTCCTTCTTGAATGCTTCTGTAGACGAGAAAGACCTGCGCTTTCTGAGTACGGAATTACTTCGTGTACTGGGCGTAGAGGTTCTTGAAGTATTCGCCGGACACGCCGAAGACGCGGCCGAAGCGTTCGGCATCGTCGTCCGTGAGCGGACGTTCGTCCTTGATGATGGCTTCAATCTCGGCGACCGGGATGCCGGAGGCGGAGGCGAGCTGCAGCAGGCTCATGCCGTTGCGTTCAATGAAATCGCCCTGAAAGATCTTGCCAAACGATTCGAGAGGGGCGGCGGTATTGGTCATTCTTGTTCTCCAAAAAGACGAGCGCCCGACTGGCCAGGCGTGAGCTAGAGCTCGAACGCATTCGGTCCTCGGGCGCAGGATTTTGTGCCGGCGTTGGCGGGCATTAAGGGAAAAGATAAGGATAGCAACTTTTGCCGCAAAAGTGTAGGATCCTGGCTCAATTTCTCTCTATCTGCATGATAACAGCGCCATTACCTCTGCTCTGCCTGAGGTTTTACGATTCCCATGGACAGAGTCCAAAACGTTCGGAGTACAGCGGCCTCATCTTTGTCGAGCGTCTATGCGTTCAGGCCTCTTCTGTTCGCAGGCGTCAGGTTTTGACGCATGTTGCCGTATCCTGACATTACAGCGGTCGGCCGTTGAATCAAACTCGGTCGCCGCATACCCTTGAGCATTCCCACTCAATCATGAAGTCACCAGTCCGAACCATCCTCGCCTCCGCGCTTACCGTCAGCTTCTCGCAGGCAGCGCTCGGCGCCTCCGTCATACCGCACGCGTTCATTCCGGGACTCGTTGATTTCGGCGTTCCGTTCACGCAGAACGGAAAGGTCGTCATGAGCGAGAAGTATGACGTCTTCAGGCCCAACCGCGAGGTCTCAGACCGTTTCAAGCAGCGTCCTGACGGCTATGCCGACTTTGTCGAGTATCACCTCAAGCACCTGAGTCCCGACGAACCGACGGTTGAGGTCACCCGCGTCCATGTGCCGGGCATCAGGCGAGCGGAGGTTGACAAAGCTGTCGCCTTCTATGTGGACCAGATGGCCAAGTCGAGCGGCGAGGCGTTCGTCAAGAAGGGATCCAACTATCTGTCCGAGACCTTCGACATCATTGTCGACGGCACGAGCATCGACGTCATGGTTGCACCTGCGGTTGCTCAGGCGGCCGAGATCGAGGCGCTGATGAAGCGCAAGGACTATCGCATGAGGATCGGCGCCGTGACGCTCGGCATCGACAGCAAGGATTCGCTCGAAAAGCTCTTCAAGGAGAAGCGCGGCTGCAAGGTGAAGCGCATCTGGCAGGACAAGAGGTGGGAGACCAAGGGCGTGTGCTTCGGGTTCCCGGAAGAGAAGGATGGGTGGGTCCACTTCGACGGCAATCACGCCGCGCAAGCCCAGGTCAACTTGAAGTACTACAAGGACCTCCACGACGCACACATTCATGAGCTGCGCTCGAAGTACAAGCCCGCGCCGTCCCTTCCTGCCCATGATTTCTTCTGGGCTGTGCCCTGGGACGAATACAGCGGAACCGGTTGGAAGAACAGCAAGCCCGAACTCGTCATCGAGGTGGTCGAACTGCTCAAGAACCTCATCGCCGTGAACGCCTCGCTCGAAAATCATGTCAACGTTGAAGACGCCAGCGCGTCGAGAATGGCACTGATTGCGAAGATCCGAACCGAGATCCACGATTATCCCGCCAAGCCCGAGCTGGCAAAGGGACTCTTCTGATCACCGGACACAGAATCCTGAGGGCACGGTTCGCCCTCAGAACCCGCGCCACGCCGGGTAATCCCCGATCCCTCCATTCTCCTTCCCATCCTGTCCAGTCCGCGTGGCCCCTCGTCATTGCCGCGCACCCGCCGGGCAGCCCTGCATGAACATATCGGAGCAAAGAGGAGAACGACGGAACCTCACAGTCATCCCATCTCAAACATTCTTCAGGAAGAGACGGATGTTGTCCTCAGTGTCAAAAAGGCGACACATCCGCCTTTCGTCTGGACTAACGTCTGGTGAGACCAATTGACATTGAAGGTATTGGATGTCAATTTCCAAAACGCCTCTCTCATCGTATTTTCGGGTTCTTCTCCGAAGTTTCGCGGCACGAACAGGGTAGGGCAAAGACAACAATCTAAGGGTTTACCCGCCCCCTCATCGGCAATTTCTTTAAAAATCGAGGTATGCGAAACAGGCGAACCCGAAACCGTTCTCGTTGAGTGCGGAATTCTACATGAGGGTTCGCACCTACTCGGAGGCTTTATGCAAAAGACAATCCTCGCCGTCGCCCTTGCCTCGGCATTCTCCATGGGCGCCGCTTGCGCTGCAGACACGAACGTCACAATTCTTCAAGGTCAGGGTACCGACCCGCTCCTCGAAGGCAAGTACCAGCTCGGCGGTGACTACACGCTCGAAGGCAAGACCAAGTCCATTGCCTACAAGGCAAACATCGACCTCAACGGCCACAACCTGACGATCACCACCGACGGCAGCGTCGAGAATGACAAGGGCACCAAGAGCGGCGATTATGCGTATCAGAACCTTACCATCCGCGGCAAAGGTAATCTTGCGCTTACGGTGACGGGTAAAGATCAAAGGGCATTTGGTGTTGACAGCGGGTCCAGCCTGAAGGCGGACAATATTGCGCTGACCAGCAAGGATGGTTTCTGCATCTGGTCCGAAGACAATGGGACGAAGCTGGATATCGCCACCAATGATCCGACCAAGGGCGTCATTGACATCAAAAGCACGAATCAGGCAGCGATCTACGTTTACGGAACAGGGACCAAGATCAACATCACCGATTTTGCCGTGCTGAACGTGACGACGACTTCCGTCGACGATCACGGCAATGCGATCAACCAAAACGGCGGCGAGCTGAACATTAGCGGCGGCAAGGTCTACCTCTCTTCGGACAAGCGCACCGCCTTCATGAGCCAGGTCGCAAATTCTGCCCATACCTCCAAAACGACCTTCAACGTGTGCGAGCTTCACGTCGACGCCAACATCAATTTGCCTGAAGACGAAGGTGAAATTGAGCGCAAGACCGGCGCCTTTACGGTGAACGCCGGCAACGTCACCGTCAATGCCGACGTGTTCACGGTCAAGGTGACGGAAAGCGAGACCAATAAGCAGAAGGACATCTCCGCCCTGAACATTTACGACGGCCAGGCTGAATCCTCTGACTCGGACCCCGTTCTTACCGTCAACACGAAGAAGACGGCAATCACCGGTGACGTCGTCGTCAAGGCCGGCACTTCGACCATCAAGTCCGAAACGCTACAGGTCACGGGCGACGTGACGGTCAAGAAGGAAGCCTCCTTGCCGCTCACCTTCAGCGGCAAGGACTCCTTCCTCACGGGCCAGGCGAACATCGAACAGTCCACGGCAACGGATGGCGACAACACGCTTGCCTTCAAGGAAAATGCCGTCTGGACGGTCAAGGGCGAAAGCAAGGTTGACGCCCTCGTCGTTGAAAACGCCACGGTCGACATTTCCGCCACGGACAAGAACGTGACGGCTGCCTCGCTCACGGGCAAGAACGGCACGATCGTCATGGACGCCGCTGGCAAGAACACGCTCACGGCGACCACCAACACCGTGAAGGAACTCAAGGCAGTTGCCTCGAAGACCGCCGACGACGTGACGGCCGAAGAAGCCGCCAAGATGCTGGGCCGCATCACTGCTGAAGGCGCCACGATCACGGGTGAAGTGAAGGAAGGCGACTACAACGGCTCGATCATCGTCGACCAGAAGGGCAACACCGTCACGAAGACGAACACCCTGATGCAGGACGTCCTCACGCTCAACGGCGCCACGACGCTCAGCCTCAACCGCATCCTCTCGAACGACATCAGGAAGCGCATGGGCGACGTCCGTTCCGCTGAAGGCACGACCGGCGCCTGGGCACGCTGGGACGGCGGCCGCCTCTCGGGCGGTGCCGTTGAAAACGACTTCAACACGATCCAGGTCGGTGTCGACACGCTGGTGCCGAACCAGAACTTCCGCGTCGGCTTTGCCGGCAGCTACACCAACGGTGACGCCGACTTCACGCGCGGCTCCGCCGAAATGGACGCCTGGACGCTTTCCGCCTACGGCCTCTGGTACGGTGACAACGGCATGTTCGCCGACGTGATCGCTCGCGTCGCGAAGGCCGAGACCGACGTCACGGCCGACGGCTCCGCGAAGAAGGGCACGCTCGAAAACTACGCCTACAGCCTGGCGGGTGAGTTCGGCTGGCGCTTCAACCTCTCCGAGCAGTTCTACGTCGAGCCGCAGGGCGAACTGACGTGGACCTACATCGACGAGGACGACCTTCACCTCGGCACGGCCTCCTACACGTTTGACTCCATGAACAGCTTCATGGGCCGCGTGGGCTTCGCCACCGGCATGAAGTGCCCGAACAACAAGGGCGACGTCTACCTGCGCGTTTCCGCAGTCCATGAGTTTGCGGGCGACCGCAAGATCACGGGCGCCAACGGCGCAACGCTCGAAGAGGACGGCAAGGACACCTGGGTTGAATACGGCATCGGCGCCAACTTCAACCTGACGCCCACCACCTACTTCTGGGCCGACGTCGAACGCACCGAAGGCGCGACCCTTGACGAAGACTGGCGTGCCACCATCGGCGTTCGCAAGGTCTTCTAACAAACTAAAACTCAGCCTCTCTTCCGGTTGAGCGCGGCCCTCCCGGTCTTCGGATCGGGAAGGCCGCCTTCTTTTTCGGCCCCCTCATCAAGAACCGCCCGCACGAAACATCATTACGCTTCAAGGCTCTTTTGTGGCGAAAACACATGAGGGTTAACGCGGATTTTGGCCGCCGCGAGGTCCTGAAACGTGCGTTCCTCGCGGGATTCGATGACAATTTCGGGATTCATTATTACGACACAGATGCCGCCCGTCTTCAGACACCCGAGGCGGCCCCTCCAACAGGATCCATCCGACATGAACTCCCGCAACTTCAAGCTTGTCTTCAACAAGTCCCGCGGCGTGATGATGGTCGTCAACGAGATGACGTCCTCCATGCAGAAGGGCGGCCGCAAGGCCGCCGTGGTCGCCGCAGCCACCGTTCTCGCCAGCCTTCCCGCAACCGCCCACATTTCCGCCACCGATGACGGCGTCGTCATCGGCAACGAAGCCGACACCGTGACGCTCGAGCAAGGCACGATCAACGGCACGGGCCTCTTCATTTATTCTGGCAGCAAGGAAGGCCAGGACGTGAACACGAAGGTCGTCCGCGAAGGCGGCCTCACGATCAACGCCACGAAGGTGAACGAGGCCTACCATGACTGGGCGGGCGTTGAAGACTGGGAAACCTACGGCCTCAACATTGCGGGCACGAATCCCGTTGAGACGACCTCGGGCCGCGCCTCGCTCAAGGGAATCGGCAAGCTCGACGTCACGGTCGTGGGCGCTCGTCCGCCCGAAGGCGGCAAGGCCGGCAGCAACACGTCCGGCATCTTCCTCGGCAATGGCGCCGAACTCAACTGGACGGGGGACGTCTCCACGAGCGTCACGGGCCGCGCCTTCATGAAGGGCGTGGGTGCACAGGACGGCGCGAACTTCATCATCAAGAACGGCAGTCTTGACGTCACCGTGAGCGGCGAATACAAGGAGAACGGTCGATACAGCCTAGAAGGCCTCTCCTTTGTCGAGCACATCAACGGGCTCGACTCGAAGACCGTAGCCCAGGTCGACGGCGACGTGAACGTCAAGGTCACGGCCACGAATGGGTCGGGTGTCGCCACGGCACTTCGTGCTGAGCGCACCCTCAACGGCATGACTGCAGATGCCGACATGTCGAAGCGCGATCTCGTCGACGTCCGTCTCGGCAGCCTTGAGAAGGGCTCGAAGCTGAGCTTCTCGGCCGTCACCCACGACGCCGTCAATAGCGAGCAGGACACCGACAAGTTTGCCGCAGGCATCATGGCAGGCAATGCGACCGTCACGCTTGCAGGCTCCTCTCTCGCCGTCTCGGCCGAAAACCACGGAGGCACCGGGTACGGAAAGGGCGTCAACGCCTGGGGCATCGGCATTTATGACTTCGCCAGGGTTGAAGCGGACGTCACCGGCGCCATCTCCGTCAGGGCCCGGGCCGACAACGGCGCCGCCACCGCGATCGGCGCCTTGAACGACAGGCCCTTCGACGGTCACGATCTCCGCTCATCGAGCGGCCACGTTACGCTCAAGGGCGGCTCGATCGACATTTCGGTCGAAGCCGCCGCCCATGCATCCGGCATCTTCATGCAGGAGGGCGCGAAGGGCGAGTTCGAATCCAAGGGCCTCCTTTCGATCAACGCCAAGTCCACGCAGAGCAACGCCACGGCGATGCACGTCAACGGCCAGAAGAACGGCCGGATCTCCCGCCTGCGCGTCAAGGCGGGCGACGTTCGCATTGCTGTCGAATCGAGCGACCGCGCCTACGGCATCAATGCCGCTGGTGAATTCGCGCTTGAAGCCGGCACGCTTCAGATCAATGCCACGTCCACGACTGCCAGGGCCACCGGCATGGGCATCTTCCACAACGACGTGACTATCGACGCCGTCACAACGGTAAACGTCATGGGCGGAAAGGCCGTCAACACCACGACCGACGGCATCCGCATCAACAACCTCGTGAACAGGATTGATGGCAACGAACAGTGGCAGCCCGCTCCCTCGGGCGTCGTCTTCAAGAAGTCGGCCGACATCTCGGCCACGGCCGAAACGCACACCGTGCGCGGCGTGGCCCTCATGGCCGGCAAGACCGACGTCACCGACCTCGGCGGAAATCAACTTCGCGACGAAGCCGCTGCCGTCACCTTTGAAGGCGACCTGAAGGTCACCGCGCTCTCCGGCGTCAAGTCCACGGGCATTATCGTCGACAACAGCTGGGACAATTCCAGCCTTCCGCATGATGCAGGGAAGGGCGCCGTCTTCACGGCCGACCAGAATGTGAAGGTTCGCACCGAAGCGGGCACGGACGAGGCCCGCGGCGTTCTGATGATCAATGGAGTTGAAGGCGCCGAAAACACCGTCACGCTCGGCGGCAAAGAGAAGGCCGTCTCCATCAGCGCGAAGAGCGGCGCGACAGCGTTCGGCATCCTCGCGGACCACGTCGGCACGTTGAGCGCGTTCGGCACGGTTGGCATCAAGGCTCAAGGCGCCAAAGCCTATGGCGTCAAGGCCGACGGCAGCGCCCATGTGATTCTCGGATCCGACAATGCGCAGGTCATTGTCGAGTCCGTCTCGAACGAAGGTGAAGACACCGCCGTCTTTGCAGGCAAGGATGCGACCGTCGAGTTCGTTGGCGAGACGACCCTGACGGGCACCACAGCCCTCAAGACCGAAGGCACGGTCACGGCCCACAAGGCCATGACGATCAACGGCCTGCTCGAAACGACTGAGAATTCCGTCCTCATTCTCGCGAACACCACCTTCAACGGCGACGCCGTGGTGAACGGCACGCTTGCGACTGCTGTCGAGACGACCTTCACGATCGGCAAGTCCAACGCGCTTGTCTTCGGCCAGAATGCGAGGGGCGAGATCGGCAACAACCTCAACATTACGGGCGGCTCCGTCACGAACAACGGCACGCTCGCCCTCGAGGGCGCACTCAGAGTGTCGGATACGACCCTCGTGAATGCCGCAGGCGCCTCCATCTCGACCACCACCCTCGTGATCTCGAACGCCGTGGTGAGCAACAGCGGCTCGATCAAGACGGGCAACGTCTACGTCCGTGAAGGCGGCACGATCCTTGAAGACGCCTCGATGTTCACTGAGGTCGACGGAGGCCTCAGGTTCACGAACACCGAAGGCGAATATCAGTTCGAAAAGGGCACCATCGGTCAGGTCGGCAGCGACCTCAAGGTGACGGAAATCGAACTCTCGGGCGACTCCGCCACCGCTCAGATCGACTTCGTTGGCGGCGAATACGCATTCAATGCCATGAAGATCAACATGACGCAGGACCGTCCGATCAACATGCTGATCTACGGCGACACGAAGGTCACGGTCGATCGTCTTGACCTTGAAGACGGCGTCATCAAGGTCGGCAACGGCGCCACGCTCGCGGTGTCCGATCTCGTCATGAAGGACGGCAGCCTCTTCATCGGAGACCAGGGCAACCTCTCGACCACGACGGGCCTGATCTTCAGCAATGCGCTCGGCGCAAATGGCGAAGGCACGGACGTCGGCAACGTGCTCCATTCGGGCATCGACTTCCAGGCAGGCAGCACGCTCACCTTCACCGACGGGTCCTACAACCTCGACTATCTCTGGAGCGCCTACGAGAAGCTCAACTCCTCCGAAACGCTCAAGAAGCCCACGATCGCCTTCACGGGTGCGCTCGTGAACAATCAGGGCGGCACGCTTGAAGAGATCGGCGTCGAGAAGCTTCCAGAAGACACGGTGCTCGAAAACGTCGACATCACCGCTTCCGCCACCACGGGCAATACGGTCTCGATTGACAAGAACGTCGGCGGCCAGTCGCTCAAGGTCGAGGGCACGGGTACGGTCTCGGTGGCCGACGGCAAGAACCTGACGCTTGCGGGTTCGAGCGAAGGCGGCGAACTCATCTCATTCGAAGGTCATGAAGGCGAAAAGACGGTGAGCGCTTCGGGCGCCACCGGCGGCCTCACGCTCGGCAGCCTCAATGAAAAGACGGGCGGCACGCTCAACGCCACCGTCGAGGTGACCGACAAGGCCACGCTCAAGACCCAGACGGGCAACTTCAAGGTGACGTCGGTCAAGGCCGAAAACGCCGCCGTTGAAGTGGCTTCGGGCAGCCTTTCCGTCGAAACGATGGAAGTGAAGGGCGAAAGCACGATCAAGGCGGGCGCGAACGCCGAAGCAACTGTGGGCACGCTCACCGTTGCCGCTGACGCTTCGAATAAGAGCACGCTCACCGTGACGGGCAGCCTCAAGGTCGAGGAAGTGAAGTCCGCAGCCGACACCGACACGGTCATCAACGTCGGTCGTGACGACGCGAAGGGCGCCCTCACGATCGGCAGCGCCGAGGCGAGCCTCAAGGGTCTCACCTTTTTCCTGGATCCTGCCTGGAAGGAGAATACGGAGATCACCGACGCCTCGAGCCTCATCGTCAACAAGACCGACGTGGACGGCAAGCTCATCGCCGGTCAGAACAGCTACTTCGTGATCGGCGCCGAAAGCGCAGCCGCGCTTCATGAGCAGTTCACGAACGGCAGTCTCACCTGGGGCGAGGATGCCGTGACGGCCGCCGCTTACGTCGCCAAGCCGATCACCGTCAGCACGGGTGCGCTCGTCGTCAACGGTGCGCTCACGGGCGAGTCCACGCTCCCGACCGTTGCGGACGGTTCCGTCACCTTTGCCGCGAGCTCCGCGCTCGTGGCCGACGTCTCCGGCATCACGACCGAGGGCGGTACTCTCATCACGGCCCAGTCCTTCAGCATCGACAAGAAGGCGAAGGCCGTCGTCGTGGGCCTCACCAAGGACAAGACCTTCAGGCTCACCACGGGTGAAGTCGAGGGCGAGTTCTTCAAGGACGTCGTTGCGGGCAACAAGATGTGGAACATTGCCGTCGACGACACGGGCCTCGTCTCCTCGAAGCTTGCCGACGCCTCGAACGTCTACGGCGACCTCATGCAGGGCGGTCCGCTCGCCAATGCGGGCATGGCCTCGGGCAGCGCCTGGGCCGACTGGCTCCTGACGGACGCCACGGGCAAGGCATCGCTTGCCGACATCGCCGCGCGCTTTGACGCCGCCATGAACACGGCAGGCGCCGCCGCCGTCTTCACGACCGCGTACGACCGTGCGTCTGAACTGCGCGACGCCGTTCGCAGCGAAGCCGGCAACGCCGAAGGCAGCCGTCTCTGGGCCCAGGTGACGGGCGGCAGGACGAAGCTCAAGGGCATCTCCACGGGCGCCCAGTCGCTCAACGTCGACACCGATGCCTATGGCCTCGTCGTGGGCGGTGACGTTGCGCTCGCGAACGCCGTCGTGGGCGCCGCCTTCACGGCAGGCACCGGCGACAGCGAAAACGACGCCGTGGGCGTCAAGGACGACTTCGACTTCTACGGTCTCTCCGTCTACGGCATGAGCACCGTCGGCGGCATCGACCTTCTGGTCGACGCCTCGATGACCTTCGTCAAGTCCGACCTCACCATGAGCGGCGCGGCCGACATCGACACCGACACGACGACGGCCGTCTACTCGGTGGGCGTGAAGGCCCAGCGCACCTGGGACTTCGGCGTCGAGTTCACGCCGTTCGTCGGCATGGACGTCTACCACGTCCGCGCGGACGGCTATGACAACGGCCACGGTGCTTCCGTCCAGGACGCCAATGCGACCACCGTCGAATTCCCGATCGGCACGAAGGTTGTCAAGGCGTTCGACGCCAGCGGCTTCAAGGTGAGCCCGAACTTCACGTTCGCAGTCGTCCCGACGACGGGCGACCGTGAGATCGACAGCAGCGTCCGCTTCGCGGGCGCCGAGAGCACCTACAACTTCACCTTCACCGACGACGTCAAGGTTCGCTCTAACCTCGGCGTGGCTGTCGAAAAGGAGAACTTCCGCTTCGGCCTCAATGCCGGTTACGACTGGGGCAACGAGGAACGTTCCGCCACGAAGCTGATGCTCAACGCGCAGTACCGCTTCTGATAGAGTGCTGACAACGGGCCTGTCCTGACGGGAAGCCCGTTCCACATCCTGCCGCCCGACGGGTCATCCTGCCGGGCGGCATTCTTTTGTAAACCCGGTGAGGCTGAAGCGGCTGGAAAGCCTCTTCAGATCAAGATGACAGGAGCCGGGCTGCAGCACTGGCCACGTCGTTACGCCAACGCTCCGCGTAACGAAGCTCCTCGTCGGCGGCAAAGTCGGGCGGCATTGCCTCGTCGAGCGCCCCTTCGACGCGATCAATCACTTCTCTCAAAGCGGCACGGGCTTCATCCATCGTAAGCCCCATGCCGTTCGCCTCCTGAAGAACCCCCGAGGCATCAATGTCCTCAAAGCGACGGCAGCCGCCCACCGACATTGCGAGCGAAGAATCAATGCCGTCGATGATGCGGGCGTTCGCCAGATCGTACACGGGCGCCGGCATGAAGCCGCCGGAGGTTCGTGCAAAGGAGATGTTCTTGCCGTGCATGTCGGAACAGCCGGCGAGAAGGCAGAAGACCATGCGCCTGAAGAGCTCCAGGCGAAACGCCCGTGGGTCCGCCATGAACTGCGCGAGCGACGAAAGGCGCTTCAACGAGATCCCGTCCGGATGCTCATCCTCATACTTGTAAAACGAAAGGAGGCCGAGCGACTGGCACGCGTCGATGACGTGGCGGCGCCTCACGCGAACACCGTTTTCGGTCTGATCGACACGGCGGTCAAAACGGATCACCTCAAGCGCACGGTGGCGTCCAAGGGCGATGAGTCTGGCGTCTGCCGCATCAAAGCCGGAAAGGCGAGCAAGAGAAAGCGTCAGATGTTCGTTGAGAAGGAGATGAGCAGGACACAAGGTCTCGAACTTGAGGATCCTGTCCGAGGCCAGGCCGCCGCCCGTGGCGAATCCGTATTTGCCGTCGAGCTTGAGCATGGTGAGCTTCGGCTGCGCGCCTGCTGCGAAAACGCGGAAGCGTCCGTCCCAGATCTCGATGGGATTGAGAGGCAGTGCGTCAAGCCTGGCCTCGATCTCCTCAAGAGTCACTTCGCGGAAGTCCTCCTCGGCGCGGTCGGGAAGCTGATCATACTCAAGCCTCAAGGCGCCGGGAAGGTCGGAGCGCAGGTACAGGCAGAGTGGGGCAACGGAAGATTCGTCAATGCGGGTGAGCTTCGAAAGACGGGTACGGATCCAGCCTTCGGGAAGCGTGTTCTCGAAGAAGGCCGTCGAATCAATGTCGGAAAAACGTCCGTCAAGCGGCAGGGCGGGCGAAAGAGGAAAGCCAGCTGCGCGCCATTCTTCGCAATAACGAAAGGAGAGGCCGAGGCGATTGGGGTCGCAGTGCAGAAACCCGACGAGGCGGTCTCCGAGAAGAACCCTTGCGTCAAAACCAGCCATGGAGTTCGTCCCCGGTGAGCGGCACGACCTTGACGTCCTTTGGGATCGGCGTCATGAGCATCACGCCGCGTGCGAAGTCGAGCGCAAGGCCGAGGCGTTTGAAAACAAGGACGAGCGTGCTGATCGGCACGTCCTCACCGCGTTCAAGGCGCTCGAGTGCATCGACGGGGACGCCCGTGTCATGGGAGAGGTCGTCGAGCGTCATCTCCATCGCCTCGCGATGAAGTTTGATTCTCTCCCAGAAGTCGTCGGGAAAGACGGGCATTGAAGCCGGAGCCTTTGTTTCGCTCATGGAACTCAACCTCTCGAAAATCGTTCGGGGAGAACTATTCCTGCATCATACACGGGTTGGCGAGGAGGGAGAAAAAGTTTCTTCCGAGGCACCAGAGCAGGGGAGGGAAGGGAGCCAATTGAACGAAAGGGGCGTTTCGCGATTGGAACCCGCAACCTGCGCCGTGCATGGCCTTTTCGTTGAAATGCCCGGGCGGGAAACGTTTTCAATCTCCACTCTGCGATGGGCGTAAAGAGTATCAGGGTAATCACCGAAATGATAACCCTGATGCAGATTCGTTGCTCCATCGATAAATCCTCGATGTTACGCCGCGCCCTGCGGCGCCTCTTTCGCATCCGGCTAGACCGATGCGTCCGCCCGGACGCACAACCAATCGGTCCTCAACGTTCGCCGTCGCATGGATGTTCCTTCACCCTGAAAAATAGTTGTACCGGAGATTCGCCATGAAGGTTCGTCTTCTCTGAGCGCTCGCCCTGAGCGCAGCCATTGTCATGCCCGCCGTTGCTGCCGACGCCGTTTCCCACGCCACGGGCAAGATTCCCGCAGGCGCCACGATTCCCGCCGAGATGCTTGATGCGGTTACGTCCGCTTCCGTCGTTCTGAAGGCCTTCCGCCAGGACGTCAAGCCCAACGGCTTCACAAAGAGCGACAAGAAGAAGGTGCTGTTCGTTGTCAGCGATCCGCGCCATGAATCCGTCGAATGGGACCTCGTCAACACCGCCGTCGACCACTTCATGAAGGCTGGCATGGAAGTCGAAGTCCGCGACCTCTACAAGATCGGCTTCAACCCTGTTCTCCCCATTGAAACCTTCTTCCACGCCAAGGACAGCTTTGGCGAAACGCCCGCCGACGTTGTCGTTGAGCAGCCCTATGTCGCTGCCGCCGACTACATCATCTTCGCCTATCCGAACTGGCACGATTCTCCGAACGCCATCACCAAGGCTACATGGAGCGCGTCTTCTCCAAGCAGTTCGGCTACCGCGACACCGATAAAGGCCTTGAAGGCCTTCTCAAGGGCAAGTGCACCTTCACGATCATGAGCGCAGGCTGGGTCGGCCAGAGCCGCGGCGACGTCGGTGACGGCATCGGCAAGACCGACGCCATCTGGGACAGCTACTTCAATGCCTACAAGGTCGTGGACGATGACACGGCGGGCTTCTGGGGTACCAACAATCTCGGCCGCTTTGTCAATGACCAGACGCCGGGCAACATGGACAAGGACTACGAATCCAGGATTACGAAGCTTCGTGCCGATCTTCGCGCCCACCTCGACAAGAAGTCTGATCTGAAGTAAGAGGAAGGCAAACTCTTCACAGGTGCCGAGACGCCTGAAGGAAGAATAGAGAAACACCGCCGCGGATACTCTCCACCGGCGGCGTTTCCTTTGCTCCCGCCCACCGAACCGAATGAACAAAACGGCGGGAGCTTCTTCAGATCTTCAGGCTTCTCAGAGGCTGCGCTTCAGTACCTCCACGACGTCCTTCCTCGTGAACGGAACGGGGAATGCTTCAAGCGGCGCAAACCAGTGCTTCTCGATGTGCTCTGCCATGGCCTCGAAGTGCGTGTCGTCGATGCCGAGCTCAGCAAGGCCCGAGGGCACCCCGATCGACTTGTAGAAGGCCTCAAGCTTCACAAGACCTGCCTCAGCGAGCGCCTCGCAAGAATCAAACTCGTCGGCGCAAAGGCCCATGACGCGTTCGGCAAAGCCCGCAAAGCGGTTCAGGAACTCTGCGTCCTTCTCAAGGAAATAGCGCAGGGGGCGCGGCGTGAGGATCGCCAGACCGATGCCGTGCGTGATGTCGTACTAGGCGCTCACCTCGTGCTCAATGGCGTGGCAGGGCCAGCCGGAGGCCTGAGAGCCGACCGCCGCGATGCCGTTGCAGCCGAGCGTGCTCGCCCAGAGAAGTTCGGATCGAGCGTCGAGGTCGGCAGGATTTTCGAGCACAACGGGCGTGTTGCGGATCACCGTACGCAGGATGCCTTCGATGAGACCTTCGGCCACGGGCGAAATGTCCTTCACGAAGTACTGTTCCAGGAAGTGGCTCATGGTGTCGCAGGAGCCCGCAACGGTCTGGCGGGCGGGAACCGTAATCGTATAAGCCGGATCGAGGAAGGAGACGACGGGCCAGAGCAGGTCGTTCACGAGCGGAAGCTTCTCGTTGGTCTCGATGTTCGAGATGACGGCCCCGTTGTCATATTCACTGCCCGTGGCGGCGATGGTGTTGACCGTCATGAGGGGAAGGGCGTCTTTAACGAGACTGTTGTCGAGCACGAGATTCCAGGCGGGACCGTCATGCCTGGCCGCCGCGCAGATCGCCTTCGAAGCGTCCATCGTCGAGCCGCCGCCGACGGCAACCACGAGATCCACGCCTTCAGCGCGACAGAGAGCTGCAGCGCGGTCAACCGACGTCACGCGCGGATTGGGTTCGATCCCTGAAAACTCGACGACGCGCACGCCCGCAGCTTCAAGGGCCTTGAGGACCGCGTCGAGCGACCCGTTGAGGCGCACGCTGCCGCCGCCCGTGACGACGAGCGCCGTTTTACAGCCGCTTGAGGTTAGTTCGTCAGCCATGTTGTCGGCCACGGCGCCGACGCCGAAATGAAGCTTCGTGGGTGAATGGTAGATGAAGGACTGCATGATCCGGTCTCCTTGTTCGTAGTGTGCGTGCGTTGCGGACGGCTCCGGCACGCGGCCCGTCCGCCTTCATGCAGGAAATTCTGCACCTCACGGCTTTTGCGTCATTGTCCTTTTCTCTCAACGACTTGCCCAAAGTTCTTGAATTGGACGTGTGGCAAAAAAGCACGCCGCAAGCAGGAATTGCGCAAGCTAGGGTAATCCCTTAGTTTCAGGATCCGGACTGGCGCTGAAAACAGGCCGATCTACTGCCAGAGCCTCTCGCAGAGGGAAAGACGTCCGATATGTGATTCCCACTGAAGTCAACGTGAAGCCGAAGGCGCTTCACGAGCGGGGGAAGGGCGTTCTCGGCATTTCGTCGTCTTTGTACGAGAGGCGCCGTTGCTGTATAGTGTCGCCTCACTGAACAAACGTTCATTCAGCAAATCCCTCCCTGACGCAGTGTGACAGGGCTTTAGGATTTCCAATCCACAAGAAACCACAAAAGAAGACATACATCATGAAGCTTGCCAGCAAGTTCAAGACCGCCACCGTTCTCGGCGCCGTGTGCGCCGCCTTCGCCGTTCCCGCCCACGCCGAATTCACCGGTTCCGCCGGTCTCGGCGTTCACGTCTGGGACGGCGGCTACCGCGACACGGACGCTCAGGTCTGGCCGATTCCCGCAGTCGACGTTGAAACCGATCACTTCTACTTCAAGGGTCTCGAAGCTGGCGGCTTCCTCGTCAAGACCGACGCCCACCGCCTGATGCTCGGCGTCTCCTACATGGGACTCGGCTTTGACGCCGGTGACTCGGACGACGCCCGGATGAAGAAGCTCGACGACCGCGACGAATCCTTCTTCGCCAACGTCACGTACGTCTGGCGCAGCCAGCTCGGCCAGATCACGGCCAGCATCGGCGCCGACATCTCCGGCAAGTCCGAGGGCTTCATGAGCGACGTGAGCTGGATGAAGCGCTTCGACGTGGCCGGCTTCGGCGTCACCCCGCAGGTCGGCGTTCTCTTCACGAGCGAAAAGTTCAACGACTACTACTACGGCATCTCCCACGCTGAATCCAAGCGCAGCGGCCTCGACGACTACAGCGCCGATGCAGGCGTCTCCCCGTACTTCCGTCTGATCGGCGACTACCGCATCTCCGAAAAGTTCAGCGTCTACGCTGAAGGCACGGTCCGCTCCCTCTCCAAGGAAATCAAGGACAGCCCGATGGTTGACGGCAACATCGCCTACGGCTTCGGTGCCGGCGTTTCCTACCACTTCTAACGAAGTCGCAGGGACCACCCGTTCCTACAGCGCATTCAGGAAGGCCGCATGTCTCCACAGGGACGTGCGGCCTTTTCGACGTCCGGGCATGTCCCAAACGCCGTGGGTCCGGTATCCAATCCGGAAGCGGGACCCGCGTGCATGTGGATCAGTACGGTAAATCAGCCCTGAACGATCAGGTCCTTGACGGCGAAGCCTGGTACCCGGGCGAACCTGCAGCACGAGGTGCAGCTCAAGCCGACGGCGTAGGGTTCATCGCCCGTTCCCGTGTCGACCCGAAAGGACGACGGGTGGAAATGTGTCTAAACAACCTCGCCACTGAAGTGGGAGGGTTTCGATACAGTCGAGGCTTTTCGCCTCGGGGTTGTCCCCGATTTGCTGTTACTCCGACCACGAAATCCTTGCTGACGCAGCCCTTGTACGGCAAGGGTCGGAATCCCCCGCTGTCGGAACCTTCCGAACTCGCGCTCGGTGATGCCTTCTCAGGCTTGAATGACTACGACACCGGCGTCACGCCAGGCTGTTGCTCCGGCTGGAACGGCCTCGCGAATCCGTTCCGGGGCGTGGGTTTCTTTTTCAAGATCTGCGTACAACATGTTCAGACAAGTCGCCGCATCGCGGTCGATCCGGCGATCGTCGTCATCTTCACCCTTCTCACGAACACGATTTGCGTTTCGAGCTGACGAATGAGCGGGGTGTGTCCGGATTGCCTCGTTCGGGCCAGGCATTCCGGGAGCAGCCTGACGAGGCTGCCCGTTGTTTCCGGAATGCAGGATGCTGTCCTGCAGCAGGCAAAAGGCCGCTGCGCCCATGTGGGAAACGCAGCGGCCTCAAGTGCGTCCGAAACGGATGCTCGTCAGGGCATTCGGTTAGAAGGCGTATCTGACGCCGGCATTCCAGCGATACGGCGTCTTGATTTCGCCGCCCGTCACGTATTCAAAGTCGGCGTAGCCGTACAGATTCTTCGTGAAGTTCACGTTCATGCCGAGGCCGAACTCATACCAGCCGCCTCCAAAGTCCTGATCGAAGCGATTGGCATCCTTGGCATTGGCCATGCGGGCCGTGGTGGACGTTTCGCCGTCAAGGTCGTAGAGGTAGGAGGCGCGAACGAAAAACGCTCCCATATTGTTCGGGCAGTTGACGCCGGCCTGAAGGCCCACGCGTGCCACGTACGAATTGATCGAATCCTGTTCGACCGTAACGCCTTCAGACGCGCCGTAGTCTTCGCCGAAGATGTGCGAGGCCGTGAAGGCGACCTGCGGCTCAACGTAGGTCAGGCGGCTGAGCGGGAAGCGGTGTCCGGATTCAACCGTTAGCGCAAGCGCTTGCGTGCTGTAGCGGCCCGAGAGCTTTCGGGTGTCGACGGCGAGGTCGAATTCATTGTGGAGCTTGCCCCACTTGGCCGCCACGTCGATGTAGGCGCCGTTTTCGAAGAGCCAGGTGCTGTAGCCCGTCAGCGTGCCGATGTAGTTTTCGCCCGTGCCGTTCGCAAAGTCTGCGTCTCCCGTCGCATAGGAGAGCGCGCCGCCCGCGAACTGCTTCGTGCCGCCCGAGCCGATCAGGGCGTCGACGCCCGCCTGGATGCCGTAGTACTTGTTGTCGACATGACCGGCTTCGGCTTTGCCGCCGAAAGTGCGCACCCAAGCGCCGGCCATGCCGTCGCCGCTGCGAAGGTCGCCCATCCGCTGGGCCATGTCGTCGGCGTCGGCACGCCACTGCATCATCGTGATGGCCGTACCTTCGCCAATCGAGACGAGTTGGGTGTTCTTGCGCGAGGACTCCTGCACGAATACGCCGTTTTCATCGTTGCGGCCAATGAGGTCGTCCCCGATGAGGCCGCCGGAGAAGGTGACCGTGCCGTTGCCGTCGTAGTTTTTGCGGGCGTTATAGGCCTTGATGACGGCGTCCATGCCCATCTCGTCGGCCAGGGCGCCGGCAATCGTCACGCTGGCGCTGACGTCTTCGGCGGTCGTGAGCTTCGAGCCTTCAAGGGACGTCAGGGTGGCGTTGACCTTGTCAGAGGCGGCATCGATCGTGACTTTGCCGTCCTTGTTCAATTAAACGTTGCCGTTGCCGTTGAAGCTGTTGATCGTCACCTCAGCCGATTCAACCTCGAGGCTCGAGCCCGTGCCTGTCTGAAGGCTGCTGATGGTGCTCGCGGCAGAGCCTTTGGCAATCGTGAGCGTTACGCCGTTGCCGATTGTCACGCCGCTGTTCTTGGCGGCCTGACGGGACTCGGACGGGGCAAGCCCGATGGAGTTGACCCTGCTGTTACTGCTCACCGTCCAAGACGACGTTTCGTCGAGGGTGACGTCTACCGTCGACTTCTTGGCAACGTCCACGCCGCCGGTCCAGGTCGAGCTGTTCTCGAGGCGAATGACGTTTTTGCTGGCGGCATCCTCTTTATTGACGGCTTCGCCAAGAGAAGTCCCGTTCAGGTTGACTTCGTCCTTGAGGTCGCCCGTCCACTGGGAATCGGTGAGGACGACTGTCGATTTGTTTTCCAAGCTAATCTCGTAATAGTAGCTGCTCTCATCAAACGTGTCGAATTGATTGATGACGGCTCCGGTAAGCGTGCTGTTATTGAGATTGAGAACAGACTCGTTTTGAAGTTCCTTGCGGTTCTGTTCGTCGAAGCCGCCATTCTCGTTCCGCTTGATGAAGTTGGAGGCGTTTCTGAAGATGATGCCTTTCGACAACGTCAGAGTCGTCTTCTCAAGACTGAAAATTGAGCGATGAATGGGGTTGTTCTGCCCGGAGTTGTCGGCGAACAAGATGTAGTTGACGTTGTCGTAGGCCTGGCCAGACAACTTGAGCTCGGTGAGTCCGTCGTTGAGGGTGTCGCTGTGCGTGCCCCACATCGTGAGTTCAACGGCGTCCTTGCTAGAGTCCGTTCTGTTAAGAGAGTTCTTCAGTGCCTGACTGAAAAGGCTGGCATCGGCCGACAAATATCCGTCGCCGCTTCGAATCTCGTTGTACTTGACTTCAGTTGCAGCCAGAACGGGCGTCACGAACAAACCGGCCAAGGCGAGGGCCGTAACTTTCTTCTTGCTAATCATGATTGTTCTTTTAAAAAAAAGAAGTGAATTTTCCGGAAAACACCGCTAGCAATAACGGTTGTTTCTGCTCACGGCCTTGCGAAGGGCGAATTCATTTGCAGGTGGTTATAGGGTTATGACACCCATGACTGGTATTTTAGAAACCATTGTAATAAAGGCGTTAACATACATGTATGAAAGGGGTGCCTTCCGAGGTTTCCTCGTCCGAGCCTAAGGACCGTCAATTTTGGATGTTACGGACGGAAAGCTGAACGGGGTTGCTCAAATACAAAAGGTTACAACCGGGGCTGGAAAACGACTGGAGCATCCAACTCCAGTGCACAAGAAAAAGTCGGTGTGGCTGTATGCGGACGCATCCTTCCATGCGCTCGAGTGAAGAACAGGAACAGCCGTCAACCGTTGGCGGATGATATGGCCCTCGAGGAAGTCCCGAAAAAAAAGAAGGCCCGGCGCCTTGACTGGAGGCGCTCCGGGCCAAACGCTGCCATGCTTCATGAGCAGGCAGCCCTCCCGATGGTTGAGGGAGGGGCGCAACTCAGTCGAAAGGAAGAGTGCCGACGGAGCGCGTGAGGATGTCCCGTCACCGGAGGCAGGTGGATCGGACAACCTCTTGAAAAGAATGCACTACTTTGCCCTTCCTTGCGTAAGGGGATAACCCTAGCGTTTCTCTTCTCATAACAGAACCGAAAGCTGTTGAAGCCATGAGAGAATTCACGCAGACGAAGGCACGCAACAGTGGAGCAGAAAATGAGGCTGCCACCTGCCTGAATACGGAAGTGTACTCATTGAGACAAATCCGGGACAAGTATGCTCTCCGGAGGCCACTTCAAAACATATGAAAAAAACCGGCCTCCTCACAGTGCCTGCATGACAGTCGCTTGCAGAACATCCACATGCAGGCAATGCAATACGACTGTAAGGATGACGGTCCCCGGAGGCCTCTCTCAATCCTCTCTCAACCGATGTCATGGGGCCTGAAGCAGGGCGCGCCGGCGGTATGCAAGACGGAAGTGTAAATTTTCCTTTGTCTGATTTGATCTATGTCGAACCACGTGACTAGAAGTCCCGTTCGGGACTTCTAAAAAGAAGGAGGCCCAGCCGGAGAGGGATGCTGCACCTCGCCGGAGGGGCCCGGACACACGGTCTTCGTCTCAGTCGAACATCATCAGCCGTCGATGCGCGCCCTGAATTCGGCAATGGCGCGAGCCATGGCCTCGGGGTCGGTCATGAGGAAGGGATCGATGAGTCGGTCTGCGTCGGCCTCGTTGAGAAGGCCCATGGCGAGGACGGCCTCCTTCACGGTGACGCCGTGCTCTTCGCAGTACTGGGCGACCTTCACGCCCTCGGGGTAGCCGAAGGTGGCTGCGACGACGGTCGAGAGCGCGATGGATCTTTCGGCTTCGGCGCGGCAGCGATCCTCGCAGGCGACGATGCCCTCGACGCAGTCGCGCCTCAGGATGACGAGTTCGTCGCCGACGAGCTGCATGCTCTCGAAGAGGCACTTGTAGAAAGTGGCGTCCCAGACGTTGAGGTCAAGTTCGCCCTCGTCGTAGGCCATGGAGACGGCGACGTCGTTGCCGACAACCTGGTGGGCGATCTGGATCACCATCTCGGGAACCGTCGGGTTGATCTTGCCCGGCATGATGGAGCTTCCGGGACTCAGGGCGGGGAGCCGGACCTCCATGAAGCCCGAGCGCGGGCCGCTGCTCATGAGGCGCAGGTCCTTGGCGATCTTGGAGAGCGAGGTCGCGACTTCCTTGACGAGCCCCGAGACCGTCACGAAGAAGTCTGCGTTCTGAAGGCCGTCAAAGAGAGACGCCGTCGGGCGGACCTCTTCGCCATAGATGTCGGAAAGGTGGCGATAGAGGGCGTCCATGTAGCCGGGATCAGCGCCGAGCCCCGTGCCGACGGCCGAGCCGCCCATGCAGATCTCAAAGCATTCCGGACGCACGGCACGGAGCTTGCCGGCCAGACGCCGCATCAGGGCGGCATAGCCGCCGAACTCCTGCCCGAGCGTGAGCGGGAGCGCGTCCTGCCAGCAGGTGCGGCCGACCTTGACGACGTGCCTGAAGGCCTCGGCCTTCGCGGCGAAGACGTCGCCGAGCGCCTCGACGCCTTCAATGATGCGGTCGAGCTCGGGCGCTACGGCAAGGTGCGCAGCGGACGGAATGGTGTCGTTCGTTGACTGGGCCTTGTTCACATGGGTGTTCGGGTGCACGGCATCCTGGCCCTTGCGCCCCTTGAGGATTTCGTTGGCGGCATTGCCGATCACTTCGTTCACGTTCATGTTGACGCAGGTGTAGCCGCCGCCCTGCCACATGTCGAGCGGGAATTCCTTGTCGAATTCGCCCTCGAGCGCGCGGTCGCACGCCTCGACGATAGCTCGCGCAATCTCGGGCTTCAGGGCGCCGATTTCTTCGTTGGCGAGCGCGCAGGCCTTCTTGATGCGAAAGAGCGCACGGTGCATGCCGGGATAAAAGATGACGGGAAGATGCGCGCACCCCGAGACCTTTACCATGCGGCTCGTCTGAATGCCGTAGTAGCGGTCGTCGGGAATTTCCATGGTGCCGAGGCAGTCGCGTTCGATGCGGGTCGTGGTCATGGCCTGATTTCCTTCAAAGAAGACTGGGTTGAGGATTCGACGGGGGCGCTTCGCGTCCGCCCGCCTGATGAAGAAATCTTGAATCGAAAAGCCCGAAAAGACTAGAATGAACACGATTTCTACCGCTCAAACACAGTTTTGCTTAACCTGAGCCTCAATAATCCCGTTCACCCTTCCTTGAAAACAGCCCCACATGACACCGCTACCGAGTCTTGATTTTCTGCGCGCCTTCATCACCGCCGCCGACGAACGTTCCGCCAAGGCGGCCGCGAGGCGTCTCGGCATTTCCCCGTCGGCCGTCTCCCAGGCCGTCGCGAAGCTCGAGCTGCAGGCGGGAACGTCGCTATTCGTAAAGCACGCAAGGCCCTTGAGGCTTACGCCGGCGGGCCAGAGGCTCGCCGACGAGGCTCGGTCCCTTGTCGAAGCGGCGGACGGTCTGCTCGCAAGGGCCGCGGGCACGGACCTCTCGTCGAGAACGGTGAGGCTCGGACTCGGTGAAACGGTCTCGGCCACCTTTGCGCCGTGGCTCATTGCAGGCCTCATGGAGCGCGTAGGCAGGCTTGAGACGGAGACGCGGTTTACGCAGCCCCTGATCGAGCGCCTGAGGGCGGGCGAAGTGGACGTGATCCTGACGGCCGATCCGATGCTCAACGAAGACCGCTGGCTTCGCGTGCCGCTCTACGACGAGGACTTTCTGCTCTGCGCGGGACGCTCGGCGGGCGAAGGGTCGACGGACATCAGAATCCTTGCCGCCACGAGGCCCTTCATCGGGTATGCGGGCGGGAGTTCGGACGAGGTCGAGATCGAAAGGATTCTGAGGACGATGGATGTCCGGCCTGCGAGGCGCATTCTCGTGAGTTCTTCCCACACGCTCGTGGGCCTCATTGCCGAGACGGGCGGCTGGTCGCTGCTTCCGCCCACGAACCTCTGGTGCGGGCGGCTGTTTCTCGAGAACCTCATGATCGAGCCCGTGCAAGCGGGCGTGAGGCGACGAAGAATGTGGGTTGTGGGCGACCGGCGTTCTGCGGCCGAGGCGGTCATGCTCACGGCCGAGACGGCGGCGAAGGTCTTTGAGGAGAAGATGCTCACGACGCTTGAAGAAGCGCGGGGCGGACTCTCGGCACACGCCATGCTCGTCGAGCACGGAAAGAGGAAATGAGAAGGAAAACAAAACGCCTCCGCGTCGGGTGACGTCGGAGGCGTTCGTGCAGGTCCTTGGGGACTGCGGGAATGACGTTCGGAATTACTTCCTCAGCGTGCGCATCTGGTCGACGAGGTAGTCGATCACGGCGGGCGTGCCCTGGCGGGAGCCGGCGAGGTGCGGGCCGGTCGTGAACTTGCCGCCGACGCCGACCATCGGCGTGGAGTCAATCTGGTAGGCGTTCCAGAGCATCGTGGCGTTGCGGGACTTGTTCTTCACGCCGAAGCTGTTGAACGTGGCGTCCCACTTGGCGCCGTCGACGCCGGCTTCGACCATGAAGTCATGGATGTCGCGGGTGGCGCTGTCGAAGTTGTAGGAGCGCGTCTGGTAGATGATGCTTTCGAAGAACGGCATGCTGAGGCTGTCGAGCAGACCAAGGGCCTCGAGCGCGAAGTAGGTGTCCGTGAACGGAAGGTACTTCGGCTGCCAGGCGACGGGGCAGATGCGGATGCTGACGTCCTCGGGGGCCTTCTGCGCCCACTCATGGAAGACAGGGTGGAACTGCAGGCAGTGCGGGCAGGTGTAGGCGAAGAATTCAACGACTTCGATCTTGTCCGCCGGCGTGGGGGCCATCGGGTGAACGGTCAGATACTCCTTGCCGGCCTTGTAGGCGGGAGCGGCAAAGGAATACGTCGAAAGCGGAGCGAGCGCGCCGGCGCAGAGAAGATCACGACGGGAGATCATGGCGGGTTGTCCTTTTTTTTACAGAAGGTGCCGTATGAAAAATTTGAACAGATTTGAGTTTAGCGAAAAACCCTTGGGCGAGGCTTAAAACGCTTGATCAGGATCAAATCCGTCGGGTGCCTGAGACAATTCGGCACAAAAATGCGCCTTCGCGTCACGGATGTACGACGAAGGCGCCGGTTCGGATTGTTATGCTCAAGCCTGGGCCCCGTCAGGGGACGGGCCTGGGCGTAGAGGAGCTCAAGTCCTGCGACGGCGTGCGCGGGCACCTTGTAGACCTTCACCCAGGCGGGATCGACCCTGCCGTACGCAAACGGAATGTAGTCGCCGCCAAAGGGGAGCGCCTCGCGGCCCGTCTCGATGGAAGCCTTCGAGAGGACGTCGCCCTCGGCCATGCGGTCCGAAGTCAGGACGCGGGATTCGGCGACGCCTCTTTGCGCGTCGCAGGCGTAGGCAAGCGTCACGAGGACGCTGCGTGCGTTCTCATAGCGCTTGTCATGATGAACGGAGGTGAGGTCGGCTTTGTTCGACTCGGGAAGGCTCTCAACCGTCTCGACGCGCACAAGCCCGTCGCCCTTGTCGGCAAGACGCCACCAGCTCTCGACCATCGGCTCGGGATCGGGCGAGGGCATGGACTACCGGAGGGCGGTCGGTATGGGTGCGAGATCGGCGCCGCAGCCTGCGAGCGCCGGTGCGGCAAGAGTCGGAAGAAGAAGCTTGACGGCGGATTTCATGGCGACCTCAGGAAAAAGGTCGGGATGAGGGGGGATTTCTCAATCCGTCCGCCGCGTCTACGCGACAGGAGGCACGACGCGGTCTCGTGCACAGAGGTCAAAAGGCAGCGACTTGTTACGCCAAGGGGCTCGCCCATCATGCCGAAACGTTCCCGAGCCAACGCAAAGTCGCGTAAAGACGGCGTTTTCTTTGCAAAAAGTCGGGCAGAACTAAGGAAAAGTGCCTAAAATGTCGGAACGCACTCAAGCAGAACAGCTTTTTGACAACCTCACCATGACATTCGAACAGAAGACCCGAACCCTGGCCGCCGCCGCAGGTTGCCTCGCCGTCCTCGGCTCCGCCGTCTGCGAAGCCGCAGAGGAGGGGCGGGAAGCGCCTCAGGAAAAGGCGAAGCAGGACTTGCCGGTGAAGGTTTGCCCGAGCGCTCCCCGTCAGGAGGCGCCGGCAATGCCGTCCTTTGAGAGCGTGATCGCCGTCTGGGGCTTTCCGATGAAGATGCTCGCCGACGGCTATGTCGAATATGACGGTTGGGTCGGCCGTCAGGAGTTCGGTACCGTCATGGCCTTCTGGAAGGCCGACAGCAGGACGAGCGCCTGGTACGGCCTCATGAACTATCCCGAGGACCTCGCGGACCTGAGCCTCAGGTTCAAGTACGTCCGCACGACCGCGACCCGATTCGAGGTCGACTGCGAAGGCAGAAGACTTCGCGCCGTCGAGCGCGTGCGCACCGCCGCCCCCTTCATGAAGGGCGAGGTGTTCGGCAGGCGTCCCCTCTCGCGCAAGTGGGTCAACATCTTCGACGGGCACATCGACCCGAAGGCGTCCACCCAGATCGAGGACCGCGAAGGCGAGATCTTCGAGCGCAGCTTCGCCATGGCGTGCCGCAGACCCGAATAATCAATCGACGAAAGGCCGTCCCGAAGAACGGCCTTTTTCACACAGGAAACGGCCGTCAGGCAACTCCTCGCATACTGGTCAGACATACGATTTCCGCGAAACACGCGGATTGCCCGATCCCCCATTGTTTTTCGACCTGAACATGCATTACCGGCCTTCCTTTTTGAACGGATTCCCCGCGCATTCCCCTTCCATGTGGCACACATGGGTGGGGCAAGCGGGGCTGACGAAGTCAGTCAATCTCAAGTTATTCAAGATGATCCAGTGGATAAGCTCTTAAATCCCTTGTCGCACAGGGATTGAGTAGTAAAAATCCAGGTCAATCCATGTCCTCCCAGTCTTTCCCTTGGTACCAGTCGTCCATGTTCGACGGCCATAGATGATGGTCCTGCGTCCAATCCGGACTGTACCTGAGGAGAGGGACTCTCTTTTCGCAAAGATGTTCGTTGCCGATGCACGTAATTCGCCATAAGGACTTCAGGTAGTTTGGAACAAGTGCGAATTGGAATTCAGGATTCTTATGCCTGCCGTCCTCAAGCACATCGTGCGCTGCCGCATCTGCTTTTTCCTGCTTGGCATAGGCCAGCTTGATGGCCTGCACGTCCGTTCGAGCCTCGGGCAGTTCGAACGAATCTTCATAGCAGTCGAGAGCCTCTTTGCAAAGTTGGTCGCCCAGAGTGCTGAACGCGTTGCGAACTTCATACGTGCAATAAGCCTTGCGGGCGATCGCGCGCAGAAGATCGGTGCCGCCCAGTCGTTCCAGTTCGAGAAGTTCGCTTGTGTCGGCTTTTTCAGACATGGACCGCCTCCTTTGTAAAAGCATCAGGCTGATATGTTAGACGATCACTAAACCGGGTGCAAACGCTTCGCCTTTGTAGACTCTGACGGCATTGCCTCGCTCCAAGCGATAGAGCCCGGCATGGCGGTTCTCTTCCTCGGTCAGAGCATTGCGTCGAGCTTCATCCTGGAGCTTCTTGGCTAGCAGCGTCCGTGCCTTTGACCGATTTCGGAAAAAAGACCGCTCGTCCTCAATTCGGATGGAAAGCCCTGTTCTTTCGTCAACAGCCCGAACGGCCGTGTTGCGCCGATTGACGTTCTGCCCGCCATGCCCTCCGGATCGGCAGCTGAAGTAACGGATGGCTTCCTTCTCATGAAGTGCCTTCTCGACCTCTTCCTGAATGCTGACCGCAATAAACCAATTCCGTCTTCCGTGATGCGGCCGGAGCGGACTTTTGCAGATCCACTGCCACGTTCCCTCCCAATTGAGCGGTCGCACCCGCTCCAGGGCAGCGTCCAAAACGATCACCGCCGACTTTAGGCCAACGTCTGCGCGGGTCATCTTGTCTTCTTTCGCGTTGAAACCCGCATCCGAAGCCTCCTGCAGAATCGTTCGATGCACAAATGCGGCAAACAATCTGCACTCTGCCGGTCCTTGGCCGGCTGAAATCTGAACAGCAACTGTCATCTTTCGTTCCCGCTTCCCCGACGGCTTTATCGGCGCATCGTTTTGTATGTCAACACCGGCCGGAGCCGGGCGACCCGACGGCAAAGGCCTTCAGTTTCCAGAACCTCGACTGTGTCCTCGACTGATTTATAGGCCTGCGGCGCCTCTTCATAGATAAGATCGCGGTCTTCACAGATCACCAGGCTTTTGAGGCTCGTCATTTTGAGATCAGCCTCGCGGTAGCGCTTTTCCAGCCGTCCGCGGCAGTCGCTTCTCATCCATTTGCGTCCCGCACCGTGCGCAAGCGATAAGAGCGCGAGCGGACTGCTCAATGCGGGCGTGGGGCTGACGACGTAGGTCCAGTCCCCTCTCGAGCCGGGAATCACCACGAAGGGATGCCGCATTGATACGCTGCCCTTTCTGTGCATGAGCCTCCCGTTCTCAAACGAAATGAAGTTGTGCGGCACATCGAGCAGTTCCACTCCCTTTGTTCTCAGACTGCTGAGAATCCGATGCGCGATGACTCTGCGGTTCGTTTGAGCGAAAGTCAGGGCGGCGCGGTGAAGACCAACGTACTCCACGGCATCTGCGCTTCTCCAGGCAATGCCGCCGTAGCCGAACCGCTCGGCAAATCTGCGGTAAATGTGCCCGCCGTAGCCGCGGGAGCCGGAATGTACCGTCAGACAGAGCACGCCCGGGGTGAGTCCGAGAGCTTTGGCACCGTCATAGACCGTTTCCACGCATTGAATTTCGGCAAAATGATTCCCGCCGCCAATGGTGCCGAGCGAATCACGGAAGGGGTGGCGCTCAAAGGATCTCAGATGCTCCGGAAAACATGCCGTCGCGACCGGATCGTCAAGCCCAACCAGCCTGCGCGCGGCTTTGGCGCTTCTGAATGAGGCTGCATCGGCGGCAAGTTTCCAGAGGCTCATGCCGCAACCGATGTCGCTGCCGATCAGTGCCGGATAGAGCACCATGCGTTCCTGTTCGGGATAACTGCGCCAGACGGCACCGATCGGCATGCCTCTTCCAGGATGAAGATCCGGCATGCCGGAGGCAAACTCGATGCCTGGCCATTGCGCTGTTTGTTTGAGTTGTTCGATGGCTTTGCCTTCAATCCAAGTGTTGGGACTGCTGAAGACGGCATAATTGGATTCGGTGCTGATTGACATCACGGATTCTCGTTTTTAGGTTCAGGGAATGGGGTGCGGAACCACTGCTGCCAGAAGCTTCCGCTCCCATCTCGCCCTTCGAGGTGCCGGCGGATCCACGAGGCTCGTCGGGCAAGCAGTTCGTTGGAGAGTCCATGACTTGAAAAATGCGGCATGCTGACAAGCAGACCTTCACACAGCCCGGGTTCATCGAATCCAAGTTCTCGAACGGAAATGTCCAGCTGATCCTCGGAAGCCTCAACCCAAGAAGAGGGCTTGGGTCCGCAAAGGATGGTTTCGAACTTATCTCTCTGTCCGTTGGCGATGATGACGATCGGGTGCTGTCTCAATACTTCCGTCAGATGCTTGTGCCAGGCGTCTCGTCGATCACCCTCGATGCATTGCGGATAGGCTGGTGAGGCATCGTTGTGATCGATCCTGTATTGCCCCACCAAACCGAAGTCGATCCCTTTGTACATGACGCCCAACTGGTCCCAAATGCCTTGATTGGGACGTTGAACCGGATAGAGATTGCAGTCGCATCCGATGCCGTCGGCGCAGAAGAGGCGATGCACCGCAATGGCCCTCTTGAGGCCCGCATTGCTCGCATCAACATCCGTCTCGCCCAGCAGATTGCGGACGAAGGCCGCCAGTTTTCTGGCGTAGGGATAGTTGAGCTCGGCAAAGCGTTCATCGTCGGGAAGAAATCCCAGATCGACCGCGCTGCAGACGTCGGTGTCGAGCATCGTATACTTTGAACCATCCTCACGGCATCGACAGCCGCCCGGTTCATAGCCGAAGAACCAAAGCGGAGAGTTCCAATTGCCGCCGCGGCTGCCGCACCGAACGTTTTTCGCAAGCTCACGGAGCGCATGCTGAAGCGTTTGCGCCGACTTTTCACATGGCATCGATCGTTCGGCTTCGTATCGGATCACGCTTTCCAGTCCCGCAGGAGGAAGACGGGAAACGTCTTTCCACTTGCGAATGACTTCCTCGGGCACGGGCTTTCCCGACTTCAACCAATCGGCAAGGAGCGCGGCCATCAGGTCTTCGAAAGCTCGGTAGACCTTGACAGGCGTCCCTTCAGCTTGAGCTCCGAAGGCTTCGGCGAGCTTTTTCCGGATGTCGGCTTCGAGCCCGGGCTGAAGCAGAACCGTTGCGGAAATGAAAGTTTGGGGAGTCTTGGCGTCAGGCATTATCGTGTTCTCCATGAATCGTTGCATTCACATGCATTCTGTTCGGTCCGCCGACCGAAAAGGATTTCCGTCAAAGCCTCCAATGCCTGCCAGTCGGCGTGCACGGCCAGTTCGCAGAGCTCGGGCGTAAGCATGTCCTTCGGCACGGAAGCGATCTGGAATCCACAATGTTGGCAGCTCAAACGGCATAATTCAGCTGTCTTAAGGCGATCGGGGACGTGCTCCAGCACGCCGCCCGTCCTGCTTATGATTGCAAGAATACAGAGGTGTTCGGAGCGCTCTTCTTCAGGCACCATGGCCAGCACATGGCCGGTTCGAGACACTGCTTGTTCGTGCATGACGGCGTCGCGCAGCGCTTCCGGTACGAACTGCAGGGATTCCGGCTGATTGAGCACGGCCGCCATGCAAAGGCCCTTTGTGCGCAGACGATGAGGCACATACCTCAGCACAAGCGATGTGCCGTTGCTGCGATACACGCGCCCCCTGGTGACCGCTTCCAAGCAAAGTTCGGCCGTACATAATTGATCGGGTACGCAGGCCAGCATCTCCGGCATGGCCGATACGGCTTTGCGACACATTTCCTCATCAATGAGCTCGGGCGGCACATGTCGAAGCGCTTCCGGCGCACCGTCGACGGCAGCCCGGCAAAGTTCGGCGTCGACGAGTTCCTGAGGAACGGCATAAAGTGCCCTGCCGTCCGCCTTACAGGCCATGAGCCAGTACGAACGCGTCCTCAGCGCCTCCGGCACCAGCATCACGTTGCAGAAACAAAACGGGATTCGCAAAGCCGTTTCGCACATGACTCGGTCACGATGCTTTTCCGGGACGGCCTCGAGAAGATGCCGGACCGAGTTCAGGTCTGCCGCACCGTGCGTCCCGTCGTCTTCCTCGTCAAAGTCCGCCGCCCTTTCCAATGCCTGGAGGCAGATATCGTAGGTCTTGAGTTGCGAAGGGACCCAGTGAAGTGCACAGGCATCATTTTGGAGTGCGGCGTCGCAAATCGCGGGACTTCTCAGTTCTTTTGGGACGAACTGCAGCGCGAGGCCGTTTTGGCCAACGGCCAACGCACAGAGATCCGTCGTTCGCAACGGTTCAGGCACGAATTCGAGCGCCATGCCGTCATCCTCAACGGCCGCTCGGCAAAGCGCTCTCGATCTCAGAGCCATCGGAACATGGGCGAGCGATGACGGGCGCTCTCTAACGGCAATCTTGCAAAGGTCGGCCGATTGGGGAGATTCGGGGATCCACCGGAGACCGCAGAAATGGACTGCCTTGACCATAGTCCACAGGTCGAAATACTCGGCCGGCACCTCACGCAGATCCCACGGCGAAAAGAGCGGCTTGCCGATGCGGCCGAGCACATGGCGGTACATCTCGGGAGTTCGAGCGGCGGGCAGCACCCGAGAGAGTGCCGCAGGATTCTGTCTTAATGCCGTCCAACAGATTTCTTCATAGGACGAACGGCAACGCTCAAGGGCAAATGCTGCTTTTGACTTTTGTTTTCTCATCGGGGACTCCTCATCAAAACGGTACGGGCTGTGTCAGCACATCAAGTTTCACTAGATTCGATTTGGAATCTGACACTGACGATCTCCTTTGCAAGAATGGATTTCTTGATAAGGTCATTGTCAATGCTCGTACGTCAGGTTGTGACGTAAGCGGGTGCCGCGATGTTGTTGTCGTAAGGTCATGAGGGGCAACCGCCCCTCTCCAGCAAGGGTTTGATTTTTTGGGCTCTTCCGGCTTTTTTTTGGGAAATGGGGGCTCCCGTGAAATCCTTGTCGGGATAGGAGCTGATGCCTGAAAAGGATACAGCGTACCCCCTTTCCAGTACGGACCGATTTTTTCGGACGTGGAAAGGGCAACCCTCACCGCATTGTCCGAAGAGCACCCGCTCGAATGTCTGCTGGAGAACCCGAGAGCCTTTGAGGATGCGGTCATCAGGTTTCGTTTGCATCCGCCGGAATCGACGGCAACGCCTTCGAGCTGCGCGATGCGATCGATCGCCTCAAGTTCGGATGCACGGCCGGGGCAATGCCTTTGGACGAAGCGCTGGTGCTCAATAATATCCATGAGGCCTTTGTTGAGGTCTGTCGCGGGAGGCACGCGAATCGCGTCCTCTTCGTTCCCTTTCTTCGCGACCTTCACGAATCGGTCACCCATGGGCTGCCGATCATCGTTCGAAAGGAACCCGAGTCCGTGACGGGCGGGAGCCGTGGTCCGCTTGACGTGCTGCTCGAGAAGGCGCAGGAAATCGAGAACGCCTTCGAACGAGCCGCATATGTCCACCTGAATCACGCCTGCCTCAAGCACTTTCCTGACGGCAACGGAGGGACTGCCCGCCTGATGCAGGCGGCCGTGCTCGCAGATGCCGGACTCGTGCCGCTTCTGCCGAGCGTCGAAGACGTCGTCCCATATCAGCAAGACATCCTCGCCTATTGCGAAACAGGCGACCCTTCGAGTCATGCGCAGCTCTTCCTCCGCGGTTACAGGCACACCATCGAATTTTTGAACGGCAGGACCGAAGCTCATCTGAAGGCCCTGGAGGAGGCCGAGAAGGCCATTGCCGCATGCCGAAGAAGAAGGCTAAATCAATAGTGTTCCCGCAAAGGTTCTTTATTGTTCGTAAACGAAAGGAAAGGCCGGCGGATCGTCTCCTGCCGGCCTCTTCGTCATGCGTTCAGGCTGAACGCGCTCAGGCGTCCTGTGCCTCGATGCGGATGCCGTGCTCGCGCAGGTCGCGGACCATGGAGGCGGGCAGGGGCTTCGTGGCGGAGAGCACGATGACGGGATTGACCCAGGAGAGGCTTTCAGGCACGTAGTCGTGCACGGCGAAGATTTCCGTCACGGCGGTGAAGTCGGCGGGGCTTCGCAGACGCAGGGTGACGGTACCGGAGACGGCTTCGCCCGCCTCCTGGCTCTGGGCCTCGAAGCGGCGGGCCGCGGCCATCATCGTGCGGTAGACGGGCAGGGCGACGCCCTCGACGTCGGACCCCGCCATCGAGCGCAGCTTGTAGAGAAGGGACGCCTCGCGCACGGCGTCGTAGACGGGAAGGCCCTGAAGGCGCTTTACCTCGGCGATGCGTCTGACGGCGCCAAGGCGCGTGCGAAGTGCGCCGACGATGGCTTCGTCGCTGCGGTCGATGTCGGCGCGAAGGCTTTCAAGCTCCGCGGGCTTCTTGGTCGTGCTGTCGGTCATGGATGCTCCGTCTGGTCTTTGTTCTGAAGGCATGGAGAAGGGGATGCCGGCCGGTCGGCCATGGCGTTGAGGCGGTCCCCGGCGGGCCGTATTTCACATCATGCCTGATTCCGCGCCTTGTTGGTGAAATCCCCTCCGGCCTGTTGATTCGATTCCGCCCTTGGAAAAGGGCCGGAAGGCTGCACTCAATCGAAAAGGCCCGCGCGGATCTCATGCCGTCGCAGGCCTCTGAAGGCTCGTCGAACACTGCGCCGTGGGCCGCTCTCGACGAAGAGGAATCTGGCAGGGAGTTTTTGTGCCGCCCGTTCTCGGAACAGGTCGCGCCTCCCTTGAGACACATAGTGCCTCATCGCTCAGCGCTTCGCAAGGGCTCGGGCACAGTCGTTTCAGGCTTTCTTGCCGTTCTTCGACGCTCGTCAAGGCGTCTCGGGAGCTTTCCCTAGGCGATACCGCCCAATCGGCGGAAACGGTCGGGAACAGACTGTCTTTTGGCGACAAGATCCCCTCGCAGGCGCCCTCCATACACGAGCCTGCAGTCGGAGGCGTCGGCACGGCGTTCCCGGACGCGCGGCTCAAAACAACCATCGGACTGAGTCGGTCAGGTCAAAAAGGCGAGGGTTAACCCGGTGATCACGCCGAAGCTTTGATTGATATCATCATTACGCACCGCGCAAGGTCTCCGCGTTCAAGCGCCGCCTTGCCGGCCTGCGCGCCGCCCATTTTTGAGAAGCCCATTGACCCGGGCTTCAGGCAGCGCGCGCAACTCAAGAGGAGAAACACCATGAAACTCACCACGATCGCCGCGGCCGCCGCACTTGCCGTCGCCTCGATGTCCGCTTCCGCCGCCACCTACGTGCCCGGCACCTACACCTACAAGGTGAACGCGCACAATGCCGCCATGACGGTCGTCGTCACGGTTTCGAAGCACAAAATCGAGAAGATCGACTGGTCGAAGAACCTTGAGACGATCGGCGTCGGCCAGCTCGCCCTTGAAAAGGTGGGCGGCAGGATTCTCGAAAAGCAGAGTCTCGGCGTTGACGGCGTCACGGGCGCCACGATCAGCTCGATGGCGCTCAAGTACGCCGTGGGCGAATGCCTCAAGCAGGCCAAGGTTTCCGTCGAGGACCTCAAGGACCTGAAGAAGAATGTTGAAGAGTACAAGGCGCTCCCCAACACGATGAAGACGCAGGTCGTCATCATCGGCGGCGGCGGTTCCGGCCTTGCCGCTGCGGTCGCCGCCTCCCAGGCGGGCGCAGACGTGATCGTGCTCGAAAAGCTCGGCCTTCTCGGCGGCTCGACTAACGTCTCCGAAGGCGCGCTCAATGCGGCCGACCCGATCCGCCAGCCCAAGCTCGGCATCGAGGACTCCGTTGCGAAACACATCGACCAGACGCTCAAGGGCGGCCACAACGTGGGCAACCCCGAGCTCGTCAAACACCTCTGTGAAGGCGCCTATCCCGCCGTCGAATGGCTCGAATCGATCGGCGTGAAGTTCAAGGACGAGGTCGGCACGGCCACGGGCGCGCTCTGGCAGCGCTCCCACTATCCCGCCACTCCGTCGGGCAACTCCTACATCCGCGTCTTCGAGAAGTACATCGCCGAGCATCCCAACGTGCAGGTCATCACCGACATTGAAGCCAAAGACGTGCTCAAGGACGCCGACGGCCGAGTGACGGGCGTGCTTGCCAAGCACAACAAGACCGGCCGCTACACGCTCTTCAAGGCTGAAAAGGGCGTGATCATTGCAACCGGCGGCTTCGGCGCCAACGTGAAGCTCCGTCAGGAAGTCAACACGGGCGTCTTCAAAGACTACGACCTCGGCAAGAGCATCGGCTGCACGAACTTCCAGAAATCCGCCCAGGGTTCCGGCATCCTGATGGGCAAGGAAGTCGGCGCGAACGTGATCGGCATGGCCGACATTCAGGTCCATCCCTGCGGCACGCCGGGCACCGGCCTCATGGAAATGATCCGCACGTCGGGCCGCAACCGCGTCTTCATCAACACGGACGGCAACCGCTTCGTCAATGAAGGCGCAGCCCGCGACGTCCTCGCCAAGGCCATCTTCGCACAGAAGGACTCGACCTACTACGTGCTCGTCAACCATCTGCGCTATCCGAGCCTCACGTGGGTTGACCGCAACGGCGCCAAGGTGGGCGACATGATCGATCTCGGCCGCGTCGTCGCAGCCGACACGCTCGAGGAGCTTGCCGCCAAGCTCAAGATGCCGGTCGAAAACCTCAAGAGCTCGATCGACACCTACAACGCCGTCGTACGCGGTGAAAAGAAGGATCCGCTCGGCTTCCTCGCCAACAACAAGGCCGACAAGGTCATGACCGAAGGCCCCTGGTACGCCTGCCAGAAGGTCCCGACCGTCCACCACACGATGGGCGGCCTGCAGATCAACGCCGACGCACAGGTGCTTGACGTCAACGGCAAGGTGATTCCGGGCCTCTACGCCGCCGGTGAAACGACGGGCGGCATCCACGGCTCCAACCGCCTCGGCGGCAACGCCATCGCCGACTGCATGGTCTTCGGCCGAACCGCCGGTACGAACGCCGCTCAGGGCAAATAATCCGTGACGGCGCAGGCCTGAGCATGCCGGAAGGCTCTCCTTCGGGCTCCCGTCCATCCGGGCGCCCGTCTGAAGGAGGGCCTTTTTCGTTGTTGAGCATGACGACACGGCGCCACGACGGCCCATGGCCGCTCGTTGTTTCAGAGTTTTTCGGCGCTCGCCCGAATGTTGGCAATGCGCCTATTCTTGGCAGGGTGCGCCTGCCGCACGACGGGTGAATCGACCCGAGTCCCGGTGCGCACGCACTTTCACCAAGGAGAGAGACCATGAACACGAGGATTTCCGCACTTGCCTCCGCGCTTGTCATTGCGCTCGCCGCGCCCGCCATGTCCGCCGACGTGCCGCAGGGCACGATCAAGGGGAAGGCCTGGGTGCAGACCGACCGCACGATGGCCGAGGCCATGGCGCAGTCCTGGACGGTGCTGCCCGCATCCGTGACGGGCGACAAGACATACGAAGGCACCAACATCCGCGCGCCCGAAACGAAGGGAAAGGCGCCCGCCGTGATTTTCGTGCACGGCTCGGGCGGCATCAATCCGCAGATCAAGGCCTTCCAGAAGCGTCTCGCGGACGAGCTCGGCATCGCAAGCTTTACGGCCGACTCCTTCCAGCTTCCCGACCGCATGACCTACACCTCGCCCATCGACCCGATGGACTATGAGAAGATCCACGCGCTTCGCGCGAGCGAACTCACGGCGGCCGTCGAATTCCTGACGAAGCAGCCCTGGTTCAACGGCAGGTTCGTGATCGCAGGCACGAGCGAAGGCGCGGTCGCCGTGGCCCGCTACGTGCGCGCCGCAGCTGCTCCCGCCGAAGCGGGCCGCATCATCTTCTCCTGGTCGTGCGAAAACAACTACCACGTCGTCCAACACAAGACGAGGATTCCCGACAACATGCCTGTCCTCAACATCATGAGCTCGAAGGACAAGTACTTCTCGCAGGCCAATCCCTATCTCGGAAACCAAGAGGCCGTCGGCAACTGCAGCAAGGCACTCCAGGGCAATCCCAACGCCCGCATCGTCCTCATCAAGGACGCCCCGCACACGCTCATGAACGAACCCGAGGCCCGCGAGGCCGAGGACAAGTTCCTCAAGGACGTCCTCCTCAAGTAGTCGACCCCCGGATTCCAACCAATCCGTCATGCACACGGCCCGCCGCAGGCTTCATGCCTCCAGCGGGCCTTTTCGTCCTGCGGTTCGTTGACTTTCGTTCGACCTCGAACTAACATCGCCTCATGAAGGAAAACACCCGCATCCCCTTTCTTGCAGGCCGCCTCTCGGAGGCCACCTCAACATTCATTCTCGAGTCGCTCAAGCGCGAAGGCATGGGCGAACTGCTCCCGTGCCACGGCGACATCCTGCACGTGCTGATCGAACAGGAAACCGCCACCGTGATGGAGCTCGCACGCCTCACGCACCGCTCGAAGTCCACCGTCTCAGCCCTCGTCACGAAGCTCGTTGATCTGGGCTACGTCGCGCGCGAGCGATCTGCCGAGGACTCACGTGTCATCAACCTGAGGCTTACCGAAAAGGGCAGGGCGTTCATTCCCGTATCCGAACGCATCTCCTCCGAACTCGACGCCCTCGTGACGCGCTCGCTCACGCCCGACGAGGCCCGATTCGCCGAAGCGCTCCTCGCGAGAATCCTCAACGGCTTTTCCTCCGACAAGTCCGCCTGAGGCCCTCCGGACACTTCCGAAGAGCTTTCCGCCCTGATCTCAACCACAGCCCGGCCCTCATCTTTGCTAAGATCGACGGACGACCTCCGCGCTTTGATCCGCTTCGGGCGCAGAGACGCAAACCATTGCAAAACAGCGTGTGATGGAGTAGGATTCAATTTCCTACCAACTCACTCAGGAATTACGCGAACGCCTGCAGGAAGGGCGTTCTCGGTCGCCCGACGGCGGTCTTCCGGGGAGAGTGAAGCAGGCGGGCATCCGTCGGGAAGGCACCTTCGGACGCCGGACGGAGATCCCGCAGTACGACAACTCCACACACGCACAGGAGAAACATCATGATTCATCAGTCGAGCCTTGAACTTGTCGGCGGCACGCCGCTTCTGCAGCTCAACAACTGGATGAGGCTCCACGGCCTCAAGGCGAACGTCATCGCCAAGATCGAGGCCCTCAATCCCGCCGGGAGCGTCAAGGACCGCGCCGCGCGCCAGATGATCCTCGAAGCGGAAAAGACAGGCCTCATCGGTCCGGGCGCCGTCATCATCGAGCCCACCTCCGGCAACACCGGCATCGGGCTCGCGAGCATTGCCGCCGCCCGCGGCTATCGCGCCATCTTCACGATGCCCGAGACGATGAGCGTCGAGCGCCGCATGCTGCTCAAGGCCTACGGCGCCGAAGTCGTCCTCACGCCCGGCACGGCCGGCATGAAGGGCGCGATTGAAAAGGCCGAGGAACTCGCCCGCGAAATTCCAGGCAGCTTCATCCCGCAGCAGTTCGAAAACCCCGCCAACCCGCTCGCCCACTACCTCACGACGGGTCCGGAGATCTGGGCCGACACGGACGGACATGTCGACATGTTTGTCGCGGGCGTGGGCACGTCGGGCACGGTGACGGGCAACGGCCGCTATCTCAAGGAGAAGAATCCCGCCGTCAAGGTGGTGGCGGTCGAGCCTGATGCGAGTCCCGTCCTCTCGGGCGGCAAGGCTGGTCCGCACGCCATCCAGGGCATCGGCGCGAACTTCGTGCCAGGCAACTACGACGCCTCCGTGGTCGACGAGATCTTCCGCGTCCCGAACGAGGCCGCCATCGCCGCCGCACGCACCTTACCGAAGGCTGAAGGCATCCTCATCGGCATCTCGGGCGGCGCCGCCCTCCATGCCGCGACGGAACTCGCGAAGCGCCCCGAAAACGAAGGCAGGAACATCGTCGTGATCTTCCCCGACAACGGCGAACGTTATCTCTCCACGATTCTCTACGCCGAATAAGACGCATCAGCCTCACGGAGTGACAAAAAATCATGAAGGATCTTGAGCACGAACCCAGCGGGAACGTCTTTCCCGGAGACCTCAGGGAGCGCGTGAGCCGCCAGATGATTCTGCGCGAACTCGGAGAGAAGGGACAGGCCGCCATCAGCAGCGCGCACTTTCTTGTGATCGGGGCAGGGGGCCTTGGCTCTCCCGCCATCCTCTACCTCGCTGCCGCCGGCGCGGGCACGATCACGGTAGTCGACGCCGACACGGTGTCGGTCTCGAACCTCTCGCGCCAGATCCTTCACACGACGTCGACGGTCAACGTCAACAAGGCCAAGAGCGCCGCCATCGCGGTCGAGAGGCTCAACCCCCACTGCCGCATCATCCCCGTGCCCGAATTCGCGGACGCCGTGAAGCTCAAGGACCTCGTGAAGAATGCGGACGTGATCCTCGACTGCACGGACAACCTCGAAACCCGCATCGCGGTCTCGAGGGCCGCGCATGATGCAGGGAAGCCCCTCGTCTTTGCGTCCGCCGTGCGCTTTTCGGGCCAGCTCACCGTCTTCGATCCTTCCGTGCCCGAATCTCCCTGCTTCGAGTGCATCTTCGAGGAGGACGATCCGGGCAACGACGTCAAGGCCGCAGCCGTCGGCGTCTTCTCGTCGGTCACGGGCATTGTGGGGACGCTTCAGGCCACCGAGGCCCTGAAGATCACCGCAGGCATCGGCTCGACGCTCTGCGGCAGGATGCTCTTCATCGACGCACTCAACATGCAGTTCGACACCATCAAGGTGAAGCGCAGGAAGCGCTGCCCCGTCTGCGGCGAAAGGCACTGAAAGAGAAGAGAGCGCTCAAGCCAAACAAAAGGAACGGCCCCGAGATGAAAGTCCGGGGCCGTTCTGTCGGAAACGATCCAAAAGAAGAGGGCGCCCGGCTCCCCATGGAGGAACCGGGCGCCCTCTCTTTGACGTCAGGCTGCGGAGCATTCGCCCCGCAGGCGCATCATCTCAGTTTCAGAAGGCGTACTTGACGCCGACCTTGCCGCCGATGGAGGACGTGCCGGCTTCGCCGCCGCCCAACATCATGTCGACATTGAACATGAGATTGCCGTTGACAGCGCGCAGACCGAAGTCGGCCTGGACCGGGCTCATGTCAAGGACGTCCTGGCTGTAGCCGAGGACCTTGACTTCCTTGTCGCCGAAGGTCGGGACATAGGCGACCTTGAAGCTCGGAGCAAGGGTCCAGCCGGCAGCGTCGGCCTCGTAGCCCGAGATGCGCAGGGAGATCGGCATCTGGACATAGGTGAGGTCGCCTTCGTCAACCTTGATGGAACCGACGGTCATGTCGTCCATTTCGAGGCGGGAGACGCGCAGACCGATGCTCGGCACGAACTTGAAGGAGCCCGCGGCGAGTTCGTACTGGGCGCGCACGCCGGCGGACCAGATGTTCGCGTCAAGCTTCTGGTTGAGCGCGGTCTGGTGGGCCGTGATGTCGTTTTCGGACTTGAGCCAGGCGAGTTCGCCGACGACCTTCGCGGCGCCGAACGACTTGCCGGCGTAGGCCGTAAGACCGTAGTTGGTGATGTCGTTCTTGATGCCGGAGACGTCGCTGCGCAGCGATGCGTCGCCATACTGAAGGGCGAGACCGGCGGTCAGGCCTTCGAGGACTTCGAGGTCGCCGCCGAACGTGGCGTAGGCCGCATCGGCGCGGAAGCTGCCGTTGTTGTCAAGCTTGTCGGCTTCATAGCGTTCGCCCGAGACGTCTGCCCAGAGGTTGACGCCGGCGTGCATCGGCTGATCGAGCGAGGTGCGGTTGGCAACCTTCTCCGTCATGACGAAGTCGGCGCGACGGGCCATGGCCTGAACGCCGGTGGAGGCGATGGCGCCGAGACCGGATTCAGAGTCGAAGATCGTGGTGACCGTATTGGCCTTTTCGCCGGTGCCGAAGGAGCCCGAGATGAACGGGTTGTCGGTGACGACTTCGGCGCCGTTGTTCGTGACGGTGCCCGCGAGCTTGAACGTGCCTTCAGTGGCGTTCACGATACCGAGGTAGGCGCCATCGGCGAAAGTGACTTCAGCCGTATCGGCGTCGCCCAGCGTGAACCACGAACCTGCACCGGCGTTCTGCTGGTTGACGATCAGCATGCCGTTGGCGGCAACGCTGACCTTGCCCAGGTCAACGTCCGGAGTCGGGGTTGTTTCGGACCTGAGGGAGCCGTCAATGCGTACACCGCCCGTTACAGTGAGGTTGACGGGCGCGTCGATATAGCCGGCGGCCGTCACGCCGTTTTCGCTCCACTCGAGGTCGTTGAGGGCGGCGACGGACTCAAAGGCCCTTTCAGCAGCAACCGTGTCGGCACCGAGAGAGACGATGGAGTGCTGACCGACGACGATCTTTGTCGCAAGGCCCGTGCCGAGATCCTTCACGGACAGGGAGGAGGCATCGGCAACCGTAGAACCGTCCTGCCAAACCGGGTCAAGATAGATGAGGCCGCCCGTCATGGTGAGCTTGTCGACTTCGACATTGCCTGCGCCGTCCTTGTCGCCGACCATCACCTGACCGGAACCCGAAAGTTCGCCGAGCTTAAGCGTGGATTCGTTCTGAACCTTGACGACGGCATTCGAAGAAGCGTCGACCTCGGCAATGTCAAACGTACCGGCGGCAACGGCGAGCGTGCTTTCGTCGGTGACCGACACGGTCTTGTCGAGCGTGCCCGAAGAGGTGTCGTCAAAACCAAGCACCAGCGTGGCTTCATTCTGAGCATCACCGACCGTGATCTTGAAGTCATCGGCCAGCGCGCCTTCAACGACGGCCTTCGTTTCGCCGTTGAGACCGCCTGCGAGGGTCAGCGTACCCTTGTTGAGCACGAGGTTGGTGGCGGCGGCATCGGCGGAGCCTTCGGCTGCTTCGACCATGACGGAGCCGACCGTGGCGTCATTGCCGTTGGCAACGGTGACGACCGCGCTGCCCGTGGAGACTTCAGTGGAAACGGTTTCGCCGGCAACGTTGGCACCGGCGGTCGTGACCTGGTCAAGCGTGGCTTCGGCAGCGTCGAGCTTGCCGTTCGTCATCGTCACCTTGACGGAGTTGCTCTGATTGAGGAGCGCCTGCATGGCGTTCAGGTCGGCAAGGGTGTAGGAGCCCGTGAAGTCGCTCAGGTTGACCGTGCCGCCCGTGAAGGAGGCGCCGGTTCCGATGTCGCTGTTGACGGCCGCCTTGTCGGTCATGAAGTTCGTGAAGATCGAGGTGCTCTTGGCGTCAAGAATGCCGCCGGAAACAATGAAGGAGGCGTCGCTGGATTCACCCACCTTGACGGCACCGCCCACCTTGACCGTACCGGAGGAGAGTTTGGCGGCGCCCGAAGCAACGTCGAGGTCGCCGGCAATCGTCAGCGTGCCGCCGTCAACGTTGAGCGCGGTCTTGTCGCCATTGGAGGCGCCCGTATTCTTCATACTCAGAGAGGCTGTCTCGACGGAGCCGGTCCCCGTAACGGTAAGTTCGCCCGCCTGCCAGAAGTCACCCTTTTCTGATTTAAGCGTATCGAGAGAAATGCCACTGACGGCCCTGAGAAGGCCACCGGAAACAGTCGTGTGAGCACGGGAATTCCAAGCCTTGTTCAGAACGACACTGCCGCTCTCGACATTGAAGATGCCGAAGTATTTGTCTAGTGCAGTATTGAGGACCAAGGTACCTTCACCCTTCTTCGTTAGGGTAGCGTACTTGGGATTTTGTTTGTCGCTGTTCGGGAGGGCACTCGCAATCGAGTCCATGTCGCCCTGAGCATCGGCAGTACCGAGAGTAAGGGTAGCACCGGCATCGATGTCAAAAGTGCCAAATGAGGCGCGGTCAAGGAAGAGAAAGCCGCCGCTCGTGTAGGCATACCAACCATAGGTATTGCCTGCATCGTTGCTACCGACGACGTTGTTACCCGTGTAGGTCATATCCTTCGTGATCTTGAAGGTCACGTCGCCAACGGAATCCTTACCGTTCTCCTTGATGCTGGTCGTGATGTCGACTAGAACGGCCCCACCCGTTGCGTAGCCATTCGAAGCTTCGGCAACATTATCCTTGAACAACACATCTTTAAAAACCACCTTGCCGGACTTAACGACAGCAGCACCGCCATAGGCCTGGTCATTTTTCTTGTTTGAGAGGGCCTTGTTCCCTTCAAAGGAACCGCTATTGACGGTCATTTCAGCCTTGCCGTACATGTATAGGCCGCCGCCGGCCGATGACTGGTTATCCTTGATCGTCACATTGTCAAGGACAACGATGCTGTTGCTGAAACCATCGGCAGTAACATTACTGTTACCCTTATGACCATTTAAAAACAGAGCACTATTCTGGGCACCGGAGAACGTGCTGTTTTTGATCGTAATTTTCTGCGTACCAGCGAATGCTAGTGCAGAGCCGGGCACGGATTTAAAGCTGCCGTCAGTGATATTGACCTCCGTTACATTCGCGTAAGTCGGGCTACTGCTTACTTGTTTATCGCTGGCATAAATAGAGGTTGAAGTACTGGACTCTGCACCGTCCCAGTTAAATACACCACCGTTGATGGACGGTTCGGCAGCCATGGCGCCGCCCGCCACAAGCGAAGCCACCGCACCGGCGATCACCGTCTTCGTGCCCTTGGCCTGCACGGAGGACGTCAGTTCGTTGACGACCATCAGGGCGCCACGCGCCTTGCTGAACACAACTTTGAAACTCTTGTTCATGTTTTTTCTCACTATGATGAAACTCCGCTGCCGAAAGAGGCGGCGGGCACGAAGGAGAATAAAGGTGCATAGAACGGAGGGGGGGGGGTAAACCCTTATTCGACTCACTTGAACCTTGAAAGAATCACGCACAATGGAAGGGGAAACTGCGCAAAGCCAAGATCCATCGGGACCAGGATATTTCCTGGAAAGGGACAGAGGCCGGATCCCGCAAGGGAACGCCATGAAGAGAGACGCCCGCATGAATCCTTGCAGCAAAGGGAAAGTGCAAATGCAAATGTTGAAAGACATCGGAGGAAGAATCACTGCGGGAGGAAACGGAATTCCCACGCAAGACATGCCGGCGTCCGCAGCATCAATCACATCATGGGTGAATGAAAACCAGACCGCCCCGGCTTCGAAACCGATTGAGCTGTTGCAAAATTGCAACACTGCTATCAAGCACGACCCAAAACATCGCTCTGTTCGTGCCGTTTCTATCGGCGTTCAGGCCTATCAGTGACGTGTAACCTGGCTCTGCTTGACAACCTGCCGGCAAAAAATGGACATGATGACAAACCGTTTATCACCCTCTATGATGAAAACTAAGGAGCAGGTGCATCGCAAAACAATCAAATCAGCTCATGAAGAGATGCGGGGGCGACGCAGATCTCGGTGTGGTGATGAGGGCTTGGTTCCTGCGAATCTTTCATGATGCGACTTCGGGCCGCAGGGGTTTTCGCGTGCTTTGCTCTCATCTTTTTCATGAAAAAAGCCGACCACCCACATCAGAAGGGGGGAGCCGGCTTTTTTCATGATGCGATTATTTCCAGCAGGGAGCGTCAGGCCTTTTCATCGATCTCCGAGGCATTCGCATCCGGAGGTACGGGCCCGTCATGGCGTGCATCGATGAGCTTGGGAACGGTGACGCGACCGTCGAGGAGATCCTGGAGCGTGACGCTCTGCAGGTACTTGTCAACCACGTCGGATAGTCCTTTCCAGAGGGCAGTGGCGGCGCAGCCTGCGCGTCGGCTGCAATCGTCCTCGGGATCGAAGCACTTCATGGGCGCTTCGTCAGATTCGACGACGGCGAGGATTTCAGCGACGGTGAGTGTTGCGGGGTTTCGCAACAGCCTGTAGCCGCCGAGCGGGCCGCGTCCCGTCTCGACCATGCCGGCCTCAGCGAGTGCGGGCGCGATCTGCTCGAGGTAGCGCCAGGAGATGTCCTGGGAACTCGCGACGGTTCGAAGCTTGACATAGCCTCGCCTGCGGGTCTCGTCGGACCTTGTGGCGCGTTCGACTTCGGCAAGCTCGATCATGAAGCGCAGGGCGTAGCGCGAGCGCGTGCCGACCTTGAGAAAGCTCATTGGCGAGGCGTCCTGATGATGGGATCGGGAAGATCAGCAACGGTGGAGCGGAAGGGGCTGATGTCGATGCCGCCGCGACGAGTGAAGCAGCAGTTGACCGACAGGGCCTCGGGGGCGAGCACGCGCATGATGTCGGCGTGGATCTGTTCGCAACACTGCTCGTGGAATCCCTGGTGGCGTCGGAAGGAGACGATGTAGGCAAGGAGCGCGCGTCGGTCGATGCGGCGGCCGCGGTAGCTGATCACGATAGAGGCATGGTCGGGCTGGCCCGTGACGGGGCAGCGCGAGCGAAGGAGGTTGGAGGAGAGGGTCTCCTCGACGACTTCGTCGGAGGCGGCCTTGAGGAGCGAGGCGTCGGGTTCGTAGACGCTGCACTCGAGGTCGGCGCACTCGGCTTCGAGCACGATGCCGGGGACGCGGGTGACGGGCATCTCCCAGCGGGCGAGGTCGTCAATGAGGACCTCGACGGGTGCGCCCACGCACGCGGAGACGTCGCGGGCGATGAGGCGGGCGGCCTCTTCGACGGAGGCGATCTTCGTCTGGGTGAGCGAGCCGATGTAGAGCTTCAGGGACTTGGATTCTACAATGCAGGGGCTCGTCGCGGGCACGCGGATTTCGCCCGCTGCGGCGACGGGAAGACCGCGCTCGTTGATCCAGGTGATTTCATAGAGGCGCCAGACGTCGGTGCCGCGGAAGTCGTGCACGCCGATCGCGTCGCGTCCGAGCGAGCGCGGAATGGGCGTGAGGAGGTCGGGACGATAGGTGTCGACGTATTCGGTCGTCTGGCCGAGCAGGGTGCCGGCGGGCGCACAGGCGGACATGGCTTCTCCTGAAATGGATTCCTGAGAGTGAATGCTGTTCTCGTCCGCAGATTATAGCGGGACGAAGGTGAGGGACCAAAATGCAAAGAGGAGCCTGCGGGCTCCTCTTTGCTTGCATGATCGGACGGATCAGCAGATTACTTCACGGCTTCCTTGAAGTTGGCGGAGGCGGAGAAGCGGACGACGCGGCCGGCCGGGATCTGGATTTCCTGACCCGTGTGCGGGTTGCGGCCGACGCGGGCGGCGCGTTCGGAGGTGCCAAACGTGCCGAAGCCGATGAGGCGGACGTCCTCACCCTTGGAAACGGCTTCGATGACGACTTCACCGTAGGCGTTGACGAGCTTCGTCACGTCGGCCTTGGCGAGACCGGTCTTGGCCTGGAGGGCGGTGATAAATTCGGACTTGTTCATTTCAATGACTCCTGAAGGGACCGTGAGTCCCGATAGTGCGGCCCGTCCGCCTGACGGACAGGACCCGAATACCGAGTCGAACACGGAAAGGGACCCGAGCTCGACTTGGGCACAATCATAGCAAAGTCTTTTCGCCGCAGCGATTGCCCTCCAACGGATCCGAAGGCCTTCGGGACCTGCGGACGATGCACGCCCCCTCTTGCAAATTTTATGAAAACAGGGCAGGCTTTTTCGCCCGAAAGCGTGGTCAGGCGCCGATTTCGAGCATTTTTTCCGCATTTTTGCGTAGATTTGCGAGGGTTTTCCGCCATTATGAAACCTGCGGACCGCCCGAGACACCTCTGCGACCCTGCAGAAAGACCCAAGAATTTACAAGCTGCTACCAATTTAAGGTCTGAAAAGACCTTCTGGAATTCTGCAGTTCATTTGACGCGCATCAAGTTTTTGCAAGAAATAAAGAGCCCTGCGGACGGCTCAAACGTGCGTCCCGCAGGGCTTCAGAGGGTTCGCTGGGCTCAGCAGATTCGAGGGAGCTGCTCGCCCGCGAGCCAGTCGACGGTCCGGCGTCCGCCCATGAGGGTGACCATCTCGACCATGCCGGCGGGGACGTCGGCGTCGTCCGTCACGCGGCCGATCCTGGCGGCGTTTTCACCGTAGGGCGAGGCGCGCATGGCGGCGAGCGCCGCGTCGGCCTCGTCTTCGGGGACGATCACGATCATCTTGCCTTCGTTGGCGACGTAGAGCGGATCGAGTCCGAGGAATTCGCAGGCGCTCCGGACTTCGGGGCGCACGGGCACGGCGCTCTCCTCAAGAAGGATCCCAACGTGGCTCTGGGAGGCGATTTCGTTGAGGGTGGCGGCAAGACCTCCGCGGGTCGGATCGCGCAGCACGTGGACGTGCGGGGCGGCGGAGAGGACCGCCTCGACCATTTTGTTCAGGGGCGCGCAGTCGCTCTCGACGGTGGTGCCGAAGCTCATGCCTTCGCGGAAGGAGAGGATGGCGGTGCCGTGATCGCCCATGGTGCCCGAGATGAGCACGGCGTCGCCGGGACGCGCTGCGCGCCCCGAGATCGTGCCATCCGAGATCTTTTCGCCGATGCCCGAGATCGCGATGTAGACGCCGTCCCCGTGGCCGCGCTCGACCACCTTGGTGTCGCCCGTCACGATGGCAACGCCGGCTTCCTTGGCCGTTTCGGCCATGGAGATCACGATTTTCTCGAGGTCAGCGAGCGGAAAACCTTCTTCGAGAATAAAGGCCGCGGAAAGCCAGAGCGGCTTAGCCCCGCACATGGCAACGTCATTCACCGTGCCGGTCACGGCCAGCCGGCCGATGTCGCCGCCGGGAAAGAAGAGGGGTTTCACGACGTGGGCGTCACAGGAAACGGCTACCGGTTTGACGATAGGCGGCATGACAGCGCCGTCGTGGCCCTGCGAGAGCCACTCGTTGGTGAGGTGTTTGGCAAAGAGTTCGCCGATCAGCTGAGCAGAAGCCCGTCCGCCCGAACC
>OGMO01000280.1_pt1 | contig 54814 bp, 44 predicted proteins | sample 1573241 | NCBI WGS metagenome assembly OGMO01 (sample SAMEA2581896, study PRJEB24529) | metagenome | biome: Human gut stool | place: China | collected 2011 | reverse complement strand
CGATGGTGTAGCCTTCCTCCAAAGCCTGGGCGATGGCGAAGATACGGAGGTCGGTGAGCAGACGGCCGACGGGGTCGGCGGGACGGAGACGGTTGGTCATGGATTTTCTCTCCTCAAGGCTGTGGGCTGTGTCCTGCGAAGGTGGTCGGCCTGCGCGAGGATCCTGCAGATGTGAGCAAGCCCACCGTACGCCTCGCGGGCGTCCGATGGGCTCGGAACGGAACTCGCCGCAGGCGCCTGCAGGTGCGTGCGTCGGCGGCGGAGCGTCGATCAGTTCGGGATGAAGGCGGCGACGGCCTGCTGTTCACCCTGAAGCTCGGCAACGTTCTTCGCGATGCGGGCCTTCGTGTCCTCGGTGAGTTCGAGACCCTTGACGATTTCGTACGAGCCGTCCTCCTTCACGATGCAGGGGAAGCCGAAGACCATGCCTTCGGGGACGCCGTAGGAGCCGTCGGACGGAACGCCCATCGTGACCCAGCGGCCTTCGGAGCCGCAGAACCAGTCGTGGATGTGGTCGATGGCGGCGCTGCCGGCGGAGGCGGCGGAGCTCGCGCCGCGGGCGGCGATGATAGCGGAGCCGCGCTTGGCGACGGTCGGCATGAAGTCGTTCTTCACCCATTCGTCATCGACGAGGGACGGAGCGGCCTTGCCTTCGACCGTGGCGAACGTGATGTCGGGAACCATGGCCGGGGAGTGGTTGCCCCAGACGGCCATGTGCTCGATCGAGGCGACGGGGGCGCCCGTCTTTTCGGCGAGCTGCGACATGGCGCGGTTCTGGTCGAGGCGGAGCATGGCGGAGAAGCACTTCGGATCAAGATCCGGGGCGTTCTTCATGGCGATCCAGGCATTGGTGTTGCACGGATTGCCGACGACGAGCACCTTGACGTTGCGGTTGGCGGCGACGTTGAGGGCCTGGCCCTGCTGGCGGAAGATGGCGGCGTTGGCCTCGAGCAGGTCGGCGCGTTCCATGCCGGGACCGCGCGGACGGGCGCCGATGAGGAGCGCGACCTCGCAGTCGCGGAAGGCCTCGACGGGATCCTGAACGGCGCGCATGCCGGCCAGAAGCGGGAAGGCGCAGTCGGAGAGCTCCATCATCACGCCCTTGAGGGCGGCGGCGGAGGTCGGGTTGGCGCGTTCGAGCAGCGTGAGGAACACGGGCTGGTCCGGGCCGAACATGGCGCCGGAGGCGATGCGGAAGAGCGTGGCGTAGCCGATCTGGCCGGCGGGGCCGGTCACCGTCACGCGAACGGGTGCTTTCATGGTTTTTTCTCCTTGATCCTGAAGCATTCAGGATGAAAATGGATTCTGATGTTTAACCGGATTGTCTGCTTATTATGCACGGCCCCGCAGGCGGATGCGCCTGCGGACGCCCTGCTCGGAAATCAAACGTTGGCGAGCTCGACGGCCGACTCGATGGTGCGGTAGTCGGGCTTTTCGGAGCGGCGTTCGCGCTCCCTGTATTCACAATGCAGAAGCTCGTGCGCAAGCGGGCTGCCGGGCTCGCCGAGGAAGTCCCTGTAGAGCCTCACGACGTCCTGGTTTTCGTGCGACGTGCGCAGCTTCATCGAGGCGTCGGTGCTGTAGACGGCGTTCTGTCTGCGATCGAGCGTGCTGCGCCAGACGATGCCGCGCACCGTTCCGCCGCCGCCCACGCAGCCGCCGGGACAGGCCATGACCTCGACGAAGTGATAGGGTGAGCGACCCTCGCGCACCATCCTGATCACCTCGTCGGCCGCACGCATGCCGTGCACGACCGCGATCCTCAGTTTGCCGAAGGCCTCCGTCTCGACTTCGGCCTCCTTGAAGGTCGCAAGCCCCCTGACGGGCTCGAAGGCGATACGGCCGAGATCAGGCCCGCCCGCAAGCGCCGAAACCGTCCTGAGCGCGGCCTCCATCACGCCGCCCGTCGTCGCGAAGAGCTGCGCGGCGCCCGAACCCTCGCTCATGAAGGGCGAGTCGAATTCGGCGGGCTCGAGGCTCATGAGGTCGATCCCGCGACGGTCGAGCATGGCCGCAAACTCCTGGACCGTGAGCACGAGATCCACGTCCTGTTCGCCACCGTGCTTGAGAAGCTCGCGCGCGGCCTCGTCCTTCTTCGCCGTGCAGGGCATGATCGAGATCGATCGAATGCGCTCCGCGGGAATGCCGAGCGTCTTCGGCAGCCAGGTCTTGGCGAGCGCGCCGAAGATCGCCTGCGGACTCCTCGTCGAGGAGATGTGCGGGATCATGTCGGGGCAGTTCTTCTCGATGTGGTTGATCCAGCCCGGACAGCAGGAGGTGAACATCGTGTCGGGATGCCCGTGCAGCGTCCCCTCCTCCCTCTGCCTGAGAAGGCGTTCGAGCAGCTCGGTTCCCTCTTCCATGATCGTCACGTCGGCGGACCAGCGCGTGTCCATCACGCAGTCGGCGCCGAGCTTCCTAAGCGCGGCGACGATCCTGCCCTGCAGGTTTTCGCCCGGACGCGCGCCGATGCTCTCGCCGATCGTCACGCGCACGGCGGGCGCGAACTGCACGACGGTCGTGACTGCAGGATCGTCGAACCAGTCGAGCGCACGGTCGGTCTGGTCCTTGACGGCTAGGGCACCAGTCGGGCAGACGAGTGCGCACTGCCCGCACTGGATGCAGGTCTCGGATTCGCCCCAGGGGCCGCCGAAGCTCACCGCGGCGTTGGTGCCCGTATGGTCGAGCTTGATGACGCCGATGCCCTGAACCTGACGGCAGGCCTCGATGCAGCGAAGGCAGCGGATGCACTTGTCGGGCGTGAAGACGAGGCCGTTGGCTGAGGCGTCCGTCTCGACGGGACGCGTTGCGAGGCGGCCCGAAAGGCGCGTGACGTCAAGGCCCACGACGCGGGCGACCTTCTGCAGCTCGCAGGCGCCGTGGCGCGCGCAGCCCGAGCAGGTCTCGCAGTGGTCCGAGAAGAGGAGCTCCGCCTGGAGCTTCTGCATGCGGCGGACCTTGTGCGAGCAGGTGTCGACGATGTCGCCCTCGACAAGACGGGTCTCGCAGGCCGTCACCACGCGGCTCGTGCCGTCGGCGCGGGTGACCTCGACGAGGCACATGCGGCAGGTGCCCGGACGATGGTTGAGCGCCGCAAATTCGCAAAGCGTCGGGATGAAGGTGCCCGTGCTTCGGGCGACTTCGAGAATGGTTTCGCCCTCGGCGAACTCGACGGGCTGTTGATTGATCGTGGCCAGCATTCTGGGGGTCTCCTTCACGCGATCAGAGTTCGTCCATGGCGCTCTTGCCGGGGATCGGGAAGAGCGTCTTCACGCCGAAGAGGCGGTAGCAGCGCAGGCAGCGCTTCGCCTCCTCGCGGGCGTCGGACTCGGTGAGGCCGTGCTCGACCTCCTCCCAGTTGCCCACGCGCTCGGCGGCGGACAGCATGCCGATCTCCCTGCGGGGCCTGAAGACGACGGGACGGTCGGGCACGCACTTGCCGAGAAGGTCGGCCTTCCTGATGAGGTCCGCAAAGCGCAGGCGCGGATTGAACCCCGGTGCGTCGGTCATCAGGTACTCGTGGATCGCCATGGCGGCGTTCTGGCCCTGGGCCATGCCCCAGATGAGGGACGTCGGGCCCGAGGAGGCGTCGCCGCCCGCGAAGACGCCTTCGCGCGAGGTGCGCAGCGACTCGTCGACCTCGATGGTGCCGCGCTTCGTGAGTCGGATGCCGTCGGCCTCGCAGAAGATCGACGTGTCGAGCTTCTGGCCGATGGCGGCGATCACGTAGCGGCACGGCACGACGAATTCGCTCCCCTCGACGGGCCTGACGGAACGGCGGCCCGAAGCGTCGGGCTCGCCTTCAGCCATGCGCACGAGGCGGATGCCCGTGACGCGGCCGTCCTCGACGATCACCTCGACGGGCGCCGTCAGGAATTCGAATCCGATGTCCTCCTCCATGGCGGCCTTGATCTCCTCGGGGTCTGCGGGGGCGGAGGCGCGGGTGCGCCTGTAGGAAACCGTCACCCTGCCGCCCTTCATCAGGCGGCGAGCCGTGCGGCAGCAATCCATGGCGACGTTGCCGCAGCCCACGACCACGACGTCGCCGTCGAGCTCGATCGGCTCGCCGCGGCTCTGGTGGCCCTCGACGTCGACGAGGAAGTCGAGCCCCTTGAGGTAGCCGTCGGCGGACTTGTCCTCGCCAGGCAGGTTGAGGTACTGACCGAGCGCGCAGCCCACGCCGAGGAAGACCGCGTTGTAGCCGCGGCGGAAGAGCGAGTCGAGCGTGAAGTCGCGCCCGAAGCGGCTGTTGAAGAAGTACTGGCCGCCCATGCGCTCGATCGCGGTCGTCTCCGTCTCGAGAAGCGAGTTCGGCAGACGGTAGGCGGGAATGCCGAGGCGGGCCATTCCGCCTGCGCCCGCATGCTCTTCATAAATATCGACCATGTGGCCGCGGCGAAGCAGATGGTAGGCGCAGTTGATGCCGGCGGGACCCGCGCCGATCACTGCGACGCGCTTCGAGACGGGCGTGGGCTCCACGCGCTCGTTCCTGAAGAGCGCCTCGATCGTCTGGCCGCAGTAGTCGGCCGCATAGCGCTTGAGGTCCTTGATCGCGACGGGGCGGTCAACGTGGTTGCGCGCGCAGGCCGTCTCGCAGGGACGCACGCACACGCGGCCGCAGGAGCCGACGAGCGGATAGTGGCGCAACAGCACGCCCGTGGCGAGCTCGGGGTGACCGTCGCGGATGTAGTCGATGTAGCGCGGCACGTTCACCTTCGCGGGACAGGCCTCGATGCACGGGGCCGTCGCGACGCTGATGAAGTCGCGCTGGGTGGCGGGCATGACGGGCGCGTTGACGAGAAGCTCGGGAAAGTGCTCGAGCGCGCCGAGAATGGGTTCGGGCGTCGTGAGGCCGATGCCGCAGAGGCTCGTCTCCTTCATCTGAAGGGCGATGTCGCGGATGCGGTCCCAGTCGACTTCGGATCCCCTGCCCTCGCAGGCGGCTTCAAGCGCCTCGACGATCATCACGCCGCCCGCACGGCACGGCGTGCAGCGGCCGCAGGCGAGCTCCCTGACGCGCCTGTAATAGGATAGCAGCACGTCCGCGAGCGTCACGCGATTGTCGAACATCAGGAAGCCCTGGGGACCGGCAAAGCCCGCAACGGGATTGCCGCTGTTGAAGGCGAGGAATTCGCTCAGCGGAAGGCCCTCGGGCGCCTTTCCGTCGATCGTGCGGCGGTTGTCGTACGCGCGTCCCTTCCAGACGCCGTAAATCAGCTCGTCCATATGAAAACATCCTCTCAAGCAGGATTCGGCCGGGCGCGCCTTTTCATGCGCGGACCGGGAATTTCAGCATAAAAGTCTACGGGAACCCGTCAAGTGTATAGTTTTTTATAGACGCAGAGGAGCCGCCACTGTATGATGGGGTCTAGCGGTTCTCAGCACCGTCCCGACGCGGCCTTCAGCCGGCGTTCAGGCAAGGGTTCCTGTCGGGAGGAAATTATAGCTAGAAAAATTTTTACAAGCAATAAAATTTTTTATACATTCGCTTATGAAGCCCATACTCGCCCCGTACGTTCCGATTGCCGACCTTGTTGCCAAGACCTTCGGCGAAGACGTTGAAGTCGTTCTTCACGACCTGTCGGATCCGCAGCATTCGGTCGTCTACGTCGCCAACAACAAGGTGACGGGCCGCCAGGTGGGCGAAAGCTTCCGTCATCTGATCACGAAGGCGATCCATTCGCCGGGCGAATCGGGCGACGTCAACCCGAACTTCTACTTCCGCCACGAGGGGCGCCTCATCCGCAGCTCCTCCTCGATCATCCGCGACGAGAACGGGCACATTGCGGGTGCGTTCTGCATCAACGTCGACACGACGCGCATCACCCGCCAGATCGACATGCTCGCGCAGATGCTCCCCGGGATCGACAAGGGCGTGCTTCCGCTCCTGCCCGACGAGGAGAACGAGGACGTCTGTCCCGTCGACACGAACCGCACCGTGATGGAGATCATGACGGACCTCGTCGACAACATCACGGGCGACATTCCCTCGGGCTCGATGACCCGCGAAAAGAGGATCGAGCTCATCCGCTTCATGGACCAGCGCGGCGTCTTCCTCGTGAAGGGCGCCATCGACCGCGTCGCCGAAAAGCTCGGCATCTCGAAGGTGACCGTCTACTCCTACCTCGACGAAGTCCGCGGCAAGCGCTGACCGCCACCTGTTTCTCGCCCCGAACCGCGTGACCTGCGGTCCGGGGCGTTCTGCATTCACAGACCAGACAAGGAGACTCTGATGAAATTCGTCCAGCCCCCGTTCAAGGGTGAAAACAAGGGCCACTACACGCCGGGCATCATCTCGAAGGGCATGCTCTACGTCTCGGGCCAGCTCTCGATCGATCCCGACACGCGCGAGGTCTGCCGGGGCGACATCCGCGACCATGCGCGCCTTGCGCTCGACAACGTCGACCGCGTCCTCAGGGAGGCGGGCGTGCGCCGCGACCAAGTCGTCTACTGCCGCGTCTTCACCACGAAGGGCGAATACTGGGGCCCGCTCAACGAGGTCTACGCCGAATTCTTCGGCGCGCACAAGCCCGGCCGCCTCGTCGCCACCGTGCCCGAGCTGCACTTCGGCTGCCTCGTCGAGATCGAGGCCGTGGCCGAGCTCGACGAGGACTGATCCGCATTTCTTTTATAGGGAGACAGCCTCATGACCGCCGGCTACGTCTGCACCTCCTGCGGCGCCGCATGCGCCGCCGACACCCATGAACCCAAGTGCCGCTGCGGCGGCCTCTTCGAGCTCGACTTCACGCCGCCCGCGTGGGATCCCGCCCGCATCGACCGCTCCGAATGGAGCATCTTCCGCTACCGCGACTTCATGGCCGTGGACGGCGACGTCTGGCGCTCCGTCACGATGGGCGAAGGCATGACGCCCGTGATCGAGATGGACGGCAGAAACGGCGTCCTGCTCAAGATGGACTACGCCATGCCCACGCTCTCCTTCAAGGACCGCGGCGCGGCGACGCTCGTGAGCCACATGCTGGCGATCGGCGTCAGGACCTGCGTGCAGGACTCCTCGGGCAACGCGGGCAACTCCGTCGCGGCCTACGCGGCCCGCGCCGGGATCGCATGCGAGATCTACGTGCCCGAAGGCACGAGCCCCAAGAAGATCACGATGATCGAGTCCCACGGCGCGAAGGTGCACGTGGTGCCGGGCACGCGCGACCACTGCGCGGACGTCTGCCGCGCGCAGGTGGCCGAACGCGGCGCCTACTACGCCAACCACGTCTACAACCCGTACTTCTACGAGGGCATGAAGGCCTACGTCTACGAGACCCTCGAGCAGCTCGGCCGCATCCCGGCCAACATCGTGATTCCCGTCGGCAACGGCACGCTCTTCATCGGCGCCGTCAAGGCGCTCGAGCATCTGCACACCTCAGGGGCGATCGAGCGCTTCCCCAACATCATCGCGCTCCAGAGCGAGAAGTGCGATCCGCTCTACCGCGCCCGAGAGGCGGGGCTTGAGGATCCCGCACGCGTCACGCCCGAGCCCACGATGGCCGAGGGCATCGCCATCGGCGTTCCGATGCGCGGCCGAGAGATCCTCGACATGATGAAGCGTCACGACATCAGGATCGTGCACGCTCCCGAGGACCGCATTCTCGAGGCCCGCGCCCTGCTCGCCCGCCGCGGCATCTACTGCGAGCACACCACGGCCGCCAACTACGCCGCCTGGGTCCGCTACTGCGAGCTCTACGGCCCCACGCCCGACACGCTCATCACCATGTGCGGCGCAGGCATCAAGTCCGACCACTGACCCGCACGCTCAGCCGCTGCGGCTCCCTGCACCTCAGGGAGCCGCACCGCACCTCCACGCCTCCGCGCCCTTTACCATCCTCCCTGGGGCCTCCTCCCGCCTTCCCATCCTCCTTTCTGATGCCTCGGACACCGCCTTCAAGTGCTGACGGAGAGCACGTTCCACGAGCATTTCGACTCAAGACAAAACCCTGTCCCACGAAGGGAATACGTCGTCGGTAAAACGCCCTATAGATGTCATTTATAATAGACGTGAGATTTTAGTTGAATCGTAAACCTTCTTTAACGGCTTGACGCAGGCCACAAGACGGCGTTTTGGCGTTCGAATCTGTCCTCATGCGGGCACATGATTGAATGGCGCGGGCCCCTCGCCCGCGCACCCGAATGCGCTTCGAGCGCCGCCGAAAGGGCCTCATCAGGCCCGCGTGCTCCGGAGCGCGCGCCGCTCCAACCACAACCAAAAGGCATTCATCATGGACAAAGCCGCACTCAAGAAATGGGCAGTCGTCCTCGGACTCGGAATCGTGCTCTGGTTCTGTCCCGTCCCCGCCGGCCTCTCCCCCGCCGCCTGGAAGCTCTTCGCCGTCTTCGTGGCGACCATCGCAGGCTTCATTCTCCAGCCGATTCCGATGGGCGCCGTCGCCTTCCTGTCGCTCACGCTATGCGCCTTCTTCGGCATTCTGAAGACGAAGGACGCGCTGATGGGCTTCGGCAACGGCACGATCTGGCTCATCGTCTGCGCGTTCTTCCTCTCGCGCGGCTTCATCAAGACGGGGCTTCGCCGCCGCATTGCGTTCCGCATCATTCAGGCGATCGGCAGGAGCGCCACGTCGCTCGGCTATTCGATCTGTCTCGCAGAACTCATCATCTCTCCCGCCATGCCGTCGGCCACGGCCCGAGGAGGCGGCGTCTTCTATCCGATCGTCCAGTCGCTCTCGAGCGCCTTCGACTCCGAACCCGGCCCACCGCAGGCCGCATCGGCAAGTACCTGATGCAGGTCGGCTTCCACGCCGACGCCGTGACCTGCATGATGTTCCTCATCTCGATGGCCGGCAACCCGCTCTGCGTGGGTCTGGCCGCGAGCGCCGTCGGCGTCGAGCTCACCTGGATGCAGTGGGCGGTCGCCGCCATCGTGCCGGGCCTCGTCTGCCTGCTCCTCGTGCCGCTCGCCCTCCTCAGGATCGCGCCGCTCGGAATCAGGCAGATTCCGAATGCGCGTCAGATCGCGCGTGACGAACTCGAGAAGATGGAGGCGATGTCCCGAGACGAGCTCGTGCTCTCCTTCGTCTTCCTGATGTGCCTCGTGCTCTGGGCCACAGGCAGCCTCACGGGTCTGGGCGCCACGCCGATCGCGATGCTCGCGGTCTCCATCATGCTCATCGCCGGCGTCCTCACCTGGAAGGACATCCTCGCCGAAAAGGGCGCCTGGGACGCGATGTTCTGGATGGGCGGCCTGATGGCGCTCGCCACGGCCCTCTCCAAATCCGGCTTCATCAAGTGGGCCGCAGCCTTCATTGCGGACGGCATCGCGGGCGCGCACATGGGCTGGATCTCCTCCTTCCTGATCATCTCGCTCATCTACATCTACTCGCACTACTGCTTCGCTTCGGTGACGGCCCGCATCTCCGCCATGTACGCCGCCTTCGTCGCCGTTGCGGCGGCCTGCAGCGCACCCGCCCTGATGGTCGCGGTCGCCTTCGGCATCTTCGCCAACCTTCCCATCTCGCTCACCCACTACGGCAACGGCGCAGCCCCCGTCTACTTCGGCGCAGGCTACGTGAGCCAGAGCGAATGGTGGCGCAACGGCTTCATCGTCTGCACGGTCAACACCGTCGTGTGGCTCACCGTCGGCATGGCCTGGTGGAAGCTCATCGGTCTCTGGTGACCGGAGCTTGATCAAACGGCCCGATCGGTCCGCATTCCTCGGGGATGCGGACCTTTTTCGTCATGAGCCGTACGGTTCGATGAGGCGTCAGCGGCGCCTGCCGGCGATGAATTCAAGGCCCCTCGCGGCGCACCAGGCGCAGCAGAGTCCGAGCAGGATGCCCGCCATGACGTCCGTCGGGAAGTGCACGAAGAGATAGAGGCGGGAGAAGGCGATGAGAGCCGCCAGCACGAGGGCGGGCCGGAAGAAGGCCGAGCGGCGCAGCCACAGCACGGCGGCCGACGCAAAGGAGGCGGCCGTATGGCCCGAGGGAAAGGAAGGGTCGGGCGGGCACGCGGGCAGAAGCGTGAAGCCCATGATGTCGCAGGGACGCAGTCGATCAAAGAGCGGCTTGAGTCCCATGTTGCCGACGAGTGCGGCCAGAGTGAGCGCGAGAAGGATTGCGGCTCCCGTGAGCCTCGTTCTGCGAAAGAGGAGAAGAGCGACGCCGAGCGCGATCCAGACGACGCCGTGATCGCCCAGCGCGGTGACCGCACGCATCCAGCCGTCCCAGGTGCCCGACTCGAAGGCCTCCCTGATGGCGAGAAGCACGGGAAAGTCGAAGTGACGGTTGAAGAGATCGACGGCCATGGAACGAATCAGCCTGCGGGATGAAGGGGAATGACGCGCTGGTTGGAGCTTCCAAACCAGCAGCCCTTTTCATGCACCTTGAGCTTTTCGACGTAGGGACCATCGACGAGCACGTCGACGTACTCGAGCACGGGGCAGTCCGCCACCTTCTCGTGGCGGCGGCCCGTCCAGAGCCAGATGGTCTTCGTGCTGCCGAACCTTTCGCGCACGGCCCTGACGATCCTCAGGACCTCGTCCCGATTCTCGGGTTCAAGCGGATCGCCGCCGAGCAGGCTGAGACCCTCGACGAAGTCCTCCTCGAGCGCCTTGAGAAGCGTCGCGAGGGTTTCGTCGGTGAAGGGCCTCCCGGCTCCGAAGTCCCAGCTCTCCTCGTTGAAGCAGCCGGGACAGTGCAGCGTGCACCCCGAGCAGAAGAGCGAGACGCGCACGCCGGGGCCGTTGGCCGTGTCGCAGGTGCTCAAGCCGATGTAGTTCATCGGAGGATCCTTACATGCTCTTGCGGTTGCGGATTTCGGCCATCTTGCCGTCGTTCATGCGGGACATGCCGTTGACGTTGGAGTAGCCGAGATAGCCGCAGACGCGGGAGATGACGGAGAGGTTCGCGCTGCCGCAGTGCGGGCACTTGAAGAGCACGTTCGTGCTGTGCCTGCCGCAGTCGCCGCAGTAGGCGCTGTCGAAGTTGACGCCCTGATAGAAGCCCTTCTTCATGCCGCGGCGGATGACCGCCTTGACGGCCTCGAAGTTCTCAGGGTTGTCGAGGCGCACGTACTGGATGTGGCCGCCCTCGCAGAGATGGAAGTCCGTGAACTCGCGGTCCTGCTTCTCAAAGGGCGTGATGTCCTCCGTCACGTTGACGTGGAAGGAGTTCGTGAAGTACTCGGGGCTGTAGTGCTCGGTCGAACGGAACACGTTCTCGACGCCTTCGTCGCGGCAGAAGCGGTCGTACTGACGGGCCTGCGTGGCGCAGAGCGACTCGGCCGGCGTGCCGTAGATGGCGTAGAGGTGCCCGTCCTCCTTCTTGAACTGCGCGAGCTTTTCCTTGAGGTGGCGAAGCACGGAGGCGGAGAAGTCGCCGCCCTCTTCGACGAGGCGCCTGCCGCTCCAGAGATAGGTGGCTTCGTCAAGGGCCGTGATGCCGAACGAGGCCGTCATGTAGCGCACGAGGTCGCCCACGCGGTCGTCGGGGCTCTTCGTGCCCTCGTAGAAGCCGCCCTGCGTGAAGGCGAGCGGATTGCTCGAGCACTTCTGGTTGCGGATGATGTCGTAGCGCTTCTTGAAGAAGGAGCGGATGAATTCGAGACGCTCGTCGAGAATGCGCCAGAAGTCCTCGCGCCAGGTGTCGGGATGACGGAGCTGGGCGAGCTTGAGGATGATCGGCAGGTTGAGCGAGACGGCGCCGATGTTGCAGCGGCCGACCGTGACGGCCCTGCCCTCTTCATTGCACCAGAGCGAGAGGAAGGCGCGGCAGCCCATGGGCGACGTGATGGCGCCGTACTGTTGGAAGATCTCGGAGACGCTGCCGTTCTCGGACGAAAGGCTCAGGTAGTCCGGGTACATGCACTCGGAGGAGGTCCTGACGGCCTCGTCGAAGAGCTGGGCGGACCACTTGTCGGCCTCGATCTGGCGCTCGTCATAGAGATAGACAAGCTTCGGGAAGACGACGGGCTTGCCGTCCTTGCCGTGGCCGTTGCGGCGAACCTGGAGCATGATGCGGCTGATCGTCATGAGCCACTCGCGCTCCTCCTCGGTGAAGAGCTCGGGATTCCACTGACCGAAAGTGATCGTCGTGAAGGCGAAATCGCCGCGGCTGCACGGCACGGTGTTGAGCTTCAATTCTAGGGACTGGAAGCCCTGCTCGAGCTCGCGCACGACGTCGCGCGAGGCGACGCGCTCGACGGTATCCTCGTCAAGGCCGAGGTCGCGGTACTTGGCGCGGGCGGCGGCGAGGCTCTTCTCGACATAGGGCAGGAGCACCTTGTCAAGCTCGGGCAGCGTGAAGCCGCCGAACTGCTGGGCGGTCGCCACAAGCGTAATGTCGCCGATCACCTGAAGGGCGGAAAGCACGGACTTGGGCTCGGAATACTGGACGTTCGACATCTCGAAGCCGCCCTTGAGGACGTGGCCGATGTCGAAGAGGCAGCAGTTGATGCAGCCGAGGATCATGTCGCGCAGGTCGTGGATGTAGATGTCGCCGCGCTCGATCAGGGCCTTCTCCTTGCCCGAAAGATAGAACTGCTTGTAGAGGCTCTTCGTGAGGTAGCCCTTGATCAGGGAGCCCTTCGTGGAGACGAGCGAGCTGTCGTAGTTGGCGTTCTCGCGGTCGCCGAGGCGCAGCACGTCGTCGGCGTCCTGACGGAGCTGCTCGAACGTGCGGGCGTACGTCGTCTTGTAGTAGCGGTATTCGGCATAGGCCTCCGCCACCTGCTTGTGCTGCTGGGCGGAGAGAACGGCGATGACAAGCTCGTGAAGCTCAAGCACGGACACCTCGTCGCGGCCCTCCAGGCGCGAACGGACCTCACTGACGATGCGGGCGAGCCCCTCGTCGTCGATGAGCGTGTCGCAGCGGAAGGCCGCCTTCTTCACCGCGTCAACGATCTTCTCGTCATTGAATTCTTCGGTCGTGTTGTCCTTCTTGATAACCGTCAGCATGTCGTCGTCCTTCTTTTAATCCTTCTCAACAGCGGCCGTCATTGAAACCAACGGACGGACCCGAAAAAACGAACTGCCGCCCCATGGGCGGCAGGGACTTAATCTTATGGAAAAGCCCCGAGAATCTCAACACTCTTTTCTTCGTCAAACGGATGTTTGCGGTATTGACAAACCTGCGCAAAAGTGCTTCCTCAAAACAATCCCGCCGGTCCGAAACGCCTCCCCGCATCCGCTCCTCCTTAGAGGGAGGCGCGTTTGAAGTCCCTCCCCCGCCGGTCCGAACCGCCTTTTTCCATCCATTCTTTTTTTCTATGAGAAGCATCGGCACCATACAATCGAACACCGAAAAAGTCACTACATCATGTGGTTTGACGACACCACAACCACAACATCTTGTGTTTTTCGCAGATTTCACTCCTGAGGAATGACGCCCCGAACAACGGTCGAAAGCAATGGGGGAGAGGGTTTTCCAAGCGGGTGAAGGAGGAGGCAGCCTGACTCTGGGAGGTGCGCCGGCACAAGATGTGGGAAAGGGCGTCAGGCGGCGTGCGCGGGCGGCGGCGAAGACGGATGTAAGGACGGATGTGAAAAAGGCCGCGCCCTCACGAGAGGAAAGTGCGCGGCCCGCTGCCCGAGATTCAGCCTGAACCTTGGGAGGTTCGAAGCATCAGCTTCAGAAGGCGTTCTTCAGGATCGCCTCGACGTCGGACGCTTCGAGCGGCAGGATGCGGCCCACGGGGCCGCGGCGGCAGCAGTGGCGCGCGAGCGACTCGACGGGGCATTCGTCGGCGCCGAGCTCGCCCATGCGGGTCGGCATGCCGAGGGACTTGTAGAAGGCGACGAGCGCCTCGATGCCCTTCTTCGCGGCCTCGGCGTCGTCGGCCTCGACGATGCCGAAGACGTTGCGGGCGAACTGCGCAAAGCGCGCAGGCGTGCGTTCGGAGACGTAGCGCATCCAGGCGGGGATCACGACGGAGAGGCCCATGCCGTGAGTGATGGCCTCGTTCCAACCGGAGATTTCATGCTCGATGGCGTGGCAGGCCCAGTCCTCCTCGCGGCCCAGACCGAAGTAGCCGTTGTGCGCGAAGCTGCCGACCATGCCGATCTGGCACCAGGAATCGTAGTCGCCGGCATCCGCCCAGACCTTCGGGCCGAATTCGATCGCGGTGCGCATGGCGGCCTCGGACTGCGCGTCGACGTAGGCCGTCGCGGTCGTGCGCGTGAAATAGCGCTCCATGATGTGGGAGATCATGTCGACGACGCCGGCGGCGACCTGGTGGCGCGGCAGCGTCATGAAGCATTCGGGATTGACGATGGCCGCGGCGGGGCGCAGGCATTCGGCGCCGATGCCGGCCTTCGTGCCGTGGTGCGAGATCACGCAGCGCACGGACTGCTCGGAGCCCGCAGCGGGGATCGTCAGCACGGCGAGCACAGGCAGGGCCTTTTCGGGAACGGCGTGGCCGTCGAAGAAGTCCCAGCAGTCGCCCTCGTACTCGAGGCCAAGGGCAATGCACTTGGCGGTGTCGATCACGGAGCCGCCGCCCACGGCGACGACAAGACCCACGCCCTGATCGCGCATCCAGTCGACCGTCTCGCGCACGAAGCACAGGCGGGGGTTGGGCTGGACGCCGCCCTTTTCAATCACCGTCATGCCCGCGGCCTCGAGGCTCTTCCTCACCGAGGCGAGAAGGCCGGAGCGGACGACGGAGCCGCCACCGTAGACCACAAGGCACTTGTGGGTGCGGGCAACGGTTTCAGCCAGACGACCGGCTTCATTTTCGGCGCCGCGTCCGAAGACGAGGCGGACAGGATTGTGGTAGGCAAAGTTCAGCATGCTTGTGGGGCGGGCCTCCGTCCCCTCCTCTTCATGCCGGGAGGGACGGCGGCCGGCGGCCTTGTGTTTTTTTTCCGAAAAAAATAAACGCCGGGATCTGCGCTCCTGGCACTCCCGGCGACGTCAGGTGCGCAGTTTATCCGTTTGACGGCCGCCCTGCATGAAAAATTCGGGTTTTTCTTTAGGGATTTTCTCCTATATGCAACTCCCGCTTCCTTCGCGGAAAAGGCATCACGACCGCAGATCCAGCCGCCCGAAAAGCCCCGTGCGGGAGGCGTGCAGGCGTCGGAAGACGCGTTCGCACGCCCCCTGCGAGGGCGAAGGAGCACCCGGTCCCCCACCCTTCACCGCATCACACGAGCGTCAGGCGCCCCTGCGCGCAAGACGCCTGCGGCGGGTGTCGAAGAGGCAGACGGCGGCCGCGGCGCCCACGTTGAGGCTTTCGCACGCGGCCTCGATCGGAATGTAGAAGCGACGGTCGGCAGCCTCAAGGCCCGCATCGGAGACGCCTGCTCCCTCGGCGCCCATCAGCCAGCAAACGGGGCCCTCGGCAACGTCGTCCGCCGCGAGGAAGAGATCCTCGCCGCCGCGGGCGTCGGCCGCGTAGATGCGGCCGCGATAGGCCCTGCGGAAGGCCTCGGGCGTGATGTTCTCGATGAAGACGGCGCCGAAGTGCGCGCCCATGCCGGCGCGCATCACCTTCGGGGACCAGAGGGTTGCGGCGACGGGGCTTGCCGCCACGACGCGAACGCCTGCGGCGACCGCAGTGCGGATCAGCGTGCCCGCGTTGCCCGCGTCCTGCACACCGTCGAGATAGAGCGCGTCGGCGGACTTCCAGGCGTCGTCGGCGGGCGCGGGCGGAACGGCCGCCTCGCACATGACGCCGACGCCGTGCTCGACGGGCGAAAGCTGGTCGTAGAGGGCGGGCGAGAGCGCAAAGAGGTCTGCGCCGCTCTTCCTGCAGAGCTCAAGGGCGAGTTCGCGGGCCTCGCGCGTGGCGCGGTCCGCATCGATCAGAACGGCGTTGACGCGGCAGCCGGATTCGAGCGCCACCTGCATCAGATGGATGCCCTCCATCAGGGTGGCCCTCTCCTTTCTCACGGCGCGCGCATCGCGCGCGAGCTTTTTCCAACGCTTGAACTTCGCGTTGGCCTCGCTTTCAATGAACTTTTCAATCATTCTCGTTCTCCTTGGCTGCCTTGCCGGCGATCATGGACTTGACGGGCTCGAAAGAGCGGCGGTGCTCGGGCGTGATGCCGAGCGTGCGGATCGCCTCGACGTGCCTTGCGGTGCCGTAGCCCGCATGGGCGGCGAAGCCGTAGCCCGGATAGATCTTGTCGAGTTCGGCCATGCGGGCGTCTCGTGCGGTCTTCGCGAGGATCGAGGCGGCCGAGATGGCGGCGACCCTGGCGTCGCCCTTCACGACGGCGGAGGCGGGAGCGGGCAGCCCCTGGGGCGTGCGGTTGCCGTCGACGAGGATGAGCTCGGGCCTGACGCCGAGCCCCTCGACGGCGCGCTTCATGGCGAGCATCGTCGCCTGAAGGATGTTCAGCGTGTCGATCTCGTGGACGTCGGCCCAGGCGACGCACCAGGCGAGCGCGCGCTCGCGAATGAGCGGCGCGAGCGCCTCGCGCCTCGCGGCCGAGAGCTTCTTCGAGTCGTTGAGGCCCTCGACGGGACGGTCGGGATCAAGAATCACGGCCGCCGCGCAGACGGGGCCCGCGAGCGGGCCGCGGCCCGCCTCGTCGACCCCTGCGACGAGCGTCGATGAAAAGAGCGGATCCTCCGAACCGAAGAGGCTCGGCAGGTCGGTGGTGGGCTGCGTTTTGGAAGCGGCGGATTTGGCCACGGTCAGGTCCTGGTGAATGAATGGGAAAAAGAAAAGGCGCTCCGCGGAACCGGCCGGCGAAGCGCCCCTGCGGGCTTGCCCTCTCTCAGAGCTCTCGAGCCCCTCAGGACCTTGCGACGCTCATGATGACATCGGCGGCGAGAGCGGGCGTGTCGGCGATGAGGCTCTCGTGCATGGCCGAGAAGCGTTCCTCGAGCATCCTGCGGCGGGCTTCGTTCTGAAGCGCGTCCTCAAGCGCGTAGGAGATCGGATCGGGCTCGCAGAAGAACTGCAGAAACTCGGGCACGACGTTTTCGCCGAGCAGGATGTTCGGCAGGGAAACGCAGTGGATGAGCGCCTTCTTCTGCATGATCATGCCCGTGAGGGCGGGCATCTTGTAGCCCACGACCATCGGCTTCTTGTAGAGCGCGCACTCGAGCGCGGCCGTGCCGGAGGCGACGAGCACCGCGTCGGCGGCCTCGATCGTGCGATGGCTTTCACCCGTGACGATCTGCATCGCCTGGGCAAGGCGCGGATACATGCTCGCCACCTGCAGGATGCGGGTGCGGGCCTGCTCGTCGACGGCGGGAATCAGGACGTGGGCGCCGCCGTTGCGGGCGAGAAGACGCTCGACGGCGTTGAAGAAGACCGGAGCACAGCCCTTGAGCTCGTCGACGCGCGAGCCGGGCATCACGGTGATGACGGGCAGGCCGTCGTCACCAATGCCGAAGCTCCTGCGGGCGCCCGCCGTGTCGGGCGTCATCGGGATGATGCCCGCGAGCGGATGGCCGACGAAGGTGGCGGGCACGCCGGCCTTGCGGTAGATCTCCTGCTCGAACGGGAAGACGAGCAGCATGTGGTCGACGGCGCGGCGGATCGTCTGGATGCGCTCGGGACGCCAGGCCCAGATCGAGGGGCTCACGAAGTGAACGGTCGGAACGCCGCGGCGGCGCAGCTTCTCCTCGACGGCGAGGTTGAAGTCGGGAGCGTCGACGCCCACAAACACCTGCGGCATCGAGTCGCCGAAGCGGGTGATGAGGTCCTTGCGGAAGCTCAGCAGGCGCGGCAGGTGCGTGAGCACTTCGACATAGCCGCGCACGGAAAGCTCGCGCGAGTCGTACCAGGCGCGAAAGCCCGCGGCGCGCATCTTGTCGCCGCCCACGCCGTACTGCGGAGCACCATCCATGCGTGCGGCCACCTCAGGAATCACAAGGCTCGCGATGAAGTCGCCGCTCGCCTCGCCGGCAAGCCAGACGGCGCCGTTGCGTTCAAGCGTCGGAATGGAAGACTGAATGCCCATGAGTTTCCCCTCGTTGATGGTACGGTTCGTAGTGGTGAGAATGAATGCGCCGGGCGGATCAGCGGATCACGCCGCGCGGGCTGCTGCCGATGAATTCGATGAAGCGGGTGAGCTGCTCGACGGCGTCCGGGAAGTCGGCCTTGAGGGCCTCGATCTTCACGAGCGCCTCCTTGACGATGAGGCCCTCGCGGTACATCAGGCGGTAGGCCTGGTGCAGCGCGCGCACCTGCGTGTCGGAGTAGCCGAAGCGGCGCAGGCCCACGGTGTTGAGGCCGTGAGGCGCACAGGGGTTGTCGGAGCAGATCACGTAGGGCGGAACGTCGCGCAGAACGGCGGAGGCGCCGCCCACCATGGCGTGCTCGCCGATGCGCACGAACTGATGCACGCCCGTCTGGCCGCCCACGATTGCCCAGTCGTCGACGCGGACGTGGCCCGCGAGCGCGACGTTGTTGGCGATGATCGTGTGGCTGCCGACGCGGCAGTCGTGTGCCACGTGAACGTTGGCCATGAAGAGGTTGTCGCTGCCGACCGTCGTGACGCCCTCGTCCTGAATCGTGCCGATCGAGAACGTGCAGTTTTCGCGGATCACGTTGTTGTCGCCCACGACGAGCACCGTGTCCTCGCCCGCATACTTCTTGTCCTGCGGATCGCAGCCGATCGAAGCGCCCGCGTAGATCACGTTGCCGCTGCCGATCGTCGTGCGGCCCTCGACGCAGACGTGACTGCGCAGGTGAGTGCCCGCACCGATCCGAACCTTCGGCCCGACGAGACAGAAGGGGCCGACGACGACGTCGGCGGCGAGCACGGCATCGGGATGAACGATGGAGGACGGATGAATTTGAGCCATGACGATTCCTTTGTTGACCTTGTTCGCGCGCCTTCTTCGGAAATTTCGCGGCATCCCGCCGCCCGCCGTGCATCTGACGTTCTCGTGAAACGGAGCACGGGCGCCCGTGCGCGCAGGCTCCCGCAGGGGCGGAAGCCGAGCAATCCCGATATTATAGATTAGACTGCCCGTGCGCCGAGAAGACGGATCGCGCCCCGGCGAGGAGCCTCCCGCCGCAAATGCCGTACGCCGCTTGCGTTTCAGGGCGTTCCTCCTCAGGAACACGCGTGCAGGGCAAACGCAAAAAAAGAGGCCCGCGGTCCTTGGGACTGCGGGCTGAAGTTTTCCAACCAAAAGGAGCGGAGGACTCAAGCATTGCTGCGGCGTTCTCCATGCCTTCAATGTACCCGAATCCCGCCCGCCATCCGTTTCGAACTTCCCGGGAGATGTAACAAGAGGTCGGAACGAAACACTTCGAGCATCTCGGTACAAACCCTTAAAACGCCACTGCAGGAGGCGCCCCGCATGACTTTTAGCGAAGAGCGCCCCGCAGGATTCTTGCATCTCGTTGCAAGCGCCCCACCGAGGTCAAAAACAAGGCCTGCAGTCGTTTTCCTGCAGGCCGAAATCATGTTCTTGAAGCCTCCGGAGGGCAGCTTCGCCTTCCTGATGCATTGACTGTACCTGAAGGGCCTCCCGGTGCTGTTTCGTCATTGTGCCTTCTGTAACAGAGCTTCCTGCCGCGCCGCTCCGCCTCCCTGCCCTCCGCACACAAGACGCCTCGTGCAGCGGGAGATATCGCCCGACCGCGCTGCACGGCCTTGTGGAACGCACTTGCATTCTGACGCATTTTGGCGGGATTCCGCCGCAGCCCGGCGAAGCAGGCAAACCCGAGGCCCCGAGGAAGCAAAAAAGAGGCCCGCGGGCAACGCCTGCAGGCCTGAAGCTTTCCAACCAAAAGGAGCGGAGGTCCTCCGTGCTCGTCGCACTTCGTTCTCCATGTCTCGTACTTTAGGGCATGTCGCTTCGCGAGCTGTTTCGACTTCCCGGCGGACGTAACAGAGCGCAGGACGAAACCTCGCCCGTGAACCTAGGGTTAACCCTCCATACGCTACTGCGAGAGGTCTTTTCAGGTGCTGGCGCAGGTGAAAGGCTCGCGGCGACTTTTGCATTCCGTAGCATCTCAGGCGCCTTTCTTACGGGTTCTCGGAAGGAAAATTCCTCCGAAAACCCCTGCGGCACTGCATAACGGCATGCTAGAATGCGCTCCGCACTCTTCAGGGGAGTAGCTCGGGCGGCCGCAACGGCCGCCGTCCTGCGTCAACATGCTTGAAGCGCCTTGCTTTATGGCGCAGGAATGCGAGCCTCGGGGACTCATCGTTCCCGGCGCGGCATGAGCAAGACCTGCGGTGTGTCCTCTTCCGGATAAACCGCAAGGACGCCTAGGACGCGCCCGGGCCGGCGCATCGGGCAGGGAGAGGATGCGCCCGCAGTTTCTTGAACACATGCCCCACGCGCCGTCCCCGACAATCCCCCATGCTTGAAGCCCTTCAGACTCTTCTTCTCTCCACCGGCGTCGTCACCGCAAGCGAAATCGGCGACAAGACCATGCTCATGGCCATCTGCCTCGCCGCCAGATTCCGCAGGCCGGCTCCCATCATCTGGGGCATCCTCGTCGCCACGGTCCTCAACCACGCGATGGCGGGCGGCGTGGGCGCCGTGCTCGCCACCCTCATCACGCCCGAAATCCTCCGCTGGATCCTGATCGTCTCGTTCGCCGCCATGGCCGCCTGGATGCTCGTCCCCGACAAGCTCGACGACGAGGAGACGGACGAGGGCCGCATGAAGCGCTTCGGCGTCTTCGGCACCACCGTCGTGCTCTTCTTCCTCGCCGAAATGGGCGACAAGACCCAGCTCGCCACCGTGGCGCTCGCCGCGAAGTTCCCCGCCGAGGCCCTCTGGGTCATCTCGGGCACGACGCTCGGCATGATGATCGCCGACGCGCCCGCCGTCTTCATCGGCAACAAGCTCGCCGAGCGCCTCTCTATGAAGCTCATGCGCCGGATCGCCGCCGCGGTCTTCGCCATCCTCGCCGTTGCCGCCTGGCTCGGCTGCTGATCCTGCCGCACTCACCCCGCCGACACGGCGGCAGGGGCCTGAAGCCTCGAAAAATAAAAAAAAGCCCGCGGTCTCAGTAACAGCGGGCGAATAAATCCAACCAAAAGGAGCGGAGGACTCATCACCTTCCGGCGTCGTTCTCCGATGAGCTAACTTTACCTGACGAGCTCTCCGCCAAGGTTTCAGACGTCGGGGCAAATGTAACAAGTCTTCAGGAAAAACCCTAAGTTGATTAGTAGTTACCCTGTCCCCCTCCCGCTCTTGCCCGTCACCACAGGCGAATTCAAACTTCACAAGAAAGGCCTAGGCAGTTTGTACTAGATGCATTTTGTTGCATTTCTAGGGGTTTCTTCGTCCCTTCCGGTGCCTTTCGAGCCCTTTGGCAAGGCTTTTTTCCCTGTTCGCGCTTCCCAAAAAAAATCCTGCGCGGAGAGGATTCTCCTGCGCAGGACTTCTGCTACCGCCAGCTTTGACAAGCTTCAGGCGCGTCGGGACTTCAGGGCCCTTAGGCCTGCTTGCCGGCGTCGGACGTCTTGGGCGCGACGGGGCGGTAGGCGCACATCATCTCAGCCTGGGCGACGACCTTGCCGTCGACGCGGGCGACGGCCTCGAAGATGCCGAGACCGAGCTTGGAGCGGATGAACTTGCCTTCGATCATGAGCTGATCGCCGGGCTGCACGACCTGCTTGAAGCGGGCCTTGTCGATGCCTGCGAAGTAGAAGAGCGAGTTCTTGCGGTCCGTGCCTTCGGGAAGGCGGGAGAGCGCGATGATCGCGCAGGCCTGGGCCATCGCCTCGATGATCAGAACTCCGGGCATGACGGGCACGCCAGGGAAGTGTCCCGTGAACTGCGGCTCGTTGGCAGTGACGTTCTTGAGCGCAACCACGCGGCCGGCCTCCGTGTCGAGTTCGACGATGCGGTCGATGAGAAGGAACGGATAACGGTGCGGAAGCATGTCCATGATGTCACGGATGTCGAGCGTACTCATATTGGAACGTAACCTCTATTGAAAAATGGGGCCTTGGCGTGCGGCGGGATGCCGCCGCTCTCCGGGGGCATTTTCTTATTGTCGCGCCTTTTGAAAAATTATTCTTCGGCAGAACGGATTAACGCCTCGAGTTCGGCCATGCGGCGGGCAAGGGCCTTGAGCTCCTTGCGCATGGCAGGAAGACGCGAGATCGTGGCGCCGACGAGCTGGAAGTCGCGGCCCTCCAAGGCGGGGAAGAAGCCGGTCTTCTGGGCGGGTTCCTTGCCCCAGCCCGTGATGGCCGTGCCCGGACCGATGCCGGAACCTGCGGGGATGTTGATGTGGCCGTTGATCATGGCCGCGCCGCCCACCATGCAGTGGTCGCCCACGGTGGTCGAACCCGCGATGCCCACGCAGGCAGCCATCACGACGTGGCGGCCGATGCGGTCGTTGTGGCCGAGCTGGATCTGGTTGTCAAGCTTGGTGCCGTCGCCGATCACGGTGTCCTCGAGGGCGCCGCGGTCGACCGTCGTGCCCGCGCCGATCTCGACGTCGTCGCCGATCACCACGCGGCCCACCTGCGGGATCTTGACCCACTCGCCCTTGAAGGGCGCAAAGCCGAAGCCGTCGCCGCCGATCACGCAGCCGGGCTGGAAGATGCAGCGGTTGCCGACGACCGTGCCGCGTTCAAGCACGCAGTTCGGGTAAAGAATGCAGTCCTCGCCCACGACCGTGTCCTCACCCACGACGGCGCCCGTCTTGATGACGGTGCGTGCGCCAACGCGCGCGCCGCGGCGCACGACGGCGAGCGCCTCGACCGTTGCGCTCGGATCCACCTCGGCGCCCTCTTCAACGAAGGCGCGCGGATGAATGCCCGCAGGCGTTTCGACGTGGAAGAGAATCTGGGAGGCGAATGCAAAGAAGGCGTACGGATTGTCGCAGACGAGTACGGCGCGGCCGGGTTCGTCCGCACTGAAGAGCGCCTCGACATCCTGCTCGCGCATGATGAGGAGCGAGGCCCTCGAAGCCTTCATCGCCTCGGCGTAGGCGGCGTTCGTGAGAAAGGCCATGTCGCCTTCGCCCGCAGTCTGGGGCGGCATGAAGCGGGAGACTTCGGCGCATTCGCCCAGAAGGCGCATTTCAAGCCTTCCGCGGCTCATTCCGGACACGCGGGCAATCAGATCGGTAACGGCATAACGCGGCAGATTTTCGGCCATGACGGCTCCTCAGTATGTTGTGGTTTCGTTGTTGCATGACGGCGAACGGGCCTCAGGCCCGTTCATGCCGCTTTGCTTTTTCCATTATTTTTTCTTCTTCGCAGGCTTGACGTCGGCGTCAAGCGCCTTCATCACGCGGTCCGTGATGTCGACCTTGGGACTGGCATAGAAGAACTCGTAGAGCACCAGATCGAACTTCTCGGTCTCGGCGATCTGCTGGATGATGCGTCCTGCGCGTCCCTGCAGCAGGAGCACCTCCTCGTTGCGTCGCTGATTGAACTCGTCGCGGGCCTCGCGGCTGCGGCGCGCAACGTCGCGCTCCATCTCGGCGAGCTCCCTGCGCTCGGTGACGCGCTCGCTCTCGCTCATGTCGGAGGCGCCCTTCTCGAAGCGCTCGAGACGCTGCTTGAAGCGCTTGGTGAGCGCATCAATCTCCTCCTGACGGCGCATGCCCTCGGCATTGAGGCGCTCGCCCGCTTGGGCGGCGGAGAGAGAGTCGCGCAGAATGCGCTCCATGTTGACGACGCCGATGCGAAGATCCGCGGCGCCCACGGGCGCGAGCATGGCGAGGCCGAGCACGGCGGCCGAGAGAACGGAGGGCAGAAGCTTTTTCACGGTGTTCACCTTTGGGCTTGAAAAAAACGGGGCGCCCGATTTGGGCAGCCCCGTCTGCAGGCATTTTCGTATTTTACCGCCGCGCACGGCCCGACGACGGGCCGCCCGCGCGGCTCGGCAGGTCTTAGAAGCCCGTGCCGATCTGGAACTGGAAGCGCTGCGTCTTGTCGCCTTCCTTCTCGTTGAGCGGGAAGGCCAGCGAGAACTTCAGCGGGCCGAGCGGAGAGATCCAGGCCACGCCGATACCGGTCGAGTAGCGCAGGTCGCTCATGCTGAATTCCTGACGCCTGTAGTCGGCATGGCCGTTGGCGTTGACGAAGCCTTCGTAGCCCCAGGCGTAGCCGGCGTCGAGGAAGCCGAAGATACGCAGCGTGCGGTCGCCGCCCGGCAGCGGGGCGAGGAGTTCAAGCGAGGCGTTGACCATGCGGTCGCCGCCCAGATTGTCCGCGTCGTCGTTCATCTTGTTCGTGCTGTCCTTCGGACCGAGCGTGCCAGATTCGAAGCCGCGCACCGAGCCGATGCCGCCCACGTAGAAGTTCTTGAAGAACGGGAACATGTCGGTCTGGCCGTAGACGTCGCCGTAGCCCACTTCGCCGTTGAAGGCCAGCGTCCACGTCCTCGAGAGCGGGAAGTAGTGCTGGTACTGGTAGGTGAACTTGTAGTACTCGATGTCCATGCCCGGCAGGCCGACTTCACCGTTGAGTCGCTGGTACACGCCGCGCGTCGGAGCGAGCGAGTTGTCGCGGGAGTCGCGGGACCAGCCGACCGTGGCGGCCACGGACACGGGATCGGCGCCGTAGCGGTTCACGTAGTCCTGATAGCGCTGCGGGGAGTTGCTGTTGGCATCGACCTTCGTGGATTCGATCTTGCCGCCGAGGAACACTCGGTCGTTTTCCGTGAACGGGATGCCGAACGCGAGCGAGGCGCCGCGGGTTTCGTATTCCACGTCGGCGACGTCGAGCTCTTCAAGGTCGACGCGGCGGTCATAGACTTCCCACGAGCGGCTGATGCCCTCGGGCGTGATGTACGGTTCGACGACGGAGAGCGCGTAGGTGCGCTGGGACTTCGACGTGTTGACGTCGACGGACACGGACTTGCCGGTACCGAAGACGTTGTTCTGCGCGAAGCCCGCCGAAAGGATGATGCCGTCGGACGTGGAGTAGCCCGCACCGAGCGAGACGGAGCCGGTCGGACGCTCCTTCACCTTGATGTCGACGTCGACCTGGTCGCGCGTGCCGGGCACGGGCACCGGGTCGGCCGTCACGGACTCGAAGTAGCCGAGACGGTCGATGCGGTCGCGCGAGAGCTTGACCTTGGAGCTGTCGAACCAGGCGGATTCGTACTGGCGGACTTCACGGCGGATCACCTCGTCCTTCGTGCGGTTGTTGCCCGTGATGTTCACGCGGCGAACATAGGCGCGGCGGCCCGGGTCGATCGTGTAGACGACCTCGACCGTGCGGTTCTCGCGGTCGGCGATCGGATTGGGCGTCGCGGTCGCAAAGGCGTAGCCGAGCGTGGAGAGCTTGTCGACGAGCGCCGTGGAGACATTGTTGACCTGCTCGGCGCTGTAGATCTCGCCCGCCTTGAGCGTCAGGAGCTTGTTGAGCTCCTCGTCGATGCCGAGAAGGTCGCCCGTGAGCTTGGCGCCGGCGATCGTGTACTTCTCGCCCTCGGTCATGTTGATCGTGATGTAGACGTCGGACTTGTTGGGCGCGATGGAGACCTGAACTGAGTCGATCTTGAAGTCGAGGTAGCCCTGATTCATGTAGAAGGAGCGGATCGTCTCAAGGTCGGCCGCAAGCTTTTCACGGCTGTAGAGGTCGCGCTTCGTGTACCAGCTGAACCAGTTCGGCATGCCGAGCTGCATCTGGTCGAGCAGCTCGTCGGCATCGAAGAGGCGGTTGCCCGTGAAGCGGATCGAGGCGATCGACGAGGCACGGCCTTCGTCGACGTTGATCGTTATGCGCACGCGATTGCGTTCGAGCGGCGTGGCGATCGTCTTGATCTTCACGCCGTAATAGCCGCGGGCGAGGTACTGGCGGCGCAGCTCCTGGTCGGCGCGGTCAAGCGTCGCCTGGTCGAAGATGCGGCCCTCGGCCATGCCGACGTCGCGCAGGCTGGTCTCGACGGCGTCCTTGTCGAAGGCCTTGATGCCGTGCGTCTCAATGGTCGCAACGGCGGGACGCTCGACGATGTGCACGACGAGCACGTCGCCGTCCTGGGAGAGCGACACGTCCTTGAAGAGGCCGGAGCGGTAGAGCGAGTGGATGGCGCGGGTGCCCATGTCGGGCGTGTACTCGTCGCCTGTGCGGAACGGAAGGTGCGAAAAGACCGTACCGGGTTCGGTACGCATCAGGCCTTCAACTCGAATGTCGGAAATGACAAAAGCCGAGGCCCCCTCGGCGCACACCATGGCCGCAATGACAGCGGCGGCCGTCTTCGTCAGATTGGCAGACAAAATGAATTCTCTCTATATCGTCACGGGTCACGCCCTCCGCCCTTGCACGGTCTGCTTCAGGTTCATCCCCGAAGACGACCGCAAACGGCGGCGGCAAATTTGTGTAAGGTTACCAAATCTTGAGGCTCTCCGTTAGCGGGCGGCGGGACCTCTTTCACGACAGAACGGGTAATCCCTGTCTTCGAGGTCGCATTCCTGCGCCGCCCTACTCCGTCGAGCCCCGTCACGCGCCCTCGAAAAGGCGCGTGAGGTCGTTGTTCATTGCAAAGGCAAAGACGACGAGCATCAGGCCGAAGCCCGCCTTGCCTATCCAGTTCTTCGTCCTTTCGGAAAAGTCCCGGCCGCGCAGGCCCTCGAGGCCAAGCACCACGAGCTGTCCGCCGTCGAGCACCGGCACGGGGATCAGGTTCATGAAGCCGATCGCGATCGAGATGAGCGCAAGATATTCAAGGAAGGGCACGAAGCCACCGCGCACGGCGTCGCCCGCCATGTCGGCAATGCCGATCGGACCCGTCAGGTTCTTCGTACTGGCCTCGCCCGTGGCCATCTGGCTAACGCCTCTGGCCTGAAGGGTGGTGATGCTTTTCACCTTGCGCCAACCCGCGGCGACTGCGTCAACAGGCGAGAGCCTCACGACGACCATCTCGGGAAGCGCCCTGATGCGGATGCCGACAACCGTGCGGCCCTCGGACGTCACGGGCATGATCTCCACCACGCGCTCGGTCTCGGGCGTCCTGATGTTCGAGAGCGTCAGCCTCACGGGCGAGCCCGCGGGCGTCGCGCCTATGGCCTCAACCGCCTCCTGGACCGAGCTCACCCCTGCGCCGTTGACGGCCAGAATCCTGTCGCCGCTCGCAAGCCCCGCCTTTTCGGCGGGCGAATCCTTCACCGTCCCCGCCACGACGGGGTCCCTGAGCCAGGGCACGAGGCCGAGATGGATGACGGGCGGGCGCCCGCTCATGTCGTCAAGGCTCACGCCTGCGAGCGAGAAATGCCTGACGAAGGTCTCATCCCCGCGGGAGAACCTGACGGGGATGTCGGCGCTGCCCGCCAGACCGAAAAGCTCGACGTTCATGTCCGTGATGCCGAGAACCGGCGCACCGTTGACGGACAGCACGCGGTCGCCCTGCCTCACGTTCTCGCTCGCCGCCTGCGTGCCTGCGGGCGGCGTGCCCATGACGGCCGCGAAGTCGGGCGTTCCGATCGCGCCGACCATCACGTAGAGGAAGAAGGCGAGGACGAAGTTCGTGGCGGGACCCGCAAAGAGCACGAGGCCGCGCTTCCAGCGGGCTTGACGGGTGTAGAGCCTGCTGCGGTCCTCTTCAGTGAGATCCGCATCCGCCTCGTCGGCCATCCTCACGTAGCCGCCGAGCGGCAGGGCCGAGAAGCAGTATTCAGTCTCCCCCTTTCTCCTTCGCCAGAGCACGGGGCCCATGCCGAAGGAGAATCGCGTCACCTTGATGTTGAAGAACTTGGCCGTGAAGAAATGACCGCCCTCGTGAACGATGACGATGATGCCGATGGTGAGTAGAAAGCCTGCGAGGCCCAGAAGAAAGCTCATGATCAGATGCGGGAGATTGGAGTCGGACCCAACAAGATACACGGTTTGAGCCGCGCACGCGCGGCTCCTCCGCGCCCTGCGGACGATTGGTTACGCTTTTGCCCGGGAGGATCCGCCTCAGGCCGTCTGCAGCTCGACGAGACGCGCGAAGGCGCCCTGTGCGGCCATCAGCTCGTTGTAGGAGCCGATTTCGATGATGCAGCCGTCCTTCATCACGACGATGCGGTCCGCGTCGGCGATGGTCGAGAGCCTGTGCGCGACGACGAGGCACGTGCGACCCGAGCGCAGTCGGCCCATGGCCTCGGAGACGTGCTTCTCGGTCTTGCTGTCGAGCGCGCTCGTCGCCTCATCCATGATGAGGATCGGCGCGTTGCGCAGGAACGCTCTGGCGATCGAGATGCGCTGCTTCTGACCGCCAGAGAAGAGGCTGCCGCCGTCGCCCGTGCGAGTGTCGAGCCCGCCGGGAAGCTCCGCCACCATCTCGGTCAGCGAGGCCGCCTCAAGCGCCTCCCTGATCTGCTCGTCGGTGACGTTCTCAAGGCCGTAGGTCAGATTGTTCCTCAGCGTGTCATCGAAGATCACGACGTCCTGAGTGACGAAGGCGATGCGGCTTCGCAGGCTGCCGAGCCTGAAGTCGCGGATGTCGCGCCCGTCGATCATGACGCGGCCCGACTCGGGCTCGAGGAAGCGCGGCAGAAGATTGATGAGGGTCGTCTTTCCCGAGCCCGACTGGCCCACGACCGCGATGCACTCGCCCGGCCTGACCGTGAGGCTGAAGTCCCTGACGGCGGGAACGTCCTTGCCGGGATAGCGGACGACGACGTGCTCGAACTCGATGCGTCCCTCGCCCGGACCTATCTCAAGCTCCTCCGTGCCCTCGGTCTCCACGGGCGAGTCAAGCGTCTCGAAGATGCTCTCCGCTGCGACCGAGATGCCCGCGAACGTGCCACTCAGGCCCGAGAGATGCTGGATCGGTGCCTTGATGAGCAGCAGGGCCGAAAGGAAGGTGACGAACTCGCCGATCGTGAGCATGCCATGCTGCGCCTGATAGAGCGCAACGCCGACGACGCATGCGATGGCAACGAGCGTGAGGATCTGCGTGACGGGCGTCGTGACCGCGCTGAGCTTGAGCGACTTGAGGCTAAGCCTGCGGATGCCGTCGTTGACGTCCGCAAAGCGCCTTTCCTCGAAGTCGTAGGCGTTGCTCACCTTGACGAGGCGCTCGGCCTCGTAGGTTTCCTGCACGCGCGAGATCATGCCGCCGAGAAGCTCCTGGCTTTCTCCAACGATCTTTCGGATGCGCGTCGAGATGAAGCGAAGGGTGACGGCCAGACCGGGAATGATGACGAACGTGACAAGCGTGAGCTTCCAGTCCTGCCAAAAGAGGACGACGAGAAGCGCGGCGACCTGCACGGAGTCGCGCACGAGAACGGTGAACGAGCCGACGGCGCCCGAAAGGGCCGAAGCCGCCTCGTTGACGAACTTGGAGCTCATGCGGCCCGACGTGTGCTTCTGGAATTCGCTTTCGGGCCAGTGAAGGATGTGCTCGAAGAGCAGGCCTCGCATGGTGAGGAGGACCGACTGGCTCACCTGCGCCATCAGGTAGGCGCTCATCACGGTGCAGAAGGCGAAGCCCACCGTGACGGCGATGAGCGCGACCGGCGCCGCATAGATCATCCAGCTTTCCTGCTGATAGAAGCCCAGGTCGGCCATCTTGCCGAGCAGCGTGGCCGTGATGGACGACATGCTTGCGGAACCCATCAGAAAGACGCACGCAAAGCCGAGCCTCCACTTGTAGGGCATGAAGTAGCGGTAGAGCCTGATCAGGTTGGGATCAATCATCTTGAAGGTCTTCATGCCTGCACCTCCGTGGCGGTCTCGGCAGGTGCATCCGAAAAGTCTCCTGGATGCTCGAGCGCCTGGAGCCTGGAGAGCTCGGCGAAAAGGCCGTTCTTCACGAGAAGCTCCTCGCGGGTACCCGTTTCCTGAACGACGCCGTCGGCCATCGCGACGATCTGGGTGGCGTGCTCGATCGTCGAGAAGCGGTGCGCGACCATGAAGGTCGTGCGGCCCTTCATCAGTTCGATCAGGGCGTCCTTGATCTTCTCCTCGCTCTCGCTGTCTAGCGCGCTCGTCGCCTCGTCGAGAATGAGGACGGGCGTGTCGCGCAGGAACGCGCGCGCAATCGAGACGCGCTGCTTCTGGCCGCCCGACAGCAGGCCGCCGTGCTCGCCCACGGGCGTGTCGAGCCCTTCGGGGAGCGAGCGCACGAAGTCGCCGAGCGCAGCCATGTCGAGCGCCTTCCAGATCTCCTCCTCGGTCGCGTCGGGAGAGCCGTAGGTCACATTGCCGCGGATCGTGTCGTTGAAAAGCCTCACGTCCTGGGAAACCGTCGCGATATTGGCGCGAAGCGAGTCAAGCGTGTATTCCTGAGAGTCGACGCCGTCGATCAGGATGCGACCCGAGGTCGGATTCCAGAAACGCGGGATCATGTGCACGAGCGAGCTCTTGCCCGAGCCCGAAAGGCCCACGAAGGCAACGCATTCGCCCGGCCTGACGGTGAGCGAGATGTCATGAACCGCGTCCCTCTCCATTCCGGGATAGCGAAGCGAAACATGGTCGAAGACGAATTCGCCGCGGCAGTCCCTGAGTTCGATCGTGCCCTCGTCCGCCTCATCAGGCTCGTCGAGCAGGCCGAAGATGCTTTCGGCCGCAACGCCCATCTGCGCAAAGCCCGTGTTGACGCCCGCGAGGTTGCGAAGCGGCGGCATCAGCAGAAGAAGCGCGGCGAGGAAGGTGACGAAGTCACCCATCGTCAGGAGCCCGAGGCTCGTCTGGTACATGGCGAAGGCCAGCACGACGGCGACGCCCGACATGCAGATCACCTGCGTGAGCGGCGTTCCGAGCGAGGAGACCTTCGTCATTTCGAGCAGCATCCTGCGCATCGTGTCGTTGATGCCGTGGAAGCGCCCGATTTCGTATTCGTAGGTGTCGGAGAGCTTGACGAGCCTGTGGCCGTCGTACACCTCCTTGATGCGGCCCAGCACTTCGGCGAAGGACTCCTGACAGTGCTTCATCAGCACCTTGACGCGGGACGAAATGAATCGCAGAAGCTTGACGATCAGGGGCGCGAGCAGGAGGCTCACGAGGGCGAGCATCCAGTTGTTCCAGAGAAGCACGCACACGAGCGCGACCACCTGACAGGTGTCGCGCACGAGAATGATGCTCGACTTGGCTGCGCTCGAAAGCGCCACGTTGGATTCGTAGATGAACTTCGAGGTGACGGCTCCCGTGGGATAGCCCTGATAGGTGGCGGCAGGCCAGCGCAGGAGCTTCCTGAAGATCTCGCCGCGCAGCTGCACGAGAACGCTCTGCGTCGTCTTGCCGAGCAGGTAGTTGCTCATGAACATGCTGCCGCCGTGCAGGAAGGCGATGAAGATGAGCGCCGCAGGCGCGCCGAGCACGATCCACTCCTCCTGGTCATAGAAGCCCACGTCGGTGAGCTTGCCCAGAAGCAGCGCAATGAGCGAGGAGCCCGCGCCCGCCCCGATCATGAAGAAGACGGACATGAGGAGCTTTCCCTTGTGCGGCTTCAGGTAGGCAAGGAGCCTGACGAGGTTGGGATTGAGCTTGGACTGGAGGCGTTGGATAAGTGGCATGCAGTGAGGTGTGCAGACGGTGGGTCCTGCGCGTTGTGCGGATGCGTCCCGCCTGCGGTGCGGGCGGGACGGCACGGAACGCGATTTCCGTGCCTGCCGCTATTTTACAGAGGCGATGCGCGCGGGCAAATCGGGAAACGCATTGTTTCGCTCCCGATGCCCGGCCGGTCAAAAGATCGAGCGGATTCAGCGAACCGCGAGGCGTTCGCGGGTCTTGGCGCGAACGGCGCGGTCGAGCTCAATGATCTCGTCGACCGAACCGGGAAGCGGCGCCAAAATGCTCTCGAGCATGCCGCGCACCGTGCTGAAGATGTCGGTGAAGCCGATGCGGCCCTCGAGGAAGGCCTCGACGGCGATTTCATTGGCGGCGTTGAGGACGATGGTCGCTCCGTTGTCGGCGGCCAGCGCATCGTAGGCGGCCTGAAGAAGCGGGAAGGTCTTCGTGTCGGGCTCCTCGAAGGTCAGCCGACCGATTTCGGCAAGGCTCAGGCGCTTCGCGCAGCCGTCAAGCCTTTCGGGCCAGCCGAGGGAGTAGGCAATCGGCGTGCGCATGTCAGCCGAACCCAGCTGCGCGATGACCGCGCCGTCCTCGAACTCGACCGCCGAGTGTACGATGCTCTCGGGGTGGACCACGACCTTGATGCGCCCGGGCTCGAAGTCGAAGAGCCAGCGCGCCTCGATCACCTCAAGGCCCTTGTTCATGAGGCTCGCGGAGTCGACGCTGATCTTGCGGCCCATGGACCACTTCGGATGAGCGACGGCCTGCTCAGGCGTGATGCCCTCAAGATTCGTGCGACCGCGGAACGGGCCGCCGGAGGCCGTAAGGACGATCCTCGCCCCCGCCCTCGCCTTTTCAGTCGCGCCTGCGAGGCACTGGAAGATCGCATTGTGCTCGCTGTCGACGGGCAGAAGCTCGCAACCTGAATTCCTGACGGTCTCCATCAGAAGACGGCCGCCGCAGACGACGCTCTCCTTGTTGGCAAGAAGAAGGCGCTTGCCCGCGCGAGCGGCCGCAAAGGTGGGCGCAACACCCGCGGCGCCGACCACGGCCTGCACGACGACGTCCGTGTCGGGATCATCCGCGAGGCGGGAGACGGCCTCGGGGCCGCCGAGCACCTCGATGTCACCGAGGCCGACCGTGCAGAGGGCCTGTTCAAGCTCCACCACCTTCGAGGCATCCGCAATGACGGCGCGCTTCGGACGTGCAGAGAGGCAGACGTCCACCAGCGGCTCCACGCGGGAGCCGCCCGCCACGGCGTGAACGCTGAAGCGCTCGGGATAGCGCGAGACGACGTCAAGCGTCGAACGGCCGATGCTGCCCGTTGCGCCGAGAATCGTGATGGACTGTGTCATGTTGCCCCTTGTCAGTTGTTGGTTCGATTGTTCCTGTCGGTCGGCCTGCGATCCTTGCCGTCAGGCTTCCATTGTTCTGCGCAGTATTTTACCCGCGGCCGAACGCCCGGGCCTTAAGCCTCAGACCTTTCGGGATAGCGTGAAGACGGCGATCTCGCTTGGCACCCCGACGCGCACGGGGAATCCGTTCCAGACGCCCGAGCCCGAATGCACGTAGAGCCTCGCATGCTTGAGCGCATACCAGCCCCGCACGAAGGCCGCGTTGAGGATCGCCACCAGCTCGGTGAGCGCAAAGAGTTGCCCGCCATGGGTGTGCCCCGAAAGCTGCAGGTCAAAACGCACAGCCTCGTCGTACTTTCGGGCGTGCTTGGGCTGATGGGAAAGAAGAATTCTCGGTCCTTTTTCGGGTGCGCCCGCAAAGGCCTTGATGGGATCGGGCAGCTCGCGTCCGAAGCGCCTTGCCCAAGGATCCGTCACGCCGCCCACGACAAGGGTGGCCCCGTTGTGCTCGACGGCCCTCCACTCGTTTCTCAGAAGCCTTATGCCGAGCGACGGAATCTTCTTCATCCAACCTTCGTAGTCAAGGTAGTGCTCGTGATTGCCCTCGACCGCGATGACGCCGTGCCGTGCACGAAGTTCCGCGAGCGGAGCAACGTCCTCGGACCTGACGTCCACCTCGCCGTCGACGAGGTCGCCCGTAATGACGACAAGATCGGGCGAGAGGCTGTTGACGCTTGCCACGAGATCCTTCATGTGGGGCGCGCGCAGAAGCGCCGACGCATGCAGGTCGGAGAGTTGCACGATCCTCATGCCCTCAAGTCCCGCAGGCAGGTCCTTGATCGGAACCGTCATCTCCTTGACGCAGGGAACCCTGAGTCCCTGCCGAAGACCGAAGGCCGAAATGCCGACGGCCGCGGCCGTCATGCCGATCGCCACGCGCCTGTCCTTCTGCACGAAGCGATGCATGCGCTCTCCCGAACGGCCGGCCAGAACGGACAGAAAGATGACGACCTCGCGAAGCAGCGTGAGGCCTGCAAGCACGGTGAGCGCGAAGACGCAGCCGTTGCCGGCGGCCAGCACCCAGGCGGGCAGCTCGGGGCTAACGAGCCCGCCGAAGAACGCGGCGGTGACGGCGGGAAAGGCGGCGATGAGAAGCGTCACAACAAAGCCCGCGACCTTCACCGCCCGCGGTGCATTCATCGGAAGCCAGAAGCGCCAGAGCACCCAGAGCGCACAGACGGCATGAAAAATTGCAAAACGCACGGCGAACCAATCCTCTCGTCCTGTTTAGGCCTTGCGGCCGGCAAATCCTGCAGGGCAAACTGCCCATGATCCCATTCTAGACCGCGATGTTTTCACGCGATCCTTCTCTTGCGAAGACTTGCAGCCTGACAGATGCAGTCACATTCATGGAATCCTCCCGGGCTTGAATCTCCCTGAGGACCTACTCCTCGTCAATCGGATCGATGAGCGCTTCGCCCGCCGTGGCCTCCGACAGGCGCTCGACGAAGGCGTCCGCCTCGTCCGACGGGACGAGCACCTCGAAGGTTGCGTCAAAGCGGAAGTCCGACGACTGCACGCATCCCCTCGCCTCGGCGAGAAAGTGCTGGAAGTCCGAAACCTGATGGGGCTCGATCGAGACCACGAAGCGGCGCATGTCCTCGCGAAGCGTGACGGGAAGGCCCTCAAGTCCGAGCTTGACCGAACCCTGATACGCCCTGACAAGACCGCCAGTACCGAGCAGGATGCCGCCGAAGTAGCGCGTCACGACGGCCGCCACCTCACCCACGTCACTGTGCAGGAGTGCGGTGAGCATGGGACGTCCCGCCGTGCCCTTTGGCTCTCCGTCGTCGCTCGCGCCCACCTGAGCCGTGTCGCCGGGTGCGCCTGCGTTGTAGGCCCAGCAGTTGTGAGTGGCGCCCGCGTGCTCCTCTCGGATGCGGTCGATGAAGGCTTTCGCCTCCTCGGGACTCGAAACCCTCGCCATCGTCACAATGAAGCGGGAGCGGCGCACGGTCTCTTCAGCCCGGTGAAAGGCGCCGGGCGCAAGGTCGGGGACTTTGTAGGCGTCGGTCATGAATCAGGGTCCAAAATAAGAACGGGCGCGGGCCGAGTTGTCGGTACCGCGCCCTCTGCATGATCCTCAGTTCAGGCTTAGTGAACGATCAGTTGGATCCACAGCATGATGAAGGCCGTGGCAGGCAGAACGGGGAGCGAGGCGTCCATGCGGTCGAAGAAGCCGCCGTGGCCGGGCAGCAGGTTAGAAGAGTCCTTGATTCCGACAAGGCGCTTGAGCATCGACTCCCAGAGGTCGCCGGCAATCGAGAGCGCAACGAGCATCGCGAGCACGCCGACGCCCCACAGGAAGCCCGCATTGTCAAAGAGGTAGTTCGTGAAGACGTTCTGCTGCACGCAGAAGACGTACGTGAGCGCGAAGAAGACGATCACGATCACGTAGGCGCCGATCGCGCCCTCGAAGGTCTTCTTGGGCGAAATGGCAGGCGCCATGCGGTGCTTGCCCCAGGCGCGACCGCAGAAGTAGGCGGAGATGTCGGCGCCCCAGACGATGAGGAGCACGGAGAGAACGAGCACCCAGTCCCCCTGTTCAAAGAGCCAGAGAAGCGACAGGTAGGCGGCGGGCACGAAGGTCACGGCGGACCAGAGGCACTGGCGCTGCGAGACCTTGAAGCCGTTTTCACGATGGAAGAGTTCCGCAAAGAAGATCACGAACCAGGCCAGCATCACGCAGCCGTTCATGAGCAGCAGGAACCAGTTCATGCGGTCAAGCGCACCCGCCCAGTAGAGCGAAAGCTGGACTACCATTTCGACGGCGGCGACGAGAAGAGCGGGACGGGGACCGAGGCCGCCGATGCGCAGCCACTCATAGAGCGTGGCGCCGAAGGCAATGGCCATGACGCTTGCAAAGGCAAACGGACCAATGTAGATCGAGAGCGTCAGAACGGCCAGCAGCACGGCTGCGGTGATCACGCGCGTAAGCAACATGATGAAGGAACCTCCGGCCGGTTCTCGTGACCGGCGCGTTGTATGTCTATGGGGGTGTCGCCTTTCATATAAAGGCCAGCATCCTGCCATTTTAGCCAATGCAGGACCTCGCGTGGCCGAATTCCTCAAAGGGGCGCGTTGAAAACACCGTCTTGTTCAGGCCTGCGTCCGCTCCTCACTGCAGGCCTCATGTCCTGCATCCGAAACCCAAAAAGCCGAAAACACGGCTGCATTCAGGCGAAGACGAGCACTCCCGTTCTTCCGCCTCTTCGGTTTGAGCGCACAAGAAAGCCCCGCTGAAAGGCAGGCCGTCTCTACATCCATGTTGTCGGAAAGTCGGAAAGCTCCCCTGACTTCAGCCGCCGTTCCTGAGCTGTTCGCTCGTGCGACCGAAGCGGCGCTCGCGCCCCTCATACCAGCGAAGAGCCTCCTTCAAGTCGTCCTCGCCGAAGTCGGGCCAGAGCGCATCGGTGAAGTAGATTTCCGCGTAAGCACTCTGCCACAAAAGAAAGTTGGAAATCCTGCATTCGCCGCCCGTACGAATCAAAAGATCGACATCAGGCACGCTCATGAACCTTCCGATATTCTCGGGCGTCATCTCAAGCCCTGCCGCGGCGCATTCGGACGCCGCCTGAGAGCAGTCCCAGCGTCCGCCGTAGTTCGCCGCAATGACGAGCTCCATCTTCGTGCCACCCGCAGTGGCTGCTTCATTTTCAGCGATGGCCTCGCGAACCGTATCGGAAAAGGCCGTCCTGTCTCCGATGACTCGAAGCCTGACGCCCGCCTCGGCGAGCGGCTCGCACCAGCGGCGGAGCGCCTGTGCGAAAAGCTTCATGAGCATCGAGACCTCTGCGGCGGGCCTGCGCCAGTTTTCGCTCGAAAAGGCGAATACCGTCAGGCGTTCGATGCCTGCCCTGGCGGCCGCCTCCACCACGCGGTTGAGCGCCTCGACGCCCTGCCTGTGTCCCTCTGTCCTCGGACGCAGACGCGACTTGGCCCAGCGGCCGTTGCCGTCCATGATGATCGCGACGTGATGGGGAATGTGGGAGGCGGACATGAGAAAGGAGCAGGAAAAGCGATGTTTGTACAAGGCAGGCATTTTACACGCCGAGGCGCTGAGAACAGCCCCGGAACGCATCCCGTAACGTATTTGTCCGCTTGCCAAAACAAATACATCCGGCAGACCCGCAAGCCTGCCGGATGCCGCTGTTCTTCCGGAGAGAGGAATTACCGAGCCGCAGGAGTGCCGCCCGCCTCAGCATTCTTCTTGAGCGCCGCTGCAAACTCGACCGCATACTGCGCGACCTGCCGCAGGTTCACCTGGTTGTTTTCAACGGGAGCCTTGGCGGCAAGCTCAGGCTGACCGTTCTTGAAGCTCTGGAAGACGAAGGCCTTCACACCGTCGCGCTTCTCGTTGAGCATGAGGCCGTAGAGCACACAATGATCACAGGCGTCGGTCTTGGCGTCTTCGGGCAGGACCTTGACTTCATAGCCCGCAGTCTTCAACCCCGCGGACACGGCCTCAAGCAGCTGCGGGGTCGGCGTGCGCGGAATTACGCAGAGCTGGTTGTCTGCGGACGCGGCAGCCTCCTCGGACTGGGCGCCTCCGCCCAGAGTTGCACCGCAGCCCGTCAGGCCCAGGGCCAAAAGCGCCGCAGCGCCGGTCATGGCGATAGTCTTCTTGAACATTCTTTTGTCTCTCCGCAAATGGTTCAGTCAACCCTCCGACTGGAGGCCGTTCTTCAATCATACGCGAACACTTAAGCCAATGACAATGATTCTGATTTGGAAATCCTGCAAATCGCCGTCCGCGAAGCTGGGAGCATCAGGCAACAAGGGGACTCCTCTTTTGCAAAGGAGTCCCCTTTATGAGAGCGGCATGCTTGCGCTCATCTCAAGAGCAACAGCCGCTGTGGCAGCTCAGTTCATCTGAAGCCGGTCATTTGCCGGCGGGAGTCTTGGCCGCCTTGACAAAATCGGCGACCACGATGCCGTACACCGCCGCACTCGTAAGCTGGGCGCCGCCAATGTAGTTGTCGTAGAAGAGACCGCCCGCAGCGTTGCCAATGGCGAACAAACCATCGATAACGTGGTTTTCCGTATCGAGTACCTGCCCCTTGACGTTGATGAGCGGACCGCCGAAAGTAGCCGTCATGCCCCCCTGGAAGGGAACGATATAGAACGGTGCCTTTTCAACCGTGCGTGCCTTCGGCAGGGTGTTGACCGGCGTCAGGGTCTTGCCCTTGCCCGCAGCGATCGCCTCGTTGTAAGCCTTGACAGTGGCCTTGACGGCGTCAACGGGAAGACCTGCCTTTTCGGCCGCTTCGTCAAGCGTCTGACCGACGTACACGGGAGCCTTGGTGCGTTTGTAGGACTCCCAGTCGTTGGCAAGAATCGGCACGTCATGTCCCGTCTGGTCGACGATCATGTACGCCCAGTTGGCCTTGGTCATGGCCGCAACGTCTCGAGACATCTGCACGTAGGTCTGGCCTTCGTCCGTGAAGCGTTCGCCCTTGTCATTGACGCAGATGCCGTTATTGACGATGTTGAGCGGATTCGCGCCAGTCGGACCGTAGATCGGACCGCAGTGGTATTGGTCAACGTTGACGATCTTCGGCATGAACGGGAGCGCAAGATTGATGTTCTCACCTGCGATGATGCGCGAACCGCGGATCGGCATCTTGGCTCCACCCGAACCGATGTACTGCGTGACCATGGCCTGATTGGCGGAGAAGCCGCCCGTGGCCAACACGACGCCGAACTTCGAATGGATTTCGGAGAGACCTTCCTTCGTCTTGACGCGCACGCCGTTCACGGCGCCCGTCTTTTCATCGGAAAGCAGTGCCACGGCCTTCGTATTGAAGCGGATCTCGACACCAAGCTCCTTGGCCTTCCTCATGAGCGTCAGGGCCAGCTCGCCGCCACCCGGCTTGTGTTCGCCAACAACGAGATGTGCGCGGGAAAGCATCGGCCAGACAAGCTTGGAACCAGCCGCAAAGTTGATGCCGCAATAACCGTGAAGCCATTCAAGGGTGGCATCGGCGTTTTCGCAAACAACACGAGCGAGCTTTTCATCAGCCTTGCCCTGCGTGACCTTCATCCAGTCCTTGAGGAACTGTTCGGCGGAATCGCCCTGAACATTCTTGGCCTTCTGGAAGGAGGTGTTGACGCCAAGGAGGAAGCCCGCAGCATAAATCGTGTTGCCCGCAGGCATGGCCATCTTTTCAAGAAGAAGCGGCTTGAGGCCGTTTTCAGCCGCGCGCACGGCACAGGTGAGGCCGCCACAACCAGCGCCCAAAATGATGATGTCGTACTTGGAGGGGGCCGCAGCCTTGGCTTCAGCGGCAACCGTGCCGAATGCAGCACCTGCACCAACCGCTCCCATGGCGGCGGTCTTGAAGAATTCACGACGAGAGGTAGTCATTTGCCTGTTCTCCATTAGTCTTTATGGTCCCGATGCGGTTGTGCTCCCGCATCGCTTGAAATCGACTATAGGCCCCTCCCGACGGAATCTAAAGCACATCGGGATCTTGACAAGACTGACAAAAAGTGATCTCAACGCTTGAGAACCGCCGTCCTTCCCGCAATCCGACCGAAAGTCAGCGCATCGGCGATGCCATTGCCGCCCATACGGTTTTCACCGTGCACGCTTCCTGTGATCTCCCCGGCTGCAAAGAGTCCGGTCACCGTCTTGCCGTCGAGTCCAACAACCTGTGCGTCAGGCGTAATGACGAGTCCTCCCATCGTCGTGTGAATATTGAGGACGACTCTTGACGCCCAATAGGGCGGCTCCGACAGCTGCAGGCAGCGTACACGCGCGCACTTGCCGCCGCCCATGCCTGCTTCGACGTTGAAAACACGGACACTGTCCTTGAGCGCATCTGCATCGACCCCCATCAGTAGAGCCAATGCGTCCCAGGAATCGGCACGGAGCGCGTCGCCCGTCTGCAACCCTCTGTAGACGTCCTTTCTGCTGATAAGATCCATGGCTTTGACCGCGCCATCGTCTGTCACCATCCAGACGGACCCTCTGGGTCTGGCGAGTATCGCCTTCGCGAGTCCGTCACGCGAGCCGTCCTCGTCAATAAAGCGGTGTCCTCCGCCATCCACCATCAGAACCCGCCCCGCGTCGAGATCAAGTCTCACCTGGAAGCCCCGTCCTTCAGGGGCGCCCGGCACGCACTGAATGCATTCGAGCGCGTTCGAAGCGGCACCAGCCCTTATCGCCTCAAGCATGACCTCGCCCGTACTCCCAGGATTGTTGTCCGTAGGAATGCCAGCAAGGTCAGCCCTGTAGCTTTCCACCAGTTCAGGATTCGCCGCAAAGCCTCCCGCCGTCAGAATGACGGCCTTTCTGGCATGAAAGACCATCTTGTCCTTCCCTCTTCCGGAGGAAAGATCCTCGACTTCGATGCTTGCTGCTCGGCCGTTCTTCATTAGAAGCCTCGTCATGGCACATCTTGTGCGGATCTTTACGCCACGCCTTATGCACTCCGAGGAAAGCGTCCGGATGTAGGCCTGCCCCCTCGGTTGCGTGGGCTTGTGGCCGCGCGGCCATTCTGCGCCCCAGGTGGCGACAGTTTCGGGCATGAATCGAACGCCAAGAGACTCAAGCCACTTCAAGGTTGGCAACGCTTCGCACACGAAGCGCCTCACAACAGCCGGGTCGTTTCGGCCGTGTCCTGACGCCATCGTCTGTTCATAGTGCCAGGAAGGGGAGTCCGTGATACCCATCGGCTCCTGACGGGCAGGATCAGACGCATTGAACAGACCGCTTGCACGCAACGTGTTGCCGCCGATCGCCGCCATCTTCTCGACAAGCAGCACCGACGCTCCTTGCTCGGCGGCTGAAAGTGCGGCGGCAAGCCCCGCACCGCCAGCCCCCGCCACCACGACGTCAAATTCGTCTTCCGCGAACGAAAACGCGCTCACAGGGATAGGAGTCATCATGGCAAGCGCGCTCGCCGCGCACAAAGTCCGCCTCCTCATTCTGCCGTCCTCCACCAGTGTGCCTCAGTTCTGAGCTCCGCCATGTCATGCAGAAACTCAGAGAGTTCTGCTGCATTGTGAAGCTCAAGCTTTCCGAACACTGACGCCCTTCGGCTTCTGACGGTGTCCTCCGAAAGGCCCAGAATTTCAGCCGCCTGCCGGTTGGGGAGCCCCTTGGCGACAAGCTCAGCCGTCCGCCGTTCCGCATCAGTGAGTTCGTTCCAGAGAACCTCAGCCCGCTTCAGATCCCTTGCGACAGCCCTTCTCCGCCTATGAAGTTCACACCCTCGTGCGAGAAGCGGCAGAAGCGCTTCGGCATCGACAGGCTTTTCGAGAAAGTCAAGGGCCCCTGCCTGCACGGCCTCCACCGCCATGCGGACTTCGCCGTGAGCCGTCAGAAAGATGATCGGCAGATCACACTTCATCTTCGCGAGTCTTGTCTGAAGCTCGGGACCGGACAGCCCAGACATGCGCACGTCGAGAAGCATGCAGCCTTCGCGGGTAGGATCATCACCGTCAAGAAACTCAGTTGCGGATTCATAGGTCCTCACCTGATAGCCCACGGCCTCAAGCACAAATCTGAAGGATGCTTCCACGCTAGGATCGTCGTCAACGATGCGAATCAAAGGCACCTGCTTCATGTTTCCATTCCTGATTGTTGATGTTGAGCTCCCGCAGTCGCGGGAGCACGAGCGAGGCCTTCAGCCCCTGGGGAGTTCTGCGCGCAAAGGCGAGATGGCCCCGATGCATCTCGGCAATAGAGGATGCAATGAAAAGTCCGAACCCAAGTCCTTCCTTGCTAACGCTTTTCGTAAGTTTGCCCAACGCTCCGAACACCTCGTCGGAGACGGCAGATCCTTCGTCGAGAACGCTCACCTCAACGATCTCGTTCTGACAGAGAACCTCAACGACAATCGAGCTCCGAGAGGGAAGATCAGCAACCGCCCTGACCGCATTCTTGAGGAAGTTCACAACCACGAGCTCCAGTTCAAGCGCATCCCCCTTCACCAGTACCTCTTCGTCAGGAAACACGGTCTTTACGTCGACCACCTCGGACAAGTGCCCCGCATGCTTCAGCGCCTCGCCGACAAGAACCCGTACGTCGACGGGCTCGAATCCAGGCGTTTCCTTTCGAAGCACCGTGCGAACGCGCTCGATGATGTCCGCCGCCCTGTGCGTCTCATGCTCGGCTGCCGACAGAGCCTCGGTCCACTTGGGAACATCATAGTTTCCCATTTTCATCATCAACCTGATACCCGTCAGATAGTTGGCGATGCTCGTCAGAGGCTGCTTGATCTCGTGTGCAAACATGGCGGCGAGTTGAGAGGCCATGCCTGCACGCTCAACAAGCGCGAGGTTCTCCTGACTGGCCCTGAGGGCTTCGGCGGCCGCTCCTCTCGCACTCTCCTCAGCCCTGAGTTCTGCCGTCCTGCGCCTGAGAAGACGGTTGACGCGCCAGTGATGCATAAGCAGAAGAAGCAGAACCAACCCCATGACCGCAAGCTCATTGCGCCAACGGAGCGCAAGTGCCGTGATCGAATTGTCCCTCAGATAGGCGTATGGACCGATTTTCAGCCGAGCAAGAAGCGCCTCCACCCCCTGCATGCGGGTGTTTGACAGCCAGTCAAGACCGTTGGCATCGGCGGGCATCGAAAGAAGGGACACAGTTACTGCCTTCACCACATCGGGATCCGCCGATGGGGAAGAGGCGAACATCAGATCGGGATAGAGTTCGGTCGAAGTTGCACAGCCGCCTGCCGCCCTTTCGGGACGTTCGCCAACGATCCTCACATCCTCGGCCTGTATAACGCCTGTTCTGACCGCCTGCTCAAGCTCACACGCAGGAAGCACGCCCGCATCGCTCATGCCCGTCGCCACAAGCGTGAGCACATCGGGAAAGTTCCATTCTGTGAAAGTCACTTCACGAAAGAAGTCCTCGGGATCGAACCCACGTCTGGCGATCTCTCCTTGAGGAATGAGCCACCCCTCAAAAGACCAAGGTGCCGTCGCGGCCACCCTGCGGCCACGCAGGTCTTCGATCGTCTGCACGGGACTTCCCGCCGGTACGAGAAAGACTGCGCCTACACTGCGGCTAACATCTGCACATCGACTCTTGCGAAGCGTTGCAATCTGCTGGAGCCCCGCACGCGAAAGCATGCGCGCTCCTCCACTAGACACGATGACGAAGTCGATGTTCTCCACAGACTCGGGCTTCAGTGCATCGGCATGAGAAATCTCCTTCGTCTCGAACCTGTACTGCGGCAGTCCGGCCTTGAGCGACTCGATAAGCGGCGTATAGACGTCGATATAAAAGCTCGGTGTAAAGGTGTCGACAAGTCCAACACGCACGACACCTGAAGCGTCCCCGGAGGGTGCGACCATCCCCGTCTCAGCGGCAATTGCGGCGGAGGCGCCAAAAAGAAATGCCAGACATGTCGCTTTAAGGCGGACGGGAAATGCAATCACGACGTACAGTGTCCTCAAGTTCGCTTCGGATAATTCTAAAAGCTTCAGCTCTTACTGAGGCTCCTCATCGTTCACGTCTGATCTTCAGTCAGGGTAGGCACGCACATTTACGCCGAGGCACCGCCGCCCTTTGCATCAGGTCTTCCCGCAACAAGCCACGCCACCACGCACCACATGAGCACGAGGATCATGAGAAGCACGGGCATGCGGCCGAATCCGAAGGCCGAAGCCCAGGCGCCCGCCATCATGGGTGCAAGGCCGGCCAGCAGGTAACCGCCGCACTGAACGAGCCCCGTCACGCGAAGAATGTCAGCTTCCGGCGTCTTCTTCGTCACGGCGGTAAGCGAAATCGTCACGAATGCTCCCTGCAGCACGCCCATTACAAGCGCCGCTCCCATGAGGCCTGCGAATCCTCCCACCCCCTCCATCCAGATCCAGAGTCCCGTCAGATAAACGGTGCCGACCACAGGATAGATTTTTCTAGCCACAGGCAGAAAGCCGCATCCGAGAGATCCGGCAAACATGGCGCCAAGGTAGAGCGTCACGGCATTGACCGCGTCAGGTCTGGAAAAGCCCGCAGCCTCAAGCCCTGAGGGCATCATCGACGCAACGGTGAAGGTGAGCCCCGCCTGAATAGCAACGAACCACACGAGAAGTGCAACGGGAGCTCCGCTCTTCTCGAGACGCCTTCTCTTCCGTTCTGGAACGGGCAGAGGAACGCCTCCAAAACCCACTGCCCAGACAAGCGGCGCAAGAGCCGCCAATCCCCAGACTGCAAAAGGAGCCCACCAGACGCCGCCCGCCTCCAGAGCCGGCATGACCGAGGCCGTGCCCAGCAGGCCGCTGATGCTGAGCGCCGCCGTATAGACGCCCATCACCTGAGACTGGCGGTCATGAAAGACCACCTTGATGACAGAGGGAACCCAGACGTTCAGGCCCGCGATTGAAACGCTCAGAATCAGCGTTCTGAGAAAGAGAGCGGGCATCCACTCGATGCATCGGACGAAGGATCCGAGTGCGGCTCCGGTCAGAGCAGCGACGGCGAAGGTTCTGCTTCCGAATCCGGCAACAAGCGGCAGGACCGCGAGGCTGCATAATCCAAAGGCCATGGTCGGAATGCCTGCGAGCACGCCGAAAGCCTCCCACGGCAGATCGAAGACATCGCGCACGACGGGCGCCATCGGACCCACTGCATTGATGGGCCCGCGCATGACAAGCGCGGCAAGGACGATCATGAGGAGAATTTGCTTTTGTCTGTGCATCAGAAGCCTTCGGAAAAGTGATTAGTGGAAAGGCTATCCCTTCGTGCGCGCCTTGACCAGATTGGATTTCCCGAACAGAGGGTTTTCACCACCGCTCGCGGCCACCTCCCACGAGCCGTATCGGCGTTCGGATTAGTTCTTTAGGATGAAGAACATGCTTAGGGCGCGGGGCCGGATACGGTCCCTGGAGGGCGCCTCAACCATATCAACCAAGGAGAAAAACATCATGCTTTCGAATCGCCGCCGCTTTCTTCAGGGTGCTGCCGCCACGGGCGTCGCCGCCACTGCCGGTCTCTGGAGCCACGCCGCCTCTGCGAAGGTCGCCCCCGTCACGCTCAAGGACCGCAACTACGAGCCGCTGAAGCTTCCGCGTCCGATCAGCCTTGCCGCTCTCACCGTTCTCGACGTCTCTCCCGCCAATCAGGTGCTCTGCGCCGCCAAGGCGGGCTACAGCCACGTCGGCATCCGCCTCGTGCCCGCCACCCCGACCGAAACGCAGTACGACATGATCGGCGACACGCCCATGATCCGTGAAGTCGAAGCCAATCTGAAGGCCACCGGCGTCAAGGTCCTCGACATCGAAATTCTCCGCATCAAGCCCGACACCCGCGCCGTCAACTGGAAGGCCTTCTTCGAAACCGGCGCCCGCCTCGGCGCCACTCAGGTGCTCTGCGCCGGCAACGACCCCGACATCAACCGCCTGACGGACAACTACGCCGAACTCTGCGAGCTCGCCCATCCGTACGGCCTCAACCTCAGCATCGAGCCTATGCCCTGGTGCAACGTCTCGACCGTCAAGCAGCAGGGTGAGATCCTCCGCAAGATCAACCGTCCGAACGCAGGCTGCCTCGTCGACCCGATCCATTTCTACCGCGCCAAGAACGACTACAAGGACATCGACAACCTGCCCGCTGGCTCGCTCAAGTACTGCCAGATGTGCGACATCACGGCCGAAATGCCCGACACGATGGACGGCATCCTCTATCAGGCCCGCAACTTCCGCCTGTCTCCGGGCACCGGCGCTGCCGACCTCGTGCAGCTTCTCAAGCACCTGCCGAACCTGCCGATCTCCATCGAGGCCTGCAACGCGAACCTTGCCCTGACGATGTCTCCGCTTGACCGCGCCCGCATGTACCTCGAGGACATGGTCGCCGTGCTCAACGCCGCAGGCGAACACTGATCTTCACAAGGTCTCTCAGCAAGTTCTCCCATTTCGTGCATTCCGCACAGGCGGATTCCTTCCGGAATCCGCCGCTTTTTTTGTGGGATTGATCCCTGAAAAAAAGCCTGCAGAACTGGGTTCTGCAGGCTTTTTCGTCAATCGCACTTGTTCGAACTGACTCGAGCGGACGGTTAGACCGTCATGATTTCCTTGTCCTTCTCGGCAACGACCTTGTCGACTTCGCCGATGAAGCGGTCGGTGATCTTCTGGATTTCGGTTTCGGCGCGGCGCTGGTCGTCCTCGCTGATTTCCTTGTCCTTGCAGAGACGGTCAACGTGGGTGTTGGCGTCGCGGCGGAGGTTGCGGACGGCAACCTTGGCGTCTTCGCCCATGCCCTTGACGACCTTCGTAAGTTCGCGGCGGCGCTCTTCGGTGAGCGGGGGCAGCGGAACGCGGATCACCATGCCGCTCGTGGCGGGGTTGAGGCCGAGGTCGGAGTTGCGGATGGCCTTTTCAACGACGGCGACCATGTTCTTCTCCCACGGCTGGACCGTGAGCGTACGGGCGTCGCCGACGCCGAGCTGGGCGACCTGCGTGAGCGGGGTCGGGCAGCCGTAGTAGTCGACCATGATGTGTTCGAGAAGACCCGTGGAGGCACGGCCCGTACGGATCTTCGTGAAGTCTTCGCGAAGCGTTTCGATGGTGCGTCCCATCTTGTGCTGGGTCTGGCTGATGATGTCAGCAACAGTCATTTTTAGCTCCTGATTGGATTTCCGCACGGTCCCTCGCGGACAGGCAGAAACGCGGCGCCCGACATAGGCGGACGACGCTAGGGGATTGAATAAATTGAAGAGCCTGCGGGCCGTCAGGTCTGCAGGCTCACGTCATGCTGATATTTTAGCCAAATATCAGGAATGCACGAGCGTGCCTTCCTGTTCGCCGAGAATGACGCGGCGCAGGGCGCCCTTCTTGTTGATGTTGAAGACCTTGATCGGAAGGCCCTGTTCGCGGCAGAGCGCGAAGGCGGTGGCGTCCATCACCTTGAGGTTGGAGCGGAGCGCGTCGTCGAAGGTGATTTCGTCGAACATCGTGGCGGTCGGATCCTTCTTCGGGTCGGCCGTGTAGATGCCGTCGACCTTCGTGGCCTTGATCACGATCTCGGCGCCGATTTCGGCACCGCGCAGGGCGGCCGTCGTGTCGGTCGTCATGAAGGGGTTGCCCGTGCCGGCGGCGAAGATCACCACGCGGCCGAGACGAAGATGACGGAGGGCCTTGCCGCGGATGTACGGCTCGGCGACCTGCTCGATGTTGAGGGCGGACTGAACGCGGGCCTCGACGCCGTTGTTGCGGCAGGCGTCCTGAAGGGCCATGGCGTTCATGACCGTGGCGAGCATGCCCATGTAGTCGCCCGTGGCGCGGTCCATGCCGGTAGCACCGAGCGCGACGCCGCGGAAGATGTTGCCGCCGCCCACGACGATGCCGACCTGAACGCCGAGCTCGACGACGCTCTTGATTTCCTCAACCATGCGGGCAAGAACCGTACGATTGATGCCGAAGCTGTCTTCGCCCATCAGGGCCTCGCCGGAAAGCTTGAGAAGAATGCGCTTGTAGGCGGGCTTGGCCGCCGTTTCCGCCGTCTGATCCATGTCGTCACTCCGAAAGTCAAACTGTAATTTGTGCTGTCAACCATGCCTGCAGGGCGCCGAAAGATACGTCCCGTAGGCAAAATTACCTAATTATAAGCTAGCCCGATTTTTACGCAAACAATATTTTCAGAGGCCCTGACGAAACTCAGACAAAGCCTGCGGGACACTGCACACGAGCCGTTTCGGCACGGTTTGTGCTTGCCTGACCGCCATGAAAAAAACGGGATGTCCCGCAACAGGGCATCCCGTTTTCACTTGAGGCTGAATCAGCCGCAGGGGCCGATTCGTGCACGCGTCAGATTAGGCCTTGGCGGCGGCAACCTGGGCGGCGACTTCAGCGGCGAAGTCGTCAACGCGCTTTTCGATGCCTTCACCAACGACGAAGAGCGTGTAGCCGCCGATCTGAGCGCCGGCAGCCTTCACGAGTTCGCCGACGGACTTCTTGTCGTCCTTGACGAACGGCTGGTTGACGAGCGTGACTTCCTTGAGGAACTTCTTGACCGTACCTTCGGCGATGCGTTCGAGCATGGCTTCCGGCTTGCCGGCTTCGCGGGCCTTTTCGATGGCGATGCGGCGTTCGGCTTCGATCTGGGCCTGGTCAACGCCGGTCTCGTCGAGAGCCTTCGGCTTGGCGGCGGCGATGTGCATGGCCACGTCGTGGGAGAGTTCGGCATTGCCGCCGATCACGTCGACGATGACGCCGATCTTGGAGCCGTGGATGTAGGAGTTGAGCTCGCCCTTGGCTTCAACGCGCGTGAAGCGACGGAACGTCATGTTTTCACCGATCTTGCCGACGAGGCCCTTGCGGACTTCTTCGAGCGTGGCGTCGCCGATCTTGCAGGCGGCGAGGGCTTCGATGTCGGCCGGGTTCTGTTCGGCGACGGCGCGGACGGCGTCAGCAGCCATCTGCAGGAATTCCGGGTTCTTGGCAACGAAGTCCGTTTCGGAGTTGACTTCGAGGATGGCGCCGAGCTTGCGATCGTCGGAAAGGTAGACAGCGACGACGCCTTCGGCAGCGATGCGGGCGGCGGCCTTCGTGGCCTTGTTGCCGAGCTTGACGCGAAGGATTTCCTCAGCCTTGGCCATGTCGCCGTCGGCTTCCGTGAGGGCCTTCTTGCATTCCATCATCGGGGCGTCCGTCTTGACGCGCAGTTCCTTGACCATCGCGGCGGTAATAGCAGCCATGTTCACTCTCCTAGAGTATCAGTAGAAAATTTTAGAATTCAGAATCACGAAAAAAGGGGGTGACATGATGTCGCCCCCTTTCTTCAGCCGGAGACCTGAGGGGCAGAAGTAATTCGGCCTGCCAGAGGCTCCTGCTTAAGGACAGAGTCGCGGTTCTCTGCGAACGGTCGACATTGTAATGTATGTCGACCGCCGGTGCAGGGAATCCGCTTCAACCGAAATTAGGCAGCGGGCTGTTCTTCGGCTTCAGCAGCCACTTCGACGAATTCTTCGTCAGCGGCGGCTTCAACGATTTCCGTCTGGCTGTCGGCACGGCCGGCCAGAACGGCGTCAGCGATGCCGCGGGCGTAGATGGCGACAGCCTTGGAGGAGTCGTCATTGCCCGGAACAACGTAGTCAACGCCATCCGGAGAGTGGTTCGTGTCGACGATGCCGATGACCGGGATGCCAAGCTTGTTGGCTTCCTGAATGGCGATCTTGTGGTAGCCGACGTCAACGATGAAGAGAGCGTCCGGAAGAGCGGACATTTCCTTGATGCCGCCGATGGACTTGTTGAGCTTTTCAACGTTGCGCTGGAAGTCGAGGGCTTCCTTCTTCGTCAGGTTGGCAGCAGAGCCGTCTTCGAGCTGCTGTTCCATGTCCTTGAGACGCTTGATCGTGCCGCGCACCGTCTTGAAGTTGGTGAGCGTACCGCCGAGCCAGCGCTGGTCAACCCAGCAGCTGCCGCAACGCTGGGCTTCGGCGGCGATGATTTCGCGACCGCCGCGCTTGGCGTCGACGAAGAGGATCTTGCCGCCCTGAGCGGAGAGCTGGCGGGCGAACTTGCAGGCTTCTTCGAACTTGGCAACCGTCTTTTCGAGGTTGATGATGTGAATCTTGTTGCGGGCGCCAAAGATGTACTGACCCATCTTCGGGTTCCAGAAACGGGTCTGGTGACCGAAATGGCAACCAGCTTCAAGCATTTCACGCATGCTGACCATGATTAATTCTCCAAGGTTTAGAGTCTGACACGTCCTGATAAGTTGAGCGCAGGACAAGCCTGCACAGCACCTCGGAACAGAACGTGCGCTGATTTCACCCGGGACCGACCAAGGTTCACCGGGCAGGATGAAAAACTCCGGGGCACGAGGCTCCGGATCTGAAAGCGCACGATTATACGTGAGGGTTGAACGGCGTTGCAAGCGTCGCGGGCAATTTTCTTCGGTCCATCACGCGCCTCCCGTCCACCCTCGGGGCGTCCACCTGCAGTTGCCCCCGTCGAATTGGTGTACTATCGCCGATAAGGACCGCCCGCCGCCCCGACAGCAGGGGCCGCCTGCGGTCATGCAGCACTATTAAACAGCAACAAATTCCGCACATCATGGCCATCCACATCAAAACGCCGGAGGAGATTGCGGGCCTGCGCATCGCCGGCCGCCTCGCCTCCGAACTTCTCGACTACCTGACGCCCTTCGTCAAGCCGGGCATCACCACGGGCGAACTCGACAAGCTCGCCTACGACTACACGGTCAACGTCCAGAAGTGCATCCCCGCCTGCCTCGGCTACCAGCCCGAAGGCATGACGCCGTATCCCGCCACCACCTGCATCTCGATCAACCACGTGGTCTGCCACGGCATTCCGGGTGAAAAGAAGCTCAAGCACGGCGACATCGTCAACATCGACGTCACGAGCATCAAGGACGGCTTCCACGGCGACACGTCCCGCATGTTCGTCGTCGGCAAGCCGACCATCGCGGGCAAGCGCCTCTGCGACCTCGCCTTCAAGACGATGTGGGCGGGCATCGAGGCCGTGCGTCCTGGCGGCACGTTCAACGACATCGGCGTCGCCTGTCAGGCCTTCGCCGACAAGAACGGCATCTCCGTCGTGCGCGACTACGGCGGCCACGGCATCGGCCGCGGCTTCCACGAGGAGCCCCATGTCCACCACTTCCCGATCAACCACCCGACGCCGAAGTTCGTCCCGGGCATGGTCTTCACGATCGAACCCATGGTGAACGCCGGCCGCTACGGCGTCACGATGCTCGGCGACGGCTGGACCGTCGTCACGCGCGACCGCTCGCTCTCCGCACAGTGGGAGCACATGGTCCTCGTCACCGAAACGGGCTACGACATCCTGACGTGCTCCGCGGGCACACCCGAGCCGCCCGACTTCGTCAAAGGCTGGAAGAAGCCCGAGGGCCTCTGAGCCTGAACCTCCGCAGGCCGTCTCCGACGGCCTGCACCGCATCCTGAACGGCCCAGTCCGCGCAGGAGCCCCGCCCCCGTGGGAGTTTCCGCATGCCCGCAGAACCCGCCGCATACAGGCCGGTCATCGTAATCCCGGTCTACAACCATCCCGCCACGGTGGAGGACGTCGTCAGACGCCTGCTCTCCACGGGCACTTCCGTCCTTCTCGTCGACGACGCCTCCGACCCGCCCGCGCAGGAAGCCTGCGAACGATGCAGGGCCATGGGCGCCGGCCTCGTCCGCCGTCAGTCGACGGGCGGCAGGGGCGCCTCCATCCTCACGGGCTTCAAGGCCGCAAGGCAGGCAGGCTTCACGCACGCGCTCGTCTTCGACGCAGGCGGCAGGCATGATCCCGCCGCCGTCGGCAGCTTTCTCGAACTCTCCCGCAAGCATCCCAACGACCTCGTCTGCGGCTATGCCCGCACGTCGAGCGCCTATCCCGCCCGCGCACGTCTCGCACGCCGCATGGCCGACGCAGGTGCATGTCTGGCCGCACTCAGTCTTGCGCCCAAGGACGTCATGTGCCGCCTGCGCGTCTACCCACTCGCCGCCGTCTCGCAGCTCTCCGCCTGCATCGGACTCGGCAGGCGCGCCGAATTCGAATTCGAGTCACTCGTGCGCCTCATGTGGATGGGACTTCGCCTGCGCGAGCTTCCCGTCGATCCCAGACCGCCCGCCGACGGCGTCTCCCACTACCAGCCCGTGCGCGACACGCTCCGCATCGCAGGCATGAGCGCCAAGCTCTTCATCATCATGCTCACGAGGCTCCCCGCCGTGCTGATCTCCCGTTCCACGGGCTGGTCGCCCGCCCCGGGACTCGGCTCCGAGCACCCTCAAGCACATCCGTCCAGGAGTCCCTCCGATGACCGCTCCCGAACCTGACGCCGCAGGCGCACCCGCCCCCACCATCCGCGAGGTCTTCGACCGCGAACGCGAGCGGCTCGCTCGCGAATGGGAGGCCAAGCACGACAGCGAGGCCTATCTAAGAGCCCACACGAGCGTGCTCGACACGGCGGTTCTCGCCATGCTCGCCGAGAGCGGCCTGCCCGCCGACCGCATTGCGGTGGCGGCCGTGGGCGGCTACGGCCGCGGCGAGCTCTATCCCTATTCCGACATCGACCTTCTCGTCCTCACGGACGAGTCCGTCAAGGAGGACGAGGCCCGTCAGACGGCCATCGCCGCCTTCACGACCAGACTCTGGGAGCTCGGCCTCACGGTCGGCGCATCGGTGCGCAGCACCTCTGAATTTCTCTCCGAGGCCGCCGAGGACGTTTCAATCGCGACCACATATCTCGAAAGCCGCTGCCTCTGGGGCAACGGCAGACTCTACGCCCAGGCGAGAATGCACTTCGCTCAGACGCTTGACCCCAGGCGCTTCTTCCGCGACAAGATGCTTGAACTTGCCCGACGCCATCAGAAGTTCGAGGACACGCCCTATTCGCTCGAGCCCAACATCAAGGAGAGCCCCGGTGGCCTTCGCGACCTGCAGGTCTTTCTCTGGTGCGCCCAGGCCGCAGGCATTGCACAGTCCGTCTCCGACATGGCCTCCGCAGGCCTCATCACCGAGCGCGAGATGCATACGCTCGTCGCCTGCGAGCGCCATCTCGAATCGCTTCGCATCACGCTGCATCTGCTCACGCACCGCCCGGAAAACCGTCTGCTCTTCGACGTGCAGGAGGCGCTTGCGAGCGCACTCGGCTACAGCGCCACGGCACAGCTGAGGCCCTCCGAGGCATTGATGAAGCGCTACTACCTCAACGCCAAGGCCGTCGTGCAGATGTCTGTCATTCAGCTTCAGGCAATTGCTGACCGTCTGTTCGGCAGCTACGACAACGTGCCCGCCGTCAGGCTTGAGGCCGCGTTCGTCGCTCGCGGAGACGAGATGGACATCGCCGGTGACGACGTCTTCAGGACCGATCCCAACGCGATGCTGAGGCTCTTCTACGTCTACCATTCTCATCCCGAGCTCACTCGCCTCTCGACGCGCCTGCTGCGCGCACTCTGGCACGCCGCCCCGACGATCGACGACGCCTTCCGGCATGATCCGATCAATCAGGCGACCTTCCTCGACATCCTCAGGATGCCCAAGGGAACCTATCATTCGCTCAAGCTCATGAACATGTGGGGCGTGCTCGGACGCTTCCTGCCGCCCTTCAGGCACATCGTGGGGCAGATGCAGCACGACCTCTACCACATCTTCACGGTCGACCAGCACACGCTCAGGACGGTGCGCAACATCCGCCGCTTCGCGCGAAGTGAATTCGGGCACGAATATCCTCTTTGCTCCCAGATCATGGGCGAGATTCCCGACAACTGGCGTCTGGCGCTCGCGGGCCTCTACCATGACATCGGAAAGGGACTCGGCGGCCACCATGAGGTCATCGGCGCCGAAAAGGTCACGGCCTTCTGCCGCGCCTTCGGCCTCGACGATTCAACGACAGACTTCATCGCCTTCCTCGTGAGGGAGCACCTCACGATGAGCCTTACGGCCCAGAAGCGCGACATCTCCGACCCCGAGGTCGTGCGCAGGTTCGCGGACGTCGTCAAGACCAAGACGCGGCTTGACGCCCTTTACCTTCTCACCGTCGCCGACATCCGTGCGACGAGCCCCAAGGTCTGGTCGCCCTGGAAGGCGCAGCTTCTCGAAACGCTCTATCACTCGACCCTCGCCATGCTGCAGGGCGAGGACACGGCCGTCTCGACCGAGCACACGCAGGCCGAACGCAAGACCCGAGCGCTCAAAATTCTCGACGACACGGTTCCTGATCAGGTCCGAGAGGCCTTCTGGCGCGAGCTCAACGTCGTCTACTTCATGCGCCACACGCCCGAGGAAATCGCCTGGCACACTGCATCGCTCGCCGAGCGCATGCACACGACAGAACCCGTAGTCGAAGTCAGAAGAAGCGAGCGCATGGGCGGCATCCTAATCCTTCTCTACCTTCCCGACCGCAAGGACCTCTTCCTGAGAGCCGTAGCGGCGATCGGCAAGTGCAGCCTTTCGGTCGTCGATGCGCGCGTGCACACGACCCGCCACGGCTGGGCGCTGGACACCTTCCTCGTCACCGACCGCTACGAGCGGGAGGACGAGGAGGCGCTCTCCAGAAAGATCACCAGGGAGATGATGAAGCTCCTCACGGGCGACGGCCCTCTTCCGCCCGCCCCGAAGGGCAAGCTCTCCAGACGCTCCCGCCACTTCCCGACCCGCACGGTCGTGACGACGCTGCCCGACGAAAGCGGCAGGGCCTGGATCCTCAACATCATCTGCACGGACAGGCCAGGCCTGCTCTACAGCATCTCCGAGGTGCTGGCCCAATACCGCATCAACCTGCAGACGGCCCGCATCGCCACGCTCGGCGAGAGAGCCGAGGACGTCTTCCTCATCGACGGCCCCATGCTCTCCGACGACGAGACGCTCCTTGAGGTCGAAGCGAAGCTCGTTGAGGCAGTGGCACCGCCGAAGTAAATACTCAATTCCAAACGGCAAAAGCCGCCCGAATTATGCTTCGAGCGGCTTTCGCTGTTTTGAGCATTATTAATGGAGAGAATTGTAGAACTCACTGTATGCGTCAAGCTTCTCCGTCAACACCTTTTGCCCATAGGTGCAGACCAGATTTTTCTCCTTCGAAAACAGGCTTGTCCCAAGTCCGATCCTTGTCGTACTCTCTACATCCTTCAGTCGGGAGGTGAACCCAACCCCCATTGCATCAAGAATGGTCGGAGCCATGTCCATGGCGGCATAGCCGCATCCCCCGATGTTGAGTCCCGTGCGATGAGCGTTGAGAATCACCGCAAAGATCTCGCGATTCGGAGCCTTCTTGGTAAACTCGGAAAAATCATTGATACTATCCTGCCAGGGGTGGTCCCCAACAAGCACAATGACCGTATCCTTGTACCAGTCCTGAACCTTTGCCCAACTAAGGAAACCAGCCAAAAGCTTGGACGAATACTTGAAGGCATCCTTTGCATTGTTGTAATGCCGCTCCTCGGGAGGAGCCCAGCCTGCTGGCATGTGCGTATCAACCGTTTCAAAAACCAATGCAAACGGGGCCTTGCCGTCTAAGTCCCCCAGATAATCTTTAAAACGGCTAAGCAGGAATCGATCATTAAAAGCCCAGCTTCCACGTGTTTCGTCGTCAAGCTTGACCCCTTTCTCAATCCAATCTTCTTCAACCTTAAAGTCGTCTAAAGCCCCCACGAATTACTTCACGCCCAACATCTTGAGA
>OGMO01000270.1_pt1 | contig 56024 bp, 47 predicted proteins | sample 1573241 | NCBI WGS metagenome assembly OGMO01 (sample SAMEA2581896, study PRJEB24529) | metagenome | biome: Human gut stool | place: China | collected 2011 | reverse complement strand
AAAAAATTGGGACCAAACAGCGATAGAAAACGACATGATCAAACAGGAAGATAACGTCACATACATTCTGACCAAGACCAATCTGACCCTTGCTCTAGGTACTTATAAATATAAGATCTGTGCAAACCATGGATGGGCAGAAAACTATGGTGACAATAATGATTCTGAAGGTAATGCCTCCGTTTTTATTACAAGAGACGGAATCTACGACCTCACCTTCACCTTCAATTCGAAGACCCACGAAGTTTCCTGCGATGCAACCAGAAAAGCAGATGCCATAATTGAAAAGATATGGTCTGTTGCCGGAAACGAAGGACTATTTGAAACTGCATGGGACGAGCTGTCCACGGCTAACGAGATGACAAAGCAGGAGAACAATATCTATGTCCTAGTAAAGAAGGGTATAAGCCTCAACGCTCAAACTTACGAATATAAGGTATGCTCCAACCATGACTGGACAGAAAGCTATGGTGCTGACCCTTCAGGAATAGGAAATGCTATCCTCACCATCACTGAAGCCGGAACCTACGATGTTACCTTCACCTTCAATCAGGCAACCAAGGAGGTTTCAGCTACAGCTGTACCAAGCGTAACCGACGGCATTAGCCAGATTGCCAGTGACATCAAGACCAAGAAAGTAATCTTCAATCTTCAGGGACAGCGCATTTCTGCTCCAAAACAGGGAGTTTACATCATCAACGGCAAAAAAGTAGTCTTGAAATAACAAATACTTATCATAGTAATCATCAGAAAGGCATTCACCAGCATCGTGAATGCCTTTTTTTAGATAATTTTCCACGATTTTTTCGTATCTTTCATTTATAATGTGTAACTTTGTATCCAATATATTTAAAGCAAAAGAACAATGGCAAAGAACAATAAGCAGACAGCTGGTCAAGATAGTGTCAGCAAAATGGTCGCCCTTGGTTCTAAGAAATTCATCGCACAACACCTGAACTACGCCCGTACATCAGCTGTTATGCATGCGCACAACAGGTGATGTGCAATCGCACAACAGCTGTTGTGCGATTGCAGAAGGTATCTCTTCCAGCAACTTATCCTATCTTTTCCAACAACTTATCCTATATATCCCAAGGACTTATGTCATATTTTTCAGGCACCTCTCCCGTATATTCCAACGTTTTCACCTATATCGTTGCGCTTCCTCAAGCGTTTCTGTCGGTTTACCATCGTTAATTCTTCCGTCATCTATGATTTTTAGTTAATTTTCCACGATTTCTTCGTATCTTTCATTTATAATGTGTAACTTTGCGTCAATATATTTAAAGTAATACAACAATGGCAAAAACAATAAGCAGACAGGCGAAACCTCCATCAAGATACCTGTGGAGAGCAAAGAGACTGTCTCTAATCTCTTGAATCTCATAGGAAAGTTGTTTGCAAAATAAGTCATGGGTAAAAAGAAACATAAGCATCAAGGACATTATTGCAAGATGTGTGGAGAGTATAAATCCAACGAGTCGTTCAGTGGTAAAGGACACAGACTGCACATCTGCAAGAAATGTATATCAATAAGAAATAAGGCTAAAAAAGAAAAGAAACGTTTAGAACATGATAGAATTAACGAAGTCTCAGAAGAAAACCGCTCGCAAGCTCATTAATTTGGGCTTGCAGCGAGAGTGCGCCAAGTTCATGCAATCTACCAAAGATTTCATGAACAAGAACGCATCAGCAGAGGATGCTCACGATGCATACCTCAAACTATATGATAAGGTATACCAATTCGACAAGCATATCGCTCGCCGATACGATGGGATGTCAGGAGGTAGATATTACATCACCGTATGTTACCTATACTATGACGGAGTATTGACTGACGAAGACATCCGAGAGTTTGACGATGAGCTATATAACAGTTTGAAAGAAGCCAAGAAGTCTTTTCAAAATTAAACGATATGAGTTACACAGAATATTCTTGTAGCAGACTAACTTTTAAAATATGTTTGTTCTACCAAAAGAAATTGGAGATTTAGGAGAGATACAAGTATTTATTGATGAGCAAAGAAGGAAATAAATAACCTTTTCCTTGCTACAACCAAATAAAAAGCGTAACTTTGCCGAAATATCATAAAAATAAGCAATTATGAAGGAAGAAGAAATCAAAGAATTGTTCGAGCAATTCGAAGCTATTGCCAACGAATACGAAGGCGTAGAGTGTTGGAGTGCAAGAGAACTTGCACAAGTGTTGGGTTATAGCCAATGGCGTAATTTCGAAGGAATTATCGAAAAAGCAAAAGCATCATGTACCAATGCAGGGCAAGAGGTATCATACCATTTTGCTGATGTCAGCAAAATGGTCACCCTTGGTTCTGGATCTCAGCGTGAAGTCAAAGACTACATGCTGACTCGTTATGCTTGCTATCTCATTGCCCAAAACGGTGATCCACGCAAGCCACAAATCTCTTTTGCCCAAAACTACTTTGCCGTACAAACTCGCCGAGCAGAATTGGTGCAAAAGCGTTTGCTGGAATACGAACGTGTACAAGCACGCGCAAAACTTGCAGAAACAGAAAAACGTCTCTCTGGTGTATTATATGAAAGAGGGGTGGACAGCAAAGGCTTTGCCATCATTCGCTCCTTGGGCGACAAGGCGTTGTTTAATCTCGACACGGCTCTTCTCAAACGTAAATTGGGTGCTCCTAACAGCCGACCTCTCGCCGATTTCCTTCCAACACTAAATATTAAAGCTAAAGATTTTGCTGCAGAAATGACTTCTGTCAACGTTCAGCAAAAGGATTTACATGGTCAGCAATCTATCTGTCAAGAGCATGTCGATAATAATAAGGCTGTTCGTAATATGATGCTCCAACGTGGCATTGTGCCAGAAAATCTTCCTGCAGATGAAGACGTCAAGAAAGTAGAACGCAGATTAAAATCTGACGAAAAGACATTGACCAAAAAGAATAGCAAAAAGAAATAATATCTATCATAATTCTATAACTAGAGAAGATGTAAGGATTTCACCACACATCTATGATTTTTAGTTAATTTTCTACGATTTCTTCGTATCTTTCATTTATAATGTGTAACTTTGCACCGGAAATTTAAACGTTTAAAGATAAAATGGCATTAAAATGTGGTATTGTAGGCCTCCCAAACGTGGGTAAGTCTACACTGTTCAACTGTCTGTCTAGTGCAAAGGCACAGGCAGCTAACTTCCCTTTCTGTACTATCGAACCTAACTTGGGCGTCATCACCGTACCAGATGAGCGACTCAACAAGTTGGCAGAGATTGTTCACCCAGGACGCATCGTCCCAGCTACTTGCGAAATCGTAGATATCGCAGGTCTCGTAAAGGGTGCCAGCAAGGGCGAAGGTCTTGGTAATAAATTCTTGGGAAATATCCGTGAGTGCGATGCTATCATCCACGTAATCCGCTGCTTCGACGATGACAACATCGTTCGCGAGGGTGGCGCTAAGGTTGATCCTTTGGAGGATAAGAGCGTTATCGATACAGAGTTGCAGCTCAAGGACCTGGAAACTATCGAATCTCAGCTCACCAAGCAGAAGAAGACTGCTGCAGCAGGCAACAAGGATGCTAAGACGATGGTTAGCGTTCTGGAGGCTTACAAGGCTGTTCTGGAGCAGGGAAAGAATGCTCGTGGCGTTACTTTCGAAACCAAGGAAGAGCAGAAGGTGGCTCACGACCTCTTCCTCCTCACAACCAAGCCTGTACTCTACGTAGCCAATGTTGACGAGGCTTCTGCCAAGACCGGCAACGAGTATAGCAAGAAGGTAGAGGAAATCGCCAAGGAAGAAGGTGCTGAGTGCATGGTCATCGCTGCAAAGACAGAGGAAGACATCGCATCGCTCGAAACCTACGAGGACAAACTGATGTTCCTCGAAGAACTCGGACTGGAAGAGAGCGGCGTAAACCGACTCATCAAGAAGGCATACGCCCTGCTGAACCTCGAAACATTCATCACCGCTGGTGAGATGGAGGTCAAGGCATGGACCTATCACAAGGGCTGGAAGGCTCCTCAGTGTGCCGGCGTCATCCACACCGACTTCGAGAAGGGATTCATCCGTGCAGAGGTTATCAAGTATGATGACTATATCAAGTATGGCTCTGAGGCTGCAGTACGCGAGGCTGGTAAACTCGGCATCGAGGGCAAGGAGTACGTCGTACAGGATGGTGACATCATGCACTTCCGCTTCAATGTATAATCCTATTCTTCTACGGTTATGATAGCAAATCTGCTTAATTATATCGTATGGGACCCAGACCCAATCCTGGCTCATCTGGGTCCTATGACCATCCGCTACTACTCCACCTGCTGGATGATTGGTCTGCTGCTGGGCTATCTGCTCATGAGCAAGCTTTACAAGCAGCAGGGGCTTTCAGATGAGAAGTTCTCCCCACTGTTTCTCTACATCTTCTTCGGTGTACTGATAGGTGGCCGTTTGGGGCATTGCATCTTCTATCAGCCGGAATATTTCCTCACCCAGTGGGATCACTTCATCGAGATGCTGATACCTGTTCACCACATGCCAGACGGCAGTTGGAAGTTTACGGGTTATGAGGGACTGGCGAGCCACGGAGGCGTATTCGGCATGTTCGTCGGCATCTGGCTCTATTGCCGCAACATGAAGGTGAGCGGCTGGGTAGTGCTCGATAATATGGGTATCTGCTCAGGCATTACAGCCACCTTTATCCGTTTGGGCAATCTGATGAATTCAGAGATTATCGGCAAGGTAACCGATGTGCCTTGGGCATTTATCTTCGTTCGCGAAGACCAGTATCCACGCCATCCGGGGCAGCTCTACGAGGCTTTGGCATACTTCTGCTTTTTCCTCCTCATCCTCTTCATCTACAAGAAGAGAGGACCTAAGAGCGTAGGCACCGGTTTCTATTTCGGTCTTTGCCTTACCCTTATCTTCACCTTCCGTTTCTTCATCGAATATACCAAGGAGATTCAGGTGGCATTCGAGGCAGGTCTGCCTATGGATATGGGACAGATATTGAGCATTCCGCTCATCATCGCCGGTGTATGGAGCATCGTTTCCAGCACAAAGAGAGCGAAAGAAAAGAACGTAGAGGCAAAATAATATTAGACGACTTATTTTCAGATTATAAAAATCCCTCCTCGTGCAACAGCATCTGCTGCCACGGGGAGGGATTTATATTTTTATCTTCCCAGTAGAATCTTCTTGATGTCATTGAGCTTGTTTAATGCCTCTACCGGAGTGAGATTGTTCACATCCAGCCCGAGTATTTCATCACGTATCTGCGTCAGTACAGGATCATCGAGCTGGAAGAAACTGAGCTGCACACCATCCTTAGGTTCATCGATGTGCTGTACGTTCGGTTTACCGGCACCGCCTACCCCGGCATTGTCATCCTCCAACTGTTTGAGAATCACATTGGCACGGTTCACGATGCTGCGGGGCATACCGGCAATCTCTGCCACATGGATACCGAAAGAGTGCTCACTGCCTCCCGGTTCCAGTTTACGCAGGAAGATTACCTTTCCGTCTACCTCTCTCACACTCACATTGAAGTTCTTGATGCGAGGGAAGTTCTTCTCCATCTCGTTGAGCTCATGATAGTGGGTAGCAAAGAGCGTACGTGCCTGCGCCTTCTTATGTTCATGCAGATATTCCACGATAGCCCAGGCAATGGAAATACCATCGTAGGTAGAAGTACCTCTTCCCAGCTCATCAAAGAGCACCAGCGAGCGCGGAGAAACGTTGTTCAGGATGTTTGCTGCCTCGGTCATCTCTACCATGAAGGTTGATTCGCCGAGCGATATATTGTCGCTTGCACCTACACGTGTGAAGATTTTATCCACCAGTCCCACCCGGGCGCTCTCTGCGGGCACAAAACAGCCTACCTGTGCCAGCAGCACGATAAGGGCGGTCTGGCGCAGCAGAGCCGATTTACCAGCCATGTTAGGACCGGTAATCATCATGATCTGCTGTTTCTCGGTATCGAGCAGCACATCGTTAGGTACATAGCGTTCGCCCAGCGGCAGTTGGGTTTCAATCACCGGATGCCTGCCCTGCTTGATATCGAGCACCTCAGACTCATCGACGATAGGGCGCACGTAGCGGTTCTCGTCAGATGTCTTTGCAAATGACAAAAGACAGTCCATACGGGCGATGAGGTTGGCATTGATCTGTATCTGCGGAATATACTCCTGCATGGCAGCTATCAGTTCGTTGAAGAGCTGTGCTTCCAATACTAGAATCTTCTCATCAGCACCGAGAATTTTTTCCTCATATTCCTTCAGTTCCTGGGTGATATAACGCTCTGCCTGAGCCAGCGTCTGCTTGCGTATCCACTCCTCAGGCACCTTATCCTTAAAGGTATTTCTCACCTCCAGATAGTATCCGAAAACATTATTGTAACCTACCTTAAGACTCGAAATTCCTGTCTTTTCTATCTCCCTTTCCTGTATCTTGAGCAGATAATCCTTGCCGTGGCGGCTGATGGCACGAAGGTCGTCAAGTTCGGCATTGAATCCGTCGGCTATCACGTCACCCTTATTGACCAGCTGTGGCGGATCGGGCTGTATTTCCCTGGCGATGCGGTCTTTCAGGGTCTCGCATACGTTCAGCTGCTCGCCTACCCGCTTCAGAGCCTCGTTCGTAGCATGCTGGCATGCCACCTTGATAGGCTTGATGGCTTCGAGTGCATTCTTCAGCTGAACCACTTCGCGAGGCGAAACTCTACCCACGGCTACTTTGGAGATGATACGCTCCAGGTCGCTGATGCGATGCAGCTGGTCATCGAGAAGCTGTCGGAATTCCGGTTCCTTGAAGAAATATTCCACGATGTCGAGACGCTCGTTGATTGGTTTAACGTCCTTCAACGGGAAGACCAGCCAGCGTCTGAGCATACGTCCGCCCATCGCCGTTACCGTACGGTCGATGACATTCAGGAGCGAAGAACCGTCTTCCTGCATAGGGGCAACCAGCTCCAGACTGCGGATGGTAAACCTGTCCATACGTACGAACTTATCTTCTTCGATACGTGAAAGGGCGGTGATATGATTAATCTGTGTATGCTGGGTAATCTCGAGATACTGCATGATGGCACCACTGGCTATCACGCCGTTCTTGAGATGCTCTACACCGAAACCTTTCAGAGATTTTGTCTTGAAATGTCCCAGGAGTTTCTGCAGGGCTGTCTGTTCGGTGAAAACCCAGTCATCCAGTTCGAAGGTACAGTATTTGCTGCCGAAATATTTCTCGAAGTCATTCTTTCGGGCGCGGTCGTAGAGCACCTCTTTCGGCATGAAGTTGCCCATCAGTTTTTCTACATAGTCGTAGGTTCCCTCGCCGGTAAGAAACTCTCCGGTCGAGATATCCAGAAAGCTCACACCGCAGGCGGTCTTGCCGAAGTGTACGGCTGCCAGGAAGTTGTTCTCCTTGTAGTTCAGTACGTTATCTCCCATCGCCACACCCGGTGTAACGAGTTCAGTAATACCTCGCTTCACCATCTTGTCCATCTGGCTCAGTCCCTTCTTACCTTTTATTTCGAGTCGTTTCTTCTTCGGGTCTTCCAGCTGGTCGCATACCGCTACGCGCTTACCCGCCCTGATGAGTTTAGGCAGATAGGTATCCAGAGCATGATGAGGGAATCCTGCCATCTCGGTCGTGCCCGTAGAACCGCCATTGTTGCGTCGTGTCAGCGTAATGCCGAGTATACGGGATGCCTCCACCGCATCTTCGCAGTAAGTTTCGTAGAAGTCACCGCAACGGAAGAGCAGCAGCGCTTCGGGATGTTTCGATTTCATCTCGAAAAACTGTCTCATCATCGGTGTAAGACCTTTATTATCGTTTGCCATTATCTTTCTTCTCCTTATATTATTTCTTTAAATTTACATAGTTTCTATCTACAATACTCCTCCTTAAACCACAGCCGGTATATCGGGTCAACAAAGCCAAAAGCATCGTTTTGCTTTTCGATAATATCTTTGTTCTGGAGCGTTTTCCTGTTCTTGACAATCGTATTCGGATTACCAAGATTATAGATTTGTTTCACGGCTTGCGAAGAGAAATGCTGTTCGCCATTGGCTATAGCCTTAAGCATCTCTATCTGGGTGGAACTGAGATTCTCCGTATCATTCTGAAACATCGGGGTATTGATGTTGAGTACCTGTTTCAATCCCAGATGATATATATCTTCCGTCACTTCCGAAACCGTGAAACTCCAGATAAAATAGCACAACTGCTGGAGATACCAGGAATGGCACGCCACGGCATAACAGATCCGCTCTGCCATCTCTGCAGAGATTGACTTTCCTGTCTTCTCGAAAGATGACAGAATGAATGGAATCCAATGCTCCTTAGCTATCTTCTGCATGAAAATCACTTGTCCAAAGCGATAAAAAGGACTATTGGAATTGTTGAAGATATTGAGCATCATGTTTCGCTTGCTGCCGTAGAGACAGTAAGAGGTAAGCTGCTGTTGCTGCCATACCGAACGCATCTTTCCCTCCATATCCTTATACTCAGGAAGATTAGCCAACTGCTGGAACTCGTCGATACAGACGATAATCCTGATGCCCTTTTCCTTTGCCAACAACTCTGGCAGTTGGAGAATCGCCATCTTATCACGCTCCTGTGGCACAAACTTCAGGTCAAAAGCCATGAAGTCGGTCACCTGGTCGTTGATTACAACCTGCGGTATCACACCTGTCAGGAATTTCTTTGCATCCTCTATCCATCGTTCCATTTTAGAGGAAGCACAAGCTATAACCTGACTGGCAAAAGTGCGATAAAATTCAGATTCAGAGCCGATGCTGAAGGCATCAATATAACAGATTCTTACGTTATTATCCTCATCAGCCAATTCGCTCATCGCCCTTTTCACAAGCGATGATTTACCCCATCGGCGTGGTGAAATCAGCATCACGTTGATATGGGAGGACAGTAATTGCTTCAGCAAAGCCCTGTCTTCCTGTCTGTCGATAAAATTCTCATTGGTGGCTAATGTACCAAATTGAAATGGTGATAGATATTTTGCCATATTCCTAGTAATTTGGTACAAAGTTACGAAATATTACCCTAAGGTAAGTTACCCTAAGGTAATATTTAGAGTTTTTTAAATGAATATATGCTGCATTACCATAATAAAGCCGTACTTTTGTACTCATGAAAAAGAAACAATTATACATAGGGGTTCTGTCGGTTGCTTGCTGCGCGCTCGTAGCAATAGGCATCACCTTGCACCTGCTCTACCCCAAGAAACAGATACAGAACCTGGTGAAAACTCCACCGGTTCTCCGGCTCAAGCCACAGCCTGCTGATACACTGAAGAAGAAACCTGTGAAGAAGATGGATTTCAATATCTCCGGAACTTTAAGAGATAAGGAGGGAAAGGGAGTGGCTGGCGTCATCGTGAGCGATGGATTCAACTGTGTGAAAACCGATGCACAGGGCAGATATAAGATGAAGCGAGACAGCCTGGCAAAATTCATATACTATTCTGTTCCAGCCGATTGCGAGGTTCCTACCCATTCTAAGACCGATCGCACGGCTTTCTTCTATCAAAAGGTATCCAAGGGAAAGAAAACCTATAACTTCACCCTCACCCGACTGCCGGGCGGCAAGGAGATTCACTATAAGATGATAGTCATCGGCGACCCGCAGGTTACCAATGCCTACAGCCCTTACTATACTTCTCCGGATGATAATCCCATCAAGAAGAGCGATGTAGAAAGATTCACTACCCAGACGATGGCGGACATCAGGCAGACCATCAGTTCGCTGCCTGCCGGAACACCGGTCTACGGGCTCAGCATGGGCGATGATGTGCAGTATTATGGCGGTTACAACGCCAAACTGGAGCGTCAGATACGCCAGGCATTGGGCTCTTCAGAGATGCGTCTCTTCTCCGTCATCGGCAATCACGACCAGGATGGCAAGGCGCTCTACCGCAGGAAATGGGAGGAGAATTTCGGTCCTACCGATTTTTCCTTCAACCGTGGCGATGTGCATTATGTCTGCATCAACAACTGCTTCTTCCATCGCGGCATGTCTTATTATTCGCCGGGCGAACTGCGTGAACGGCAGGTGCGCTGGCTGAAGCAGGATCTCGCCCTTACGCCTAAGGATATGAAGGTGGTACTCTGTTATCATATTCCTTTTACCTTTGGTAATGCGCCTTTCAGCAAGGCGAAGCCGCTGACCAATGCCAATGAGCAGGGGCATTATTCTTCTTCCCGTCTCTCGCTGCTGTTATCTCTTTTGAAGCCATTCAAGGGAGGATACGAACTCTTCTGCGGCCATACTCATTTTGCCTGCAACCACGAGATCAATTATCAGGGCGAGGATGTGATGGAGCATTGTCATGCTGCCGCCTGTGGCAATATCTGGCAGTCGAACATCAACATCTGCGGAACTCCAAATGGATATTATGTATACAGTTTTGTGGGTACCAGCATCAGCAACTGCTATTACAAGGGAACCTTCTGGGATAAGAGCAAGCAGATGACCTTGTTCCGTGCGCAGACCGATTTCAACGGCGAGAAATACTCTAGGGATTGGCAGTTGGCAAACAACAGGAATATCCTGGTAGCCAATGTCTTCAATGCTACCAGTCATTGGCGCGTGGTAGCCGTAGAGGATGGCAAGGAATATCTGATGGGCCGCCTCAGCGGAAAGGGGCAGGATGCCTTTGCCGCAGGCTATCATCATAAATATAGCGAGAGTGTATCCTATCGTTTCGTGAGCAAGGGGAATGGTTATCTCATCATGAACCACCTTTATTATTATACTCCTAGGAATCCGAATGCCAGAATCATCATCAAAGCATCCGATCCATACGGAAATACCTATACGGCATCAAGCGATGAGGTAACGACAGAGCCTTTCGCCAACTATGCCCATTATTACGAAAAAGAGTATAAGGAATATAAGAATAAGAAAGACAAGATGTTGCGGGATTCTATATCTGGCAGACAGAAAGATTCACTTGCTGCAAGGAAGAAAACGCCATAAATGCCCTGACCCAATGGTTACAGGCCTAAAGTAAAGGTAGAACGCAAGCAGCACGCCCTGAAAGGGCAGAAGCTCCTAGCCCAGGGCAGCGCCCTGGGTACAATAGCAATAAACAAGACGCCCTGTAAGGGCAAAAGCTTCAAATATACAAAGCTTTTGCCCTTACAGGGCGACTATTTTGTGTATGTAATTACCCAGGGCGCTGCCCTGGGCTAGGAGCTTCTGCCCTTTCAGGGCGTGTGGAGTTTATTTGTTCAGTTTCCAAGTAACACCATCTTTGGTGTCCTTTACCTCGAAGCCGGCTTCAGCCAGGGCATCGCGAATCTGGTCGCTGGTAGCCCAATCCTTATCAGCCTTTGCCTTGGCACGCAGGTTGAGAACCATATCTACTACCTTGCCATAAGCCTCCTCGCGGGCATCATTGTTGGCTCCCTTCTCACTCTTCAGACCGAGCAGGTCGAAGGTGAAGAGATGCATGGTGTCTGAAAGCTCCTTCAGGTCTTCGGCAGAGATGTTTGCCTTGTGGTCGAGGGCTGTGTTGATTACGTGGCAAGCCTCGAAGAGATAGCTGATAACAAGCTGAGTCTGGAAGTCATCGTTCATCGCATCGTAGCAGCGCTGGCGCAACTCGCTTACAAACTTCTTCACCTGATCATCGCTCTGCTTAGCCACAGGCACACGCTCCAGGTCGTTCAAACCATTCATCAGGCGCTCCAATCCCTTCTGGCTGGCCTTCAAGGCATCGTTAGAGAAATCTACGGTGCTGCGGTAGTGAGCAGAGAGGATGAAGAAACGGATGGTCATTGGCGAATAAGCCTGCTCCAAACTGTCGTGATTGCCAGTGAAGAACTGCTCCAGGGTGATGAAGTTGCCAAGACTCTTACCCATCTTCTGACCGTTGATGGTAATCATATTGTTGTGCATCCAGTAACGAACCATCTGGTCGCCCTGAGAAGCCACAGCCTGAGCAATCTCGCACTCGTGGTGAGGGAAAATCAAATCCATGCCGCCACCGTGAATATCGAAGTGGCTGCCCAAGTACTTGCGTCCCATCGCAGTACACTCGCAGTGCCATCCTGGGAAACCATCGCTCCAAGGACTAGGCCAGCGCATGATGTGCTCTGGTGAAGCCTTCTTCCAGAGAGCAAAGTCAGCCTGGTTCTTCTTCTCGCCGATACCAGCCAGTTCGCGGCTCTCGTTGATAACGTTCTCCAGGTTACGTCCGGAGAGGATACCGTACTTATGATCCTTGTTATACTTCTCGATGTCGAAGTAGATAGAGCCGTTACTCTCGTAGGCATAGCCATTGTCCAGGATTTCCTGAACCAGTTTCTCCTGTTCGATGATATGGCCTGTGGCATGAGGCTCAATGCTAGGAGGGAGTACGTTCAGCGCCTCCATGGCATCGTGGTAGCGGTTGGTGTAGTACTGCGCAATCTCCATTGGCTCCAACTGCTCCAGGCGAGCCTTCTTCTCAATCTTGTCATCGCCTTCATCTGCATCGTGCTCCAGGTGGCCCACGTCGGTAATGTTTCTAACGTAGCGAACCTTATAGCCCAGGTGCTTGAGATAGCGGAAGAGTATATCGAATGTGATGGCTGGTCGTGCATGACCGAGATGCGGATCGCCATACACGGTAGGGCCACAAACATACATGCCCACGTTAGGAGCGTGGAGCGGAGTGAATCTCTCTTTCGTACGTGTGAGAGTGTTGTAAATCAGTAATTTCTGTTCCATCTTGTATGAACCTTTCTTTTATATTATTTATATTTTGAGTGCAAAGTTAACTCATTTTTCTGATATATCCGACAAATCATTCGCAAAATGTTATTAAATTCCTCGAAAATATCAATGGAACAGATCTTCCATGGTCAATTCTCTCTGCATGATGCTGCTATACTGATTTTTTGCCAAACCATAAGTGGTAAGCATAACCTGCTGGCAACTCTTGCGAGTCTTCGTCTCTTGCTCAAAGATCCATTGGCGATTTTGTAGCGTTTCGGCATATTGCTTATCTATTGTATAAGGCCGGGTAGAGAACTTGATTTCGCAGAGGTTTACGATATGGTCAGCTCTATCGAGCACCAGGTCTATCTGAGCTTTTTGCTCCTTGCCCTTGCTAAACCATCCCGAAGTAGATACAGCCATGCCACTGATTCCCATCGCCATCTTGATTTGCTCCACATGAGCCAGGCAAACCTGCTCAAAGGCATAACCAGCCCATGAGTTTATCTTTGGTGTACCCAGATGATGCTGCCAAAACTGCTTGTCGTTGTTCTTGCCATCCTGTAGGAAATGAAAATAGAATAAGGTGTATGCATCAGTAAGTTGATACATCTCGTCGCGCTTCTTCTGTCCGAACGAGGTATAGCGGCGAATGAAGTCACTTTGTTCCAGTTCATCCAATACTCTAGTCGCACTCCCCGCATTTGGCAAGCCTGTGGCTTCCAGTATCTCATTGCGAGTCAATCCCTTGCTCTTTGCAGCCATGGCTTTTACTATCAGTAAGTGGTTGTCTGCATTGCGGAACATGGCTTGATACAGATTCTCGTATTCTCGATGGAGTTGACCATCGGGATGAAACAACAACTCATCGATGTTCTGCGCCAGGCTCTTGGTTGATTCCAGCATGCTGAGATAATAAGGCACACCGCCAAACACCATGTAGCTCATCACTTGGTCGTAATGGTTCATGGCAATCTTGCGACTCTCATAAAACTCCTCGCACTCTCGGAGGGTAAAAGGATGCAGATGAATGCGACGATTCACTCGACCGTATAATCCACCATGATTGTTGAAAACCTTGTTGATAATCCACGAAGTGGCTGAGCTACAGCAAACTAGCAAAATATCCGTTCGTGCCGAAGCCCAACTGTTCCAAAACCATTCCAAGGCGGTAAGAAAAGAGCCGTCCACTCCATTCATCCATGATAATTCATCAAGGAACACCACTTTCTTCTGCTCCTTGGATGCTTCCAGTATCTTGATGAGTGCATCGAATGCCTCTAGCCAGGTCTTTGGCAGAGCAAGGGGTACATCAGAATATTTGCAAAGCGAATGGTAGAAATACATGAGCTGTACATCCTTGTTTTCCTGGTTGACACCTGTGGCATAAAAAGCCAACTTGTCGTCAAAGGCCTCTCTTACAAGAAAAGTCTTGCCTACGCGACGGCGACCATATACGACAACAAACAGCGATTCCTCTGCTTTGTATGCCTCTTCGAGCTGTTGTAGCTCACGTTTCCTTCCTATTATCTTTGTCATATGTTATATAGTGAATGGATTAAACAATCTGCTTGTTTTGGCTGCAAATATACAAAAAATACCACTTAAAGCCAAACAAATTGGCAAGAAAGTGGCTTTAAGTGGTAATTTTAACATATTTAGAGCCACTTTAAGCGCACAGATTGGGCATGGCATGACAGAAAAAGGGATTTGAGAAGTACAATCAGGCTTTTTGATTCGGCTATCTTTTTGCATAAAGTAAGCGATTTCTGTATATCTATTCACTATTTGTAAGTTTTTTGCCTTGTATTTGCATAAAATTATCAAATTATTAGCGTATATCGAAAATAATGTGTAACTTTGCAGCCGCAAACAGTTATCAATTATCAAGAAGGCGGCTATAAGTTCCGCTAATGAGCATTAAGTTAGAAGAAAATGGCATATACAAGATTGAGTGCTGCCGAAGCGGCAGCGATGATTAACGATCAAGATACAATCGGATTGAGTGGTTTCACACCAAACGGCGTGCCTAAGGCAACCTTCCGCGAACTCTCCAAGAGAGCCGTGGCTGAGCACGAGGCGGGCAGACCTTTCCAGGTGGGCATCCTCACGGGTGCTTCTACCTCGCAGAGTATCGAAGGTGACATGGCAGCAGCCCATGCCATCAAGTTCCGTGCGCCATTTTCTACCAACAAGGACTTTAGAACTCATACCAATCTCGGTGAAATCGACTACGAGGATATGCACCTCGGCCACATGGCTGAGCGCCTGCGCCGTGGTTTCTATGGCGAAATAGACCTTGCCATCATCGAGGTTTCTGATTTGGAAGAAGGCGAAACCACCTGCAAGGCATTCCTGACCTCTGCCGGCGGTATCGTTCCTACCATCGCACGACTTGCCAAGAAGGTGCTCATCGAGAAGAATACCTTCCACAGTCCTGCTTCCCGCTATCTGCACGATGTATATGAGATAGCAGAATGCCCGTTCCGCACCCCTATCCCTATCATGAACGTAGGCGATAGAATAGGTAAGGAGTATGTGGAGATTGATGCACATAAGATTGTGGGTGTGGTGGAATGCAACATCCCGGAGGAGGCACGTGCCTTCAAGCCTCTCGACCCTGTGACCGAACAGATGGGACATAATGTGGCTGATTTTCTGGTCAGCGACCTGAAGAAGGGACATATTCCTCCTCAGTTTCTGCCTTTGCAGAGCGGAGTGGGCGTAACTTCCAATGCTGTATTGGAGGCATTAGGACAGAACCCTAACGTGCCGGTATTCAGCGTTTATACCGAGGTGGTTCAGGATGCCGTGGTAAAATACATGCGCGAGGGAAGAATCAAGGATGCTTCCTGCTCTTCGCTCACCGTAACAAACGATACATTGAAAGAGGTGTATGATGATATTGATTACTTCAAGAAGCATCTCACCATCCGCCAGAGCGAGATTTCAAACTCTCCTGAGGTCATCCGCCGTCTGGGTGTCATCGCCATGAACACCGCCATTGAGTGCGATATCTACGGCAATGAGAACTCCAGCCATATCTGTGGCAGCAAGCTGATGAATGGTATCGGCGGTTCCTGCGATTACGAGCGCAATGGTTACATCTCAATCTTCACCACACAGAGTACCACCAAGAACGGCTGCATCTCAGCCATCGTTCCGATGTGCAGTCACGTGGATAGTACCGAGCACGATGTGGATGTGATTGTTACCGAACAGGGAGTAGCCGATCTCCGTGGCAAAGGCCCATTGCGCCGTGCCAAAGAGATTATCGAGAACTGTGCCCATCCGGATTACCGCCCTATGCTCCGTGAGTATCTGAAGTTTGCCGAGAAGGGCCACGAGCCACAGAGCATGCGTGCCGCCCTCGCCATGCACGATACCTTCCTGAAGAAGGGTGACATGAGATTGACTGATTTCGGAGAATATCTGAAATAAGAGAAGGTCGAAAGATTGTGAAAACCGAGAAGACAAATCTTTCATAGATGACTCAGAAAAATATCGAATTATATGATAAGCGGCATTCATATCCAAGGAATGCCGCTTATTATTTGTTATAAGCATATAGAAAACACTTTAATTCTATATGAATAAACTATACTCCCAGAAGAAAGTTCCGCATAAAGACGCTGAACGGAGAAGTAATTAGGCATCAAAACTTTTTCTTATCAGAACAAGAATAATTTCAATTAACATAGGAGAAAGTTTATCCCTTAATCGAGCTATCGCACGACGCTTCTGTACCTTCACCGTCTCAGCAGAGATGTCCAGTTGCTCTGCAATCTCCCTGTTTTTCTTCCCCTCCATACAAAGAAGAAAGACTTCCTTTTGGCGAGGAGGCAACTCATCTATCGCAGCAAAGAGTTGACGATAGATTTCTTCCTTATTAAAAATATCCAAGGTATCATCCACCAGCATAAACTCCTGCAGATTATCAACTATACTCTGCCGATAGTTGTTGTGTACCGTTTGATGGCGCAGGTGATTGAGAGCAGAGTTATGCACCGTATTATATAAATAGGCGGAAAACTTGGAAATACTGTTGAAAAAAGGGCGACGTTCCCATAGAACAGAGAAAAGATCCTGCACGATATCTTCTGCAATGGTCATTTCCACAAACTGACAACCATAACTCACCAAGGCACGATAATATTTATCGTACAACAACTCGATGGCCTGATTATCCCATTGGCAAATTATTGCAATTTCAATATCACTTTTCTCACTCATGAGTGCAAAGATACGCATTTTTATGCAGTAAAATTAAAAAATGCAACTTTTTTTCACTTTTTTCTTGATTTTTGTAACCACAAACGCACCCAAGTGTGTTATAATAGTAAATACAGAGAATAATTCTATCACAAAAGTATTAGAAAATATGAATAAGAATATTGATATCAATACACTCGTCAGTAAATTACTGACTGGCGAAATCTCAGAGGAAGAAGGCAAGGAGCTCTTATCAAGAGTAGAGCAAGATGCGTCGCTAAAAGACAAGATAGAGCATTTCATGAATGAAGATGATTTTCTCCAACGCTACCATCTCTACAAGAGCATTGATGCCGAGAAAGCAAAAGCTACATTCAAAGCATCTCTCCAACATGCAGAGGAACAGGAAGATAGGAATGATGAAAAAGCAGCTACCATCATCTGGTTGCGACGCATAGCCGCTGCAGCAGCTATCGCCCTCATATTAATGGGTACATGGATGTATTTCGGACATCAAGGTTCCACCCCACCAGCCGTCATCACCGCAGAACTGCATCAAGCCATAGAACGGGTTCAGCAGAATGACATGAATGGAGCTACACTTACCATCAACGGCAAAACCATCAAGGTGAAAGATGCACAGAGTGCATTGGCACAAGCAGAAAAAGTAGCTGACAGTAAGGATGGAAGCAGTTTCTTTGGAAGCGACGAAATAACAGAAAGCTCCCTGATAACAAAGAAAGACAAGGAATTCTGGATGGTACTGGACGACGGAACCTACGTGCATCTCAACTACAATACCACTCTCATCTATCCTAATCACTTCGTAGGCAGCGAGCGTAAGGTAAAGCTCAAGGGAGAAGCCTATTTCATCGTGGCCAACGACTCGAAGAAACGACCTTTCATAGTAGAGACTGCCAACGGAGATGTACACGACTATGGTACCGAGTTTAATGTCAACACGATGAAGGAAAAAGGTGTAACCAGCGTTGTTCTGGTGAAAGGTAAAGTTGGTGTGAGCAGCAAGTACGGTAAAGAATACCTGTTGAAACCAGGCGATATGGCAACCCTGAAAGCAGGCAGAACACCAGACATCCAGCAAGTGGATGTTAATTTTTACACCTCTTGGAACACGGGCAACTTCTTGTTCGACGGCTGCACGCTGCAAGATCTGATGGAAGTTATCTCCCATTGGTACAACATGAAGGTGGAGTTCTCGTCCGAAGACATGAAAGAACTGCGATTCACAGGCAGCATTGACAAATACGAACCGATGGGACAGACTCTCAATGCAATAGAGAATATCACAAGATTGAAGATAACTGCCAAGGAAGGCATCATCAACATCAGAGAATATAAACATTAATATTATATACAACATGAAGAGATTTTTATCAATAATGGCAATAGCCTTGTTAGCGTGCATCGCAACAATGGCTGCCACAGCCAAAAAGACGAATCTGAAAGTACTCTATGTAGGAGGTCATTCCGACATAGAGACTTTTGGAGTAGCAGACTATGACAAGGAAGCTCATGCCAAGAGTATCGTGACAAGAACTGCCGCCTGGAAAGTCTTTCTTGAAACATATTTCACTACAGTGAAAACGGTACAAGGAAAAGACTACAACTACAGGATGTCATACGACTATGATGTAACCATCATTGATGGCGACCCAACTCCTATTGAGCCACGTCGCACAATCATTGAAAATGACAGATTCAGCAAGCTGATACCAGCCAAGTATTTCCCAGAGAACTTTGACCGTCCTGTCATCACCATCGCAGACGAAAGCGAGACAACAGGTCGCTATATCGGTGTGAAAAACGACTGGTATTGTCTCTGCCTTCTTGGTCATGCTTACAACATGAATACCAAGAGTGCCATCTTCAAAGGTCCTTATAAGGTGAAGATAACCACCACAAAACGCCCAACTCCTGCAGGCGCAAAGGAATATGCAGAAATGTGCCAGGAGAAGCTTCCAGATATGATTCCGATGTGGAAAGTACAGAATAAAGACTATAGCAACACCAAGGGTTATAAGGCAGGTTTGGTTACTCGCCAGTGGGGCTATCTGGATTCTCCTGATACAGAAATCATATCGGGTGGCGAAAGTGCCAAGAGCTATGGAGCCATCGCCATCGGTCGCCATGCCAACTTCTTGCATTGGGGCTTCTCTGCGTCTCCTGCAGATATGACAGAAGAAGCTAAGCCGGTTTTCCTCAATGCAGTTATTTATATCAACAAGTTTAAAGGTCATCATATCATTGCCCGCAAACTCAATGAGGGAATTTCTACCCGCACTACAATTGATGAGCACAAATATACCGTAAGCAAAGAAAACTACGAAGCTTACAAAAACTCGATTGAAGGTTTTAACAATCAGATTAAGCATCTGGCGGATTCACTTCAAAAGGTGGTTGCTGCTGGCGGCAAGATGAGCGAAACAGACAAGATGTATATGAAAATGGCAGAAAATCCTCAACCCATTCCATCCTATATTGACTATGTAAAGGAAAGGGCAGGAGAACTGTATGAAATGTTTGGCACCGATGTTGACAAATATTCAAGCTATTATACCGAAAATCGCCCATATTTCTATGGCAATCTGAACGATTATGATATTAAGCTCGATGAAGATGCCAAGAGCATCGGCATCGCCAATAACGACAAGCGTATCCTTGACAAAGCTATCTCCATGTGGGAAAAAGGTCAAGACATAGAGAAGGCAAAGCGCATCCTCTATCGCTATACGTTGCTCCGTTACGACAATGCCAAGCAATGGCGAGAGTGGTATAATAAATATCAGAGCAAACTCTTCTTTACTGAGAGCGGAGGCTGGCTGTGGCTGGTCAATGATCTCGATCCGAAGACTCCAGGCAATGACTACAGCGTTCTCAAATTCTACGATTTCAATGAAAGCAACATCGCTCCTATCCAAGAGAAAGCAACCAAAGAAGAGCCTGTTGCCCTATCATCCGCTGTCAGCGCTGTGGGCAAAGACAAGGAACTCATCATCCGCATGAAGATATATCCAGGCTATCACATCTATGCAAAGGTAAGCGATCAGGACCCTTATATCCAGACGACTTATGACCTCAAGGCAGAAGGCGATGTCAAACTGGTAGGCGAACTTCAGAAACCTGTTGGCAGACCTATGGCAGGCTCTAAATCTATCATCCTTGAAGGTGAGCAGATTTTCCGTCAGAAGATAGAAGGCAAATCGGGTAAGATTACCTTTATAGTCAACTATCAGGCTTGCGATAGCCATGTTTGTCTGATGCCAAAGAGCAAGACTATCACGATAGAATTATAAAAATATTGGTTTAATTTTATAACAAGAGAGAATGAAAGAATTTGGAAGAATGAAACGAATCCTTTTCGCTACCTCCCTGCTTGTAGGAGCAACCCTATGTGGAGGAACCAGTACTGCTATGGCTCAGCAGCCAAAGCACCAGACGGTAACTATCAATGCAAAGTCGATGAGCGTGAAACAGTTCTTCGCTGAAGTCAAGAAACAGACTGGCTTGAACTTCATCTACAGTACAGATTTGGCAGCCAAGTTGCCACACATCACGGTGAATGCCACCAACCGCCCGTTGCGCCAAGTACTTGACGAGGTGATGAACAAGGTGAACTGCCGTTATGAGATTGAGGGTAATATCGTGACTATCACTCGCCGTATGGCAGGTGAGAGAGTTCGTAATGTATCCGGTGTCGTCACCGATGAAAGTGGCGAGCCACTGATTGGTGTGTCCGTATGCATCGACGACAGCAAGGTTTGCACCATCACCGACAGCAAGGGTTTCTATACCTTGAAGGTGCCAGCCAATGCTTGCACCTTAAAGTTCAGCTACCTCGGTATGAGCAATGCAGAATTGCGTCTGGGAAGCGGTAGAGCACCTTTAAGCCGTAACATACAGATGGTTACCGACAATCAGCTTTCTGATGTTGTGGTAACAGGTTATCAGGAGATTTCCAAACCTAAGATGACAGGTTCTGTCACCACCATCACCTCAGCCAAATTGGACGAGCGTTACACCACCAACATCATGAACAACCTCGAAGGTCGCGTGGCAGGTCTTTCCACTTATAATGGAAAGATGACTATCCGTGGAACCTCCTCTCTCTATGCCGAGACCACCCCATTGCTGGTTGTGGATGGCGTACCTGTAGAGGGAAACATCGACGATTTGAACCCTTACGACATCGAGAGCGTAAACATATTGAAGGATGCCGCAGCCAATGCCATCTATGGTGCCCGTGCATCCAATGGTGTCATCGTTGTAACCACCAAGAATGCCAAGAAGGCAGGCAAGATAGACATCGACTTCGCAGCCAACCTTACGGTATATGAGAAGAAGAACGTAGATTATGCCGACAATTTCTATATGACTCCAGAACAGCAGGTGGATGCGGAGGCCAAGTATTGGGACTACTATTTCTTCCATAATGATGGTGAAGTGGCTGACCCTATCGGTACTACTGCTCAGTCAATCTCTATGGGTACCCAAGCGGTAACTCCTATCGAATATGCCTATTACCAGCGAGCTAAGGGAGAAATTTCCGAGGAAGATTTGCAGAACCAGTTGGCTTCTTTCAAGAAGAACAACTATGCCAAGGAGTATGCAGATGCTGTATATAAGCAGAGAGTGATGCAGCAGTACAACCTCTCACTTCGTGGCCGCAGCGATAAGTTCACCAACAACCTGACTATCAACTATAAGTATGACAACAGCGGACTGATCAATCATTTCGCCAATCAGTTCAATGCCCAGTATAAGGGTTCTTACAATGTAGCCAAGTGGCTCACAGCCTCCATGACTATCAATGGTATCTATAGCAAGAGTAAGGAAGTAGGTTACGACAACAATAGCTACTATAGCGATATCTGGAAACAACCAGCCTATATGCCATTCTATAATGCTGATGGAAGCGTCAAAGGACAACACTATTGGTATGATGGCAATAATTACATGACCTTCGGTTCTCCTTTTGAGGATTTAAGTTCCAATCCAGTGGATGAGTATTACAATAACACCCAGGTTACCCGCCGTCAGTATATGCGCTATCATGGAGATTTGCTCTTCAAGATTATTGACGGATTGACTGCCAATGCCCAGTTTGTATATGAAACCAATCATAACACCGTAGAATGGAATGCAACACAAGATAGTCATGTGATGCGTACCATGCGTAATGCTTATTATTATCAATCTGCAGATGGCACTATCAAGAACTACGTTCCTACCACTGGCGGTCTGCTCCGTACTACAAATAGTGACGGACGTTATTGGACAGCACGTGGACAGCTGAATTATGCCAAGACCTTTGGCAAGCACGACATCATGGCGATTGCCGGCTTGGAATTCCGTGAAACCAAACTGACAGGTTCTAAGGCCTTAATGTTAGGTTATGACGACCAGTTGCAGACAAGCTCTACCCACACGATAGACTTGGGAACATTGAGTACCATGAACTATTCACCTCTTTTCCTTGGCGCCTCAGGTGGTTTCCCTGCAAGCCAGTTTGTATTCGATCCTTATATCAAGGAAGGAATGGGAGTTGTTCCTGAGACTCACCACAAGTATGCTTCTGGTTATTTCAACCTCACCTATACTTATGATGAGAAATACAATGTGTTCGGTTCGTTCCGTAAGGACTATGCTGATGTATATGGCTTGAACGCCAAGTTCCGCGGCACGCCACTCTGGTCTGTAGGTGCAGGATGGTTGATTCATAATGAAGACTTCATGAAGGATATCAAGTGGGTAAACTTCCTGAAACTCCGTGCCAGCTATGGTGTGACTGGTAACATCTATCAAGGTGCAACCAGTTATATGACAGCTACATCAGGAGAACTCAATCAATATACCAACTTGCCATACGGCACCATCGAAAGTCCTGCCAACCCTAACTTGAAGTGGGAGCAGAGCCGCACTACCAACATCGGTATCGACTTCGGATTGCTCGACAACCGCTTACGTGGTTCCATCGATTATTATAACAAGGTGGCAAAGGATGTGTTCTCTTATCGCACCCTCGACCCAACAACGGGTTTCACCTCTATGTTCGTCAACATGGCTTCTATGCGCAATCGTGGTATAGAATTGCAGATTACTTATGATTGGCTGAGAGGGGCAAGCCGTAAGAATTGGAGTTGGACCACCAACTTCACCATGTCACACAACAGTAATATTGTAACCGATGTAGAGAACCCATCAAACAGAGCATCCCAGTTGATTGAAAGACCATACGTCAAAGGAAAGCCATCCAGTGCCCTCTGGTCATACCGCTTTGCTGGCATCAGCGACCAAGAAGGCGAGAAGGGCCAATCTCTGTTCTACATTGAGGATGGGGGCAAATCTCACAGTGCAACAGGCAAAAGTATAAGCATCTTGGAATACTCTGGTCAGAGCGAGCCAAAGGTTATCATGGGTATGGACAACAGCGTAAGATGGAACGGATTCTCTTTCAGCATTCTGATGGCTTACTATGGCGGTCACATGATGAGAGCCTTGGCGCATAATGAAACATTCTCAAGCACCTGGAGCACCGCTATCGCCAGCTATTTCCTGAATGCATGGACGCCAGAACACCCAACAGATATTCCAGGCATTGGCAGATATGCCTCTAAAGCGACTGGCTCTGAAACGACCTATAGCAATAATGCTATTCATCATGCAGACTTTCTGAAAATCAGAAACATCGTATTGGGCTATGATTTTCCACAGGAGTGGTTCAGAGGAACAGGCATCAACCGCCTCTCTCTCCGCTTCCAGATAGACAACCCTAAGTATCTATGGGTAGCCAACGATGTGCATGTTGACCCAGAGACTCTTGGACTCCGCAATCCAAGTTCATACATCTTTGGTCTGAACATCAGTTTCTAATCTCTAGAATCATATAACATAAAAAGTAAGATCACAATGAAAAAAACAATATACAGTTTACTGGCAATCACAGCATTGCTGTTCTCATCTTGTGAGAGTTTCACCGAATTAGAGCCAAAGGGCAAGAACTTGCTTACCACAACCGACCAATTAGAAATGCTTCTCAACAAAGAGTATGAGGGATGTTCCTCTGATATGCGACAAATGGCTGGTGATATGATATATGCCTACAGCAATGTAGCAACAATCATCAGTCAGCCAGTTAAGACCCGCAACGTCATCATCTGGACTTACGATGAAGCCAATATGGACAAGATGGCAGAATTGACTTCCAGTGATCAAGACTACACTAATTTCTACGGCTACATCGGCACGATTGCCAACCCAATTCTCTCAAAGATTGATGCCGCATCTGGTACGGAAGCAGACAAGAAACTTTTGAAAAGCGAAGCCCTGACATTGAGAGCCTGGTCATTCTATATGTTGGTCAACAAGTTTGCCAAGGCTTACAATCCAGCTACAGCTGCTACAGATCCAGGAATTATCCTGATGACAGAGGATAAAGATATCCAGACTGCTCAGTCTAAAAGCACCGTAGAGGAAGTTTATCAGCAGATACTCAAGGACGCCAATGAAGCAATTGAGATAGATGGTCTTCCTAACTCTGCCGTTAACAAAATGCGCTTCAGTAAACCCACAGCTTATGCCGTAAAGGCATTGGCATTGCTCAACATGCAGAAGTATGACGAGGCAGAAGAAGTGGCCAAGCAGGCTATCGCCATCAATGGCACTATTAACAACTATAATACCTCATATCTTGGTAGTACCCAAGGTTATATAACAGGCGGGACTTATCCTGTTATCAATCGTGGCAAGAAAGGAACCGATGAGGATTATTTCTTAAATGGAAATTCTGAAAGCTTCAATGCTTACACCCCTACTACCATGGCAAACTTTGAGGATGGACATGCCTATAAGGACAAGATGAGCAATATGAATATGATGTATGATTACATGATGGATGCCGGAGTAAGTATGCTGGGTGAAACTGGTTTCAATTTTACTTATGATCTCAACTCGTTTTGGAATGATGGCGGTCTTCGCTCTACCCAAATGTATCTCACCATCGCCGAATGCGAGACCCACAAAGGCAACTACGATACTGCCATGGAATATCTCGACAAGGTGCGCGTAAACCGCATCGATCCTGCCAAGTATCAGCCCCTCAAAGGCACAGTCAGCACCAAGGAAGAAGCCATCAAGCACGTGAAGCAGGTGACCATGAATGAGGACATTTACTCTGTCAATATCTTCATAGACAAGAAGCGCTGGAACCAGTGCGATGGCTGGAAGCAGAACTATAGCCGCACACTTGCTGGAAAGACTTATACCATCACTCCAGACAGTAAAATGTGGATATTCCCATTCCCTCAGAGCGTGATAAACAATAATGGTAATATCACACAGAACTACAAAGAATAAGAAAACAATATACAAATATCCGAAAACGAAAAGAGGTCAAGCAAAGCATTTCAACAAGCTTTACTTGACCTTTCTTTATCTCCCTTTACCTATACCGATAAAGCAGTCGAACCCTTTTTGTCTGCATCTTACAGGAATCCGGAGGATCGCCTACTGACTGGTAATGTGTAGTGAGAATATCGTGAGGGATAACCTCAAATCGTGATGGATGATAGATGATTACATAAAACTTATTCACGAATACGGCTGCATCGGGTTATAAATATGGCTGCATCGGGTCACGAATATGGCTGCATCGGGTTACAAATATGGCTGCATCGGGTTACAAATATGGCTGCATCGGGTTACGAATATGACTGCGTAAGCTAACGGAGACGTATCCGTTAGCTTATTGAGACGTATCCGTAAGCTTATTGAGACGTATCCGTAGGCTTATCGAGACGTCTGCATCAGCTAACTGAGACGTCTGCATCTCGCTTACTGAACTACTTGAGTTGCTTGATTGAACCACTTGAGTTAGCAGACTGAACCACTTAAGTATTCTTCTTCATGTGCTTGCGTACAACCATAAAACATTTTCTGAAACTTTTCCCTGAAATCTCTTGCGGGTTTGAAAATAAAACCGTAACTTTGCGGCATGGATTTTTAATACAGTTGATTATGAAGCAGGTAGAAGAAAGATATATCAGCTTTGAAGCCAGCAAGATGGCATATCGCGACATCAAGAATTCCGTAGACACCGCTAAGCGTGAAGGCATAGCTGAGGGTAAGGAAATTGGTATGAAGGAAGGTATGGAAAAAGGTCTTGCGGAAGGTATGGAAAAAGGTATGGAGAAAGGCAGAGCAGAAGGCAAACATGAGGCCAACACAGAAACAGCACAACGTTTGCTGGCAATGGGACTTTCTGCCGAACAGGTTGCCAAAGCTACCCAGCTACCTTTGGAAATCATTAAGAATCTGAACAATACATAAAAAATATAATAGCGGAGATATTGATGACAAATATCACCATATAATCAAGGGTCTATACGCCACCTTTTCTTCGTGGCATATAGACCCTTGTCGTTTCCCGTGAGGCGCAATGTGTACCAAACCTGTTAAAGATGAATATCGTTTAAAACTGCAGCAAAGATACAAATAATCCCTCAATGAGGGATGAATTTAATCATTTTTATCCCTCATTGAGGGATTTTGCATATCGTTATTAACAAATGAGTTCGTGCCAAACTTGGCAAAAAACGCAAGTTTGGCACGAACTCAACTTATAGTTTCAGGAGTTTGGCAAACTCCCAGACTACAATACCGGCGGTGACACTGACATTCAGGGAATGCTTGGTACCGAACTGGGGAATCTCCAGACAGCCATCGCTCATATCTACGATGCTCTGCTTGACTCCCTTCACCTCGTTACCGAAAATCACGGCGTAACCTTTGGGAAGTGAAGAGTGAAAAGTGAAGAGTGAAGAATTCTCTTGCTTTACGGATTCGATTTCCTGATTGAAAAGCTTGTCATGAGCCTCAGGCAGGTTCTGGAGCTTGGTGGAGCCTTCTACCTGCTCGATGCTATATACAAAGTAGCCTTTCTGCTTCAACTTCTCTACCGCCTCTTCGGTGGTCTTGAAATATTCCCAGTCCACGCTGTCTTCGCCACCCAACGCCGTCTTATGAATCTCGACATTGGGAGGGGTGGCGGTGATTCCGCAGAGATACACCGCCTCTACACGGAAGGCATCGCAGGAACGGAAAACACTTCCTACATTATATAATGAACGCACATCATCCAGGACCACTATCAGGGGCAGCTTCTCAGCTTCCTTGAATTCCTCTAGGGTGAGGCGGTTCATCTCTATCGTTCTTAATTTGCGCATTATAATATACCTTATTATATATAATAGAATCAGAGGCGGTTAAGCCTCTGCCTCCTTGGTCTTGTAGGCAAGGGCGTACATGCGAATCTGCTTGATCATCGCCAGAAGACCATTGCTGCGGGTTGGACTCAAATGGTCTTTCAGACCAATTTTCTCTACGAAATAGAGGTCGGCATCCATAATCTCGGTTGGGGTATGACCGCTCAACACACGGATGAGGAGGGCGATGATACCCTTTACGATGAGCGCATCGCTATCGGCAGTGAATACGAGCTTGCCATCTACATAATCGCATTGTAACCATACGCGGCTCTGACAGCCGTCGATAAGGTTCTGCTCATTCTTGTATTTCTCGTCGAGAGGAGCCAACTCGTTGCCCAAGTCAATGAGCATCTGATACTTGTCCATCCAGTCGGTGAAATCCTGGAACTCCTCTACTACTTCATCCTGCAATTCATTAATTGTTGCCATTATTTTATTTCTTTAATTTCGTTTACTGTAATCAACTTATAGAGCTTGTCGTTAGGGCGTACCTTATCTGGTACAGGGATGGAAACTCTCCAGCCCTGCTGCGCTGTTTCTACCGGTTTCAGGTCGTAGCGGATTTCATCGGCATGAAGATACATCACACCGGTGGTGTTACCCGTAATCAGCAGTTTCTCTCCCTTGTCGAAGGTAGATGCCTCTACGGCTACTTCTGCCACACCCAACTTAGAGAAATATTTCATCACCTTGCCCACGAGCACCTTCTTCTCGGTAGCTACGGAACCGTAATGCTTGTTCCATTCACCGAGAGTCTGCCCCTGGTAATAACCATCCCAGAAACCACGGTTGAAGACGGTGGCGAGTTTCTCATCCCACTCATCCTTCTTCTCCTCGGTAAAGGTTCCGTCGAGCACGGCAGCTATCGCCTCCTTATAACATTTTACGACGGTATATACGTATTCAGGACCACGGGCACGGCCTTCAATCTTGAAGACGCGCACACCGGCATCCATCATGCGGTCGATGAAGCGGATGGTCTTCAGGTCCTTCGGACTCATCACATACTTGTTGTCGATTTCAAGCTGGTTGCCAGTTTCGTTATCTGTAACAGTATAGCTGCGGCGGCAGATCTGCACACACTCGCCACGATTGGCAGAGCGGTTGGCATTAGCGAGACTCATGTAGCACTTGCCCGATACAGCCATGCACAAAGCACCATGACAGAACATTTCAATGCGGATTTGCTTGCCCATAGGTCCACAGATGTTCTGCTGCTCTATCTGCTCATGGATGTGCTTCACCTGGTCCATGTTCAATTCACGTGCCAGTACGGAAACATCAGCAAAGCGTGCATAAAACTTCAAAGCCTCTGTGTTTGAGATATTTAACTGTGTGGATAAGTGAACCTCCTCGCCCACTTCATTGCAATAGCTCATTACAGCCACATCGCTGGCGATGACAGCAGAGATGCCTGCCTCCTTGGCAGCATCGATGATTTCCTTCATCGTTGGGATGTCGTTGTCGTAGATGACTGTATTGACGGTGAGATAGGTCTTGATGCCATGCTCGTTGCAGGTGGCAGCAATCTCTCGCAAATCATCGATAGTAAAATGGTTGGCTGAATGGGAACGCATGTTCAACTTGCCGATACCAAAGTATACGGAGTCGGCACCAGCCTGTATGGCAGCAGCCAGTGACTCGCGTGAGCCCACTGGTGCCATCACTTCAAATTCGTTTATCTTTGTATTCATGAATGCAATTATCTTTTTTCGGGTACAAAGTTACACCAAAATGAAGACAAAACACAGAAAAATGGAGAAAAAATGACAGAAATTCGATTATATTGACAAATCAATCATGATTATTTGTCTATATTTGCCTAAAAATAAGAATATATCCCTAGGATATACTTCTTTTTATTATGAATCCAGTTTTTACGGCTGGTATTATTAATTGCGTATGAAGAAAGCTTTTACCTCAGGAATGATTCTGTTCCTGGCAATGACCACAACGGTTAGTTGCACACAAGAAAACGTGATGCTTGAAACAACACCACAAGTCAAGAACCAAGAAGTAAGATTCTGCTTCTTCGAAAGCTCCATTGTACCTATCGGTCAGGATGAAGAGAGCAATCTTGCCAGAACGAGAGCCGACGGGAGCGAGAAATCGCTCAAGGATGCAAAACTCTACACAGATTTGCAAGTATGTCTCATTCCGAAAGGAGATGAAACTACTGCCGGCTATACCGTAAGACAGGAAAACTGGGATGACAAATTCGGAAACGTCAGCCTGCAGGTGCCGGCAGGAGAATACACGCTCATTGCCGTAGCAGCAAAAACTGATTTGCAGCAGGAAAAACGAATCGAAGTAAAATCAAGGTATGAAATGACCTTTGCCAACAATATTGTACGCGATATGGCGTATACCCTGCAGGATATCAAGGTGGAATCGGGCAGCAAAGCCGTAACACAGAATGTTTCGCTGAAACGTGCCGTCAGCTGTTTTGAACTGCAAGCTACCGACATCATGCCCCTGACTACCAAGACTCAGGAAATCACGATAAGCGGAAGCTGCGGCACGGTGTTCAATCCTTCTACCGGATTCTGCAAAGAAAATGCTACCATCACCCGAAACTTTTCTTTAGAAGCCAAAGCACACCAGGAAAGAAGCATTCACTCTACACTCTACACCCTTCTGACCGACAATGATGTAACCGACATCCATATAACAGCTACGGCAAAAGACAAGGAAGAAAAGGTTATCAAGACCGTCAGCTTTGACAACGTACACCTGGTTATCGGAAAGAAGACTACCTATACCGGTCCGCTCTACACCTACCCTAACAATATGTCGTTCACAGTCAACCAGCCGGAGATTCCAGCATCAGGCTATGACAAGAAATTTTAATAACCCCATGGCGTTTTAAGAAAGATTAATGCCACAGATTAAAATCTTTTTTGTATTTTTGCGGCATGGAAAGAAAGAACATTATAACCATAGGACTCGCTCTGCTTGTATTCGCCAGTTGCGGATACAGACAGCAGCGAGCCGGTATCCCAGAGACAGATGGAGGCGAGGATTATCTTCCGGAGCATATCCACCTGATCAGTACTACGCCCGTCAAGGACCAGGGCAACAGCGAACTCTGCTGGGCATACGGCATGCTTGCCACCATCGAAAGCGAGCACATCATGAAGGGGGATTCCGTGAATCTCTCCATCGCCTACATAGCCCGCATGATGCTGGAAGAACAGGCACTGGAATATTACTTTGCACAGGGAAAGAAGAACATCAGCCTGCGCAGTACTGCCCCGATGCTGATACATTATATAGATAAGTATGGTGCACAACCTTACGACAGCTATGAAGATCCGAAGCACGTGAACTACAAGGTGCTCTGCCGCAAGGTGCAGAAACTGTGCGATGGCGCCATCTCGCAGAAAGCGGGCATCAGCCAGCTCAAGGAGGAACTGAACGACCTGTTTGACGCAGAAATAGGCTACATGCCTGCCAAGGCCGTACACATGCTGGGTGCCGAATATACCCCTCAAGAGTTTGCCCACAGCGTATGCTATCCCGAGGAGTATGTATCGCTCACCAGTTTCTCGCATCATCCTTACAGAGAATACTTTGCGCTCGAGATTCCCGATAATCGGATGCACGATGCTTACCTGAACCTTCCGCTCGACGAGCTGATGCTCCACATCAGGAAGGCGGTAGAAAAAGGACACCCGGTATGCTGGGAAGGTGACATCAGCGAACCTGGCTTCAAGGAACCAAGGAAGAACTGTGTAGACATACAGCCGATGGAACGCCCCGTGACCCAGGCATCGCGGCAGAAGGAGTTTGAACAGCTTCGCACCACTGATGATCATGTGATGGAAATCATAGGTACCTTCATGAAAGGCAAGCAGAGATTCTACGTCTGCCGCAATTCATGGGGCAAGAACTGGGGCAACAAGGGACTCATCTACCTATCGGAAGACTATCTGCGCCTCAAGACCATCGCCGTATCCATGAGCGAAGAGGCATATCTGTACGACCGGTCAGTGCGATTAGTCGTACCTTACTCATCTCCCAAAGACAGCATAAACCTCCTCTATATATAATAAGGTATAAGCTTAACTATAATCAGGAATAAGCTCCCAAACAGGCTTCAGACATAAGAAATGTGTTAAAATGGTTGACATACATCAAATAGCTGTTAAATAGCACGTGTGTGCGCACACACGTAGTTGATTTATATCAAAAAAGAGGCTTTTTTATGTGATTTTCTCTTAAAACATTTGGTGGGTTCGGAAAATCGTCGTACCTTTGCATCGTCAATAAGACAAAAAGGTTATTAGGTTTTTAGGTTAAGATTGTTAGTTGTTTTAGGTTATTAGTTAGTTTAAAGGTAAATTTAAGATTGTTTATTCAGAGAAACGGTATTAGTTAAGGTAAAGAAAAGATTGTTTATTCAAGGACGACAAAAAGTTTAGGTTATTAGGTTTTTAGGTTTAAGATTGTTAGTTGTTTTTTTATTAGGTTTTAGTTTAAAGGTAAATTTAAAGATTGTTTATTCAAGGATTAACAGGATAATTTCAACAGGTGAGTTGAAGGTAAAAAGATCCAAATGTATGGGATAACCAAAGATGACGCCTGAGCAGAATTGCTGCTTCGGGCTCCGTAATGGAAAGGGTAACAAAAAGCCCTTGAGTTATGAGAAATTTGGGAATATCGTATTAGAAGAGCGCAATTTCGAAATCATTCGAAGTTGCGCTCTTTATTTTATCCCCTAGGTAAAGGAGCTAGGACATATGTATTACTACATAAAAACTTTGCCAAAGACTATAGCCATAACTCCTTAAAGTACTTAACTCATTTACTCCTAGACTGGAGAAAGTTCAGTTTGAGAAAAAATAACCGCCAAATTATTTTGTTTTACCAACGAAAAGTCGTAATTTTGCAGAAGATATATAAAGATAGGAAATTATGGCAAGACATCCTCTTTGGAACGAAGAATACTGGCTCCTGCTGTTGCAGCTGTACCAGAAGAAGCCCATGGGCGTGAAACCTCTCTATTCGAAAGGGATGGTCGACTTGAGCCTGGAACTGCATATTCCACCTGAGTTTCTGCACGAACAGATGTTCAAACTCAGAATGGTGACTCCGAGAATCAAGCGACTATGGGAGAAGTATGCCGATAAGCCACAGAAACTGAAGCGCGATATACAGCGCATCAGGCAGATGAACGGCTGCGGAAACGCCATACAGTTCTTCGAGGGAGTGGAAGTGAAGGAAACATTCGAGAAAAACTGGGAACCACTGGAAAGTGAACCATCGCTCACCCCCGTGAAACTCATCATCATCCTCGATCTCTACTTCCAGCTCACACCAATCACCATGGTGCCGGAAACACCGGAAATCATCGACCTGGGAAAACTCATCAGGACATCACCGAAGGTCATTGCCGAGGCGATGGGCGTATTCATGTACTGCGACCCCTATCTCAACCGCGAAGACGTGCTGATACACCCGCTGCTAGAAGCATGCAGCGACATCTGGCACCAATACGGAAACGGAAATCCAGACAGGCTTTACCAGCTTGCCAACGAACTAAAAGAATACTTTAAGTAATTATGGCTCAAAAACTCATACAGACACAGGCACAGAAGTTACAGCAACTTCAAAGACTTTCAGCCCAGCAAATGCTGCAGGTGAAACTGTTGGAAATGCCGCTCACGGAACTGGAAGACAGTATCAATGCAGAACTGGACGATAATCCCGCTCTGGAAAGCGAGAACCCAGACGACATGCCCAACGAGAATGTCGCCAATGATGATTCGCCCGCAGATGATGAGTACGACAACAGCAGCGATGAGGATGCCTACGAGGCTGAATCTGAAAAAGAAGAAAGAAAAGACGAACTGGACCAGGCACTGGAAAGCATCGGAAAAGACGACCAGATGCCTGACTACAATACAGACAGATACAACAACCAGGACAGCGCTGACTACGAAGAAATGGTTTACGGCGACACTACCTCTTTCTATGATAAGCTGAAGGAACAGATGGACATGCAGCCGCTCAGCGACAAGGAGAAGGAAGTAATGGAATATCTCATAGGTTCACTGGATGACGACGGACTGCTCCGCAAGGACCTGGACAGCATCTGCGATGAACTCGCTATCTATCACAACATCGATGTTACAGAAAAAGACATCGAGCACGTGCTCCATATTCTACAGACCTTCGACCCAGCCGGTGTAGGAGGAAGAAGTCTGCAGGAATGCCTTCTGCTGCAGGTTAAGAGACTGCCGAGAGGTGTGCTCCGCAAGACGATGGAAGAGGTGTTTACCGACTATTTTGACGAGTTTACCAAGAAACATTGGGACAAGATCAAGGCAGGACTGGAACTGAACGATACACAGGTAGAAACCCTGCAGGCAGAAATCAGAAAGCTGAACCCGAAACCGGGCGCATCGATGGGCGAAACAGAGGGAAGAAACATGCAGCAGATTACCCCCGACTTCATCATCGACACCAATGACGACGGAACGATTACATTCTCGCTGAACCGTGGCAACATTCCGCAACTGACGGTTTCGCCATCATTCACCGACATGATTGACACCTACAGGAAGCATAAAGACAAGATGAGCCGGAGCGACAAGGAAGCCCTGCTCTACGCCAAGGAAAAGGTGGACAAGGCACAGGGATTCATCGAAGCCATCAAGCAGAGAAGACATACCCTCATCGTCACCATGAAGGCAATTATCGACATACAGCGGCAGTTCTTCCTGGATGGAGACGAGGCTGACCTGAAACCGATGATCCTGAAGGATGTAGCAGAACGCACGGGACTGGACATCAGTACCATCTCGAGAGTGAGCAACGTGAAGTATGCCCAGACTAAATGGGGCACCTTCCCGCTGAAGTTCTTCTTCACAGACAGCTACACCACTGAAGACGGCGAAGAGATGTCTACCCGCAAAATCAAGATTGCCCTACACGACATCATCGAGAAAGAAGACAAGAAAAAGCCGATCAGCGATGATGCACTCGCCAAACTGCTGAAGGAGAAGGGATTCCCTATCGCACGACGTACGGTGGCAAAATATAGGGAGCAACTGGGCATACCGGTGGCACGACTCAGAAAATAAGATAGTGGTATGAGTCAGGAAGAAACCGGGGCCCACCACAAAATATTTGAGAGATAAAAAGAATATATACGTTATTAGTGTTATGAAAGAGAAGAATATCATATTGACAGCACGCATCATGAGCATGATCTTCACGCCCTTCTATCTGCCGATGGTAGGACTGATTGCTCTGTTCATCTTCAGTTATATGTCGCTGTTACCGATAGGATACAAACTGGTGATGCTGGGCATGGTCTACCTCCTGACCGTCGTAGCTCCATCGCTACTCATCCACCTCTACCGCATGGTTCAAGGCTGGACCTCGCGTGAACTGGGCAAGAAGGAGCGTCGTATTGTGCCTTACATCCTCTCTATCGTATGTTACTTCGGCTGTTTTTTCTGGATGGAATACCGCAATACGCCTCGCGTCATCAGTATCATCGTAGTGGTAGCACTGGCGATACAGATGATTTGCGCCTTCATCAATGTATGGTGGAAGATCAGCACCCATACGGCAGCCATCGGAGGTGTGGCAGGAGCTCTGGTGTCTTATTCTGTAGCCTTCAATTTCAATCCGCTGTGGTGGCTCTGCCTTGTGCTGATGATGGCAGGCGCAGTAGGAAGTGCCCGCATGATACTCCGACAACATACGCTGTCACAGGTAGTTGCAGGATTTCTGATAGGCACCGCCTGTGCTATATTGGTAATATAAAGTTTATAATAAAATATAAGAAGAAATGAAACCATTAGTAAGCATTATTATGGGCAGTACAAGCGATCTGCCTGTTATGGAAAAAGCATGTAAGTGGTTGAACGACAACCAGATTCCTTTCGAGGTTAATGCCCTCTCTGCTCACCGCACTCCAGATGCAGTAGAGTCATTCGCCAAGGGAGCCAAGGAGCGTGGCGTGAAGGTTATCATCGCCGCTGCCGGTATGGCTGCCGCCCTTCCTGGTGTTATCGCAGCATCTACTCCTCTGCCAGTAATCGGCGTGCCTATCAAGGGTATGCTCGATGGTCTTGATGCCATGCTCAGCATCATCCAGATGCCTCCTGGCATTCCTGTAGCTACTGTTGGTGTGAATGCGGCTCAGAACGCTGCCATCCTCGCTGCCGAAATGATTGCCCTTGCCGATGAGGAAGTGGCTCAGAAGGTAGAGGCTTGGAAGGCGGGTCTCGGTGCCAAGATCGAGAAGGCCAACAAGGACCTGGCTGAGGTGAAATACGACTTCAAGTGTAATTAATCTAATATGTGATATGCCCCATTCTTTTGGGGCATATCTTATCTTATATATTATGGTAGATTTATTCAATTATACCCGCCGTGCCTCTTCTGTGGCACATATCGGAGCCATCGACCTGGGTGGCGATAATCCTATCCGCATCCAGTCGATGACCACCACCAACACCAATGATACTGAGGCTTGCGTTCAACAGGCTGAGGAGATTATCAAGGCTGGTGGCGAACTGGTGCGCTTCACCACTCAGGGTTCCCGCGAGGCAGAGAACATGAAAAACATCAATGCCGGCATCCGTGCCGACGGCTATCAGACTCCGCTCGTAGCCGATGTTCACTTCAATCCTAACGTTGCCGATGTGGCTGCTCTCTATTGTGAGAAAGTGCGCGTCAATCCTGGCAACTACGTGGATCCTGCCCGCAAGTTCATCAAGCAGGAATATACCGACGAGGAGTATGCCCACGAACTTCAGAAGATTGAGGATCGCTTTGTACCTTTCCTCAACATCTGCAAGGAGCATCATACTGCCATCCGCATCGGTGTGAATCATGGTTCACTCTCCGACCGCATCCGTAACCGCTACGGCGATACCCCTGAGGGCATCGTAGAAAGCTGCCTGGAGTTCCTGCGCATCTGCAAGAAGGAGAATTTCCACGATGTGGTTATCAGCATCAAGTCATCCAATACCGTAGTGATGGTCCGCTCTATGCGCCTCCTGGTTGAAGAAATGGAGAAGGAAGGCATGAACTACCCACTCCACCTCGGCGTAACCGAAGCTGGCGAAGGCGAAGATGGCAGAATCAAGAGTGCCGTAGGTATCGGTGCCCTCCTGGCTGATGGCATCGGCGATACCGTTCGTGTAAGCCTGAGCGAGGAACCGGCTGCAGAGATTCCTGTGGCACGCCATCTGGTAGATTACATCGGCAAGAAGAAGGGGCATCTGATGATTCCTGCCACAGCTTGTCCTTCATTCGACTGGTTGTGCCCTACCCGCCGCGAAACCGTGGCTGTAGGCAATATCGGCGGCAGCAACGTTCCGGTGGTTATCAGCAACCGAATCAACGGCGAGAGCACCGCTTGTGAGAACAAGGATGCTACTCCAGACTATATCTACATCGGCGGCAAGATGCCTAAGCAGTTTGTGGTTGGCCAGAGCTACATCGTAGATTACAATGTTTACGAGACGCTGAACAGCAAGCCAGAGACGACTGGTGCCAAGCTCTACCCTATCTTCCCTGCCATGGCAATGCCGCTCATCGCCAGCATCAAGGCAGACGTGAAGTTCCTCACCCTGCAGTTTGGTACTCCAGCCGAGGAATACATCGCCTGTCTGAAGGCTCATCCTGAGGTGGTGGTTATCTGCGTAAGCAATCATCAGAACCGCCTGGGCGACCAGCGTGCATTGGTTCACGAGATGATGAATGCCGGCTTGAAGAACCCTGTGGTTTTCGCCGAGATGTACCAGCACGGCAAGGAGGAGAAGAGCGACTTCCAGCTGGAGGCTGCTGCTGATATGGGAGCCTTGATGATTGATGGTCTGACCGATGGTATCTGGCTGATGAACAATGGAGACATCCCTGCCCAGACAATAGATGAAACCGCTTTCGGAATACTTCAGGCAGCCCGTCTGCGCACCAGCAAGACCGAGTATATCAGTTGTCCGGGATGCGGCAGAACCCTCTACGATCTTCGTGAAACCATCGCCAAGATCAAGGAGGCAACCAAGCATCTCAAGGGTCTGAAGATAGGTATCATGGGCTGTATCGTGAATGGTCCAGGCGAAATGGCGGATGCCGATTACGGCTACGTAGGTGCCGGTCCTAACCGAGTAAGCCTCTACCGCAAGCAGGTTTGCGTAGAAAAGAATATTCCGCAGGAGGTGGCAGTAGAGCATCTACTCGCCCTCATCGACTCGGACAAGCAATAATTATTTAGGCACGGATTACACAGATTACACGACTCTTTATTAGAGATTATGATATGGTTTATTAGCAGTTGCGCCATAAATCCGTGTAATCCGCGTAATCCGTGCCTAATTTATACCCGCCCCTAATCACTCCCCGTTCCTAATCCATAGTGCCTTCAAAAGTTCAGGAATGAATGTTATCTTTAAGTTAATCTCCACCTCTTTATATGGCTCTTTCACAAAAAAAATGTATCTTTGCAACTGTAATCATCAAAAACTGAAAAGATTATGGCAAATACTAAACTGCTCCTGGTAGAGGATGATGAAAACCTCGCCTATATGGAGAAAAGTTGCTTCGAAGATATCATCGGAGGATATGAGGTGAAAACCGCCGTAAACGGCAAGGAAGGACTGAAGGTGTGGCAAGACTTTCAGCCCGATGTTATCGTATCTGATATCGACATGCCCATCATGGACGGAATAGAAATGGTAAAGAAAATACGCGAGGTTGACGGAAAAACCATAATTCTGTTTACCACCGGACTCACCTCGCCGAAAGACCTGAAGGCAGGTTATGCCGCCGGGGCCAACAACTATGTGAAGAAGCCGTTTATTCCGGAAGAGCTTGATGCTCATATACATAGCCTGCTCCAACTGAAAGCCGGAGCCCGCAGCGAAAACGCCAGCAACCAGATAAAACTGGGTAAATACATTCTAGATGCCGACCATGCTACTCTGAAAGATACACAGGATGGTAAACAGAAAATGCTCACCGCACGAGAGGCAAAGATTCTGGAACTGCTGGCAGTAAACAAAAACGAGGTGGTGCGCCGCGAAGCCGTATTGAGCCGGTTCTGGGGAGTGGAAGACAAAGACTATTTTGCTTCCAGAAGTTTGGATGTATTCATCAAGAAAATCCGCACAGCGCTGGAAGACGAACCGGGCGTAGAACTGAAAACCATCAGAGGTGTGGGATTCAAACTCATCGCAGAATAAGCATCCCCCACCCCCTCTAATAACATCATACGAGAATCAAATTAGAATAAAGAAAAAAAGACAGAAAAGACATCATCATGCTGAAAGCGATATTATACTACATACTATTCCTGGCGGAATATCTCATCACCATCTTCATAGGAGGATTCCTGGTGGGATTCTACCTGGCCATAAACATCCCTTCGGGCTCCCACAGCCAGCAGATAGAAGGTCCGGAAGAATCCATCTATCCATTCATACAGGAAGAATCCATCTATCCATTTATAATGGTCATCGGATTTCTGGGCATACTCATTGTATGGTTTACCTTCGGACATTACAAATTCTCCAGGTTCTCGCTTGGAAAGGTGATTCCTGCCGACAAATGGAAGGCAATGACCATTTGCACCATGCCGATTCTTGGCTTTACCATGGTCTTCTATTCCATCATGAACCTCTTCCATCTCGACTTCCTGCCCAAGCAGATGATGGAGATGAGCTATCTCGGCTTCCTGCCTTACAATATCATCGGATCGTTTATATCAGTCTATATCTTCTACGGCGCCATTCAGGAGGAACTCATCCGCTGCGGCAAGAAGAGATGGGTGCAGCTGCTCACGCTCTCGATCATGATGCTGCCTGCATGCATGATGTCGGTAACACCCAGTGGTGATATCAATGTAGATCTGACCGTGATCGGTTTTATCACCCTCTGCTACTGCAGCTGGATATACGGCAAGACACGCAGCACCATCATTCTCATCGTGCTCTATTTCGTATCCAATCTGGTTCCCTTCCATTTTGAATCGAAAGTGCTCGGCATATTGCTCCTGATAGCCGGTACGGCATTAACCATAGGCGGATTCGCTGCCCTGAGCAGGAAACTGCCTGAAATGCTTGTGAAAGATGAAAACGAATAGAACCAAAATACTCAGCACCACGGCGCTGATAGCCGTGCTCTGCATGCAACTGTTCTGGATGTGGAACTCCTTCGAGATGACCGTTCACCAGATGGGGTTTGAAACACCCTGGAACCTGGCACCGGATGTCAGGGCACAGGCCCTGCTCGCAGCCTTTTACGAAAGCAAGTTCACCGTTCTCACCTCTCTCCTCACCACGGTGGTCATCATCCTGAGTCTCATCGACCAGATTAACTACATCGATGAGCAGGAAAGGGTGCGCCTGCTGCGCGAGGATTTCTCCTATGCAATGGTTCACGATATGAAGTCGCCCCTTACCTCTATCATCATGGGAACCAAATATCTGCACAGCGGCGTACTGGAGAAGAAGCCGGAAATGAAGGAGAAATATTTCTGTATCGTAGAAGACGAGGCACAGCATCTGCTTGCTCTCATCAACCGCCTGCTTACCATCTCAAAACTGGAACATGGTAAACTGAGCATCCAGAAGGCTGAAATAGATCTGGAGGCGATGATAGAGGATGTGGTGGATAAATACAAGGCGAAATCGGCGAAACCGATTCATATCACCACTCTATTCGGAGCCACTTCGGCACTGGCAGATGAGGAATATCTGAAGGAGGCTATCAGCAATATAGTAGATAACGCCACCAAATACTCGAAGGAAGAAATCAATATTCAGATTTCCACCTCCGAGAATGACAGAAATGTATATATCAAGATATACGATGAGGGTATCGGCATAGCCAGAAGTGAGATGAAAACAATCTTCAATCGCTTTGAGCGTGCTGCTGAGCACGAAAGAGATGCCCGGAAGACCCGTGGCGGCTTCGGTATCGGTCTGAACTACGTGCTGCAGGTAATCAATGCCCATGGCGGCAAAATAAGCGTAAAGAGCGAAAAAGGCAAATGGTCGGAGTTCACCATATCGCTGCCGAAATAATCAACTTGCACAACCATATTAATAACAAAGCTCCCGATGCATCATGCACCGAGAGCTTTGTTTTATCTTATTTCACGATAGAAGAAACCGGATTTCTCACACCCTTCATTCCTACGAGGAATGCCTTGGCAGCACCAAACTTGAGGAACATATCCAAACGGATAGGAATATGATTCTCATCATCGGTTACATAGAAATCTACTATTCTCTTATACTTGCGATCCTCATACTCCATATAGGCAAGACGCAGGCAACGGTACTTCACACCATTATCTGCCTTGATGGTAACCTTACCATCAAACTTTATCTGAGCTGGAGTGCGGTTCTTTCCATCAGCAATAGGGAATTTTACGGTATAACCCTTCTTCCAGTTGGCAGGATTGAAACTGCGGGCACGCAGGAAGATGTTCATCATGTCAAAAACACAATCATCGTAGGTGGCATTCTTCCATACATGCTTACCATCATGCTGCTGACGGTGCTGTTTGAGATGACACCTACCGCCAGAATAGCTGTAGAATACCTCATCTACCGTATAGCGCTTGCCCTCGTGAGCTCCCTTACGGAAATACATAGGCGCCAGATCGGTGCCGCTGTAGCAGAGCAGAGTGTCGCGAAGCACAAAGATATCATCTACACGCTTATTGCCTCTTGTAACAAGAGAACCGCGATAAGCAGGCTTACCATGACGGGTGGTTTGGACGATAGACATACTGGCATTACCAGCTTTAACCCAAACAAACTTCCAATTGTAATACAGATTGTAAGTAAGGAACTCGCCCGACTTGAAGGCTGTATTACGGAAGGTACACTGGGCAGACACCGTAGTGCTGACCAGAAGTAGCAATAATGCAATCCCGAATGATTTGATTGTTTTCATAACTCTTTATAATTTAGGAATGTACTCGATGCCAAGTTTCTTGGCACGTTGCGCATTCTGGTTCTTAACTTTCTTTTCTTTATCAGGCTTCTGCTTGGTAATGGCACCAGGCTTCTGACGAGAGAGTTCGCGGACCGTAGGATCCCAACTCTCGGTTAAATCCCATTTAGCCTTGCATTCTATCACGTCTGGATAGTAATACACCTCTTCTGCCTGTTCATCCTTATCATAGCAGCCTGTATCCCACTTGCCGTTGCCATTGCGGTCTACTATCAGACGCATATAATACTTCTCCGGCTTGAGATAATAGAATTCGGCAACTCCGTTCACTGCCTTCACTTCTTTCACCACCTGATCCTGCGCATTGAGTAGCTGAACGAGGAGCGGATGATTGTCGAAATCGTGCGTTACATTAATGAGCAGCGTGCCGTAAGTATCCAGGGAATTGACCTTGAAACCCTGTTTCACAGGTTTAGATACAAGTCCGTAGATGTCCTGGAACGCGGCAGAATCAACCTCCAGACTATATTCTATGTCCGGACGCCACTCGCCTCTCAGAATATATTTGCGGTTGCCCAGCGGCTTAAACTCCATCGGCGCCCTATACCATAGCGTATCATGCTTGGCATAGAGATGAATGCCTGCCGTATCGGCCTTGGCAAGCGGCGTATTGAAGGTGAAGATAACATTCTTGTCAGGATCGAGCTGAGAAGAGACACTCATCTGAACATCAAGCGGTTTTACAGCCATCACGCTATCATAAGGTTCACCCTTCTTCTTCAGTTTTTCCTGCTTCTTGGTCCATTTTTCCAGTTCCTTAGCCTGCGCCTTCATACGCTTTTCGTAAGGTTCCTTCGAAAGAATTTCGAGCGTATCAGTCTGGTTGCGGAGCACGCCCGTACTGTCTGTCATACGGTAAGTAAGCTCTATATTCAGCGTATCCTGGTTGACCAGCGCCGTATCCTTGAGCCAATAGGTAAGCGTATCGTTCTTCTCCGATTTTTCCAGAATAAAGGCATCTTTCTCATTAAAATTCAAGCCCTTGATCTGTGGCAGGATAGAATCACCATAACTGTAATAGAGCGAGAAGCAGTTGGCCTTCTGACGCTCTGCCTTGAGGAAGAAGCGGTCGGAAACCAGTTCGGTAAAGGCACGGAGCACTACATTATCCGGTAGGAAATGAGTATAATTAACCTGATCTATCGACTTGATATGCAAGGAATCAATCCATGTAGTATCCTGTCGTACATCCGGCTTGCTTGAGGGCACGATAATATCATGAGAAAAAGCGAGTTTTTCGCTTTTCTGGCTGAACATATAGTTGCCATCCATATCCTGCAGGGCATAGATGCGGTAAGAGCCCGGAGCCACACCTTTTATGACGAAGCGACCACGGCTGTCGGTACGGCTTACACGCAGCATAGGCTTGGTCTTGAAGGCTGAATCGGCATGATCAGCGTAAAGACCTACCAGAATACCCTTGATAGGCTCCAGATTCTCCGATTCGAGCACATATCCCGACACCTCCATCGTATCGATGACTTCGCCGGTAGAGAAACTGTAGGTATAGTTTCCCATCGGATTGCCCTCGTTATTATCGCTGATGGCATCGGAAAAGTCGATGGTATAGGTAGTATTCGGCTTAAGCGAATCTACCAGAGAAATCTGAATATGCTTGCCCGAAGCCTTGATTTCAGGCACTTCGAGCTGCGGAGGCGAAACAACCACTTTCTCGGTAGGATTATCTACCTTGATATATTCGTCGAAATAGATATTCACCTTCTTCTGCTTCACATTTACGCCCTTATCGACTGGCGAAGCTCCAATCACCTTAGGAGGAGTTTCGTCGAACCAACCACCATCCGGCTGTCCCATCTTGGCACAGGATACCAACATGAGGAAAGCTAAGACGTAGAAAGGCAGAAACAGTGAATTTGCCTTCAACTTGCTCTTTATGTCGTTCAATTGAATCATTCTTTATATCTTCTTAATATCGCAGCATCACTTCAACTTCAGGCGGAAGAAGCATGCTGCTTGTTTTATTTGTTCATCATGAGCATCTCATCAATGTTCTTGCGGCTGTTGCTCAAGCGTGGAATCTTATGCTGTCCACCTAACTTGCCCTTGCTCTTCAACCATTCATTGAAGAGTCCCGGCTTGGCCTTCACTATCTCCAGATGCTGGAGGGTAACGTCGTGAAAGCGCTTGGCCTCGTAATCGCTGTTGATTTCCTGCAGCTTCTGGTCTAACAGACTGGCAAATTCATCGAGGCTGGCTGGCTCCTGAGAGAACTCTATGAGCCACTGGTGACGGCACTTGGCATTACTGTCCATATAAACCGGCGCAGCGGTATAATCAGAAACCTGAGCACCCGTCTTCTCGCAGGCATAAGCCAATCCCTTCTCGGCATTATCCATGATCAGTTCCTCGCCAAATGCATTAATAAAGTACTTGGTACGGCCGGTAATGACAAACTTATAAGGATTCTTGCTGGTAAACTGAACCGTATCGCCGATGAGATAGCGCCACAAACCACAGGAAGTGGTGATGATCATAGCGTAGTTCTTGCCTACCTCAACACCCCAGAGAGGCACAACGGTAGGATTCTCGCTGCCGAATTCGTCCATAGGGATAAACTCGTAGAATACATCATAATCTATCATAAGCGACATGGCTGGGTCTGCCGGATCATCCTGCAGTCCGAAGAATCCCTCGCTGGCATTATAAGTCTCCATATAATGCATGTTCGGCGAAGTGATAAGCTGTTCATACTGCTTGCGGTAAGGAGTAAAGGCAATACCGCCATGGAAGAATACCTCCAGATTAGGCCATACCTCTTCCAGATGCTTCTTGCCGGAAAGTTCCATGACACGCACCAGCACACTAAGCATCCAGCTAGGAACACCCGAGATATTGGTTACGTTCTTATTCATCGTTTCGCGGGCAATAAGGTCGCGTTTCACTTCGAAATCGCTCAGGAGAGCAGTTGACTTCTTAGGAACACGCACCAAATTGGCAAGCGGATTGATATTTTCGATGAGGATAGCGCTCAGGTCACCCACCAGACTATCCGACACATTATAGTTAGGCGAATGGCTTCCACCTAAGATAAGGCTCTTGCCATCAAAGAGTCTGCTCTTCGGATTATTGCGCAGATAATAGGCTACGGCATCAAAGCCTCCGGCATAATGAATGCCATGCAAGCCATCATGAGAAACCGGGATAAACTTACTCTTATCGTTGGTGGTACCAGATGACTTGGCGTACCATTTTACCAGTCCCGGCCATAGAATATCCTTTTCGCCATGACGCATACGGTCGATATCCCCCTTCAACTCCTCGTAGGTATTGACAGGAATATTCTGTGCAAATTTATCATAACTGTTGGTGGTATTTAATAAATGCTTGACACCATATTCAGTATTTTTTCCTTTATTTATAAGGTGCATAAGCACTTTATGCTGCAAATGTTCTGCATCATAGACATACTTCTCCAACTCCTTCTGCCGAGGTTTGAAGACGTTACTTACTATCGTTGTTAAACTCATATCTAGATATATATCATTTAAGTAAATGCAAAAGTAAATCAAACTTTTGATATAGAGAAAGTTTTTACTATTTTTTAATACAAAAGGGTAAGATAAAGTATACAAAAAGGAAATATACAACACAAAAGACTCCCATAAGTGGCGATATTTACCATCTTATGGGAGTCTTCTGTAAAATCGTATTTCCTATCCGGAAAGAGATACAGTTTACTCATCGTTACCGAAAGCAGCCGCTTCGGCAGCGGCAATAATCTCTTCTCTTGATAATTCCTTAGGCTGAGCCGTGATGTCGCTCAAATCGAACTCATCACTCTCCTTCTTTTCATCCTTCACCTCGACCTGCACTTCAGTTTTCTGGGCAGTTTCGGCAGATTTCTCTGTGAAAACCTCCTCTTTGAAAACATTGATGTGCTTCTCCTCTACCGGTGCGTTTTGTGCATCAGCATCCTGCGAGATGATGAAATCGTCTTTCACTTCTGTGTTAGGCACGTTTTCAACAGGTTCCTCTTCCATCTTGGTGCGGTTAGCCTTAGCTGTGAACACAGCATCAATATACTGTGGTTCTTTGCGCAGTTTTTCCAAGCTAGTCTTAGAAGCCACCTGCTGGCTTTCCTTTTTGGAATAGCCCTTTCCTACTCCACCTTCAACACCTTCGAGTACAACCTGATAGGTGAAAATCGGGCTACCATTCTTGTCTTTTTGCTGGTCTAGCATAACGAAATCCAGCTTCACGCGGTTTTTCTGGCTCCATTCGATGAGTTTGCTCTTGAAGTTAACCTCCTTATAAGCCACCTTATCGATGTTTATCATTTGTGCCAGAATACGTTTCTGCATAAAATACATGCAGGCATCGTAACCACGGTCCAGATAAATGGCACCTACCAAAGCTTCGAACGCATTTCCTCCCATATAACTGTTATGAGAAGAACTGTGGCCATTAGAAAGAATCAGCTGGTTGATGCCCATTTCCTGTGCCAGTTTATTCAGCGTATCACGCTGCACTAGCTTGCTTCGGGTATTGGTAAGGAATCCCTCACGCTTGCCAGGGAAATGCTGGTACACGATATCTCCTACTACAGCATCCAGAACCGCATCGCCCAAGAACTCTAACCGCTCGTTGTTCACAGGTTTTCCCTTAGAATTGCGGTGCATGATGCTCTTGTGCAACAGTGCCATCTTGTAGTAGCTGATGTCGTGAGGATAAAAACCGAGGATTTCATATAAAGACAAATAAAGCTCTTTATCCTTGCGGAAAGAGAGCTTTATCCTATCTATAAAATTATTCAGCATACTTCTTGAATACTACACAGCAGTTGTGACCGCCGAATCCGAAAGTATTACTCAATGCAGCACGAACCTCACGCTTCTGAGCTTTGTTGAAGGTAAAGTTCAAGTTGTAATCGAGTTCTGGATCATCATCACCCTCTTCGTGGTTGATAGTAGGAGGAACGATATCGTTCTTCACACTAAGAACACAAGCCATAGCCTCTACTGCACCAGCAGCACCAAGGAGGTGACCAGTCATTGACTTGGTAGAACTGATGTTGAGCTTGTAAGCTGCATCACCGAAGACAGCCTTGATAGCCTTAGCCTCTGAGATATCACCTACGTGGGTAGATGTACCGTGAACATTGATATAGTCAATGTCCTCTGGCTTCAGATTGGCATCAGCAAGTGCACGCTCCATAACGAGCTTAGCACCAAGACCCTCAGGATGAGATGCTGTGATGTGATAAGCATCGGCACTCTCGCCCTCACCTACCATCTCAGCATAAATCTTCGCACCACGAGCCTTAGCGTGCTCAAGTTCCTCGAGAATCAAGCAACCTGCACCCTCGCCCATGATAAATCCATCACGGCTTGCGCTGAACGGACGTGAAGCATGCTCTGGGTCATCATTACGTGTTGACAATGCATGCATAGCATTGAAACCACCTACGCCACAAGCGCAGATAGCTGCCTCTGCACCACCGCTAACGATGATGTTTGCCTTACCCAAACGAATCAGGTTGAAGGCATCAGCCAATGCATTGCTTGAAGAAGCACATGCAGATGTAGTAGTGTAGTTTGGTCCGTGGAATCCGAAGTGGATGGAAATCTGACCAGAAGCGATATCTGCAATCATCTTAGGGATGAAGAATGGGTTAAACTTAGGACCATTCTCCTCGTGAGTACCATAGTACTTCACCTCATCCTCGAAAGTCTTGATACCACCGATACCTACACCGAATACAACGCCAACGTTGTTCAAGTCTTCCTTCTCAAGATCGATATTAGCATCCTTTACACCCTGCATGGCAGCAATCATAGCCAACTGGGTATAACAGTCAAGCTTGCGAGCTTCCTTACGATCAATCCAATCATTGATGTTCAGGCCTTTAACCTCGCAAGCGAACTTGGTCTTGAAAAGGGTTGTATCAAAATGAGTAATAGGCGCAGCACCGCTCTTACCAGCAAGGAGGCTCTCCCAAGTTTCCTCAGGAGTATTACCAACTGGAGTCACAGCACCGAGACCTGTTACAACAACTCTCTTTAATTCCATTTAGTATAATTTAGCTGCTAAATTACTTAGCGTTCTCCTCAATGTAAGAGATAGCGTCACCTACAGTAGCAATCTTCTCAGCCTTATCGTCTGGGATAGAGATAGAGAACTCCTTCTCGAACTCCATGATCAACTCTACAGTATCCAAAGAATCTGCACCAAGATCATTTGTGAAGCTTGCCTCTGGCTTAACTTCAGCCTCATCAACACCGAGTTTATCAACGATAATTGCCTTTACTTTGCTTTCAATTTCTGACATAATTGTAACTTTTAAAATGTTTATAAATCAATTTCTAATTAAAAATCTGGGTGCAAAGGAACACTTTTTTTTTGAGATAAACAAATATTTTGGCGAAAAAAGTGCATTATTGTGCACAAACACCCCCTAATTGTGCATATTTTTGGCATTTTTTTCCTTTTTTGTTGGTCGTTTCAGATTATTTTGTTACTTTTGTACGGTATTAATTAAACATTTAAATCCATTATGACATTTACAGAAAAAGCCAATAAGATATTTAATCAGGCGATAGCCGATTATCATATCAAAGACAACATTGATACACCAATCAATAATCCATATCAGGAAGGTAGCATCGAGAACTGCCTTTATCTGAAGTGCTGGATTGACACTGTACAGTGGCATTTCGAGGATATTATCCGTGATCCTCAGATAGACCCAGCTGAAGCACTCGTATTGAAGCGCAGAATCGACAAGAGCAACCAGGACAGAACAGACCTCGTTGAGCAAATCGATACTTACTTCCGCGAAACATACAAAGACGTGAAGGTTCAGGATGATGCACGCATCAACACTGAGAGTCCTGCATGGGCTGTTGACCGCTTGAGTATTCTTGCCCTCAAGATTTATCACATGAAGGAGCAGGTGGAACGCCCGGAAGCTTCGGCTGAGCACAAAGCGAAATGCCAAGCCAAACTGGATGTCCTCTTGGAACAGCAGGTAGACCTTTCTACAGCTATCGACCAACTCTTGGAAGATATCGAGGCTGGACGCAAATACATGAAGGTTTACCGACAGATGAAAATGTACAACGATCCTTCAACCAATCCTGTACTCTACAAGAAATAAAAAAAACAGAATAGGAGAGCGCATATACCTTATTATATAATAAGAGGTATGGCTCTCTTTTTTCACCTTATATTATATATAGAAGAAAAAAACGATGAAAACTGAGCATATCCTGGTAATTAGATTTTCAGCCATGGGCGATGTAGCCATGACCGTACCTGTAATTCAATCTTTGGCCAAACAATACCCGAAAGTAAGAATTACTGTGCTCAGTCGTCCCTTTGCCCGTCCTTTCTTTGAAGACTTGGCTCCTAACGTTGGATTTATGGAAGCTGATATCAAGGAGGAATACAAAGGGGTGAAAGGACTCAACGCACTCTATCGCCGATTGATAGCCAAACAGTTTACAGCAATTGCCGATTTACATAGCGTGCTGCGTTCCGATTATCTGCGTATGCGCTTCAACCTGGATAACTTCAAGGTTGCACATATTGACAAACATCGCAAGGGAAAACGCAAGCTGGTAGCTTCTAATGGTAAAAAACTTGTGCAGCAACCTACATCGTTCCAAAACTATGCTGATGTTTTTGCACAACTTGGATATCCTATCCACATGGATTTCACATCTATCTATGGGGATGGAAAACAAGGAGATTTAAGTATCTTACCACAGAAGGTATTCGGAGTAGGAGAGAATGCTATCTCACTAGAAGACAAGCACATAACAGAGCCGTGGATTGGTATTGCTCCCTTCGCTGCACACGAGGGAAAAATATATCCGATACAACTGATGGAAAAAGTTATCCAGCGACTTATCCACAATCATCCACACGCTCATATCTTCCTTTTCGGTGGAGGCAAAGACGAAACACCAGTGATGAACGACTGGGCTGAGAAGTATCCACAGCTCATTAACGCTTCTTTTCATCTTAACGGATTGAAACAGGAACTCATCCTGATTAGTCATCTGCACGTTATGGTGAGCATGGATAGTGCCAATATGCACTTGGCATCGCTTGTTAACACTCCTGTAGTAAGCATCTGGGGAGCTACCCATCCATACGCAGGTTTCATGGGCTGGCATCAGGATCCTGCCAATGCCGTACAGCTTGACTTACCTTGCCGCCCTTGCAGTATCTATGGTAACAAGCCTTGCGCTAGGGGAGACTTCGCATGTATGAAGAATATCTCTCCTGAACTGGTAACAGAAAAAATTGATTCTGTTTTGAACAAAAGATAGAATCAGAACTTCTATATATAATAATATATCAGAAACCTATATATAAATAGGTATAGTATAGAATAGAAAGAAACAGATGAAAATCCTATAACCAAAAACTACCATATAAATAACTCAGACCAGAGAGCAGAATATCCTGATGGATTTCTGCTCTTTTTTGTTTTCCACAAAAGCGTGGATAAGTGTACGGAAAACTCCAATAATAACTTTTCAATAAGTTTGTAAATATCCACACATAGCTATCTCAAACCAACGAAAAGAGGATATCCACATAGATATTATTAAGTTTTTAGAAACTTTTTCGCAGTTTTTGACCGAAAAAAGATATAAACTTATTAACTTTGCACCGAATTGGGGAAATGTTGATAAACCGGTTAATGCATTAAGAGACAAGAAAAAGATTTCAAAGGCCTCTGCGGATAAACTGAAATAAGACTTGGATAACGAAATACGCAAGTTTTTATGCAGAATGTTATCCACTTATCCACGGCATATCATCATCTCTATATTCTTTTTTTAAAAATTAAAAAATAAGAAATATAATATGAATGTTATGGTGAAAAAAGAATGGATTGAGAAAGGATACGTTGACGAACCCGTTGACGAAGCCTTGGACTTGAAAGCTGAAATCAGAAAGCTTTGCAAGGAGAAAGATGCTATTATTCTCGCCCACTACTATACGGTAGGTGAGATTCAGGACATCGCCGACTTTGTTGGCGACTCTCTGGCTTTGGCTCGTAAAGCAGCTGAAACCGATGCCCAGGTAATGGTTATGTGTGGCGTGCACTTCATGGCTGAGACATGCAAACTCTTGAGTCCTGACAAAACCGTGATCTGTCCTGACTTGAATGCTGGTTGCTCGCTTGCTGACAGCTGTAAGGCTGAGGATTTGAAAAAGTACAAGGAAGAGCATCCAGGATATAAGGTTGTGAGTTATGTAAACACCACGGCTGCAGTGAAGGCGCTGACTGATTGTGTAGTGACAAGCGGTAATGCTAAGAAGGTGATTGACAGTTTTCCACAGGACGAAAAAATCATCTTTGGTCCAGACTATAATCTCGGTAACTATATAAACAGCGTTACAGGCCGCAATATGTTGCTTTGGAACGGTGGTTGCCATGTACATGAGAAATTCTCTGTAGAGGCTATAGTTAAACTGAAGCAGAAGCATCCTGAGGCTGTTGTGATGGCTCACTTGGAGTGTAAGGCACCAGTACTTGCTGTAGCCGATGTAAAGGGTTCTACAGCCACCATGTTACATTATGCCCAAGAGCATCCTGAAATCAAGGAGTATATTATCGCTACAGAGGCTGGTATCCTGCATGAGCTGGAGCGTAATTGTCCTAACGTAATTTTCTATCCCGTACCTCCAGAGGTAAGCGAGGGTGGAGTAGGTTGCAGCTGCAACGAGTGTGAGTATATGAAGATGAATACGCTCAAGAAGATATACAATGCATTGAAATTTGGTTGGTCAACAGTTGAAGTGGCTCCTGAAATAGCGAAAAAAGCGGTCAAACCAATAGAAAAGATGTTGTCACTATCGTAGAATAATGTGGTAAAAATTATAAGATTGGTGGTAAAAATTGTTTTTTATGGGTGAAGAAATCATATTTCACTACCATAAAATGTATAATTTACGACTTTATAGACAAAAATCGTCGTATCTTTGCATCAGTTAAAACAAACGGACGTTGTGAAACGTCATTTCATCATCTTTTACTTATACAAATAATATTAGAAAATTTAATCTAATTATAAAGATAGAGCGTTCAAGTGATTTGAATGCTCTATTTTTGTTTATATAGGATTTTCTCTTATTCCTCTGTATGCTAATCCGGATGGGAGAAATCTTTATGCCTTCATTCATTTATTTCTTGATAAGAAAGAGAAGTGCAATTCGTCCTACGTATGTACCTATCATCTTTCTGAACATCATATATTTCTTGGTATATTCTTTGTTCGGAAGAGGATATAACCCATGTTTCCTTAATTTTCTGATGGCATGATTCAAGGATATCAACGAATGTTTCAAGCGGATATTGTTAACCAGATAATCCATCGAGAGCTGGGCAATACGGCGGTTGAGTGCCTGGCGCTCTGCTACAGGAACCGTATCGAGCAACTTCTGAAGATGTAGAATCACCTCCAGTTTATTGTCCATGTGGATATCTATCTTATCCTTATTTTCTAATTCACCAGGTGCGTATTTGTCCACTCTATTATAATAAGGTGAGGTCTGAGTCTTGAATATTCGTTCTGCCCGTAAGAAGAGTTGTGGTGTAAATTCCTCGTCCTCGCCAAAACTGATGTTTGGTGAGAACAGCAGGCTACCCACAATGGCGCGGCGGAATATATAGGAACAGGCTGAGCCTAAAAGGGTATTGTTGTTGAGATATTCTGTACCGCTGATAGGGGTAGGGAGTTCGTAAGATGGTTCTCCTGTATCATCCTTGCTGAAACAGAATGTAACGATATCTGGTTCGTGGAATCTCACGATGTCAAGACAATGTTCGTAGGTTGGCTGAAGAAGATAATCATCTCCTTCTATAAACTGGATGTATTTCCCTTTGGCTAAGTACATGCCATAGTTGCGTGCCATACTGCTGCCTAAGCCGGGTATTCTTAAATAGAGCAGGTTATCCAGCAACTCTTTTATCTGGCTGGCTACCAATTCTTCGCTATCATCATCAACGAGAATTATTTCCCTCTCTTTGGCATTGAGCGAAAGCTGAAGGATACTATTGATGCATTCTACAAGATGTTCCTTCTGATGGTTGCTTGTAGTAATGATGAAACTCACCAATGGTGAAGATATCTCTGATATTAATTCTTTCTGCATAAGTTATTCTTTTTTATGACTGCAAAGATAATAAAAAGATTTTATTTACGTATTAATAGTAGTACAAAAAACATAAAAATGGAAATAGTTTGTTCTACTGATAGTAAATATATCATGCCGACCGGTATCATGTTGACCTCTTTGTTTGAGAGCAACAGAGGAGAAGTTGTCAATGTACATCTCTTGCATGATCAGGATTCTGCTGCATTATTGGATTCTATCAGAACCATAGCTGCCCGTTATCAGCAAAATATTCATTTCTATCTAATTAATGATGATATCTTCAAACATTTTCCAATTGGTCTGGATTTTCAAGTAGATCATGTAGGAACTTCGTTTTCTACTTATTATCGTTTATATCTTACGGAAATTCTGCCTGCTGATATTGATAAGGTTATCTATCTGGATGGCGATATTCTGGTTGTGGATAAACTTGTTAAATTGTGGAATACTTCTGTTGAAAACTATGCAATTGCTGCTGTTCCAGATAGTTATAATAATAAGATAGAACACTATAATCGCTTGCGTTATCCCCAGACTTTGGGATATTTTAATGCAGGTATGTTAGTTGTCAATCTGAAATATTGGCGTGAAAAGCAGGTGCTTCTCAAATTCTTTGATTATGTGAAATCTAATACGGAAAGGTTGAGATGTCATGATCAGGATGTACTGAACTATCTGTTTAAGAATTCTAAGTTGGTATTACCTATCAGATATAATGTACTGAATGAGTATTGGTTTGATTTGCGTTATTCTCTTATCTCCTGGGAATTTGATGAACAGATATTGGAAGCTCAGGCTCATCCGGCCATCATCCATTTTACGGGTATTCCTAAACCATGGTATAAGAACTGCCAACATCCATGGAAAAAAGAATTTGATAAGTATAAAGCGATGAGTCCTTGGCGTGATGAAAAAGAAAAGCGCTGGATGCCATTGAAGTTCTGCCTGGAGAAAATGGCCATAAAACTGGTGGTAAGCATGGGACTGCGCAAGTCTGATTATATTGTAGAAAATAGGTATATTGAATTGTCTTAAGATTTCTGATATTCAAGTATCTTATAAATAAGTATCATATAAAGTTATGAAGATTCTGTTGGTTGGTGAGTCTAGTTTGCTACATAATACTCTCAAGAAGGGATTAGTAGAACTTGGACATCAGGTAACGCTGATGTCCGACGGCAATGATTGGCACAACTCTCCTCGTGACATCGACTTGCGCCGTAATATGGAGCGTTATGGAAGATGGAGCGGGCTTATGGTATTGTGGAAAATTGTCTGCAATCTTCATAAGATATGTGGAAATGATATTGTTCAGATACATAACTATCAATTTGTGCCTTTGATGGGATGGTGGAACATGCTGATATTCTGGTTTCTCAAGTTTACCAATAAGCGAATCATTAAAGGCTGTTTTGCCGATGACCCACATCTGTTCAGGCAACAGGCCAAGGGTATTCCAGCTTATTCTGATACTTATTGGAATGGTAAATTGCAGAATATCGAGGAGAATAAAGAGCGTATGGCTTTTCATTTCATGCCTCAGTTTGATAAGTGCTGGCATACTGTATCTTATCATTCTGATGCTTTGATAGCCTGTCTTTATGAGTATTATCTCTGCTACGATGTTCCTGATTTCCATAAGAAACTTTACTATATTCCTCTTCCGATGATAATTCCTGTAGTGAATAAAAAACGTCAGAAAGGGAATGGTGAGGTAATCAAAGTGCTTGTAGGTTTACAACCCAAGCGCGAGTATCTGAAAGGTGCTTTAAAAATAGCTCATTTTGTAGAAATCTTGGCAAAGAAGTATCTTGGTAAGATAGAACTCAAATATGTAGAAGGAGTAGACTATGATGAATATTGCCGGATGTTGGATGAAGCAGATGTTTTGGTAGATCAGTTTTACAGTTATACTCCATCCATGAATTCGTTGGCAGCCATGGCACGTGGTACGGTGGTTATCGGTGGAGGAGAGGAAGAATATTATGAGTTCATTGGCGAAACAGAATTACGTCCTATTATCAATGTGAGTCCTGAGTATTCAGAATCTCTGAATGTGGCAATTATCGAGCAGGCGTTCTTTACTTCTGGACATTTATCATATCTCTCGCGTCAAAGCATTGCTTTCGTTATGAAATATCATGATTATCGGAAGGTGGCAAAAGAGTATGAACAAATGTATTTACAACATTTATAATAAATTGAAATGCAGATTTTTAAATACTTTCTGAGATATATGAATACGAAGAAGGCTTTGTCTCGTTGGACAGTCTTTTATGTGGGATTACTGATAGTTTCGGTAATCTATAATAGTATCTATACTTTCCAGTTTTTTGATTTTTCCGATTTGTTTATCAATTATCAGGGTGGATTTATCCGTAGAGGGTTGCTCGGAGAAATATTCTATCAGTTTTATCTCAAGGGAATCAATCCTGTCTATTTAGCTTATATAATCAGTTCACTATCATATATTGTTATAGTTGTGTATATGATACGCAACTTTCGTAAGCATGGTTATGCTTTAGAGTTTTTACCAATTTCTTTCTTATTGGGTGGGGTAGGTATTTTTGGTTTGGCTTTTTTTAGAAGAGATTTTATTATAATGTGTATATTTCTTCTAATTGTAAAACTTTGGAAGTCTTTACCTTTTCGTTGGTGGGTGTTGTGTGGTAATATATTGGCAATCTTAGCTGTGTTATGCCACGAACCCTTTGCATTTTGGGCTTTTCCATTCCTGTTGTTGATAACTCGTTTAAAAGTTCGTTGTTTGTGGAAAACTATCTGTTGTTGGATACCATCTATGCTAGTATTTTTACTCTGTCTTCATTTTTCAGGAAGTATGGAACAATATCTTTTGATACGTAAAAGTACTGAACCTTTCTTGAAATTTCCAAATGTGATGGATTTTCTTTCATATGATAAAGGATATGTTATGTTATTTCATCTTCATTATAATTTCTTGGATAAGGTATTCCATATTCCTAATATAATAGGTAGTGTGGTTAGTATAGTTTTGGCTATCTATATGAATACGATGATAAATACTGTGTATTGTTCTTCTAGTGATAAGAATCGGCAAGAAAACCTGTGTTATAGTACTTTATTTTTAGGGATTATGGTATGTTTAATTCCTATGTTTACTATATTGTCAACAGACTATACTCGTATCATCATGTATGCTTCTTTATCTTCTTACATCGTGCTATTTACTCTAAAGGAGGAAGATTATAGTGAATTGTTACCAAGTCTTTTGACGGGATATGTTGCTCGCTTTTTGAAATGGATCAATCATATTTTACCGCCATCTTATACTAAAATATGGTTACTGTTACTATGTCTAGGTACTGTAGAATGGACAGGTCAGGGTACATTTGGTCTGTTAAGAAACTCTGAGATAGGAAATGCTTTGTTGGTTATATATAAAGTTTCATTAAAGGTAATAAGTTTTCTATAGTGATATGTTCATAAAAAATAAGATTATGGTAAGTCTGAAAAAATATATTATAAAATGGTTAAAGATATTGCAAACTCCTATTGTTAAGGAGTTTCCTTTCTTTCTTTTATTCTTATTGGCAATTACGATTATGCCGATAAGATTTATTCCTTCGCACGTTCATTATTTTTTTATGAATCGTGTGTTCGATTTCTTTCGCGAATTCAACAAGCAAGTGCAAAATTACGAAATGTTTTTGTAAAAGCACTCCT
>OGMO01000250.1_pt1 | contig 58178 bp, 51 predicted proteins | sample 1573241 | NCBI WGS metagenome assembly OGMO01 (sample SAMEA2581896, study PRJEB24529) | metagenome | biome: Human gut stool | place: China | collected 2011 | reverse complement strand
CTCCTTGCGAGTACCGTCGAACTCAAACGACTTGAAATGTAATAAGGACGAGAATAAAACCGTAATTGCTCATAGGAGTGATTGCGGTCTTTTTTTGTCCCAAAATCGAAAGGAGCAATTTACTATGAGTGAACCCGGTAACAGCGCGTGGCCCTTTCAGGAGATCCCCGAAGAAGAAGGATTGGACATCAGCGCGATCTTCGGAAACAGCGGCGCTGCGCCGCAGGGAGACCCGTTTGCGCCTCCGGCGGCAGCACAGAGCATTCCGCCGTCTCCGGCACCTGTGATGCCGGAAATCACACCGGCAGTTACTGCAACATCCCAGCCAGCAACCGCACCCATCGTCAATGTGCCTGCCAAGGCACCAGCCGAGGCGTCTGCGGAGAATCCCATTGCCGCAGCGTTTGAGCAGAAAACAGCGGAGAATACCAAAAAGGGCCTGTTGGAAAAGCCGCCGGTATTTTACCACAAGGGCGTGAAAGAGGAGATCGACGATCCCTCCATGACCTTTGAGGAGCTGCGCATCCGTAAGTCCGATGATTTTACCGATCTGGAGGAAGGCAAAAGGGTATCCTGGAGCGTGGAATACTGCGGTATTCGTAAAGAGGTCAAAGACCCCAAGGGAACCACGATCATTTCCATGAAGGAGATGATCGAACGCTCCCGCGAATTTCTCGACGCCCTCAAGAAAACGAAGGACAAAGACCCCTGCTGCTATGTAAAGCCCAAGGTGGAAATGAAAACCAAGGGAAATGCTGCCTATAAGGGAAAATTCGGAACCTTGGAAGAGGCTCGCACCTCGGATAAGGTCATCTGCCTGATCCCCTCCAACGACGGCAGAATCTATGAGCTTCGCAAGATGGAGCAGGGCGAGTTTATCGCCCCCAAAAAGAATGTGGTGGATTTCTCTGAGGTCAGAGCCGGGTTTTCCCCGGCTCTGCCGAAGATCCCCGCCGAGCTGATGGGACAGATCATCGCCTTTTTCCGTGCCTTTATGACGGATCATGGGGAGAATGAAGCATTTGCCCAGATTTACTGGGACAAGACGGAAAAACGCTTTTTTGCCTACGTCCCCAAGCAGAGCGTGTGCAAGGAGGAAATAGAGGCCGATCTCCATGACTGCCCCTATGACGATGAAGAGCGGTATCTTTGCTACGCGGATATCCACTCTCATAACAGCATGGATGCCTTTTTCTCCGGTAAAGATGATCAGGATGAGCGCTCCACAGGACTCTACCTCGTTTTGGGAAAACTTGATAAATTCTATCCGGACGTCAAAGCACGTATTTTCTGCGGCGACTCCTTTGTATCCATCGATCCCAATATTGTGATGGAAGGATTGGAGCAGCCGTTTCCCAAGGAATGGTTGACGCAGGTAAGTATCCGCAGAGGAAAGTCCGAGCGATTCAAAAAGCCGGATAAGCGCAGCTTCCGGGACTTTCTGGAGGAGGCGTTCCTATGAAGTTTCCAACGGATCGCCCGGTCAAGGTGGTCATGCTGGGAGCCGGCGGCACAGGAGGCTATGTTGCCCCGTATGTGTTTCGCCTGCTTCATATGCTGGATCGTCCTGCCCGCTTTGTTGTCTGCGATGGGGATATTGTCGAGCCAAAGAATCTGGACCGGCAGAACTTTGTCCCCGCAGACTTGGGTGAAAACAAAGCCCGCGTGCTGGCAGAGCGGTATTCCACTGTGCTTGGAATGGAGACAGAGTATGTTCCCAGCTTTATTGAAAAGCTGCCGGATCTGATGGAACTGATCGAGCCGAAGGAATGGGAGCTGAATCCCTATTCCACCAAGCGGACGAAGGAAATGGTACTGCTGCTGGGCTGCGTGGATAACAATAAGACGCGGCAGCTCTGCCATCAGGCTTTTCATCAGAGCGAGGAACTCATCTACATCGACAGCGGCAACGGAAAGTATACCGGACAGGTCGTGTGCGGCGTGCGAAGAAACGGAAGAACGATCCGCAAATCTATTGGCGGCGTTCATCCCGAAATGCTGAAGGACACCGACCTGTTTCCCTCGGAGATCAGCTGCGCGGAAGCCGCACAGGAAGATCCGCAGAGTATTGTGGCCAATGTGACTGCGGCGACCGCTGTGCTCATCATGGCCTATAACATTCTGACCCATGGAGAAAACAATGCCTTGCAGACGGATTTTTCCACCCAAACGATCCGGATGCAGACGGTGCTGGAAAAGAAGACAAGGAGGCGTGCGGCATGAGTCGTGCAGTAGTTGACGCAAAAGAGTTTTCCCATGCAATGAGCAAAATCAGTAAAATCCTCAAAAAGAGCGCAATACCCATTTTGGAGGAGGTCTGTCTCCGGATTCAGAATGGGCGCTGTACATTGACGGCAACAGATCTCGAAACATGGCTTACGGCAGAGCTCCCGGCTTCGGGCGATGATATGTTCTTTGCTTTCCGAAAAACCAAGGACATCCTGCGCGCCTGTTCCCACTTTGCCGGTGAGCTGACGATGGAATTTTCCGAAACGCGGAGCGGCAGCAAAAAAGCCGGAAAGGTTCTGCTCCGCTGTGAACGCCGCGGTGCGGAATTTGAGGTCTACGACGGAGCGGATTATCCGAATATGCCGCAGGCTCCGGAGGGCGATGCATTTTCAGTAAGCAGCGCGAGGCTTTCCGCCTGTGTGGAGCGTGTGCGCTATGCTGCGGAAAAGCCAAGCGTGAGTGCAAGACCCGCTGCGATCTGCGTGCAGTTTTGCGGGAATCGCGTCTATGCACTGGATGGAACCCGCCTTGCCTGCGATACGCTGGAAGGTGTTTCTTTCCCAAAGCCTTTTTTGGTGCGCGCCGATGTGCTTGCGCACCTGAGCGCTTTCGGCAAGGAAGATATGACCGTGCGGATCGGAAGCAGCCATGTGCTGTTTGCAAGCGGCAATTTGCGTATGCTTGCCCGCTTACAGGGCGTGGATACCTATAACGTGGATGCGGTGATCCCTAAAGGGTATCGGGAGAGCGTGACTGTCAAAACGGCTGATTTTGTGCGGGAACTGAATTATCTGAAGGAGTGCTCTGCACTCACGGCAAAGCCTTATGTGCGCTTTGCGGGTGAACGGCTTTCCATTGCGGCGTCCAGTGGAGCATTTGAAACCGGCATTGAGGTGAGGGGCCGCGGAGACATGGTTCTCGGCTTTGATCTCTACCATATGCTGGATGCCCTGAAGCAGTTTAAGGGTGAAGAGGAAGTTTGTATCCATCTCAGCAGTCCTTATGCTCCTATCGTGATCGATGCTGCGGGGCGCAGTGATTTTGCCCTCGTGGTACCGGTCCGGCTGAAAGAGGAAATGGCAGCCTGAAAAGAAAAAAGATGGTATAGCCATCTAAAAAAGAAAAAGGAGAATACAAGATGAAAACCGTTTACATTCCAAAGGGAGAAACCGTCCATTATGAGTCTCTGGCAACGGAGCATTTGGTGGTGCATGGCCGCCTTCATGTGACCTATGGCGTCAAGGCGCAGAGCATCACCGGAAGCGGCGTGATCGACGCCGGCAGCATCAACGCGGATACCGTCTGCATCGACGATGTGGAAAGCGGCACCGTGATCTGCAAGCGTCTGATCGCCAAGCGTGTGCAGGCGCCGGAGGTATTTGCCTCCGAGAGTGCCGCCGTGTCCTGCTTCCTCTCCGCAGCCTATGTGGAAACGGGAAAGCTGACGGCAGCGATCAGTGAGGTGGATGAGGTCGTGGCGCAGGAGGTCGTGAATCTTACACCGAAAAAGCGCACCCTCTTCGGTACACTCTTTGCCTCCATGCTGCGCTCGTTCTGGACGGCGCTGACCGCGCCCGGGCAGAAAGCTGAAGTTCTGGACGCTGAATTTGTGCCCGCGCAGGAAGGCCACACGGAAACTGTGCAGAGTGAAGGGAGTGCGGAGTTCTCTGCATCTGACCAGAGCGCACCGGAAGTCGAAGAAAAGCAGGAAGAGACAGTGGACGAGGAACTCAACCGTATCGTTGGGCTCTTTAAGCTCTCACGCGAGCAGGGTTATACCCTCAAGCTGATTCCCGGGACACCGGAGGAAAACGCGCCTGTTTTCGATTTTGAAAACGAACGCATCCTTCGCCCCGCAGCTTAACTGCCTATGTGTGAAGTAAAAGTGGAAAGCAGAACCCGCGTAGAGGAACACGGCCGCACCGTGCTCTATGAAAAGATCTATCGCGGTGTTCCGACGCAAGGCGGCGGACTGCGCCTGCTGGCATATTATGAGCGGCGGATCCCCCTTGCCCATATGCAGATGGAGCTGCGGGCGGTGGGACACGAAAAAGAATGGAAGGGAGCGGCGTGAGCCGCCCGAACGGAAGGCAAGGAACAGATCTTGTTCCTTGCCCTCTTTTATCCGGAAATAAAGGAGGATACAACATGTCTATCAAATCACAGGAAGGTCACATGCGGCAGCTTGCGCTGCTGCTGACCGCTGATTTAGGTTGCATCTTTGGCGAGAGGGAAAGCGGACCCAATGGAAGTAAGAAAGCTTTTTTGAATGTGGGGAAGGTATTCCTCCGTGCCCTTGCCAAGGATCTTGGACTGCACGAGGTTACAGTCAGTGCAAACAGCGGCGGCATCGCGGTGTCGGGAACATGCTCCCTTTATGGAATGTGGGAGGACAGAGGCATTGCGGTGTGGATCGAGCAGCGCTTATGCGCGGATGGGAAGGTGCTTTGCTATCGGACGATCCGAAGCAGCAGAGACTTCAAAGGCGGATACAATCATTTTCTCACCAGCAGCGACCTGAAAACCTGGTCATATCCGCAGCTTTTGGAGACGCTGAGTGCCTTGCGGAAGGATGGGTGCCGTTATGAGCGAGCTGCCTGACCTTTCCGCGCAAAAGCCGTATGCTCTGGATCAGCTTGCGCAGCTTCAAGGCAAGATCGTCCGGCTCTCCCAAAGTATGGTTTTGCAGCGGGCGCGGATTGAGCGCTGCCGCCAAAGTGACCTTGCAGCGGCACGGGACATTTACGCAGAACTGAGTAAGACGCGGGAAACCTTGGTGGAAACACTCGCACAGGCGCAGCTTTTTCTCATGGAAATGGAAGAATACGCACTTGCGAAAGTATCCGGACAGCTTCGGCAGGGCCTTGCGGGATTTGCGCTGATGAGCACCGGCTATAAGAGCGTCTACGAGGCTCTGAGCCGTTTTGCCTCATCCCTTCCTGTAGGGCAAAAGACCAATGCTGCGGTGGTAGGTCGGCTGATGAACAACATTAAGCTGGGCTATTACCCAACAGACCCGGATAATATCGATCTTCTTTTGCGGGGGATCAAATTTCCGGAGGGTGTGACCACGAACTTGTTGGACCCCTGCTGCGGCTGCGGCAAGGCACTTCGACAGTTGGCGCAGGGCAATAACTGCTATGCCTATGGCGTGGAACTGGACGAGAGCCGCGCGGAGGAGGCGCAGACAAGACTTCACCGCGTGGGCTTTGGCAGCTTTTTTCATAGCAGCATCAGCCGCGAAGCTTTTCATCTGCTGTTTCTTAACCCGCCGTATCTCTCGGTCATCAATGAGAGCGGCGGACGCTCCCGGCATGAAAAGCGCTTCCTGATTGAAAGCCTGCCTGCGTTGGCATACGGCGGCCTACTGATCTATGTGATTCCCTATTACCGTTTAACGCCGGATATCTGCCGTATCCTTGTGGACAATTTTGAGGATCTTTCCGTCTGGCGCTTTACCGAGAGAGAATTTCGGAAATTCAAGCAGGTAGCGGTGTTGGGCATCCGAAAGCCCAGGGAGACCGAACCACAGGATACCCTCTGGCTGGAGGAGCTTGCGTCTGCGCCCGATGCCATCCGCTCTCTTGCAGAGATGCCGGAAGAACGCTACGCTCTGCCGGATCACCCGATAGAGGTCAACACCTTCAAGGGTGAGCGGTTCAACCAGAAGGAATTGGAGCAGCAGCTTCGGCGCTGCAACAGCTTTGCGCAGATGATGGCGCGCAGCGAACTGGACAGCGGCGTAAAGCGGCCGCTGCTCCCGCTCTCCATCAGTCAGATCGGACTGATCGGCGGCTCCGGTATGATCAACGGCCTCATAGCGTGCGATACGCCGCACATCATCAAAGGCCGCATCGTCAAGGTCATCCGCACAGAGAGCGAGGAAAAGTTCAGCGCGCAGGGCAATCACATTGGCAGCGAAGTGAAAGAAACCATTACAAACAAAATGATTTTCAATGTCCTGACGCCAAACGGCTTTAAGGCATTGACATGAAAAGAGGCGGAATTTATGCAAGACAAAAAAGCGCGTTTTCGCTGCGGACAGATCTGCACGACGCCTGCGGCATTGGATAAGGTCGGAAGAGCAGGGCTGATCCGGCTTTTGGAACGCCATCTGAGCGGCGATTGGGGTGATACCTGTGAAAGCGATGCAAGGACCAATGAGGAGGCGCTTCGCAGCGGGAACCGGATTATTTCATGGTATCAGGTATCCAAAGAGCTTCGCATTATGATCATCACGGAAGCGGATCGCTCTGCAACGACGATCCTGCTGCCGGAAGAATATTGAGGTGAATGAGAATGAAGTTTTGCAACATGGCAGTTGTTGTCCCGGTAGATCAGCTCACCGGCAGCAAGGCCGCGCTCAGCGCGCAGGTTTGGGGACAGGTATCCAATCTGCTGATGCCTGCCTTGGGAAAGCTGTACCGCCAGTTCCATCCTGCAAATGACGCATGGGGCCATAAGCTCACCAGTCCTTTCAGTGTGGTGCTGGGCCGTCAGGAGCCGGAGCTGTTCTTAACGCTCTTCCTGGCCGGGCAGCAGACACAGCAGGAGGCCGCTGCATTTCATGCAGCCGCCATGATCAAAAAGGTGGATATGGACAAGGCGCAGAAAGCGGGCGATTCGCTTATCTGCCCCGTAGTGGTCGATGGCAGCGATCCGGAGCTGATGATTCACGCGCTGTGGCACATTTCGCTGCAAAAAGGCGCACCGCTCCCAGACTGCGGGATCTACTATGCCGCCCTCGGGCGTGCAGTCGCATCTCAAGAGGAACAGCGGGCGATTCTGGCAAACCCCGCCGGATATGCCCTTTGCGTCGTGCGGCTCAGCCCGGAGGTGGAAAAAAGATGACTGCATTTGATTGGAATGTTTTCGTAAAAATGCTGCTTTCTGTCCCGCAAAAAAACGACGCGGCGTTATTCCCCAAATCAGAGCATAGCCCGTATATCCAAAAGCTGCTGGAATCCTTTGATAAAGAAGAAACCATTGACCTTTCTATCATTGATTGGGATGCGTTCCAAATAGAGAATGTAACGCCCGAAAATTATGAGAGGGTCTATCATCGGGTCTTCGATGGTTGGATACAGGGCTTTATCCACTACTGTCGGAAAGCTCCTGTTTTCCAGCGGCAAGAGCGCTCTTTCTTTTGAGGTGCCGGTTATGTATGGAATTGAGTATGAAGACGATATCCTGCTGCTTCTGCGTATGATTAAATTCCTGCATATGCAGTCTCCGGATGCCGCACACATCTTTTGTCAAAGCCACCCTGTCGTTGATATGGAGGAACTTCTCATGGTGATCGATGAAGTTATGTGGGATATTTTTGACGATGTGAACTTTTTCTTTGATGAAGAGTATGAAGCGACCGTCGTGCAATGCTCACATCCGGTCATCGACCGGCTGTATGAGCTGGGGCGCGCTTCTGATCCGAAACGCGGAAGCAGGCAAAGCGTATGGAGTAAAAAGCTGCATGATATTACTGAGTATTTCGTGCTGGGGGCAACAAACTCCGTTTACAAATTCTCACAGCATATCGCCGGAGATCATGTCGTTCTGGAGTTTTGCCTGTCGCCGGATTACTACGAGCCGCTCTATTTTGCAAATTCGCTGGTGGATCTGCTTCGTTACTGCCAATGCAGCATCCGGCGAATAGAGGCAAAACTTGCTGAGAGAGAAACGGAAAACACAAGAAAGGAGGCTGCCTGATGCAGCCGGCTGAAAACAAGGATTATTCGAGAGATGTCATTCTGCGGTTATCTCCCACCAGAAACACGATCATTGTAGAGGAGCAAAAACCGGGCGGCATTGCCGCCTACAGGGAAATTGATCCTCTGGAGCTGTACTATGTTATCAACCAGAGCTATGCCAACAATGATTATCTGGACAGCGGCTTTCTTCCGGAACACTGCCTTCACCTATCCATGTCTGCCACGGAGAAGTATTTCGTGCTTTGGAATCCGGAACTGCGGGCAGATGTGATCTATGGGGACAAGGAATACCCCAATTTTCCGATTCCCCGCATGGTGTTTGGCGTGCGGGTTCTGGAAAACGGCAAAGTCGCGGAGTGTTCCATGGGCGTCGTTGCCGATGAAACGCCAACCGTGGATACGCCGATGTTCTTTTACCCCTTTTCCAATGTCCATTCGAATGATCGGGTCTGCACGGGTAACAATGTGCTGCCGCGGTATCGAAAGATTTCCGCGCTGAAGAACTTTCCACGGTATCTGCTGGGCCTTCCTGATAACGATGATATGTATGACAGGGAGCATAACAGATTAAAGCTTTCGCACGGAGAGCTTCTGGAGCATCTCAAGAACAAAGATCCCGCATATTACTACACGGACATTCTGGTATCCAACGGAAAAACACTGGGAGATTTCATCAGCAGGAGGTAACATCATGGCACAGCTTAACCCAAAAGAAATGCAGCAGGCTCTCGCAAAGCCCTTCGCCCCGGAGGATCTGGAATGGCGGCTGCAGAACACGATAGAAGAGAAAATGCGCGGCCTGGCCGTTCCCTATGTGACAAACCGCGCCATTCAGAACCGCCTGGACGAGGTCTGCGGGCCGGAGAACTGGTATAACGACTTCAAGCCCTGGCATAGCAACGGGAAAAAGGAGGCGCAGCTTTGCGGCATCGCCATCTACTTTGAGGGCCGCGGCTTCATTACCAAGTGGGACGGCGCCGAGGACTCGGATATCGAGGCTGTCAAAGGCGGCCTATCCGACAGTATGAAGCGCGCTGCCGTCCAATGGGGGATCGGCCGCGTGCTGTACGACCTTAATACCGTCTGGGTCGAGATTGAGAAGCGCGGGCGCAGCTTTGTGATCAAGGACAGCGAACGCGCCAGGCTGGATAACGCTTATCTGAGCGCGCTGAAGCGCCTGGGGCTGACACCGGCCGCGGCCTGCGGCATTCAATCGCTGCTGACACCGAAAACCCTGCCGGGGCAGACAGCACCGGAGGAAAATGCGCCTGCAGCAAATCCGCAGCCAAAGCAGGGAAATGCCCAGACCACGCCTGCATCGGCTACGCAAAGAGCAGACCGGCCTGCGATACGGAGCGCTTCACAGCAGACTCAGCCCGCACAGCAAAGCAGAGCGGCAGCTTCCCGCACCGTTCCCTTTAGCCCGCCGCAGAGCGCAGCGCGGCAGAGAACAGACTGCTATGTGGTTCTGAGCACCAAGGTACAGGGCGGTATGAGCGGCAGCAGCACGCTTGTTACGCTCCGAGCGCCGGACGGCAAGCAGATCCCGGCCTTCGCCCGCGGCGCACGGCCCGAACTGAGCGCAGGCACCGTTCTGAGCAATGTAAAGATCACCATGCGTCAGCAGGATACCGTGGCATTTTATGTGCTGGAATCCTATGAGATCGTCCCACAGGAGGACAGGGCGGCGTAAACAGCGATTCAGCGAAAAACGGAAAGGAGCAATTCTTTGAAAAAAATCGAGCAGTTTCAAATTACCAGCCTGATGCTTTCGGGCTTCAAGTCCTATGAGGAGTCGACAGAACTGGTGTTCGGCAATCCTACGGTCATCACCGGCGGAAACGGGCGGGGGAAAAGCAGCATTGCAGACGCCATCGCCTTTGCCGTTACCGGCTGTCCCTTCTTTGGGGAGCGTGGGATTGATCGCCTGCACAATGAGAATAACCCCGATGTCGCCATTCGGATGTGCTTTGTGGACGAAACAGGCACGCTCCATGAGCTCAATCGCACCCGCAGGAAAAACCGCATGACCATCACCTATGATGGCTATGAGATCCGGCAGTTGGATCTGGCAGATCTCTTTGGAGAGCGGGATGTGTTCTTGTCCATCTTCAATCCCTTGTACTTTATCGAGGAGTTGGGAGAGGATGGGAAAAAGCTTTTAGAGCGGTATCTTCCCACGATCCCTCATGAAACGGTACTCTCTCAGTTATCTGAGCCCGTGCGGGAACATCTCAAAAACGAGACGATTCTCTCGCCGGAGGGCAGTCTCAAGCGCTGCCGGGAGGAGATCCGGGGTCTGGAGGAACGTATTACCTATCTGAGAGGCCAGAAGGACTTGGCGGCGTCGCAGGGGGAATCCCATGAGCAGGCCGAGCAGGAGCTGACCTTGCAGGCAGACACCCTTCGCGAGGAAATCGCGGAACTGGAGCAAAGGCAGTTTTCCGGCATGGATGTAAGTGACATGCAGGAGCGGCTTGTAGAACTGAGCGGACGATATGAGGAAGCTGTCAGGGATGAACGCACCGATACTTCCAAATTGCGGGAACAGCTTCAGACCTTGCGGGAAAAGATCGCCCGCAGAGAAGGGGAGCAGTACCAGTCCAAATTCACGGAAGCGTTGGCGGAAGCGTCTGCCAGAGTCAAAGACCTGGGCGTGCGGTATCAGCGGGAAAGCGCTGCATATAAGGCGTTTCATGCCGGTATGGAGTGTCCTGCCTGTCACCGGAGCGTGACAGAGCAGAGCTTGCCCGAAGTGCAGGCGGCGCTGAAAAAAGTGCTCTCCGAGCTTTATGCTGCCGGCAGCGAACAGCGCGCTCAGCTGATAGAGCTTCAGGAGATGGACAAAAAGGCTGCGGATACCTTCGCACGGTTCAAAGAAGATGACCTTGGTAAATGGGCCGCGGAAGCTGCGGAAATGGAGCAGCGCTGTGCCTCGCTTGCGGAGCAGGCTTCCGCAGAAACGGAGCGCCTGCGCGCAGAGATCCAGACGCTGACTGCTGACCTGGAGTACGGCAATCTTTCGCAGGCGGAATATGACCGCCTCGGTACATGCCGGGAGGAACTGCGGCAGAGCGAAGCGAAAATAGCAGCGCTTCAGACCATGACGGCGACGCAGCTCCCTGATTTTGACCGCGAAATCGCGCAGGCCAATGCCAACATTGCGGAGATCAAGCGCAAAATGGCCGATGTGATCGCCTACATCAGCAAACGGGCAGAGCTGACCTTCTCGCAGCTTAAAATGAATCGCGTGGAGATCTCGCTCTACGATGTGGTGAAATCCACCGGGGAAGTCAAAGATACCTTCAAATTCCAGTATGGCGGCCGCCGGTACGACCGGCTCTCTCTTTCGGAGAAGATCCGGGCCGGCATGGAGGTCTCTGAGCTGATGAAGCGGCTGACGGGACGGAATTACCCCGTGTTTGTCGATAACATGGAGTCGGTAGATGACCTTGCCAATGTAAGGCCAACAGGACAGATCATCATGGCAAAATGTGTCAGCGGCGCGGCGCTGCAGGTAAAACCCGTAAGACCCATTGTCTTTGCGGAGCAGAGAGCCGCATGATGGAGGTGAAACCGTTTGGCCGCAAAAATTTACGATAAGATCCCCATTGTGGACACGGCCAGACGGTGTGGGCTTGTTCTCGACTCCCGGACGCTGCGGCGAAAGGAAGTCGAGGCAAGCTGCCCCTTCTGCGGTGACCACGGGCCGGGGAAATATCATTTAAGCCTTAATACGGATACCGACCAATACCGCTGCAATCTCTGCGGCGCACACGGAAACAGCGTGAGCCTGTATGCACGGATCAAAGGGATCTGTAACAAAGAGGCTTATCTGGAGCTGGCGCATGAGAGCAAGGTCTACCCCTTGCCTCAATCGCCATCTCCCAAAACACAGGAACGGCAGCCCTGCTCATTGGAGCAGCGCCATGCCGTGTATTCGGATATGCTGGCGCATCTGACGCTTCTCCCAAAACACGGCGAGAATCTCTTAGAACGGGGCTTGAGCGAAGAGCGCATCCGAAGAAACGAGTACCGCAGTATGCCGGAAACAGAGCGCGGACGTCGGCTTTTGACCGACCTCCTGCGCAGTCACGGCCATGACCTGCATGGTATTCCGGGCTTTCGCACCTATTATAGCGACTGGACACTCTCCGGCCCCAACGGTTTCCTGATTCCGGTTCGGAACAAGGATGGGCTGATTCAAGGGCTGAAGATCCGTCTGGATGATGCGCAGCAGGCCAATCGCAAATACCGCTGGCTTTCCAGCCGAAATCTGCCATCCGGCACCCGCAGCTATTCGTGGGTGCATGTGACAGGGAACACCCAAAGCAAGCGTGCGTTTCTGACGGAAGGTCCGCTGAAGGGCGATGTAGCCAGTTTCCTTGCACAAGATGCGCTCTTTATCTGCATCGGCGGCGTCAACGCGCTGAACGGTTTGAATGATACCATCCGGAGTCTTGGCGTCCGCGAAGTCGTAGAGGCGATGGACATGGATCAGATGACCAATCCAAATGTGCGCAGCGCCATTCTCACCATGCGGAAGGAAGTGCGAAAGATCCCAGGCATTCGCTATTCAAAATACACATGGAATTCCGCCTATAAGGGAGTGGACGACTACCTTCTCAGTCAGGCGGCAACCATGTAACAAAGGAAGGACAACAATATGGAAGAAAAGATCATCAACATGAATCAGTTTCTCGGTGCGGCGCAGGGCGATCAGGAGCATATGCTTGGAAAGTTCTTATACTTTTCTCTTGCAAACCTGCTGGTGGATAAGGATGAACTGTCCTCGCTGTGCGAGAGCATGGGCATTCCCTACACCGGCAGCACCAGACTTTCTCTCGGCGATGCGTTCCGCTCTGCCACAGGCGATATACGGGAGAGGGTTCCGGTCACGGTAGACGGTGAGACGAACATCTATCTTGCCTATTGCCGCGATAATAAGCGCACCGCCGGTGTTTTTTCGCGGGAACTGGTCAAAGAGACCTTGAATCGTGAAACCAACCGGTACGAAAAGCTGGCGAATATCAGCTGCGGTAAGAACGACGGGATGTTCCGCTGTGATAATCTCGTGCTGGACGATGCGGTGGATGTGCAGGGCTGCTGCCGAAAAGCGGAGGAGCTTTTTGAACTCTACCAGCGCTGCGCAAACCGCAAGCAGATTGAGACCATCTGCGTTAATTTTCTGCGGGGAATGGAGGCCACCAAGCTGAGTGTCACCGGCCATATGTACTTTGTCCCTCGCACTTTTATGGAGCGCGTGGATATTTTCGAGGACTTCATCACCCTGCTCAGCGGACTGAATAAAAAGCAGACACCGCTGGTGGTCAACAGCTTCTACATCATTGACGATGCCAAGCAGCGGGATAAGATGACGGAGGAGTTCTATCTGGCAGTGAAAAAGGAGATCGCGGCCTATCAGGAAAAGTGCGACTACCTCATTAAGAGCAGCAGCCAGAGTCCCGCAGTTATGGAACGCTGGGTACTCAAGGTGCAGGCGTTGGAGGAAAAGAAACGCCACTATGAGGGGGTGCTGCAGCGTGAACTGGACGGGCTGGACGATGAGTTTTCCGTCCTGAAGCTCCTCTCGCAGGAACTCCAGGTCAGGGCAAACGGCATCCGCAACTTGCGATTTCGGCAAAGAGCGGCATAAATAAGAGTCAGCGGGTGTATCAACATGTGATGTCGATACACCCGCTTGTTTTTTGGTGAGAGATAAAGGTTGTTATAATAGAATAACCTGAAAGCCTTACCTTTGCCCACGAAAACTTTTTATAAGCAGATATTGGCGCTTATATTTCAAGACATTTGGGGTCTAAAAGAAAGTCATAGACATTCACAGTCAGGATGCCGTATTCATCATAGTGGGGAGAAACAATATCTTTGGTGATGATGATTTTTTTGAAAGAGTCGTCAATTTTCCGAAACGGTCGGATCTCCTGTGTCCGCTTTGCTTCATCTGGCAGCGAATAGGCAGATTGAATATAATAGCGTAGGGAACCCATGTTGCACACGAAATCAACTTCCAACTGCTTGCGGATCACTTTGCCTTCTGCGTCTTTTTCAGCAATCGGCACGACGCCTACATCGACACTGTACCCTCTCATGCGAAGTTCGTTGTAGATCACATTTTCCATAGAATGGGTTTGCTCAAATTGGCGAAAATTGATGCGGGCGTTACGCAGGCCCAAATCAGAGAAATAGTATTTTTTCGGCGTTTCGATGTAGGCTTTCCCCTTGATGTCATACCGCTGCGCCGACTCAATCAGAAACGAGTCTTCGAAGTAGCCTAAATACTTTCTGATGGTGTTAGAGGTAATTCGGGATTTTTTGACAGTCCGAAAAGTGTTTTTCAGTTTTTCCGGGTTGGTCAGAGATCCAATAGCGGAAGACAGAATATTGAGCAAATCCTCTAGTTCTCCAATATTTTTCACTCTGTTATGTTTGCAGATGTCTTGCAGATAGATCTCACTGAAAAGGTTCTGTAAGGCCGTAGCCTTGTCGCCTGCACTATCTCGCAGAACGACCAGCGGGATACCGCCATAGAGCATATATTCTGAAAGCCCCATGTATTTGTCTCCCTTGTAAACAGACATGAACTCCGCAAAGCTCAGGGGGTACATATGGACCTCATCTCCGCGCCCAGCGAACTCGGTGGCAATATCTTTGGATAAAAGCCGGGCGTTGCTTCCAGTCACGAACACGTCCATATTCTCTTTGCGCAAATAGCCGTTCAAAACCGCTTCAAAGCAATCGAGCATCTGCACCTCATCCAGTAGCAGATAGTAAACGCTGTTGTCTACAACTTTGGAGCGAATATATGCCATAAACTTTTCGGGGTCAACACCCCGTTTTTCTTTTTCAATTTGAATGAGACTTTCTCCAATCAGATACAGGTCGTCGGCTGAGTCAAAGGCAAAACGAATAATGTGCTCAGCATCAACACCGGACTCCAGCAGATGATGATAGAAAAGATTGTTGAGCAGGTACGATTTCCCGCATCTGCGAATACCGGTGATGACCTTGATCAGGCCATTTCCCTTTCGCTGAATCAGTTTTTCCAAATAGAAGTCTCTTCCAATGAGCATGAAGTCGCCTCCTTAGAATAGATTTTTGCAACCAGAAGCAATTTTCTTCTTTATTATATCCGGAACAAAGCTCGAAAATCAAGTAGTTGCATCAATATTTAGAAAAGATTTTTGCAACTAAACGCACTTTTCTGCTCTGTACATGGGCGCTACGTTGACTGAGCTTGATGCTTGATTGCGAAATAACTAAGCAATCAGCAAATTTGCTATGCTTGATCGGGCCTCGGACAAGCTGGCAGCCTACCGCAAAGCGGTAGCGCTGCTGCGTCCAAGCGAACCAGTCGTCCAGACAGTAGGCAAGATCCCCGAGGCGGACATTGTGCTGCTGGATGAGATATTCAAGTGCAATGACGGTGTCTTGAACTCGCTCCTCACAGCGCTCAATGAACGCAAGTACACCAACGAGGGGCATACATACCCCATCCCGACCATCTCCTTTTTTGCAGCGTCCAATGAGATCCCCAATTTCAATGACCCGCAGGAGAAGATTTTGGAGGCACTCTATGACCGTCTGGAACTGAAGGTCGTGACAGCCAACATCGAAGACCGTAATACCCGTCTTGCCGTTTTGAAGAATAAGCAGAGCGGTGCATTTGGACAGGTCAGCGCCACAATCACGCTGGAAGAACTCATTGAGATGCAGCGTGAGGTGGCAGAGATTCCCGTGCCGGACAGCGCAAACGAGCTGGCGGACGACATTCTCTGCGAGCTGCGCAAGAGCATGGCGGTGTCGGATCGAAAGTACCTTGGCTATTACCCCATTGCGCAGGCCAGAGCATGGCTCTCCGGTCACGACAAGGTGGAGTCTTCCGACCTGCTGGCGCTGAAGGACTATCTCTGGCATCTGCCGGCTGACCGGGAAAAGGTAGAGAATGTGCTCAAGAGACTTTGCATCAACCCCATGCAGGAAAAGGTCAACAGCGTTCGTGAGATGGCACTGGATTCGCAGGCAGGATTTGAAGAGGCCTGTGGAGACGGCAGTCGGACAGACCTTGCCCGCAAGGCGTTTATCAAGCTGCGTGGAGAACTGGTGCGGCTCTACCAAAAGCAATGCGAACTCCGCGCTTCCGCACAGTCGGACAGCGAAGCGGCTTTGGTGGACAGCTTACTTACTGACCTTGAGGACATCAGCCGCCGGGCGCATGAAAAGACGGGCTTTACCTACACGCCGCTATCTGAGATCGCGGCGCTGAACTGAATCAAATAGTCAAAAATCACTTAAAAATCAGGAGGACTTTGTATGCTGAACCGAATTGTTTTGATGGGACGACTCACCCGTGACCCCGAGCTGCGGAAAACGCAGTCTGACACCCCCGTTTGCTCATTCTCTCTTGCCGTTGACCGCGACTATAAGCGCGACGGTGAAAAAGAAACGGACTTCATTGATGTGGTCGCATGGAGAAGCACTGCGGAGTTTGTAAGCAGATACTTTGCAAAAGGACGTATGGCCGTCGTGGAGGGACGGCTTCAGATCCGCGACTGGACGGACAAGGAGGGCGGTAAGCGCCGTAGTGCGGAGGTCATTGCCGACAATGTATATTTTGGTGACTCCAAGCCCAAAGAGGATGGTGCTCCCAGCACTGATGCTGATTTTGGCGTCCCACCCAGCGACTTTACGCCGGACTTTGGCGACGACGAAACTCCATTTTAATATCTAAAAGAGCAGAGGGAGGGTAAAATGCCCTCCCTCCAGCATCTACGATGAAAGGAAATCAAAACTATGCCAAACTGTGCTATCTGTAAAAAATCTGTTACTACGAGCATTGTGCTGTGCGGCCACTGTGCCAAGGGCCTTGCTCCCTATACGCTCCCTGTGGATCTTGCGTGGTTTATTGACCAGCTATCCGAGGAGATTGTGCTGGATAATGATATCTACGCCTGCGCCATGTGTGCAATGTCGACCTGTAACAGCCAGGTCAGCGGCATGACCTGCCGCAACGGCGTCAAAGCGTGGCTCCTCACAAGGGCAAAGCAATTCTTTCCTGCCAAGGCAGCGTGACGGAGGTACACCATGAAAGATAATATCTTATCGCAGCTTCTGATAAAGTGCCCTTTCCCCGAGGTGTTTGAGGATACGGAAACCGTGGAAGGCTGCTCCTTTCCAGAGCCCCGGCGTAAGATCGGTCATATCCGTGCCGACTATGATGGCTGGCGCTGGTACAATACTGTGTGGCCCTGCCACAGAGTGCTTGCTACTCAGGAAGTCTGCAAGGAGATCGACCGCGTTTATGATGCACTGACTGCACCGAATGCCTTCAAGGATCTTATCACGCTGCGAAAATTCTGCGGCGACCTGTATCGCCAAGGAGAATAAGGACGAATTCAGCTTCTTCTATGTAGGTGAGCTGTGTGTTTTCTGGATCAGGCTCATTACCCGCAATGGAGACTACAATATGTACTTAAATGCCTATACCAAAGAAGAGAATTATCAGAAATACTTTGACTTTCTGGAAAAGCTCCGACAGAGCGGTGAAACGAATATGTACGGAGCCGTGCCCTACCTGCAGTCAGAATTTCCCGAGCTCCGTGGCTCCCAGAAAAAGGCCAACGCCATTTTGATCGCGTGGATCAAGAGCTTTGAAATGAAAGAAGGTGACGAGCCTTGCTGAAGCCCTACCGAACCATTCAGGATGTCCTTGCTTCGCGCTGGGTATTATCTCCGCCGGCAGAGAGGCACCGGAAAACCGACCGGGTGCTGCGCTCTACCAAGCTGGAGAGCAGCATCTACCATGACCTGCGTACAGAAGATGCCGCTATGGATGAAATCGAGCAGGACGCAGGAAAGAAGCTGAAGTCCTTTTCCGCTCTCTCGCAGGATGTATTCCAGTCTTTCTACTCCCTTGTGCCCCGGCGCAATGAGGAGACATCTCTTTCCGTGGCGGCACGCAAATTCAACGCGCCAATCTTGGAGCACATGACGAAGAGCGAGGAATATCCCACACTCAAGGAAGTCTGCGAGGGCAGGGAGCTTCCTGCCTATGAAGCGGCATCAGAGTTCGTTTCCAAGGTATCCGGAGAACTGGACGATCTGCTCCCGCAGCTTGCCGGAAAGCAAGGGGCACTTCATACGCTGGAAAAGCTCGAACAGTCAGAAGCGCAGGCCGCAAAGCGGCTAAATGATCTTCTGGAGCAGCGCAGCGCTTCCCACCGCAACAATCCTTTATTGGATGCGGATGTGGTCAAGGCTGCCAACGAAGCTGAGGGAAAACGCCGTCAGGTGGCAGCGGTCACGAAGCTCATTGACGACAGTGCCCTGCAAGGCAGAAATGAGATCAAGGGTATCGTTCAAGTCGCCGTAGCAACTGCTGCGGAGAGAGCGGAAGAGGTACAGGACATCATCGACGCATGGAGCAGCGAGCCCGGAAACCTCCGAAGAACGCCGGAAAATCTGGATCTTTTGAAGCGTGTACGTGAAAGTGCGGCCCTGCGGGATATCTCTAAGTACCTTGGCCGCTTTCGGGAAATGCTCGTCCAAAAGAAACAGAATGGATATGCCTATGGACGAGGCGAAAAATACTCGCTGGAGCTTGGCAGCGACCTCTCGCGTGCGCTGACCTCGGAGCTTGCCATGCTGGCTGCACCGGAGACGTTGCCACTGTTCCTGCGGAAGTATCAGCGCCGCCAAATCAAGCAATACCGCAGGCGAGAACCTATCTATAAGGGTGCAGGCGATATTATCTGCTGCCTGGATGAGTCTGGCTCTACTGCCGGAGAGCGTGCCGCCTGGGGAAAGGCGGTCGCCATGACGCTGCTGGAGATCGCAGAGAGCGAGGGGCGCAGGTTTGCCCTTATTCACTTCTCCGATTTCGGCACCATCAAGACAGATTTATTCTTTCCAAAACAGACAACGGTAGAGGATAGATTGCGTGCAGCGGAGACATTTCTCGATGGCGGTACAGATTTTTGCGCACCGCTGAATGAGGCGCTGCGACTGATGGAGGAGAAAGACTTTGAAAATGCTGATATTGTGTTCATAACTGACGGTGAATGTGTCCTGCCACCGGAGTTTATATCCCGATTGCAGGAAGAACAAGTGAGACGTCGCTTTACGATCACCGGCATCTTGTTGGATCAAGGAAACGAAGGCATGGATTTCAGCTTAAAGGCCTTTTGCCAAAACATTTACCGCACAAGTGAGTTGACAGGTGAAGCTATTTTTTATGCGATTGTGAATGATAGGATATAAGTTCAATATGCAGTGCCTGTTCAATTAATAACAGATAGTAGATTGACAATGTCATATGAACAAAAGTAACAAAGAGTGAGGACAATCTTGTCCTCACTCCTTGCCTTTTGCAAATGTGATATTTTTTATACTGAGGGGATTGTACGATGTTAAAATAGCATATTAAATATTCCTCGCAGGTGATGAGAGTTGGTAATTTGATATAGACATCTCTTCTAACATTCCAGGTTGTAATAGATGTTCAAAGTGAAAACTTAACTAATTCTGGGGCGAAGTACATTTAAACTGACATTTTATGTGCACTTGGTGCTCAAGTAGAAGCGAGCTCTTTCGACTATGCAGAGATTACTCGACTTGACATTAAACCTATATCATTATGGCGAATTCAATCCGACCGGAAGAAGAAAAGTGAAGAACTGTTACTAGCGAACATTTTGAAAGAGCGCAATATGTCTCGAAAGCAGGTCAATTGCCAGTTTCGCAAGTAGTGATACTATTTTGCATGACAGTTTTTCCTCTGCTGCACGGTCAAACTTAATTTTTTGACGGAGTTTTGTCCAAACGTATAGGAGTTATTCGTATTTATTAGATAAAGAGCATCAAAGTCGTCCAATGTCTTACATGATGTGATTGCGATTAACTTCAAGATATTCGTAGATAGATTCTAAAGTCAGATTATAGAAAATGAGAAATATAAGGAGGTGATTCCGATGCAGACTGCGAACAAAGCATCTCACAATAACTACAGTTGAGCAGAATCGTTAGAGAGGAGGAGATTCCCATGGGTATCAAATTATACAGGACATAAGATTATCGAGGTAAAAGTGTATCGTGTCTAATGCCAAATGTTGTTACGGATTATCCGAATTGAAAGGCTTAAAACGCATTCCAGGGTTGTGGTTTTGAGCAAGAAGTTTAAATTGTTTGGTGAGGAGTTAAATATATGAAGTCTAAATCTCCGCTAAGCTCTGATTTCATAGAGCCCAGCGTCTCGGCGGCCATTATATTCGGAAGTAGTGCAACTGTCTTTCTGATTCTGTCATATTCTACTGGGCGTCTGCTTTTCAGCTTTCTGTTTGCTGTTTTTTTCCTTGCGAGCATATTGGAAATCAGGGAAATGTTGTATCAGCGGCAGGGGGGGCGTAACGCGCACTCTCAACAGCATTCTGATCAGAGGTATTCGGCGTTAGATAATGCTCGTACAAAAAAAAGAGGGCGCAGCAAGTTACAAATGATAATCGAAACGATTGTGTGTGTTTCTCTCGGCGTTGTTATGCTGTATGTTGTTACTGCAAATGATATGGGGAATAGCGCTTACATTTTGGGCTCGGCATTGCCCCTGATAATGATCTTGCTTGACTATAATGCAGTTCACTTTACGTGGAAAGAGATTGTATGGCAAAAGTCTCGACTAGTTGTCTATACCCTGTCACTAGTGCTGTTTTGCTATCACTTGCTGACGTTTATGAATCTCATCTCAATTGAACGCCTGATCCCCGACCGAATCCGAGTTGAAGTGAACTTGATTCTCGGGCTTGCTTTTGCTCCGCTTTTACTAGCGACAATGTATTTGACTGTTCGGGATACATGGCGGCGTATGTATAAAAGACCACTATAATTGTGCTTATATGAGGAGGAATTTTTAATGAAGAAGAGTTTGTGTTTAATCCTTTCTTTGGTGCTCTGCTGCTCGGTGTTATTTACCCCCATCGCACACGCAAAAGCTGTAGACGAAGCCGGCTCTCAGGAAAATGTGACGATGGACATCCCTGTTGTGGATACTGAGGGAAATGTTATCTGTACAGTGTCAGCTCCTCAGCCGAGAGCTTTAGGGATTGTCTCAGGTGCATACATTATGTATTGCGGTGTTAAAGTCTTGGTGTACCAGGGGGCAACGTGGGTCTGCCTGAATCCTGAGCTCGCAACTGCTATTCTTGATATGTTGATTACGGGATTTCAGATTATCCAGAATCAGCTTAATAGCCAGGTCACCCGTGCAGATCACGATGGAACCTCTTATGTTACCGCAAGAACTTCCAGCGGTAACGAATGTAAGGCTGTAGGTGGCGGCCTCTGGGCTTGTCGCTATTAATCTTCACACGCTTGGCGAGGAGCGGCCTAATTTGAGGCTGCTCCTCTCTATAACTAATGGGAGGGAACATGAAAAAAATCCTTTTTGTTCTGACAGTAGCCATTTGTAGCATATGTATGGTAGGATGCCAATATACTGAAGACGAATTCCCTAAAATAACAGAATCTGAGCTTCAAAAATGCTTGATGGATAAAGATGAGGCCGTAATCTTCTGTACACAGGACTTATGTAGCGGGTGTGAACCTGTTCAAAAGAGCTTGGCTAAGATTTCTCGCGATTGTAATATTCATATTCAGGCATTCGATGTAGATACTGATTCTGCAAAGAAATTGCTAGGACAGTACGGACTTGACCAGGTGCCTGCGATTATAAAAATTTCCAAAGAGTCGATAGAACTGTACAAGGGAAATTTGACAGAAGAGAACATTAAGAGGCTACTATTAACTGAAAGCGTTATATACGACCGCATTTCTAATGTTACTGCAATAAGTTATTCCGAATTCTTGCGGAAAGCGAATCTTAACGAGGACTTCTTCGTATACTTTTCCCAAGACTCCTGTTTGGACTGCATCAACTTTTCTGAAATTTTGGAAGAATATATTCAACAAAACTTAATTGAAGGAATGTATGTAGTTGATATTTCGGATGTAAAAAATAGCCTTTCTGAAGAAGAGTATAAAAAGCTTTTGGACGATTATTTAATTCATTGGGTTCCTCATGTTATGCATATGAAAAATGGCATCAGTTTATCTTTCCATGAATATCCATCACTGGAATATAGGAACGACGGGAATGGTGATGATCCAAAATCTGATGCTGCAGTAGCCTTTTACGATTGGATGAATCGTGAATCAGCATTTTCCAAGGAGATATCATGAGGGATTATTCATCTTATTCGCAAAGGGGGGATGATGTGAACGGAAAAAGAATATATTCGATGAAGAATATTTTAATCGCGATATGTAAGTCAGCATTATATTTGCTCTTTTTCCTGGCGGTTCAGTTTTTTGTGGTTGTTATCTATGGCATCGTAGTTGCTGCTAATGCAGCAATCAACGGAGAAACAGACCTTGTTCGGGGGGCACAGACGGTCGCCAATCAACTCCTTGGCCGAGTGTCAGCACTTACGCTGATTGCGTGCCTGCTTACTGTCGCAGTGCTGCTATCATGGTTTTGGCTACGAAAAAGGCCGCTTGAAGATGCAACAAGCCTTCGCCCTTGCAGCAGATGGACAATGGGATTCTGCATCTTTGGCGCGATGGGACTTTTCGTGCTAATCAGCCTGGTGCTCTACCTACTGCCAGAACGCTGGATGGCCGAGTACGGAAAAGCAATGACTCTTAGTACAGAAACTGGCTTGATTCCGGCACTGGCTATGGTGGTCGGTGCACCTCTTGCAGAGGAACTGGTGTTCCGCGGAATCATTCAATCTCGGCTGGAACGATCCTTGCCTGCATGGATAGCGGTTGTGCTGCAAGCTGTGCTTTTTGGACTCATCCACGGAACTCCCGTTCAAATAGGTTATGCGTTCATCATGGGTTTGCTCTTTGGTCTACTCCGCTGGCGTACTGGGAGTATCCTCCCTACGCTTGCTGCACATGCTGCCTTCAATGCAATGAATGATCCGCTCGGACTTCTTGGCGACTTCGCAGAGAGTTGGTATTTCCTTGTTGTCATAATCGCCGTGAGCGCGGCGGGCTGTGTGCTCTGCCGTCGTGGGCTTGTGGAATTGAAAACAAAATCAGCACTCGAAGAAGAATGCAAACTACTGGAGGACAATGATGTGCGCGGATTAGGAAAAGCGTGAATTAATTCTGGCTATGTATACGCACAAGAGAGTGTGAGTTCCGCAAAAGAGTTCACAACCCTTCTTTAAAACTTCAGAAGAATGCATATGAAGTAAAATCAAATTATAATTGACGGGTAGAATTAAGGAGGATTTGAGATGGACAGGAATTATGTTTATCAAGTTCCGGTCAGAGAATGGATTGAAAATGGTTGGGGAAAAGGGAAAGAAATATTTGTACCCGTATATGGAGGGAGAAAAGATGACAAGTGGGATGTGCTTTTTCAAAGTTATCTCGTTCCAGCAGGTGAAGCAGAGGAACAGTTGAAAACGGATTCCTATGATATTCATAGTTCGCTATTCCCTGGAATCACTGTTTATGGATCATTGGAGTCTGGCGAAGCGGTATATCATAAATGGAGTAATGATTCAAATATTGAGCCATTAGTTATCAAAAGAGATTACAATGGCTTGGAAAGCGATAATATAGAAATTGTAGAAGAATTTAGATTTCTCTTCAATCTTTATCATAATTCCCAATCTAAAGAATATATTGACTTGGAGAAGAATGTTCCTGTTATAAAAGTATCTGATGATTTAGTTAGGGTACATAAGCAGTATCTCAAAAGTTATCTTGCTGTGAAAAATATGGCACTCATCATGCACATTAATAGCCGCTGTGTTGACATTACAAAAGAGAGTTTTCCAGCAGATGGACTCACTTATCGAAATGAAGATAATACTATTTTTTACACTGTAAATATAGGAACATCTGATATTGGAACTCGGCAAGAGAACTTTTCTGTTCTATATGGCAAAAAAGTGCTATTTGGGTGTGAACTCAAAGACTGCAATATTTGGCCATACAATAAAGAAAAGCATTATATCGATTTTATTATTGGCATTGACGATGACGGCAAAGAAATACAGCACACTTGTGATCCGAGCAAACTGAGTAATTATTTCGGAGCCAACCATACCGCCCCACACTATTTAACGCCAGTATTCTTTGATTCAACCGTTCTAGATAAATATTATTCAAAGCCAGAAAGATATAAGGTTGAAGATTGTATTATACGATGTGGGACATTATGGTCGCTCTATATAGATAACCAAAATGAGGGTTATGTTTCGGCATATCTCGGCGACTTAGGAAGAGATTTGCCGAGCGAGCAAGAACAGCACTATTGGCGAGGATTTAACAAAGCCCTTGATGCGAAATTAAGTGCTACAAAGTTTAGAAGAGATTTTATGGCGATGCCAACAGACCCGCAATCGGCGGACTTCATTTTCAAAAACACTTATTTGAAGATAAATCGTCAATTCACGGAGAAAATGGGGTGGTCGCTATTCTTGGAACTTGATGAACAAGATGTATACAATTTTGAGGGGTTGCGTATTCCAATCAATAACTCTATTGCCGAAATGGACATGCTAGTATTATCCTTGGTTAAGGTAGTGCTGGATTCTTTAAATGAAAAAGAAATTGTAGCACAGCTAACAGGGACATACGAAAAGTTGACTGGGAGTATATCAAAATTAGAAGCATGGTTTCAAGAAAAGCACCTTTCTGATTATCAAGAGCACATCAAGTTTTTAAGAAATTTGCAGGAGCTACGCTCTAGTGGAACTGGGCATAGAAAAGGAAAAAGTTATCAAAAAATATCAAAAGTATTTGATATTCAAAAGGGAAATTATGCCGAGACATTTTCTGGTATTTTAGAAAATGTAAGTTCTTTCTTAAATTATATAGGGACACACTTAGAGGAACTAGGTGAATAATTTTGAAGCTCTTAGCGGGAGGAAAGTACAGAATACTTTCCTCCTGTTACTATTAATTCGCCCTTTGGCTTATTGGAACGAGCCTTCCCTTCCTATCAGATGAGTTAAGATAAGTTACGCAAAAAAAGATAAGAAAATACATAGGTTGCAGTCTCCTTTCAGAATGGTGTCTCGTAACTTCGTCCTACTCTACTAGAGCTGTTCGGGCCGGGCGGAGATAGCCACTGGGGGGTGCGCTCCCGGCGCTAACAGAGCCTGCAAACTATATTTTCTTTTATACCTTCTTCCTTTTGTACAACTTATCTTACCTATCCAACGGATTACTCCTCATATCTGCGCAAGAACTGCTGCGGGATAGAAGCCCGTAGCAGTTCTTGTCTATCGCATTAGTTGATATTAGAGGTCAGTGCAAAGAGATCCGTGAGCTCTTCAATCGCTTTTTTCTTGGCAATCTGAGCCGTCTTAGCACTAATGTTGAGTTCCTCTGCAGCATCTTCAATGGTCCGCCCTTCAAAAAAGCAAAGACGAATCACATTGGCCTTTCTGCTGTCCAACATCCCAACATAGTATTCAATTCGGCCCTTTTTACGCTCCAATTCCAGTAGCTTTGCGGAAATCTCCTCTGAAATTTCAGAATTAGCTGCGGCGGCCTTCTGACGGTAATTCATTGCAATATAAAAGGTCTTATCTGAAACATGTCCTGGAGAGGAGCCGGTGCGGTCTCCGCAGGCGTATGTCATTGCATCCAGCATCTCTTGCGCAGAGACGTGAGCGGGATGCTCCATTTCATAACGAAGTACCGAAATTTGCCGCAGAATACGAGGATATGCTTCGAGTTCCTGAATAACGTAGTTTTTGATATTTATAGTCATGTCGGAATTCCTTTCATTGAGAATTTATAAAGCCTCAGCGAAAGGTATAATGGCGGCGAGCGACAATGGATAAAGCAGCTTGCTCGCTGATGGAAACCAGGTTTTTTTCAAGGACTGTTGGTAGGGAGGGTATCCTATTATCCACCACTGAATAACACTTTGCGCCTCAAGTAATAGAACAATTGGGGGAATGCTTATATTCTACCTCCTGATTATCAAAGATTTACGAATTCAAGTCGAAAATGTGCTGCAGATATAACTCGAAAATACCGATAGGAATAGCCGTTCCGCTGAATGCAAGAAGTTAGTGCGCTGCATATAAACCTCTATATATGATATGTATCGACATTGCCGTTTCGTTTCATTGAATTGAAAATTATTATGCACATTGCATACGACTGTATTTTGCTCTTAATACGCGACTGGCCATGGTAAAGATATTGTTTAACTTGAAAATGGTCGGGCAGAATGGGTATGACATGGTGCATAGCGTAACTCTAATAGGTGGACGAAAAAACCGATGCAGTACTTGCCATGATCAGTACTGCATCGGTTTTTGTTATCGTTAGATTGTGCATTATTGGATGAGGAAACGCTAAGTGGCACTATCTTACTACGTTGCTTTTTTTGTCGCTGTAGAAAAGAGCTTTTCGTCGTATCCTGTACTATCGCCAGCATAGCAATATGCAAGAGCGTGGTAACTATATCCTGCGGTGCCATAATATGTAAATAAATCTTGATAATAGTGCTTACCCGAACTCATCATAATCGGATAATCTTCATAACGGTATGTTCGGACTAAGTTGAAATTTTTGCCATCGCTTGACTCGTAAAGATATATCTTTGTGGCTCCAATCTTCGTCATAGTATGAAGTGCGTCCACATCGACGGTAATTACAACCTTGCCGCTACCTACGGGTGTAAGATAAACTCCGTAGGCATCCAAATATTTACTTGATCGCGCAGTTGCTGCGGATGCATAGCTGCACAACATGCAGCTCAATATTGTAACTATAATTGCTGTCTGGAAAATCCTAGTTTTAGGGGCTTTCATATTCATCCGTCCTTATAGATAGACTCTACAATCGCAATTGCTTCTTCCTCGGAAAAGTCTCCGCATACTCTGCATTCAAAAGTTCCATTTGCCCAAATTATTTTAGTCTGACCCTCGTCTTGCAAAATATAATATTTAATTCCGTGAGAATCATACTCTCGCTGTAAAGCGTCGTTCTTTTCTGCCATTTGTTGATCAGCTCTGGCAGTCTCTTTCAGTCGAAGGCTTAGTTCTCCATTATCTGAATAGGCATCTGCATAAACACAGATTCCCGAAACTTGGCGTTCGATACTGATATCATCCATGTTGTATCGCTTTGGCAGATACTTAGGGACAAGCGGAACGGTAACCCCTAGTGCATCAACGGCCTCCTGGAGAGAGACATATGTCTTTGTTTCGCCAATTTCAAGAGGGTATTTTGTAATTTCTGCATAAGGGGTCCCTGATTGGTCGAGTTGGAATATCTCGCTTGTCCATCTGGCGATTGTAGAAAACAAATCTATCCCGCATGCCTCTGCGGTCAGAGAACCTACGATACATAAAACGGCAAAAGAAGCAGCGATTTTAGTAGCGATTCGCTTTGATTTCGATCGCTTTTGGTGGGATTTTGAGAGTTCATTTGTCAGCAGATCATGGCGGGCATGAAACTTCGCCAGCGAGTCCTCGGCAGATACCCCAAATGGTATAGGGTCTTTTTCGTCCAATGCGTCGAGATACGCATTGATCTTGTCAAGGTCAACATTGCCGTCAGCAGCATCGTCTGTCAGTACGGCCAACTCGTCGACCAGGGTATCCACATCTGCTTCCTCAAGATGCTTGAAAATTTGGACGTCATTATGGCTGACCCCACCCTGTGAGCGACGATCACGCCCCCGAAACATCTTTAACACACCTTCACCTCCTATTAAGTGCCGTGTTTGTACATTGGCAAAATGTTGCATATATCAAAGAATTTTTTCTTTTTCGTAGAGATTCAGTAAATGTGCCTTTGCACGCATAAGTCGTGAGCGGCAACTAACCTCTTTGATTTTAAGGACGTCTGCTATCTCTGAATACGAGAGCCTCTCCTCAAAGCGCAGAAGAAGTATCTCCTGCTCCTGTGGAGACAGGCCTTTAGGAAGGACTTCGCGGAGACGCATTCCAACCCCATCTGTGCTCAGTGTGCTCTCGGGCAGAACATCTATAGGCAATTCGTTATGCCAACTTAATCTGGCGTAGTTTCGAACTAGATTCGCCAAGATACGAGTAATATATGCTTCGGGATTGTCAATGACCATAGTTGTTGATTTTTGCAAATAAATCAGAAACGCTTCGTCTACCAAATCTTCGGAATCATAACGATTTCGAGTAAGACGGTAGGCCAAGCGCCATAATTTAGGGCTGTATTCTAGATAAAAGCTGTCAAAGTCACTGTGGGCGTATTTATTCTCCACGATGCACCACCTCCCTTAACGCCTTGTTGGTCTCTTCTTGTCCTTCATTTTTTTCAGATTCGTCCTCCAAATCATCTTCTGAAAATTCAATAATTTCAGGAACATTCAAGAACTCAACAATCGTCATGTTAAATGCTGTGGCGATACGGATAAGTGTTTTTAGGTTAGGCGAATCCGACTTTCCGCGAAGTAAGCTGTTCACGGTGGAATAGGGGAGTCCGCTCATTGTAGCCACCTTGTTGACTGATAGCTTTCTGGACTTGCGTAGTTGATTGATGCGAGCAGCGATCAGATTGGTCAGTGTAATACGAACTCCTCCTTCCTGATTAGTTTAATCGCATCAATTCTACCAATAGTTTGCCCTGTAATTGACGATAAAACGCTAACTTTTGAAAATTTGGTGTTGTTTCGCTAATTAATATATAATGAGAGTGTGTATTCATTTTTATCAGCAAAACAGCCCTGTCGGGTCACGCCGCGACCTGTCAGGGCCATTTTTAAAAATGGACTGGTAAATCATATAAAGATTCATTTGCAATTTTGGACATTGTGCTCTTTTTTAGGACTGAATCGACGACTTGCAACATTTTCCTTTCCTGGAAACATATCGTATACAGAAGAATTTAACGTGACTTAGAAATAACATCTGCTATCAAAGCAAGTCTTTAATAAGAAGGGCGTGGGTATATGGGAAAAATCAGATGGCTGCATATTTCGGATCTTCACTATGACCGCGAGATGACGGGAGACTGGCCGGTGAGCCAGGAGGACTTTCCTGATAAAGATGTTGATTTTATTGTTTTTACGGGAGATCTGCATACTTACGGAAGAGATTACAACGAAGGAAAGCGCTTTTTAGCAGGGTTGGCGGAGCGATATCATTTGAACCCCAACGAGGACGTTTTTATCGTTCCCGGCAACCATGATGTTGATCCATACCGGGCTTTGACTGAAGAGATTGATGCGGTGAAATCGGAAAAGGGAAGAAAGGATGCTGAAAGAAAAGCAAAAAAGGCGGCTAAGGCGGCAAGCAAAAGTTTTGAAGACTTTGCAATCGAGCGCCTCAAACACCTCCGAAACGCTCCGAGCGATGCTTTGAATGCTGACGGCAGCCATCTGTCGCACCGCTTTTCTGAGTATTGTAAAGCTGTTGAGTCAATTTGTGGTCCTGTGACGTTTTTGAGAGATAGGGATCCCTTTGCATATGCAGACACCTTTTGCAGAAAATGGAAGGACAAGATCAATCTGATTCATGTAAATTCTGCTCTGCTTAGCTGCTCTAATACCTACCTGGCGCAAATACTCGACATCTGTGCGCTCAATGATCTTGGTCACGATGATACCTTTGATCGCACACTTCCTACCATAGTCCTGGCTCATCACAATTACGCTGAGTTAGCCTTTACCCAACGCAAAGCGTTAAAGCCAATTCTTGCGGACCTGAATGTTCGTGCCTATCTGAATGGAGACTGCCATCAGTGCAGTGAGGACAATATCCTGCTGGATGGTGGGCGTGCCATCCCTTGCTTTACAGCGCCAAGCATTTATAAAGCTCAAGGAGATGACACAGCCAGCATTGGCTTCTATCTTTATGAAATGGACACCGGCAGCCCACAATGGCGTGTAAATGTAGAATCCTATCGTTGGATAGAGTGGCAGTGGGAAATCGCCCCTTGCCGTGCAATCCCTGCCTTTAATATGCGGGATATTAGAGTCGGACTTCATGAAAGATACGCTCGGGATGTCGAGAAGCTATCTCTTAAAATTCTCCCAGAGATCATATACCAGTCACCGGATGGCACCGTCACCAACGAGTATAAAAACCGCGGGAATGAAGCCCCAGCGCCTATGCTCCAGCTTTTAGAAGAGCATCGAGATGTGCGGCATTTTCAACTGGTTGGGAAGGGCGGTTCGTCCTGTGGTGGAGTCGGAAAAACAAGTACATTGCTGAATCTCGCTTTTTCTTTGACCTCATCATCCAACGCTCCCGATATTGCTCCGCTCTATATTCAGCTGAGACGAATTTACGGAATAAACAGCAAGTCAAAGAACAACGAGAATCGCATTCTCCACTATATGCGTGAGGAATATAAGCTCACAGAGGCTGATCGCAACGCTTCCTTTATATTCCTGCTGGATGCTTTCAATGAGATTCCGACCACAGCGATGCAAATCCGATGCATTAGGGATATCCTTGACATTTCAGATAAGAAATACCCGGAGGCAGCCATTATCCTCAGCAATCGTGATCCGCTGGATACCTACATGGATCTGCTGGAATATGAAAACGGTTTTGACGCTGACCAGATTGATAGGTTAAAGTTCTATTTCCACAACTGCTACATCAAGGAACTGTCGCAGGAGCAGATTAATGGCTATTTTGAGCAAAACCAGCGCTATTTGATTTCTGCCACTCGTAATATTCTGGATACCCCCTTCTATTTAGTGCTTTATCGCCAGGCTATGCAGCCGTCCGGCAAGGATGCAGAAAGATGGATCACCGCTGCATTTCGAGACCACCTGAATAATGGTACTCCGGAGAAGATCACATTGATGCTCCAAATGCTGCTGCGCGAGATTGACAATCTAAGAAGAGATATTGCCTCTGCCGAGCGTGAGCTGCGCTGCTTTATCCTGACAAAAGTGCTTCCATATCTTGGGTATCAAATGGTGCTCAGTTCCCATTTAGATCCCGCGCTTACGCCCATAAAAAGTCCTAACTTCTTCAGGCGAGATGCCTATGCCCGCACATATGCGTGCCTTTCTGCATATCTGCCGACCATAGACATTTGGAATGAATATAAGAATCAGAACCCTGAGACGCTGGAAAGACCTTGGAACACTCTGCGTAAACTCTATCAGGATAGTAATCCTGATATTTCTGATTTGACAGCAGCTATTCCCTATACAGTTTTCCCTTCCGGCCTGCTCTGTCATCACGGAAGAAATATCAGCTTCTGTCACGATAACTACAGAGATTTCTTTGCTGCGCTTCATATTGCAAACGTGGTCTATGGCCTCTGCAATGGAATCAATCTTGCTGCGCTGTCCCCTGATGCGCAGGAGGTATTTCTGTTACAGCTCGAAACTCTTGACAACAGCATTCTCTTTGATGCTATTTCGATCTTACGGCAATACTTTGGCCTCTCTATCTATGACATCAGCGCGCAAGACACCATGGGCATCTCTGACACCTGCTCACAGATTGCTTTGCCAGCCATCTTGATTCGCCTTCTTGATGCTATCATCCGTCGCGGCGAGCTTTCTAAGAACGAGCACTTCCAATTATGTCAGCTTAGATCAACACTCTGCGAAAGGTTTGTGCTGTCTTTTAAGGCACTGGATGAGAGTGATCCGCTGCAGACAAAATACTGTCTCTTTTTCTCGCTTGCGCTATCAATGCTGGCGAGGGACTATCGAACGGGGATTGCGGGGACAAGAGATCTGATCAAATGTGCCGGATATGCCCAACAGTGTATCAATGGCGAAAAGAAATTAAATATTCCAAAAGCGGACGGCTACCTTCAGGTGGCCTTATGTCTCAACGCTCGTATGGAAGATCTGCTCAACGTGACGGATACCAAGATGAACGGTACGCTGCCTTTTTCCTCTCAGCTGGCTGATGCAGTTCGAGAGGCTGTCAGGGACTATCACGAGGGATCGATGTACAAACGGGATGAAGCTGTTCGTACTTTTAGGAGAAATTTATTCCCTCGATGGAAGCCCAGCTTGGGCAATGTTCTGGCGTGCTGCGACATTTTTCAGATTATTCTTGAAGCGGCGTATGAAAAATATGTCTCCGCCGCTAATCAGAACAATCAGAACTATCAAGAGATCGCCCGCCTTGGTTATGTTAGCAAGGCATACCTTGTTTTGGCTGCGATTGGGACAAGCGGTGGTGCGTTGAATCTGCTGGCACAGATGTTGATCAATCAGGCAAATCAGTATGAAGCTGACCAAAGGATTCCTTTTTTTAGGAGGCTTCCTGATATCGGCACCTTTGCCCAGCAACATGCCGCACCTTATGGTTGGCCTTTAAACGACAACTATGCGCTTGCCTACCGTGTGCTTCAAATCGTATGCGGCATTCAGCGCGGCAGCCAGCCGTATTCTCACATGAAGAAGGCTGAGCTTGTGCTCAAGGGCTACGTCTCCGAATCGAGCAGCACACAGTTGACCTCACTTAACATTGCCATCAACGGCGGGCTGGCGATGGGACATTACTGGAAGGGGCGTCTTCTGCTGGAACAGGCGAAACAGGACCATGACCGCTGCAACGACTATGAAAATGCTGCTATTGTCAGCTTCTGTGCAACAAATGTGATAGAACGCTTTGATCACTTGCCTGAAAATGCTGACGAGGACGCTGTTCCCCAACTGTTTCCTCCGCAATGGCTCTCTGCCATCGAGCTTTTACGATATCCCGACAGAGTGGATTTTCGTGTTGATCGTAGGATGGTATTTCAAGCGATTCATCAAAAGCTTGCCCAGCAGGTTGAAGAGGTGCAGAGCGACAGTATCCAGATACATAACGAGCGCTATCGTCTGACAAAAAAGGATGTCAGAAGCAATCTGGAGCGCTGCTTGGATATGGTGAAAGCGCGGTTCCCTGACAAGGAGCCCTTGATCCAAAAAATGATTCGATCAATAAGATAGGCATAGCAACGATACGGTTTTGATAATCTATCTGCTTTTGCAGACCTGCTATCGACCAAGAATAAGCAAAGAGACACCGGGAGTATACCGCTCCCAGCGTCTCTTTGCTTATTCTATGCAACGGAGGTTCAGAGTTTTTCGGGCATTTGCTTTAACCGACCCACCCATGTATTCCGCCAAGCCTTTGCTTTTTCTGATTCAGGCCATTTTACTAACATTTCTTCCAGTATTTGAATCTGTCGCTGCGCTAAAATGAAGGCGTTGCGCGAGCGATGATAATCGTAGTTTTGCAATTCTGGCTCTGTGGCATCCTCAAATGTGTTCCAATCCAAAATATCCTTGAAAATGTGATTCTCTGCATTTTCACCGTATAGCGCATCTACGCAGTTCGAATAGAGTGCTATTGACCTAGGAATATCCGAGGCGGTTTGGCAGTCTTGAATTTCTCGTTTTAAGATTCGCTCTGCCCTTGCCAGCAATTGCTTCTGCGGATGAGAGTTTTCCATTCTTTCAGCAAGTGCCATAAGAAGAGTTGCTCGTGATACGGCGTTGCTATCATGCAGCCAATCTAACGCGGTATTTATTACCTCACCGCTGCACGCAGGAAGATCGGATGCTAATTTGGACAGCAGTACCTCTTGAATTGCTTGCCACTGCGCCTCTGATTCTAACCGCCGTGTCCTAACGTGAAATACAACGTTAGATAGCACGATAGCTTCCTGTAAAGCTCTCACATCCGGTTCGAAGCGATTCCAAATCTCTCTGGCAACTTCAAACTGTGACCTTTCGTCGCGAATAGCATTAAAAAGCCATTCTGCACTCAATAAGCGGACATATAGCAGTTCCGAGCAAGCTGCTGCACAATATAGTTCTCTATCGAGTGGCGAGATTGCCATTTGAAAGGCCAGTGTATCAAACATCATTGGAGAACGCAGCTGACTTAGCAGCGTCAGGAATCCTGTAATATCTAATTTGAGCGCCATATGGTATCCGCAGGTTAACCATGTGAGTCCGCGTAAATGGATATGTCCTGCCTGGTCAATCAGCAAGTGGTACCCCTGTGGGCTTGGCCGGGCTTTTCCGTTTAGTAGTGCCCACAGTGTATATTCTGGAGAAGATGCTCCACACTTCAGATAATCACACTGCTGCTCAGCAGCCTTTGCCAAATTTGGAAACTCTGATAAGAACAGAGCCTTAACTCCACCCGCGGATTGAAGCATTTCCGTTAGCGGTTCCACTTGGCTCGTGCAGATATTGCTCAGCGCATAACAGAACATTTTACATGCATCTATTCGATCACTTTGTGCTCGCTCTGCTACGGCCGTAAGGACTGTAGAGAAATCCTCTTTGCAAATACATATCTGCTTTGACGATTCATCATACCACTGCCGCAAATACCTTTTCGCGGCTGACTCTGCTGAAGTTTCGCTTTGAACCTGACACCGGTATGTCTCAGAGCAAAAAAGGACTTCATTTGAGATTCTCAATGCTCTTGGCTTCTGCTGTTGGATATCGGAATCAGAGAGACTATTCAGGTACTCACAAACTTCCATGCATACCCGATGCTCCAGCGGAGCTATGACAAGCGGAAACTTTTGCGCCATAGAGTTGAGAGAATTACTCAGAAGGAATCCATCGATCGTGCCGTCCTTGTGATATCGAATCAGATATCGGTCGTGAAAGACGCCTTTTTCACCACGCGTCAGATTTCTTACCACCAGATTGTTGTGAAGAAGGGGTGCTGTCCGCTGTAAAAAAGCGCGAGTTTCCTCGCAAACATTACTTTTTAGATTTGTGTCCGGATCAAGCGAGCCAAGCGAGGTAATGATCTCCAGTTCAAGGTCTGTTCGTTGTATTCTTGTCAACAGCTTTTCTGCTGCCCGTGCAGAGAAGTATGGATCGGCAATTACCGCCTTGCAAACAGAGGATTGCTCAATATATGCTCTTACCTGCAAAAAGCTATCGATCTCTCCGGTTGTGGGGGTGTTAGAAATAAATGCCCCAGTTTCTTTTTTTTCCTGATAATCTTTAAAAAGAGAGTAGCCGTTCTCCATCGCCTCATCTAACACGGACTCATGTTCGCTGCGGATGCTGATTGCACGATCCGTGGTGATACGTTGGACTTTCATGAGTTGAGTTCGAATCAGTTCGCTGCTCTTTGCTGCAGAATGTAATAATTTATTTGTCCAAGAGTCTCCAATTTGATATGGAGTACTGCCCCAACTCGAGATGATGGAGAGTCCCATCATCAGCGCAATGCTTTGGGAGACGATTAGGTTTCCTGTGGCGACATTCCATGCGTGGACCACAACCGATGTCATTGGCTCATCAGCCTCGAAGCAGATTTCCTTTTTATTTGCAGGCCACACTTGTGTCTGATTGCAGATCACATAGTCTTTATACTTTCCAATACAGTTAACAATGATATCTTCTGCAAAATCTTTGCACTTACGAATCGTTGTAACCCGCAGGCCTTGATCCTTGTGGATATCTATTTCAAAACTGCTATTCTCAGGGGTACGATAATACACTTCGTAGTTGCCAAAACGACGTCCAGCTATACAGAAGTCGATTCCACAGTTGCATTTTGCCCATTCAAGAAGTTCAAGTGTCTGCTCGTAGCGCGTTCTGCCATCTGCACTGAATTCATTTTGTATCTCACTCAACAGAGAATGCTTTTCTCTGTTCCAAAATTCAGAGAGATAACAGAATTCGGATATGGGCACAGTCTGCCGTTCTTCATCATCGGAATATAGGAGCTGTTCTCTTTTATACAACTGCGGCGATTTGAGAGTTGCCCTTTCGCATAACATGATTGGTTCGGTACCCGTCAGACTTATCAAAAAATTATCCGCTTCGCTTGGCGATAGGATCGCCTTTACAATCAGCTTTTGCCCTTTCTTGTCCGCAGGAAAGGCCTTCCACAGATATGAGGATTGTTCGGTTTCACTGCTGAACCCATAGAGAAGTCTATATTGTGTATCTACCTTAAAAAGTAATAATTTGACAAACCTCTTCCGCATTTTGCATCTCCTTCGTCAATGTTGAGCAGGCCTTTCAAAGTGCGCTGCTATTTTACCGCTATGATCTGGTATCATTATAGCAAGTATACCCCTCCACTATCGATGCTCGCAATATTGGAATCCAGCAATCTGCGAGATTCCAATATGCAAGCGTTTTATAGTAGACAATATGCAACGTTTTTCGACGCGCAACACACAACAAATGTGGGAAGTCGTTTCACGGCTGCAATTCAAAACGGAGGGACTTTTATGAAAATCAAAAACGTGGCTATCAAAAACTTTAGAGGTTACAGCGATGAGATTAATAGCGACTTCGAAGATTTAACAGCATTCGTTGGGAAAAATGATATTGGAAAGTCAACTATTTTAGAGGCGCTTGACATTTTCTTTAACGACGGGAAAGGAGCAACAAAACTGGACAAGGCAGATCTGAATGTTGAAAGTAAAGCGCGTCAGGAAACAGACATCTCAATCCGGGTCTGCTTTACAGATCTTCCTGAAAAGATTGTTATCGACGCAACAAATGAGACATCCCTTAGCGCAGAGTATCTGCTTAATTCGGACGGTTTGCTCGAAGTTGTCAAACGTTATCCTAATGCAGGTACAGCAAAAGTTTTTATTTGTGCAATGCATCCGACGAATCCGGAATGTGCAGACCTCCTTTCTAAAAAGGATAGTGACCTTAGAAAAATAATTGAGACGAGAGGTATCCCGTGCGGAGATAAGACGAGAAACTCTGCAATGCGAACAGCAATTTGGAGCTATTACGGTGATGATTTGCAGGTCAATTCAGTCGAGCTCGATGTAACTAAAGGTGATGCCAAACCCATTTGGGAGAAGCTCCAAAAGTACCTTCCGGTTTACTCCTTATTTCAAGCCGACCGAAAGAACAGTGATAGTGACAGCGAAGTTCAAGATCCTTTACATGCGGCTGTAAAAGAGATATTGCAAGATGAAGGTATCAGCCAAACCTTAGATCATGTTGCAGAAATTGTAGAAGGAAAGCTGCAAGAGGTTGCGACGCGTACTCTTGAAAAGCTGCGAGAGATGAGTCCTGATATAGCCAATACATTGAGTCCTGTCATTCCACCTGCTTCAAGCCTGAAATGGGCAGATGTGTTCAAAGCGGTCACTATTTCCGGAGATGAGAGCATTCCTATTAACAAACGTGGTAGCGGATCTAAGCGACTGATATTGCTTAATTTCTTTCGTGCAGAAGTTGAGCGCCGTAAGGATGAAGCGAATGCTCCCGGCATTATTTACGCCATTGAGGAGCCGGAAACGTCACAGCATTCAGAAAACCAGAAAAAACTTATCAATGCATTGATCGCACTCTCCGCTGAAAGCAATGTCCAAGTAATTATCACTACTCATAGCGCGGTACTTGTTAATGCGCTCGACTTCAAAAATATCCGACTGATTTGTGCGGATGGATCTCGAAAACGCGTTGAGACCGTGCGCTCGGGACAGTTACCTTTTTCTTCGCTTAATGAAGTCAATTATCTTGCATTTTCAGAGATATCCGAAGGGTATCATGACGAATTATATGGCTATCTCAAAGAACAGGGATGGCTTAACGAGTATAAGCAAGGTAAGGCAACCGTTTCTTATAAAAGGCTCAACACCGATGGCACAACGCGGGAGCAGCAGATATGCATGACAGAATACATTCGACACCAAATTCATCATCCTGAAAACACATATAATGCGCGTTTTAATGATTCGCAGCTCCGAAGGTCTATTGAAGACATGCGAGCTTTTGTTACTTCTAAAGCCCAAACTTCGGGAACCACTTAAATTCTTCCATAATAATCTGAACAGGGATTACCTTTCAGAAAGTTAAAGCACTATTTGTCTTTGACGGAGCGGATGAATTGAAAAACGCAAGGGATAGAATCGTTGGTAAATGAAAAATAATTTATAATCGCTGGACACATTTTTTCTGCCTTGATATAATACGAATACAATAAATAGGAGTTAAGGCTATGCTGATTTATCTTCAAGTAATCGAAACAGAGGAAGACAAAAGCAAGTTTGAAGACATATACCTGGAATATCGAGGCCTTATGTATTATGTTGCTTACAAACGCTTGCACCATGAGCAAGACGCAGAAGATGCAGTACATCATGCATTTATGAAAATAGCCGAAAATATTACGGCTATTGATCCAGTGAGTCCAAAAACAAAGCAGCTCGTCGTAACTATAGTTGATAACAGAGTAACTGATATGCTGCGAATGAATGGCCGACATCCCACCGCAGAATACAACGATGAAATTCTTAGCAGTTTGAGCTCCGAACTTCACACGGATGATTTGCTTACAGAAGCTATCCTCAAGCTTCCGGAGCAACAGCGTCATGTTATCTGGCTGAAATACTATCACGGTTACAGTTTACGGGAAATTTCAAAGATGCTAGGCATTACATTATCTTGGGCACAGAAAATTGATCAGAGAGCAAAAAAGCAACTTGAGATACTATACAAAGAAGGAGGCGGTGAATTTTGATCACGGATGCGCAGCTACGCAAAGCTGCTGAAAAGTCCAGCGACTTATATCTGCGTTACATAGAACGGGATTACAATTCTACCTCTTCTCATGAGTTCTCTGCATCGTTTGAAAAGAAAATCAGGAAATTGAGAAAACGCGCAGATCATCCTTACTTCTATAAAACTTTGCACAAGGCTGCAGCTGTTATACTTGCAATCCTGATTAGTGGAAGTGCGTGGCTGGCCGTTGACACAGAAGCGAGAGCTGCCTTCTTCGGATGGGTAAAAGAGCATTATGAAATGTTCTTCGTATATCGGTTTGCGGGCAAATCAGAGGAAGTGACTGAGCCTAGCCAGTATCAGCTTGAGTTGATCCCAGATGGATATTCTGAGAAAATGACCATTGATGAAAACGGGAGCGTAACAGTCATTTATGCGGATAATACCGGAAAACGATTGAAGTTTGGATATATGTATAATCCAAACTCTACCGAGTGGTATATCGATACAACGAATACCATCCATTCTAATTCGTATGTAAATGGACAGCCAGCGGACTTGTTCATATCTACAAGCAGGGAAGTGGCAAGTATAATAATGTGGACAGAGGAATCGGTTGATGTTGCGTTTTATGTATCGGGGTTCTTTGACGAATCGACACTAATTCAACTTGCAGAGAGTACTAGAAACACAAACTTGCAATTTAATAAATAAAACACTTTCTGAGTGTCCAAAATCACCCTCTTTTATCGTATTTGTATAAGTATGATGAAAGGGGGTGATTTAATGAAAAAAAGGCTTGTTGCAGTTCTGCTCCTTGCAGTAATGGCGTTAACGATTTCTGCATATGCATCGACTCGCGCTTCAGTAATTCAACCTGGTCTCTCTTTTGCGGGAACAAACGCAAATTGTTCTTTAATTGTTGCTGGGGATTTGGGAAATGAATCTATTAGTGCAACGATCAAATTAAACCGCGGATCAATTAACTTAAAAACCTGGTATACGACAGGAACTGGAGACTTACTGTTCAGTGACAGTTCTATTACTACGCCTAAAGGATATTCTTATACGTTAACAGCGGATGTAACAATCAATGGAAAGGTATATGCGCCAGTTTCTCTGACTAAGAAGAATGGCTGAGTATCCACAATCAACACAACTATTGCTCAACACAATTATCACTATTTATAAGTCGATCTACAGATGATGTGGCTGGTAGCCGAATCACCAGAATATCTAATTATAGTTTATCCTGTATGATTACTAATTCTAAAGTGCGGAACCTTAAGACCTGCACCTTGCGCCAAAATACTCCAGAAAACAGGGAGAGAATGATTTAGAAAGAGAGAAGTACTATGAAAAGAATTTTTGCGTTTTTTTAACATGCCTAACGGTTTTCGGAATGCTTTGTACCTTTGCGTTAGCAGATAATGAAACGATACCTGTTGAAGTTGGCCCATATCCTGGAAAAGAAGAAGTCAACGATGAGAAAATCGAAGTAGCGGTTGATTTGGATGAAATCATTGATGCTATGGTTTCTAATCGCATTGCGACATATGTACCTTCAGAGACGGAATATGCAAAAGCAAATGAGATTCTTGATTTATATAACACGGTAAATTCAGGGGGTAATGTGACCAAACATAGCACTGGTAGCGCATATCTTGAAAACTGGAAGAAATTGAGATACGGCAATCTTATTGAGTTGACATTGGATTACGATGAAGGAATTGACAATTTATTGGTGCTGAGATGCACAGGTTATGCAACTGATGCTAAAAATGATGCGGTGGAATATTATCCTCAATATACGGATTCTGCGCAACATTTTATGTGGAACTACTTGATGACCGAAAGAGTGAGTAAAACAGTGGCCAGAACCGTAGGCAATAATCATGAGTGGGGAATTGCAATGATTAACTCCATGTTGAATGCCTATGATGGATACTATAATAAGTATTTAAAAGAAGGAATGAGTGAGGACGCTGCCAGTAGCAACGCGCTTAAAAGCACTGTCCTGTATATGCCAGTATTTAAATACGATTCCGTTACCTACATGCAGTCTTCGTATGAGTTCTTTAAATCGTTTTTTTCGGCGGAATCTGTTATGGATTTTTGGAATAATTGCTATGGGCGCGCATATCCAGAAAAAGGATATCCTGATGCTGTGAAAGCATTCAGCTATGCTGGATTTATTGCAAATGAGTTGGTTTTGGATGCAAGTGGGAATACTGCTGGTAATCTTACAGAAGCGCAGACTAAAAGTGTTTGGGCATGGGATTGGTACTCTTATTAATTCGTAGACATGAATGGGCAAATCGCAAAGGGAGATGAGTGCCTTTGAAAAAAATTCCAAGAGTGATTCTATGTATGATGGTGCTTTCAATTTTCATTTTTGAAACGCATAGGTTTTCAACTGCAAAGTGGGAAGCAATGCCAGAGATGCGAAAGCTGATAATTTCTGATTTGTTGAACAGATATGATTTTATAGGAATGCATGAAGAGGATGTAATAGCTTTATTAGGCCCCGAAACGGAAGGAAATCAGCAAACGTCTTTTAAAGGCGATCATACATATTATGCCCCAGATGAAACGATGGTCTACTTTATTGGTCAGGATATGTTGGAAGATGTATGGCTTATCTTTAGCTTACAAGACCGGCGCGTGATAAAAGTCTCGTTTGGCGTGACTTAAAATTGCACGACCCTATAAAAAACGGACAAAAGACAAAGTCCTTCTGATGTAGGAAAATAGAAGTGTCACATCAGAAGGACTTTATCATGCCTAAAAAATGCATGCACATGCAGTAGATGTTGCCGGAGTCCACGCGATGCTTGCGGAGGGAAAAGATAAGGGACCTGTGCGGCATGAATGCAGGACTACTGCGGAAGCAACCTGTCTGTGCGGATGTAAAACAAACAAGAAGAAGTCCATGTAGCGACCTATTGGTGTTGGGAGCGAGAGCCATTGGCTGCTGCTAAACTATCGCCGTGCTCCGGTGGACCGTGTTAATACCATTGAGAGGCCTTGATGATAACAGATATGTATTGTGACCTCGCTTCTAGATACCGACCTTATTCCTTTTTGAATTGCAAAAAAGTGAGTTTGCTGATGTATCATAAAATTACTGAAAGTATTACCGTAAATTTACCTGTACAGGGGGATTGAATTATCTCTAAATCCTGTGGTATTCTTATGCTGTAAAGAAAGAAATGCTTTTTGAGTCGCTCAAGGAGCATTTCTTTTTTGCTATTGTGGCTCCTGAAGAATATGTAGAAGAGGTGATATAAATATATGAAAGAGAGTGTTTGCCGGATATCCAGATGTGGTAAATGTTGATCAACTTAGAGAGATGTTAGGTGGCATAGGCTACAAGGTGGCATATGGCCTGCTGTACGATGGAAGCATTGTGGTACTGGCAAAGAGTTCGAGAGCAGCACAATGGCGCCTGGAAAGCACATGGCGATATCTCGAGGGTAGATTGAAAATCAAGAGGAAGAGATTCTGCTCCTATATCTGAAGCCGGTGGAAAGTTCCGAAAGAGAGAATACGAAATCTTATGAAGCTGGGCATACCGAAATATTCTTTCTACAGATGGTGGTATGTGAAAGTCTGTTGGGCCGTGGCCGGAGATCCAGCGCTAACATGGTCAATAACGAACGATCGGCTCGTACGGGCAGGATACTACAGTATCATCCCCCGATACGGGCCGTTGCACTTAAGCGATTGAACTGCCGTGCACAGAACCGTACGCACGGTAGCCTAAGAGGGCGGGGCTTGCACCCGGCCTATTCGATTGTTCATATTAAGATATCGCCCAGTGAGGGCACGATGTTTTGAGGGGGGATTACATGTTCAAAGAATACTCCGACATTCTAACGGTTTCTCAGGCCGCAAAGGCTCTGGGGCTTGGACGAAACACCGTTTATCAACTTGTCCGCACGCAGCAGATAGGCTATAAGCGCATTGGTACAAAAATCATTATACCAAAGGCGTGCTTGATTGACTTTGTGCTGTCAGCACGCTATACTGTAGCCAATCCATAATAGCAGACAATCTTCGCTGTCGAAAGGAGTTATTATGACAGGGAGTCTGCAAGTAAAAAATGGCAAATACTATATGGTGCTCAACAGTACCGAAAACGGAAAGAGAAAACAAAAATGGATATCTACTGGCCTGACTGAAAAGGGCAATAAGCGCAAGGCAGAACAGATGTTGCGGGAGAAGCTGACGGAAGAAGAAAAGCGAAATCCGGTAGTGTGTTCAGATATGACTGTGGCGGATTGTGTTCGGCGATGGTTGACACGCATGAAGCGGCGAGTAGATGAGGTAACATACAGAAGTTATCAGCATACGGCTGAGACGCATATCCTTCCATACTTTGACGAGAACGGGCTAAAACTGTGCGAATGTACGGTAGAGGTGCTTCAGACTTATTTTGATGAGAAATATCGGAATGGTCGTAAAGATGGCAAGGGCGGACTGTCCTCTAAAACCATGCGCCATCATAAAGGCATTTTGGGTCAGGCCTTGGCGGAATGTGTGAAAGATGGGCTGATTCCATCAAACCCTTGTCAATATGTTGAAATGCCGCGCAGAGAACGCCATGAAGCACATTTCTATAGTGCGGAGCAGCTGCAGCAGCTTATTACAGCCTTGAATGGTGATCCGATACAGCCGCTTGTAAAAATCGCGGCGCTTTATGGGCTGCGGCGCAGTGAACTTCTCGGATTGAAATGGGACAGTATTGATTTTGAAAATGGTATGGTGCTGATTCGCCACACGGTTTGTAAGATGATTGTCACCGTGGAAAAGGATAAGACGAAAACCCAAAGCAGCCGCCGAAGCTTTCCTATGACAGAAGAAGCGCGGGAGATTTTTCTGAAAGCAAAAGCTGAGGAAGAAGAAAACCAGCGTTTGTTTGGCAAGGCCTACCAAAAGAATGACTATGTTTTCAAATGGCCCGATGGACGTACATTTGCTCCGGATTATGTAACGCACCATTTTTCAAAAATGCTTGAACGGTACGGAATGCCGCACATTCGCTTCCATGAGCTTCGTCATAGCTGTGCCAGTCTGCTGCTGAACAACGGCTGCGGTCTGAAAGATGTGCAGGAATGGATGGGACACAGCGACATTCAAACGACTGCCAATATCTATGGGCATTTAGACACTTCCAGAAAGCAAAGCCTTGCAGATAAGCTGACAGAATGCTTGCGTGAGGGACGTTAGAAAAACGTTAGAAAAAAGGCAGATGGAGTTCATACTAAGATAAAATAAAAACCGCGAACCCATTGAAATCAATAGGTTCGCGGTGGTACGCCGTGAGGGATTCGAACCCCCGGCCTTCTGGTCCGTAGCCAGACGCTCTATCCAGCTGAGCTAACGGCGCGTGTCTCATATCGGACAACGGTGTTATACTACCACAGCTTTCAGGGAAATGCAAGAGGAAATTTCAAATTTTTAGAAAAAATTTGGGGACAAGTCAAAACAATGGATTTGACAAGGGGCGTGTGGCAAGGGTACAATATCATTGATTTTGATTTTTTGCAAGGAGCACACTATGGAAAATACGTTCAAAGGCAGTAAAAACTATGTGGCGAGCCCAGAGCTGATGAATGCGGTGAACATCGCGATGGCGCTCAAAAAACCGCTTCTCATCAAGGGCGAGCCGGGCACGGGAAAGACGATGCTCGCCGAGGCTGTGGCCGAGGCGCTGGGCAAAAAGCTCATCATCTGGAGCGTCAAGTCCACGACGAAGGCACAGGACGGCCTGTACGTCTACGATGTGGTGCAGCGTTTATACGACAGCCAGTTCGGCACATCCGGCGTGGACGATATCGCAAAGTATATCAAGCTCGGCAAGCTCGGCGAGGCGTTTTCCGCCGACGAGCAGGTCGTGCTGCTGATCGACGAGGTCGACAAAGCAGACCTCGAGTTCCCGAACGACCTTCTTTGGGAGCTCGACAAGATGGAATTCTACATTCCCGAGACGAAGGAGACCATCAAGGCCAAGCACCGTCCCATCGTCATCATCACCTCAAACGCGGAAAAGGAACTGCCCGATGCCTTCCTGCGCCGCTGCATCTTCCACTATATTGAATTCCCCGACCAGCAGCAGATGGAAAAGATCATCCGCGTCCACTTCGATCATGTCGACGAGACGCTTTTGATGCAGGCGATGCAGGCGTTCTATTATATCCGCTCGATCGACTCGGTGGAGAAAAAACCCTCGACATCCGAGCTTGTCGACTGGATCCGCGCGCTTCAGCTCTCCGGTGTGGATGTTTCGAAAATTACAAGAGAGATCCCGTTCATCGGGGTACTGCTCAAGAAGGATAAGGACATCTCCACCGTGCAGCGCCGTCTGAGAAGATAACGCCATGTTTACTGGATTTTTTTATCTGCTGCGCGCGCACGGCTTTCGCGTCAGCCTGAATGAGTGGATGACGCTCATCGAGGGGCTGATGCTGGACCTGCAGCACGATTCGCTCACGGGCTTTTACGAGCTCTGTCGCGCGGTGCTCGTCAAGTCCGAGGCGGATTACGACAAGTTCGACCAGATCTTCCTTGAATACTTCGACGGCGTGCCATATCAGGACGAGCTTCCCAAGGAGCTGATGAACTGGCTCAACAATCCAGCCGCCGCAATGGAGGAGTTCCGCAAGTTTCTGCGCACGCAGGGCTATGAGGAAAAGAGCATTGAGGAAATTCTCAAAATGTTCGAAGAGCGCCTCAAGGAGCAGACCGAGGAGCACAACGGCGGCTCGTACTGGATCGGTACGAACGGCTACTCAAACTTCGGCAATAGCGGCCACAGCCCGCAGGGCATCCGCGTGGGCGGGAAGAGCATGTACCGCCGCGCGTTTCAGGTGGCGGGCGAGCGCAAGTTCCGCGACTTTCGCAAGGACAATGTGCTCGATATTCGCCAGTTTCAGATGGCGTTCCGCCTGCTGCGGCAGTATTCCGCGCAGACACAGGAGGCCCGAACGGAATTCGACGTGGACGAAACCATTCGTGAGACCTGCGACAACGCCGGCACGCTCTCCGTTTGCTACAAGCGCCCGCGCAAGAACACCGTCAAGGTACTGATGCTGATGGATTCCGGCGGCTCGATGGACTATTATTCGAACCTCTGCTCCATGCTCTTTCAGGCGGCGCGGCAGTCAAACCACTTCAAAGAGCTGCACGTTTACTATTTTCATAACTGCATCTATTCAAATGTCTATACCGACCCGCGCATGTACCGCGAGCATGCGGTGGCGACGGATTGGATCCTGCAGAATTTCGGCAGCGAGTACAAGGTCATTCTGGTCGGCGATGCGCTGATGGACATGTACGAGCTGATGGAAAAGCGCTACGACTACCGCACCGGCGAGGCGAAATGGTCGGGCCTTGATCAGATCAAGCGCTTCCGCGAGCACTACGATCACCTGATTTGGCTCAATCCCGAGGAGCCCCCGCGCTGGGGCGGCTACTGGGGCGAGAGCTATGGCTATATCGCAAGGGCGGTGGACATGTACCCGCTGACCGTCGACGGTCTCGAGCGCGGCATGAAAAAGCTGCTCGTGAACCGGTAAAGAGCAAAAAACCGATAAAAAGGGACTTGAAGCTGCTTCAAGTCCCTTTTTCATTTTACCGCAGCAGCGGCAGGCTGCCGGTGAGTTTGTTCATCTTCTTTTTATTGCCGCAGAGGGCGATGCCGAGGTAGGAGAGCGCAGCTTCATCTGTCTGCGCCATCTTTTCGATGAATTCTGAATAGGTCTTGCAGCCCTGTGCGAGGTTGGAAAAGTCCACGACCGTGAGGTAAGCAAACTCGTCTTCGTAGAGTGCTTCGCGGATGGCCTTGATGCGCTCGGGCGGGGCCTTTAAGATCGGTATGGGAAATTCGATGATGCCGAGCGGGAGAGAGTCGTCGATGAGCATGACACATTTTTCGTTGGTGAAGTCCATGGTGTTCCTCTTTTCTTTGCGGTTTATGTGTTTTCTGATTCGTCCGGTGCTGGCGGCGTGCGCCTGCCGGTAAAAATTTCGCGGTAAGTGCCGGGAGAAAGGCCGATAAAGCGGGTGAAAAAGTTTGTGAAGTGTCTCTGGTCGGAAAAGCCCGTGCGCAGCGCCGCTTCGGCAGGCGGCACGCCCCGCTCTAAGAGCTTTTTGGCCTCACCGATGCGGACGGCTTCTAAGTAGCGGTACGGCGTCACGCCCTTTTCACGCGTGAAGGCGCGCAGCAGCGTCGATTTGCTGAGATGCGCGCAGCGGCAGAGCCGGTCGAGCGTGATGAGCTCGGCAAAGTGCCGCTGCATGAACGCGCAGGCTGCGTCGATCTCGCCGCGCGGGGGCTGGGGCGCTGCAAAGGGCGGCGCGCAGCGCTCGAACAAGCGCGAGAGCAGGAGCAGCAGCGCTTCCTCCTTTTCAAATTCCCGTGAGCGCGACAAAACGAGCTCGTGCAGCGTGCGGAAGTCGCAGGCGGCGCTCGCTGTCGCGCAGGACATTGGGAGAAAAGCGGGGGAGCGTGTCTGTTCCGGTGATCTCTTCCGACAGCGAGCGCATGACGTTCTGCGTGATCGTGAGGCTGCGGTAGTCGAGCGTTTCGCTGCCGCGCTGCTCGCAGGCGTGACTGTCGCCGGGATTGAGAAGCAGCAGATCGCCCGCGCGCAGGGTGAGTTCCTTGCCGCAGCAGGAAAGGCGGCGCTCGCCGCGCTCGACAAGGCCGAGGACGTAATGCTCGTGAAAGTGGGCGGGAAAGGGCTGTACGATGCCCTCGAAGCGGTAGGCCTCGAGATGCAGCTCGTCATCATAGACCGCGCTGCGGCGCTCGTCTTTTATGCGCATCCCTCCCTCGCAGGGCTATTGTACCATTGCGGCGGGGAAATGGCTTGTACGATATCTTCATTTTTACAGAGAAAAAATGAAGTCCAAACGGAACAATTTCGCCCGATGGGGAAAGACAAGCGGCAAAAGCCGTGGTATACTGCCAGACAGTTAGAGATGACTAACCTGAAAAGACAGGAGCGGAAGAGATGACCGCAGAGAAATTATTGGAGCATCAGGGCGCTATTTTGCTGGCGCAGAGCGACGGCTGCGCGGTCTGGCAGTTTCGAAACGAGACCGGCGACGGCACGATGACCACCTATGAGATCTTTTCGGGCGTGATGCTCGCGTTCAACGACTTTCACATGGAGCGCTACGAGTGCGACTTTGTGGCCAACCGGCGGATGCTCGCCATCGACCACTGCCGCGAGGGGCGCATGGAGTACGCCGCGAGCGACAACTTGGTCGCCTACACGGCGGCGGGGGATATGAAGCTCGATTTGCGCGAGCAGCACACGGGCACGTTCCACTTCCCGTCCTGCCACTACCACGGGCTGACGGTCGCGTTCGACCGGGACATTGTGAGAGAATCGCTCCCGCGCGAAGTCAGGGACTTTCCCGTGACGCCGGAGAAGATCATCGAGCGCTGGCAGCTCGGCAGCACGCCGCGCGTCGTCCACGGGGCAGAGCGGATGGAGCACATCTTCGGCGAGATGTACCGCGTGCCGGAAAAGATCCGCATCCCGTACTTCAAGGTCAAGATTTTAGAGCTGCTGCTCTACCTCGACGCGATGACTATTCCGCAGGTGGAAAGCGAGCGTCCGTACTTCTACAAAACGCAGGTCGAAAAGGTCGAGGCCATCAAGCGCTTTTTAGTCGAGCATGTGGCGGAAAATTTCACGCAGGAGGAGCTATCGAGCCGCTTCGACATTGCGATGACGCCAATGAAGATGTGCTTCCGTTCGGTCTACGGCGCGGCCATCGGCACGTGGCTGACGAATTACCGCATGAATCTGGCGGCAGAGCTGCTGCTGAAAGAAAAGGGCCTGAGCGTCGCCGAGGTCGGCGGGCGTGTCGGCTACGACAGCGCGGGCAAATTCACCGGCGCGTTCAAAAAGGTCATGCATTTGACGCCGTCAGAGTACCGCAGGGAAAGGGGAAGACGATATGAAGGATGAAAAAAAGAAAAGCTGGATGAGCACGCTCTTTGCCTACGCGGAGGGCGAGAAAAAGCGGATGTACCTGTCGGTCGTTTTGTCCGTGCTGAGCGTGGCGGCGGGACTTATGCCGTTTTACTGCATGTACGCGATGCTGTGTTTATTCGTGGCGGGAACGGCTACGGCGGCGGGAATTATAAAGTGGTGCCTGCTGGCGCTGCTGGCCTATGCCGTCAAAATTCTGCTCTTCAGCCTGTCGACCGGCGTGTCGCACGCGATGGCCTACACGATCTTGGAGGCGCTGCGCCTGCGGCTGGCCGACCGCTTCCTCCACGCACCGCTCGGCGATGTGGAGAACCACTCCATCGGCGAGATCAAGAGCATGATGGTCGACAAGATCGAAAATCTCGAGCCGCCGCTCGCGCACATGATCCCCGAGGGTGCGGGACACATCGTGCTGCCCGTCGTCAGCATCCTCGCGCTGCTGTGCATCGACTGGCGGCTGGCGCTCGCGTCGCTCGTGACGTTCCCACTTTCTTTTCTCTGCATGGGGCTTACGTTCAAGATCAGCGGCGAGAGCTTTTCAAAGTACGACCGATCTGCAAGCTACATGAACAGCACGATCGTCGAGTATATCGAGGGAATCGAGGTCATCAAGGCCTTTGGCCGTGCGGGCGTCAGCTATGAAAAATACGCGGGCGCAATCAATGACTTCCGCACGTTTGTCGTCCGGTGGCTCACGTCCACGTTCGTCACGATGAAGCTGAGCTTCGCACTCTTCCCCTCGACGCTCATCGGAACGCTGCCGGCCGCGCTTGCGCTGGCGGACCGTGGCACGATCACCGCGCCGCAGGCGGCGCTCGCGGTGATGCTGTCGATCTCGATGGTCGGCTCGCTGGCGAAGTTAGAAGTGTTTTCCGAAAATATGCGGCAGGTCAAGTTCACGGTGGAGAATTTGCAGGAATTTCTCGAGATGCCGTCGCTGCCCGAACCGGCGCAGCGCGCAAAGGTAGAGCACACGGACGTCGCGCTCAAAAATGTCCGCTTTTCCTACACGGGAGAGGAAAAGGACGAGGTGCTGCACGGCATCGACTTAACGCTCCCCGAGGGCAGCTTTACCGCGCTCGTCGGCCCGTCGGGCGGCGGCAAGTCGACGGTCGCGAAGCTCATCGCGCGATTCTGGGATGTGAGCGCGGGCGAGATCACGGTCGGCGGCGTGAATGTCAAGGATATGCCGCTCCCTCAGCTCTCGGAATACGTCAGCTTTGTCACGCAGGATAATTTCCTCTTCAACTGTTCGCTGCTTGAAAACATCCGTCTCGGCGATCCGGGCGCGACGGACGAGCAGGTCCGGGCCGCGGCGCGCGACGCGCAGTGCGAGGAATTCATCGAAAAGCTCCCGCAGGGCTACGACACGCCTGCGGGCGAGGAGGGCAAGCGCCTCTCCGGCGGCGAAAAGCAGCGCATCGCCATCGCGCGCATGATGCTCAAAAATGCGCCCATCGTCATTCTGGACGAGGCCACGGCCTTCACCGATCCCGAAAATGAGGACAAGCTCCAGCGCAGCATCGCCGCGCTGACGAAGGGCAAGACGCTGCTCGTCATCGCGCACCGCCTGTCCACGATCAAAAATGCCGACAACATTGTCGTGCTCAAAAACGGCGCGATCGAGGCTGCGGGCACGCAGGAGGAGCTGCTTGCCTCCTGCCCGCTCTACAAGGACATGTGGCTGGCGCACATCGGCGCGCAAAACTGGGCGGTCTCAGCCGCGGAAAAGGAGGCGTGAGCAATGTTCAAAACGGTAAAACGCATCATCGACTGGTGCGGCAAGTTCAAGAGTAAGCTGTACCTCGGCTTTGTGATGACCTTTTTCTCCCATATCTTCGCGGCGCTGCCGCTGGCGCTCGCGGCCTACACCGTGGGACTTCTGATCGAGTCGCAGTCGGGCGGCGCGGCGTTTGATGCCGCGTGGATCTGGAAGACGATCGTGATTCAGATCGTGCTCGTGCTGCTGCGATTCCTCTTCGATTACCTCCGCGCAAGATTGCAGGAGCCCATCAGCTACCAGCTCACAGCGCGCGACCGCCTTGCCGTCGGCGATGCGCTCAAGCGCGTGTCTCTCGGTTACTTCCAGACAATGAGCACCGGCAATATCTTGAATTCCATCACGACGGGCCTTTCAACGCTTGAAAACATGGGAATCCGCATGATCGACAACTTCATCGGCGGGTACTTAAATTTCCTCGTTATCTTCGTCTGCCTTGCCGTGTGCAGTCCGGTCACGGCGCTCATCGCGCTCGCCGCGGCGGCACTGTCGCTCGGCTTCATGCTCATCATCTCGCATTACAGCAGCGTGAACGCGCCCGTGGAGGCGCAGGCGAACCGCGACATGACCGGCGCGGTCATCGAGTACGCGCGCGGCCTTGCGGTCGTCAAGTCGTTCGGCAAGAGCGGCGCGGCGATGGAATCGGTGACAAAGGCCATCGGCGACAGCAAGCGCATCCACTTAAAAATTGAGTGGGGCTATGTGCCCGCCAACGCCCTGCATCTGCTCGCGCTCAAGTGCGGCGGCGTGGGCCTCGCGTTCGCGGCGGCGATGCAGTGTTTGAACGGGCAGATGGATTTTTCCGTCATGCTGATGTTTGTCTTCTTCTCGTTCAGCATCTTTGCGAGCCTTGAGCCCATCAGCGACAGCGCGCACACACTCGGCGTCATCGATGACGCGATGGACCAGCTCGACGCGCTCAGAGGTGAGCACTTCATCGACGCGGACGGCCACGATGTGAAGCTCGGCCGCTACGACATCCGCTTCGACCACGTCGACTTCGGCTACGATGAGCGAAAGATCCTCAAGGACGTGTCGTTTACCATCCCCGAGAAGACCTCGACCGCCATCGTCGGCCCTTCGGGCAGCGGCAAGACGACCATTTGCAGTCTGCTCGCGCGCTTTTACGACCCGCAGAGCGGCAGCATTTCTGTCGGCGGACACGACCTGCGCGAATTTACCTGCGACAGTCTGCTCTCGAACATCTCGATGGTCTTCCAGAACGTCTACCTCTTCAACGACACGATCCGCGCGAACATCCTCTTCGGCAAGCCCGACGCGACGGAGGACGAGATGATCGCGGCGGCGAAAAAGGCACGCTGTCATGACTTCATCATGGCGATGCCGAACGGCTATGACACCGTCGTCGGCGAGGGCGGCGGTACGCTCTCCGGCGGCGAAAAGCAGCGTATCTCCATCGCCCGCGCGATCTTAAAAAACGCGCCCATTATCATCCTTGACGAGGCGACGGCGAGCATCGACCCCGAAAACGAGCACCTCATCCAGCAGGCGATCTCCGAGCTGACGCGAGGCAAGACGATCATCACCATCGCCCATCGCCTGGCAACCATTAGAAATGCCGACCAGATCCTCGTGGTGGAGGATGGCCGCATTGAAGAGTCTGGCACGCACGATGAGCTGGTGAAGCAAAACGGCGTCTACCGCCGCTTCACCGCCATCCGCGAGCAGGCCGAGCTCTGGCGCATCGCGGCGGAATAAAAGGAAATATGCAAAAGCTCCGCAACTTCTGTTGCGGAGTTTTTGCTGTTCGCCACCGGTGGACGATTTGACCAAAAATGTGCAATGGCTTTCGCCCTTTTGATGGTAGCGGAATAACAGATGCTATGCTATATTATAATAAATCGCGTCGAATAATATGGCTTGCTTTGTGCAAGTGTGACGAAATGAGAGAGTGAAGCGGTGTTTTTGCAGATCTGCCTCTTGCGGAACGCAAAATAAAGTGCTATATTACGGTAGCGCGATAAAGTGAACGGGGGAATACATCGACTTTGCAGACAAAGCGGCATTCGTTCGAACACTGAAAATTTTAGGAGGAAACAACACATGAAAGGAAGCGTACTCAAAAAGTTTCTCTGCACCTGTCTGGTGACGGCCGCGGCCTTTGCCGCGACGACCATCAGCGCCTCCGCCTGCACGACGATCTACGTCGGCGGCGACCTCGTCGAAGAAGGCACGCCCTTCGTCGCCCGCACGGAGGACTACGGCTCTGACTACAACAAGCTCTGGTTCATCAGCGAGAGCGGCAAGTGGAAGCAGGGCGACCACTACGTCGGCTGCCCGGAATACGGACCGTTCGAGTGGGATTTCACCCACGACAGCTACCGTTTCACCTATTTTACGAACGATATCTACTATGACGGTATCTGCCCCGAGTGCGGCGAAAAGGCCGACCACTACTCCTACACCGAGTTCGGCACGAACGAAAAGGGCGTGTCCGTCTCCGCGACCGAAACGCTCTACGGCAACGAAAAGGTGACGGAAGTCGACCCGTACCGCGACGCTGAATGGGCGGAGGCGAACAAGAGCGAGCGCATCGGCATTGAGGAGACCGATATCCCGACCATCATCCTGGCCGAGGCATCTTCTGCGCGCGAGGGCGTGAAGCTGCTGCTCGACATCTACGAGAATTACGGCTGCGTGTACGCCTCCGGCGTGTTCGTCTGCGACAAGGACGAGGTCTGGTACGTTGAAAATTGCAGCGGCACGCAGTATGTTGCCATCAAGCTCAACGACAACATGATCTTCCTTGAGCCCAACATGGCCGTCATCGGCCGTGTCGATCTGGACGATGAGAACGTCATCGCCTCCAAGGACCTGATCGCGGTGGCGAAGAAGGCCGGAACGTTCGTCGGCGACGAGGCAAAGAACATCATCGACTTCCGCGCGTCCTACGCCCGCATCAGCGAGAAGATGGACCAGCGCATGATCGACGGCCTGAACTACCTGAACGCTACTTACAAGTACGACAGTGACGCGCTTGTGGCCGACAACACGAAGTTCACCATCTCCAACCTTGAGGCGAGCGACAAGCTCGTCGCGCTCTACACCAACATCAAGGCCGACCGCAAGCTCGACAAGGACGATGTGTTCGGCTACTACAAGCTCTCCTCCATCGGCAAGGCCAGCAACCAGGAGATCGAGATCTTCCAGCTCTTCAAGGATCGTCCGGTCGAGACCGCGACCGTGGGCTGGGTCGGCGTCGGCAACATGTCCTACAACGTGTTCGTCCCGTACTATCCCATGCTGATCGACGGCATGTACAAGGGCTATCAGGTCAGCACCGCGTCCGCAGCCTTCACGACCGAGAAGCCTGACACCTTCTGCACCTACGGCACGAGCTGGGCGCAGGATGCCGAGGGCAACTGGCAGCGCGTTTCCGGCTTCAAGGCATATCCGAGCAACTGGAAGGATTCCTATTACTTCACGTTTGAGGGCCTTGGCGGCTATATCGCCAACGCCGACAAGATCACCGGCGCGCCGCTGAAGGCTGAGGCCAAGACCTACGTCACCGATAAACTCGCCGCCCTCCAGCAGGAGCTCTACAAGGACTTCGTCACGACCGACGAGCTTGCCAAGGCGAGCGACGCCCGTGCCCTTGCCACCGAGAACGGCAAGGCCATGGCCGAAAAGGCGCACAAGCTGGGCGTTGAACTGGTCGAGTACATCACGAAGGACGACGCGCTTGAGCCCGGTCACTTCATCGATGTCAAGGCCGGTGCCTACTATGAGGACGCTGTGAAATGGGCGGTCGACAAGGCCGTTACCTCCGGCAAGACCGTGACGACCTTTGCTCCCAACGAGTCCTGCACCCGCGCGCAGGCCGTCACGTTCCTGTGGCGCGCCGCCGGCAGCCCCGAGCCGACCGCAAGCGAGATGACCTTCACCGACGTGAAGGCGGACAGCTACTACTATAAGGCCGTCCTGTGGGCCGTCGAGAACAAGATCACCTCCGGCATGAGCGACACGCTGTTCGCGCCCGACGCGACCTGCTCGCGCAGCCAGATCGTGACGTTCCTGTACCGCATGCAGAACAGCCCTGAGAGCAAGGCGGAGAATCCGTTCACCGATGTCAAGGCGGACGCCTACTACGCAAACGCCGTCCTGTGGGCCGTGGAAAACGGTGTGACCACCGGTGCGAGCGCGACGACTTTCGACCCCGCGGGCAACTGCACGCGCGGTCAGATCGTCACCTTCCTCTATCGTTGCCTGAGCAAGTAAGCGGCAAGAGCAAACAGGAGAGCCCCCGAAGATTTTCTTCGGGGGCCCTTTTTGCGGAACAGTCGGGAGAAATATCAACAGAAGTTGATGCTGCGTTGAGAAAGAGTTCATCTGCTTGCGGTAAAAATATAAAATCTGATGTTGTAAGTTCCGGCGGGGATGCCCGCAGATGAGGTTTTTATCTTTCAGGAAGGAAGAAACGAACGATGCGAGTGAAGATTATTTCCGACAGCACGTGCGACCTGTCGCCCGCGCTGCTCGAGCGCTATGATATTGCTGTCACGCCGCTGTGCGTCATCAAGGACGGCAAGGACTTCCACGATGGTGTGGACATCACGCCCGCCGACATTTTTGCCCACGTGGACGGCGGCGGAGACCTTTGCAGCACGTCGGCGGTCAGCCAGTACGAGTACGGCGAGATGTTCGCGCGCTACGCGAACGAGTATGACGCGGTGGTGCAGATCACCATCGGCGCGAATTTCTCCTGCTGCTATCAGAATGCCTGCGCCGCGGCGCAGGAGTATGCGAACGTCTTTGTGATCGATTCGGAGAATCTGAGCACCGGCCAGGGCCTCCTGGTCGTCGCGGCGGCGAAGCTCGCCGAGCAGGGCCTTTCCGGCGCGGAGATCGCCGAGCGCGTGCGCGCGCTCGCGCCGAAGGTCGAGGCGAGCTTTTTGATCGAGCGCCTCGACTACATGCGAAAGGGCGGCCGCTGCTCTGCCGTGGCCGCGCTGGGCGCGAATCTCCTGCACCTGAAGCCCTGCATCGAGGTGCGAAACGGCAAGATGGCCGTGTGCAAGAAGTACCGCGGCTCGTTTGAAAAGTGCATCCGCCAGTATGTAAAAGAGCGCCTTGACGGGCGCGAGGACATCGCGCCGGAGCTCGCGTTCATCACCCACGCGGCGGCGGACGCGAACGTCGTGGCCGCGGCGAAGGAGGAAGCGGCACAGTACGGCTCGTTTGAGACCGTCGAAGAGACGCAGGCGGGCTGCACCGTCTCGTGCCACTGCGGCCCGAACACGCTCGGCATCCTGTTTGTGAGAAAGTAAAGGAGAAACCACCGTATGGCTCGCCATACGGTGGTTTTTTTTCAGACTTTTACGCTTTTTCGCCAAAAGATGACCGCGAGCGTGGCGCAGACCGCGATGGCGGCGGCATAGGGGATGACGAGCAGAAACGCGGTGCTCGCCGGTGCGCTGTAAGAAGCATAGCGGATGCCCCAGAGCATGTCACAATAGCTGAATGCGACGGTGGCGCACATCACATCGGAGAGCAGGATCGCCAACGCGGCGAAGGTACAGGACAGAGCTTTCATGGAGAGACCTCCTTATTTGTGTTTGGTGCTTTTGAGCAGCAGCGCCGCGCCCGCGGCGATGGCCGCGACGCAGAGCAGCAGAAAAATGCCACTGCCGTCGATGCGGATCATCGACGATCCGCTGATCTGCGCGGGAACGGACGGGACAAGGATCGACAAAACGCCATAGACGATCAGCGCGGCTGCGCCGCCGAAGCAGAGAATGAGGCTCAAAAGCCGCATCGTCCGGTGCTCCTCCTGTGCTTCGGCGGGCGCGGCATTCGGCGCACCGTCTTTTAGAAGGTAGTCGAGCGAGACGCCGAAGTAATTGCTCAGCGCGAGAAGCTTGTCGCTCTCGGGCGTCGCGCTGCCGCCCTCCCATTTGGAGATGGCCTGACGCGAGACGTTCAGCGCCTCCGCGAGCTGCTCCTGCGAAAGGCCACTCTTTTTGCGCAGTGCATAGAGTTTTTCAGGTAGTGCCATGGTTCCTCCTTTCGCAAAGAGCATAACGTTATTGCGCGCAAAACGCCATGTATTTCAGTAGGCAATCGCGCAACTGTGGGTAGCAATGAAGACTTTTTGCGGAAAACAGTCCTGTTTTCACCCATTTTACCATGCAGAGGGGGAAAGCGCCAGCGGAGAGCAAAAAATCGCCCGAACAGGAATTTGTTCGGGCAATTTTGGTTCAGTTCTGTTCCTCGGAGGGGGCGTTCTTCTTTTCAAGCTCCGCGCGCAGCATGCGGTTTTCAGCCTGCAGGGCGTCGAGCTTGTCATTCAGCGGGGCGAGCTGCTTTTTGAGCTCGCGCGCGACGATGCCCTGATAGAATTTGTACCGGCTCGCTGTGCCGGCTGCGGCGCACACGATAGTCACGCCGCCGGCGATGAGGCCGGCCTTTTTCCAGTCGACCTTGCGGATGACTTGCAGCACGGCGCGCTGGTCGAGCTTTTTGCCGCGCAGCGGCGCGGGCGCAGCGCTCTCCGCGCGCACGGGGAGAATGTGGATGGTTTCGAGCATTTTCATCGGATCGTCCTCCTTGATCCATGTTATTTTTCGACTCTAAAGGTACCATGCCGCATGCGGAATGTCAACCGCGGCGATGCGTTGCAATGGATGGAAAAACGTGCTATGATGACCGAAGATTTTTGATTCGAAAGGAAGCGAGGGGAGCGATGCTCCCGCGTTGACATGATCGCGATTCTGCTTGCGCCGGTGTACCTGCTGGCGAATTACTATTTACTGCGCCGCGTGATGGGCTGGGTGAAGGCCTGGTTCCCGTTTTTCCGCACAGCGCGCCACTGGGCGCTGCCCGTGGCTGTGCAGGCGTTTCTGGCCTGCTCCATCGTCATCGCGTTTTTCCTGCCGGAGGGGCGGGCGCGGCGCGTGATGAAGCTCATCGGCAACTACTGGCTCGGCGTACTGCTGTATGTGCTGCTCGCGGTCATCGCGGCGGACCTGCTGCGGCTGCTGCTGGGGTACGTGTTGCCGTTCAAGCACATTTTCGTCACGACACAGATGCACCGCATCGCGGGCTGTGTGTGCGCGCTGGTCATTTTGATCGCATCCATCTGGGGCGTCGTCAACGCGCGCATCATCCACGTGACGCCGTATGACGTGACGGTCGATAAGACTGTTGAGGGCATGGACGAGATGAAGGTTGTGCTCGTGGCCGACCTGCACCTTGGCTACAACATCGGCGAAAAGCAGATGCAGCAGATGGTAGACAGGATCAACGAACAAGACGCCGACCTCGTCGTCATCGCGGGAGACATCTTCGATAACGAGTGGGAGGCGGTGGAAGCCCCTGAGACCATCGTCACCACGCTGCGCGGCATCCGGTCGAAATACGGCGTTTACGCCTGCTACGGCAACCACGACATCGAAGAGCCGGTGCTCGCAGGCTTCACCTTCCGCCAGAGCGAGAAGAAGGAGAGCGACCCGCGCATGGACGAATTTTTGAAGAACGCGAACATTACGCTCCTGCGCGACGAGGGTGAGCTCATCGACGGAAAATTCTATCTCTACGGCCGCCCCGACGCGCACCGCCCGGGCCGCGGCATCGAGATGCGCAAGACGCCCGATGAGATCACGGCAGGTCTGGACAAGGATAAGCCCATCATCGTCCTCGACCACCAACCCAAGGAGCTGCAGGAGCTCGCGGACGCGGGCGTCGACATAGACCTCTGCGGCCACACGCACGATGGACAGATGTTCCCGGGAAATCTCACCATCAAGCTGATGTGGGAAAATGCCTGCGGGTATCTCCAAAAGGGAAAGATGCACAACATCGTCACCTCCGGCGTCGGCCTGTTCGGACCCAACATGCGCGTGGGGACAAAAGCGGAGATTTGTCCTATTACCATCTATTTTGCATAAATGCAAAGCACTTTGCGGCACTTGTGCCGCGGGGATCGCAGCGCCGGAGGCGCTGCACGAGTCAAAGGGGCCATTCTC
>OGMO01000219.1_pt1 | contig 61614 bp, 52 predicted proteins | sample 1573241 | NCBI WGS metagenome assembly OGMO01 (sample SAMEA2581896, study PRJEB24529) | metagenome | biome: Human gut stool | place: China | collected 2011 | reverse complement strand
ATCGAAGTAGCCGGACGATCTTCGCCCGAAGATGAAGCCGGTTTGCCCAAGACATATCACCTTGTCAAGTGCCTATACATTCCCAACCAACGTAGCGCCTCTCGAAGGAGGGCGCTGAGGCTAGTCAATAAAGGCTCTTTCAAGCCTCTGTCTCCAGACAGGGGTTATTGACGATGAAACTTCCTTCAGGAAACCCGGATCAGCGCTTGCCGCAGCCGTACGGGTTGTTCGGCTGGATGCGGGTCTCGCCGCTGCGAGACGAGGCCATGATGGCGGAGCCGAGCTTGTATTCGCAGATGCGACCGACCTGCGTGGACTGGTAGACCTGCCCGTCGGAGGAGCGGTAGACGAGCTGCACGCCGTCGACATAGGTCGTGCCGGAGCCGCCGACGGCGTCGCCTGCAAGACCGCCGATCGCACCGCCGGCAAGGCCGCCGAGGACGCGGGACGATGTCGAGTGGTTGTTGTGGTTGCCGATGGCGGCGCCGGCGATCGCGCCGAGGATGGCGCCCGTGGCACGGGCACGGTCGGAGTTCTCGCTGTTGTTCACGGCCACCTGAGCGGGATTGACGGCGATGATTTCAACCGTGTTCACTCGCTGAGCCTGATTTACCTGGCTGGAGCTGTAGACGTCGGAACGATAGTAGTTGCCGTCGGTGGCGCAGCCGCTGAGGGCGACGGTCAGGCTGAAAAGGCCGATCACGAGGAGTTTCTTCTGGGGCATGGCTTTGTTCTTGTCTTGGGTCGAAAAAACGGTCATTTTGGACTGATCTTCCGTTCAGTCCACATCCTCACGATACACCATTGCGGGTGCGGCGGGCGGATGAGGGTTGCGGTTCGAAACAAGACGTTACGCATCCTTGCGCAGGCAGGATGCAGTGGATGTAGAAAAGCCGCCGGTCCCTGCGGAATCTGCGGCTTTGCGGTGCGTCGCGGGCCCTGATCAGGCGGACACGCGGACGAGACGGCCGGTGAAGTCGTGGATTTCGACGCGGCCGTTGCGGCGGTGGATGGCCAGCTGGTCGTCGCCGACGAAGCGGACAAACTTGGCGTCGTTGACACTGTACGTCGTGACGAGCTTGCCTTCGGTGTTGTAAAGCTGACAGTAGCCGTTTCTCAGGACGACGGCGACATGGTCGCGATGAAGGATGGCTTCGTCGATGTTCATCGGGGGAAGCGTGACGCGGGGCTTGCCGGCGCCGCCTCTGATCTCACAGCAACCGTTGCGGACAACTGCAATCATGTTTTTTCTCTCCTCCTTGGTGGGCTTCAGCATCTGCATGAGGGAAGAATATGACAGGGTGCGTCAGCATGTGACGCAAGCAGAAGCGCACGCGTCATGCTCGGGACTCCATCAGTTTCTGCCGAAGCTCATTAAATCAATTTTATCAGAAATGAAATCAGGATTTCACGCTTGTCGTTCGGGAGGATGTGCGACTGATTTTCGCGGCGGCGTGCACTTGATGCAAAAAAGGAGCGCTGCTTTCGCAAAGCGCTCCTTTCGACTGTCCCGCGCGCGTTTACAAAGAACGCGGGACTATTCAAACCGATCGACGGAAATTAGTTTTCGTTGTCCATCGGGGTGAGGGCGTGACGAGCGGCCCAGGTCCACGGATTGGCGAGCCAGTCGTTGAGGACTTCCTTCTTGTCGGCGGAGATCGTGCCGAGTTCGATGGCCTTGTCGATGACCTTCGTGAAGTCGATCATTTCGTGGCAGCGGACTTGCTGCTTTTCGAAGAGCTTGTTGGTCTCGTCGATGCCGAAGGAGGTGATGGCGAGGCAGTCCGTGACCGTGGCGCCTTCAGCCTTGAGGCCTTCGACGGCGGAGAGGAGCGAGAGGCCGGTGGAGATGTGGTCCTCGATGAGGAGGACGCGCTTGCCGGCGATGTCGCAGCCTTCGACGCGGCTCTTGTTGCCGTAGGTCTTGGCGGCCTGACGAACGAAGATGCTCGGCTTGTTGAGGCGGTAGGCCAGAGCGGCGGCGTGGGAGACGCCGGCGCCTTCGACGCCCGCGACGATGTCGAATTCGAGACCGAGTTCGACGACCTTCGTGGCCATAGTTTCAAGGATGTCGCGCCAGGCTTCCGGGACGGCCGTCAGGCGGCGGTTGTCGACGTAGATCGGCGTGATCAGGCCGGACTTGAGGCGCATCGGACGTTCCGTCAGGAAGGACACGGCGCCGTTGTTGATGAGGTGTTCGGCGAGGATGTTTTCAGCAATCTTGGACTTGAACATTTTCTATATCTCTTTCCTGAAAATTAGTCGATGCCGATCGCCTTGCGGCCGTTGACCGTGGCAATCTTGACGAGTTCGTCGAAGTAGTCGAAGCGGCAGCCCGTGGCGAGCGTGGTCATTTCGTGCCACATGTCGCCGGCGTTCCAGGGCACCATGGCGTCGCAGACGTTGTCCGTGCCGAGGGCGACGGTGATGCCGGCCGGGACGAGTTCGTCGACCGGGGTCATGGAGTTGTGCATCGGGCCGATCTGTTCGGAACGCGGGGTGTCGATCCAGGCGGTCGGGCAGGCGATCATCATCACGTCGGCTTCGCGCATGAGCGTGTAGAGACGCTGGCGGTAGGCGCGGGAGTGAGCGGCGATCGAGATGCCGTGAATGGCGACGACCTTGCCCTGCATGCCGTGCTGGATGGTCTTTTCGCAGAGCTGCTCGGTTTCGTATTCAAGGCTTTCGTTGAACTGGTCGACGTGGACGTGGACCATCTTGTTGCGGGACTTGGCCGTTTCCATGATGATGTCGAAGGCTTCGTCGCCGCGGCCGTAGTCGCGTTCGTCGCGCTTCGGGAGCGCGCCGATGATGTCGACGAGTTCAGCGCCGATGTCGAACCACTTGCGGGCTTCCGGATGGATCACGCCCTTGAGGGTCTGGTTGGCGAACTTGACGGTCAGCTGGTCCTGATAGTGTTCGCGGGCACGCAGGCCGGCCTTGATGGCGCGGTCTTCAGACTGCGGGTCGATGTCGACGAAGGTCGCGAGGGCGGACACGCCCTGGGCGATTTGGTTTTCAAAGAACATCGAGAAGCGGCGGTAGAAGTCTTCTTCCGTGGAGTTGCGCTTGAGGGCGTCGAGGGCGTCCCATTTCTGCTGAAGCGTGCAGGTGCGGCGCATCTCGAGAACGTCGGGGCTGAGGGTGTAGGCACGGTCTGCATGAGCGTGGGTGTTGACCCAGCCGCCGGCGGCCATGATGGCCGGTTCGATCATGTCGCGAATCGTCAGGGGGGCGTTTGGCGTAGACATTAAGAACATCTCCTTCGCAGTTAGCGAAAACAAAAGTGGTATTTGCCGTCAGTACTCAGGAAAAAGCCGCGGATACGTCGGTTTGAAAGGGATGACGTTTCTGCGGCTAAATTGACTGCATTTTATAGATGGGGTTTTGATGTGGCAAATGGCTACACAAACTGTTACATCATCAAGGCGTGACGCTTGTGCTTTGTTCCGCTTTCTTCGCTAGAGCCGCAGGCGAAGGCAAATGAATGCTGGATGCTGGTCACGGATTGGGGCCTCGTGTCGGCATGTGAAGGTCCGCCGCTGCGCGTCCTGAGGCGTGTTTTGTCGACGAATCCCGCCGAAAAGGGGCCGGATTTGGGTATGATGGGCGCCCGTTCCGTCAACCGACGCCATTTCCTCCACTTCATGATGTCCTTCGAAGCCGAAGCGGCCGTTCAGGCCGAGCCCGTTCCTCCCGTTCTTCCCGTCCTTTATCTTGACGACGTGATGTGTGCCGTGATGAAGCCCGAGAAGCTTCTCGTGCACCGCACCGAGATCGCCAACGGCGACACGGTCTTTGCCGTGCAGTGCGTGCGCGAGCAGCTCGGCCGTCGGGTCTGGCCCGTGCACAGGCTCGACCGCGGGACGTCGGGCGTACTCGTCTTTGCGCTTGATGCGGACACGGCCTCGAGGCTCGGGCGCATCATGATGGCGGGCGAGGTGAAGAAGCGCTATGCGGCCGTCGTGCGCGGCTGGCTCGAGGAACCCGTCGACTGCCGCCATCCGCTCTCGCTCCCCGAGGATCCGTATCTGAAGAAGCGCCGCGGTCCGTCGGAGCCTCAGGATGCGCGCACGGTCTTCGTCGAGCGCGCAAGGGGCGAGGCGCCCGTTCCTTCGGGCAGGTTCGAGACGACCCGTCTCGGCCTCGTCGAGGCCGAGCTCTTCACGGGCAGAAGGCATCAGATCCGCCGTCATCTCAAGTGGCTTGCGCATCCCGTCATCGGGGACGCCACCTACGGGAAGGGCCCTCTCAACCGTGCGGTCGCGCAATGGTTCGGCGCGGACCGCCTGATGCTCCACTGTGCGAGGATGACGCTCCCGCATCCCGTCACGGGCGAGGAGATCGACATCCGTGCGCCGCTCGCCGACGGTCCCTTCAGGTCGGCCGTCGAGATGCTCGGCTGGCTTGAGGCGTACGAGGAGCTCATGAACGGCCTTTGGAGAGAGCCGCCTGCGCAGGCGCAGCTTCTGGCGTAGCTGCCTGAGGCCCGGGAAAGAAAGAAGGCCCGGCCTTCCGAGAGGAAGCCGGGCCTTCTTGGGTTTTGACTGTCGTCGGCGTCAGGAGTTGCGGCGCTTGTCGAGGCCGAGGTCGGCCATGATCGTGGCGGAGATTTCCTCGATCGACTTCGTCGTGGAGTTGAGCCAGCGGATGCCTTCGCGGGCCATCAGGCCTTCGGCGTCGGCGATTTCCTGGCGGCAGTTCTCGATGCTGGCGTAGCGGCTGTTCGGACGGCGCTCGTTGCGAATTTCGGAAAGGCGCTCGGGCTTGATGGAGAGGCCGAAGAGCTTTTCGCGAAGCGGAATGAGGGCGTCGGGCAGGGAGCCGCGGTCGAAGTCCTCGGGGATGAGCGGGTAGTTGGCGACCTTGATGCCGAACTGCATGGCGAGGTAGAGTGACGTCGGGGTCTTGCCCGAGCGGGAGACGCCCACGAGGATCACGTCCGCTTCGTCGAGGCCGCGGTTCGTCTGGCCGTCGTCGTGCTGGAGCGTGTAGTCGATGGCGGCGATGCGGCGGTTGTACTTCGCGTCGTCGCGGATGCGGTGGCTCTGGCCGATGGAGTGCGCGCTCTTCATGCCGAGCTCGGTCTCGAGCGGGCCGACGAACTTGCGGAAGAGGTCGATGATGTGACCGCTCACGTGTTCGTTGAAGGTGCGCATGATGTCCGGATCCACGAAGGTCGTGAAGATGATCGGACGAAGGCCTTCTTCCTTTTCCACCTGATTGATGCGCTGCGCGGTTTCAAGCGCCTTCTCGACCGTGTTGACGAACGGGATGCGCGTCTGGTGGTAGTCGAGGTCGGGGAACTGCGTCATGATCGAATGCGCGAGCGTTTCGGCGGTGATGGCGGTGCCGTCGCTCACGATGAAGATCTGTCGGCAGGGGGCGCACTTCTGGGTGTCTGTCATGGCGGATAGTTGAGAAGGATTGGGTAATCCTTCCATTTTACCCGATCGGCCATTCCCGATGAGTCGAGTCTGAGGGTTTCCCGCGTCACACGGGCGTTTGAGGTCAGAGCCTTGGGCTGCGCCTGATGAGGAGCTCGGCCGCAAAGAGCGAGAGCAGGAGGCAGAGCGCGTTCGCGGCGTCGAAGTCGACGCGTGAGACGGCGTTGAAGATTTCGAGCGAGAGCGTATTGGTGCGCTCCGAGATGTTGCCGCCGAGCATCATGGTGATGCCCACCTCGCCCGAGACGCGGCGCTGCCGAGAAGGAGCGCCGCCGCGAGACTCGGCCGAACGAGCGGGAGCGTGACCCTGAGGAAGACGTCGCGCCTGCTCGCGCCGTGGATGCGGGCGGCCTCCTCGAGTTCGATGAGGCGCGGCGAGGCGAACGCCGCCTGAAGCGGACGCACGACGAGCGGTAGGCCCGCAATGAAGCCCGCGAGCGCGACGGCCGTCTCGTTGAAGATGAGCGAGAGGCCGAAGGGCTCAAGCGCTCCGCCCACGAGGCTCGTGCGCCCGAGCGCCGTCAAGAGCATGTAGCCGAGTGCCACGGGCGGAAAGACGAGCGGAATCGTGATGACGATGCCGAGGACGTGCGGGGCGAGCCCCGGCGCCCTCGCGAGGTAGTAGCCTGCGAGCGGCCCGCGACGAGAAAGAGCGCGAGCGTGACGAGACAGGTCTTCGCGGTGAGTGCAAGCGAGAAGAGGAGCTGCGGCTAGTTGAGAATCAGGTCGATCATGGCGGGCGTGCGTCGCGGGCGTCCTCATTCGATGCCGAACTTCCTCAGGAGGGGCTTCGCCTTTTCGGAGGCGAGGAAGTCCATGAAGGCCTTCACGTCGGTGTCGGCCTCGGCGCCCCGCACGGGACGCACGGTCATGTGTACGACGGCGCTTTCGTCGCGGATGTCCGCGATGCGGCCGTCCTTCATCGTGAGGACGGTCTTCGCGAGCCTCTCGGTTTCGTCGGCGGCGTGCGTGATGTAGAGGACGGGAATGCCCGTGATTTCGGGAATGCGTTCGAAGTGGCCGAGAAGCTCGGCCTTGCGCTCCGAGTCGAGACTCGCGAGCGGCTCGTCCATGATGAGGAGCGTCTCGGCGGCGAGAATGGCGCGCCCGAGCGCGACGCGCTGGCTTTCGCCGCCCGAGAGCGTGTCGGGACGGCGTGAAAGAAGATGCGCAATCCCGAGCACCTCGAAGAGGCGCTCCTGGTCGACTGCGGTGCGGCGTCCTTCGAAGCGCCTGCCGAAGAGCAGGTTCTCGCGAACGGTGAGGTGCGGAAAGAGCCTGTGGGACTGGAAGACGAAGCCGATGCCGCGCGATTCAACGGGAAGGTCGATGCACGGATCGTCCGACCTAAAGACGCGGCCGTTGACGCTGATCGTGCCCGATGCGGGCTTCACGAGACCCGCGATGCCGCCTGCGAGCGTCGACTTGCCGCAGCCCGAGGGGCCGAGCACGGCCGTGAAGTCGTCGCCGGGCAGGTCGCACTCCGCCTCGAGCGTGAAGCCCGGAAGACGCGTCGTGAAGTGAAGGGAGATCATGGGTAGACCGTTCGCTATTCGCAATGGAAATAGCGAACGGTCTGCCAAGAAAAGAGGGGGGCGGGGTGGATGAAGACGGGGAGGTCGGGGCCTCCCCTCCGTCAGGCCTTCTGGGCGAGGGCGGCTTCGATTTCGATGACGCCCTCGAGGACGCCGGCCGCCAGTGCGTAGAGTCGGACGTCGCTGCGTGCGCGAACGGCTGCGGCGAAAGCGGGGAGCCATTTGGCGGCGTGCGCCTCGAAGAAGGCGGTGGCGGCCGCGGGGTCGTTCTTGAGGATCAGGACGGTGAGAAAGCCGAGCTGCAGGCCGAGATGGTCTTCGGGCACGCCGAGGATGCCTGCGGTCTCAAGCCCCGCGTCGGCGTAGGCCTTGCGGCACTCGAGCTGGGCGAGCGGGATCTCGTCCCTGTGGAGCCAGGCGGATTCGGCAAGGGGCACCGTGCCCTCGCATGTGCCAAGGAAGAGTCTGGCGTACTCGCGTTCGAGCTCGAGCGGCTCGGGCGCGGGGGCGTCGAGCACCGCCTCGAACGGGGCGGCGTTCGTGCCGAGTTCGGCCGCGAGCCCAGCGGCCGCGCGCATCGCCTCGACGTAATTTTCATAGGCGCCCTTCGCCTCGGGCTGGAGAAAGAGGGCGGAAAGCGCGTCGTAGACGGACTGACGCGCAAAGTCCTGCAGCTGCTGGGTGACCACGGGCTTGCTCTCTATATATAGACGGTCTGGAAGGGTCGGGGCGGGGCCGCGGGGGCGGCTCCTGGCGGCCGGATCGGATCAGGTCATTTTATCCGCTGCCGCGTGAAAGTGTCTCGCCCTACTCAAAACTACCTAGATGGGAACAATGACACTCTGCCTGCGTCTAGATTTCATCTATTGAGGCGGACCGGACCTGCGGAAAATCCCTGAAATTGTCCTGCGGGATCAAAAAATATGCAGGGTAGGCCCATTTTCCGGCGCATAAAGCGCTCTGAACGGGTAAAATCCCCCACAATTGAACCACCGCCCCGGTTCTTGGGGCTTAAGAGGATAAGCATGGTACAGGGTCGTTACGTTTTCCCCTTTAGTCAGCTTCGCATGACCGACGTTGATCGCGTCGGCGGCAAGAACGCTTCGCTCGGCGAACTGCTCAGCCAGCTCACGAGCGCCGGCATCCGCGTGCCGGACGGTTTCGCCACCACGGCCGAAGCCTTCCGCCTCTTCCTGAAGGAAGGCGGTCTCGAGGAGCGCATTGCCCAGCGTCTCACCACCCTTGACGTCGACGACGTCAAGGCGCTCGCCGCTGCCGGCGCCGAGATCCGCGGTTGGATTGAAGCCGCTCCGTTCCCGGCCGAGCTCGAAAAGGAAATCCGCGAATTCTACGAATGGCTCAAGGACGGTCAGGAGGAAATCTCCGTTGCCGTTCGCTCTTCCGCCACGGCTGAAGACCTTCCCGACGCCTCCTTCGCCGGTCAGCAGGAAACGGTGCTCAACGTCGTCGGCATCGACGCCGTCTTCAAGCACATGAAGGAGGTCTTCGCCTCCCTCTACAACGACCGCGCCATCTCCTACCGCGTCCACAAGGGCTTCACGCACGCTGAAGTCGCCCTGTCCGCCGGCGTGCAGCGCATGTGCCGCTCCGACCGCGGCGCCGCCGGCGTGATGTTCACGCTCGACACCGAATCCGGCTTCGACCAGGTGGTCTTCATCACCGCCTCCTACGGCCTCGGCGAAACCGTGGTCCAGGGCGCCGTGAACCCCGACGAGTTCTACGTCCACAAGCCCATCCTTGATGCCGGCAAGTATCCGATCATCCGCAAGACGCTCGGCTCCAAGCTCATCAAGATGGAGTTCGAATCCGACAAGTCCGTCGGCCGCACGGTCCGCACGGTCGACGTCCCGGCCGAAGACCGCCGCAAGTTCGCCATCACCGACGAAGACGTGATCGAACTGGCCCGCTTCGCCCGCATCATTGAAAAGCACTACGGTCGTCCGATGGACATCGAGTGGGGCAAGGACGGCAACGACGGCAAGATCTACATCCTTCAGGCCCGTCCTGAAACGGTGAAGTCCCAGCAGAACAAGGCCGACGTGCAGCTCCGCTACACGCTCAAGTCCAAGGGCCGCCTGCTCTGCCAGGGCCGCGCCATCGGCCAGAAGATCGGCACGGGCCCGGTCCGCATCGTCGACAGCGCCGCTGAAATGGATCGCGTCCAGGCCGGCGACGTTCTCGTCACGGACATGACCGACCCCAACTGGGAACCGGTGATGAAGAAGGCCTCCGCCATCGTGACGAACCGCGGCGGTCGTACCTGCCACGCGGCCATCATCGCCCGCGAACTCGGCATCCCGGCCGTCGTCGGCTGCGGCGACGCCACGGAACGCCTCTGCGAAAACGACGAAGTGACGGTTTCCTGCGCCGAAGGCGACACGGGCAACATCTACGAAGGCATCCAGGAAGTGGCCGTTGAGGAAGTCCAGCGCGGCGCCCTCCCGGAAATCCCGGTCAAGGTCATGATGAACGTCGGCAACCCGCAGCTCGCCTTCGAATTCCAGGCCATCCCGAACAAGGGCGTCGGCCTTGCCCGCCTTGAGTTCATCATCAACAACAACATCGGCATCCACCCGAAGGTTGTTCTTGAGTACCCGAACGTCCCGAGCGAACTGCGCGACGCCGCCGAACGCCTCTCCGCCGGCTATGCCAGCCCGAAGGAATTCTTCGAGAAGCGCATCGCCGAAGGCGTGGCCACGATTGCCGCCGCCTTCTACCCGAAGAAGGTCATCGTCCGCATGTCCGACTTCAAGTCCAACGAGTACCGCAAGCTCATCGGCGGCGCCCTCTACGAGCCGGATGAAGAAAATCCGATGCTCGGCTTCCGCGGCGCCTCCCGCTACATCTCGAACCAGTTCGCCGAATGCTTCGCGATGGAATGCCGCGCCATGAAGTTCGTGCGCGACGAAATGGGCCTCACCAACGTCGAACTGATGATTCCGTTCGTGCGTACGCTCAATGAAGCCAAGCGCGTCAACGAAATCATGGAACAGTACGGCCTCAAGCGCGGCGTCAACGGCCTTCGCCTCAACATGATGTGCGAAATCCCGTCCAACGCCGTCCTCGCCGACCAGTTCCTCGAGTACTTCGACGGTTTCTCCATCGGCTCGAACGACATGACGCAGCTCGCCCTCGGTCTCGACCGCGACTCCGGCCTCGTCGCCGCGTCCTTCGACGAACGCGATCCGGCCGTCAAGGCGCTCCTCGCCATGGCCATCAAGGCCTGCCGCGAACGCGGCAAGTACGTCGGCATCTGCGGCCAGGGTCCTTCCGACCACGCCGACTTCGCCGCCTGGCTGATGGAACAGGGCATCGAGTCCATCTCGCTCAACCCCGACACCGTCGTCGACACGTGGCGCCGCCTCGCCGTCAAGTAATTGACGCGCTGAGACGCTAGTCCGAACAAGGCCCCCGGCTCCGAAAGGCGCCGGGGGCTTTTGTCTGGTCCCTTCGAATCGCGTGTGCCCGAGATGTTTTCACGTCCGTGCTTGACATGTACCATGAGAATGATTATCATTAACATTAATGAGAACCATTCGCAGGTGCGAACGGGCAGGACCACACGAATCACAGGCGCCTTTCGGGCGCAGGGAAGGGCAACATGACGAAACATGCAGCTGCAAGGACGCGCACGGCGCTCAGAGCCGCCTCAACCGCAGGTCTTTCGGTCTCCGCATTCTTTCTTGCGGCGCCCGTTCTCGGTCTTCTCGCGCCGCAGGCGAGCTTTGCGGTGGCGATCGCTGCCTTTGCCGCGGCGACGGGACTGGATGCGATTCGAGACCGTACGCACGGTGAATAGTTTTCACGACTTCTGCAGTTGAGTGAGGAACGGCGCCCGCAGTTCTCTTCGGAGGAATGCGGGCGCCGGTCTTTTTGTCTTCCCGATTGTCGTTTCGTAAGTGCGTGAAAACCTAGGAGTGCCGCCGTTCGCCGCTGTGCTAGAGTGTTCTGGTACGGCCTCTGTGGCCCGCAGGGCGGTTCCTGCGGCGGATCAGGGGCGCTTGCGGAGGCAGGAACGTTGTTCATATCAGGTACGGTTCTCTGGTTCATACTGGCGCTGATCGTCGCCGCCGTCGAGATGGTGACGGGCACGGTCTATCTTCTGGCCGTCACGCTGGCGTGCGCGGCCGCGGGCGCCGCGAGCTGGCTCGGCCTCTCGGCGAGTTGGCAGTTCGCGGTCTGCGCCCTCGTGACCGTCATCGGCTGCGCGCTTGCGCATCTCCTGCGCCGCAGGAAGAATCCGCAGGCCGATCGTCTCATGAATCTTGACGAGGGCGAGCGCATCCGAGTCGAATCCGTGGGCACGGGCGGCACCGCCGTCGTGCAGTACCGCGGCGCGCCCTGGATCGCCTGCGCCGAAGAGGGCGATCTCACGCCGGGCTCCTGGATCATCGCCCGCGTCGACGGCACTCGCCTCGTCCTTCGTCCCGCCGCCCTCAAGTAGAGGCGACGCCCATTTCACACCTCATACGGAGTCATTGAAAAAAATGAACGTCAGCGGCTTTCTCATCTTTACGCTCGTGCTCGTCGTCGTGGCGGTGCTCTTTGCGTTCCAGTCCGTCAAGGTCGTGCCCCAGCAGACCGCGTGGGTGGTCGAGCGCCTCGGCAAGTTCCACGCCGTGCTCACGCCGGGCCTCAACTTCATCATTCCCTTCATCGACCGCGTCGCCTACCGCCACTCCCTCAAGGAGATCCCGCTTGACACGCCGAGCCAGGTCTGCATCACGCGCGACAATACCCAGCTCACGGTCGACGGCGTCCTCTTCTTCCAGGTGACCGACCCGCAACGCGCCTCCTACGGCACGTCCAACTACGTCGTCGCCATCACGCAGCTCGCCCAGACGACGCTTCGCTCCGTCGTCGGCAGGATGGAGCTCGACAAGACCTTCGAGGAGCGCGATCTCATCAACAAGTCCGTCGTCTCCGCGATTGACGAGGCGGCCCTCAACTGGGGCGTCAAGGTGCTCCGCTACGAGATCAAGGACCTGACGCCGCCCGCCGTCATCCTGCAGGCCATGCAGCAGCAGATCACGGCCGAGCGCGAAAAGCGCGCCGTCGTCGCCGCATCCGAAGGCCGCAAGCTCGAGCAGATCAATCTCGCCACCGGCGCCCGCGAGGCCGCCATCGCCCAGTCCGAGGGTGAAAAGCAGGCCGAGATCAACAAGGCCGAAGGCCAGGCGGCCGCCACGCTCGCCCTTGCCACGGCAACGGCCGAGGCCCTTCGCCGCGTTGCCGCCGCCACGCAGGCCGAAGGCGGCATGAACGCCGTCAACCTGCAGGTCGCCGAAAAGTACGTCGAGGCCTTCTCGCAGCTCGCGAAGACCAACAACACGCTCATCGTCCCGGGCAACCTCGGCGACATCTCCGGCATGATCGCCTCGGCGATGAAGATCGTCGACGGCGCCAAGGCCCAGCTCCCGCCCAAGGCCTGAGCCGTCCTTTGAAGCACCTTCCGAAGGCGCCCGCAGGATTCGTCCGCGGGCGCCTTTTCCGTCGCACCTTCATCATCACCTGAACGCACGCCGTTTCGTACTCCTGAAGCGGGTGCGGGACCTTCGCTCGGTATAATGTCGGCATGTTTTCCCAAGAGCCGCGGCACGCCTGCATGACGGCCCCCACGAATGAAATTTCCTATGACCGAACAGAATACGAGCGGCGCCGTCGTGGCGCTTCCTTCGATCGGCGATCCCGCCGTTCTCGCCGAAATCCTGATGTACACCGGCCGTGATGCGATCGCCGTCATGCTGAATGAGCAGGGCGATCCCAATGACTTCTCCAGGATCGTCTTCGGCGTCGCCTCGATCTTCATGGGGCACGCCGACTCGCTCGAGCTTCCCGAGGGCTGGGATCCCGCCGCGCGGGGCGCCGCCCTTCGTCCGCTTCTTTCCGACGTGCTTGAAAACATGCCCGAGGAGGACCGCAGGACCTTCGCCGATGACGAGAGTCTCCTTGTGCTCGCCGTCATGACCTGCTTCCAGGAGGCCGCCGCCATCGCAGAGTACTGGGCCGATGCCCACGAGACGACGGACATGCAGACCATTCTGAACGGCGTCCTTCATGACGAACTCTTCTCCGCCCACTTCGCCACCTGGGCTGAGATGATCCTCGGCATTGCCCCCGAAGAGGAGGACGAGGAAGGCGCGGCGGATGACAGCGAAGGAGACAAGACGGAATGACGGACGAAAAGAAGATCGAGGAGCAGGCCCCGGAGCAGGGCGAGGAAAAGGTCGAGGCTGTCGTTCTTGACGAGAACGTGCTCGAACAGCTGCTGGTCGGCTGCATCTGGGACGTGCTCCGCCGCATGCACCGCGTTGCCACGAAGGCCATCACGCCCGATCAGGCAACCGAGGAAGACGATGCCATTGCGCGTCACCTCGCCCGCACGCTCATGGGTGAGAATCCCGGCTTCACGAGTGCGCTTCCGCTCGTCGGTCCCGCGCTCGTCGAGGAGCTGCGCAAGCTTCCCGACTATGCCGAGGACGAGCTCCCCGAGGAGATCGACAGCGCCAATCCCCGCGCCGTCATGGTCTACGTGTGCCGCACCTTCCTGCACGGCATCTACGACATGGTCCGCACGCTGACGAAGGCCGATGAGATGACGCCCGAGAAGCTCTCCGAGACCGTGAATTCGACCGCTGCGCTCTGGACGCTGCGCTTCACCGGCCGCACGGCCGACAAACTCAACTGAACGATCGGAGACGGGACATGGCCGGTTGCGGATCGAACTGCAGCGCAGGATGCTGCAAGGACTTCAGTTCCAGGGCGGAGCGTCTGCCCAATCTTCTGAGCGTCGAGGTGACGGGCGAGATCTTCGCGAAGGCCGTCCGCAACATGACGCTTCGCGCCGCTCAGCGCTCCGCGGGCATGATGAGCGACGAGGAGTACGAGGAGGCCAAGAGCAAGCTCGTGCGCTGGCTCGTCAACGCCTTTTCGGGCGAGAATCCCCACTATGAGGCCGACTCCGAGTGGCACGGCAACGGCGGTCTCGCCGACTATCTGGCCGAGACGCTCGACTATCACGGCCACTCGCCCCGTCAGGTGATCACGCATGCGGCCGCGCTCTTTGCTGACGACGCCGACAACCTTGCGCGCGAGATCGTCGAGCGCGGCGGCCTCGACACGCCCGCGGCTCGTCAGGCGCTAGCGCAGGTCGCAGGCATGTGGGCGCAGGTCTTCACGGGCGTTCCGCCCGAATTCGCCTGAGGTTAGCCATGGCGCGCAGTCCGCTTGAAGAGCACGCTCCCGACGTCACCCGCGAGATCATGGGGCGTCTTTCCCCCGAGGCCATGCGCACGCTTCGCGCCGTCTCCGAAATGCGAAACCGTCCCGCCGAGGACGTTCTTCGTGAGGAGCTTCGCGGCTACATCGCCGACAAGCTTCCGCTGCCCGACGTCGAGGCCATCATCCACGCGATGGGCGAGCGCTTCTATGCACTCGGCTATGCGTGCGGCACCGCCAAGCGCTTCCTGAGGAAGCTCAGGGGCGAATGACCCGCAGTCCTTCAATGAAAAGACGGCCCGAAACCTTGCGGTTCCGGGCCGTTGTATTTTTCAGGGTATTCAGTCGCCTGATTTCAAAAGCTTCTTCTTGAGGCCGTCGTCGATGGCATTGTCGCCAAGCCAGATGGCGAGCACGGCGTTGTAGAGCGCGCGGCCGCCGCCGATGGGCTCGCCCACGGGCTTGTCATTCAGATGGACCGTGGTGCCCTTGTCGGGCGAATAGTCGAAGTCGATGATGTCGCCCGTTTTCACGTCGCCGATCGACCTCATGAGGCTGCGCAGGGCCTCAAGTCCGGCGGAAATCGCCTTTTCCTTGGCAGGCTGGAGGTTCGCCTTGATGCCGTCGTTGAGCGAGTCGATGAAGCTCGCGCAGGAAACGTCGCGCAGCAGGCCGAGACGAACGCGGGCAGCGCTGTTCTGGGTCATGACCCCGGTGTTCCTGCGGGCGGGCGCCTTCAGGTAGAGCCCTGCCGTGTAGACCTTGAAGAAGATTTTCGTGCGAAGGCCCGCACCGTTGAGCAGAAGCTGCTCGCCGTTGACGTTCGCCTGCGGCTCGTAGGTGATGGATTCGATCTTGAGGGGCTGGCCGGCGAAGGCGATGCCAAGCGTGAGCGTCATGCAGGCGGCCGCGGCCAGTCTCTTGAGAATGTGGGTCATGGGCTTTCCTGATGTGAAAAAGGAACACGCAGAATCGTGCCACCGCCCGCGTGCGAACGGGGAAAAAAAACGCAAACGACTTTGTCTCAAGAGTTTTCAGTCTTCCCGGCCTTCGCGGACTCGGCGGCCTTTCGGGCCTCGATGCGCTTCTGGCGCTTCCTGCCGCGCACGACCGAACTGGTTTGCAGCGCCACGGATAGTGCGATGAGTCCGATGCCTGCGTAGAAGGAAGGACCGAGGTCGCGGGCCTCGCCAAAGATGACCATGGCGAGGATGATCGAGTAGATCGGCTCGAGGTTGTAGGAGAGGTTGACCGTGAAGGCCGAGATATGCTCGAGCGACTGGATCTGCAGGATGTACATGAAGAGCGTGCAGAAGATCGCGAAGATCGGCAGATAGAGCGTGTCGGGCCAGGTCGGGATGAAGGGCTCGGGCGGCATGAGCGAGACGTAGACGGGGATCGCAACGCAGGAGAAGGCGAAGCCGCCGAGCAGCTGCCAACTCATGACGGTGACGCTCGAGTACTTGGCGCGGTAGCGCTTGAAGTAGACGGCCAGAAGCGCCGCCGCTGCGGCGCCCACGAGGCCGAGCGCAATGCCGAGGCGGTACTGCGCGTCGAAGTGGAAGATGAGCGAGATGCCGAAGATCGTCACGAGCGAGAAGAGCACCTCGCGCAGCGAGATGCGGGCCTTGTTCATCAGCGGCTCGATGAGCGCCGTGAAAAAGCCGATCGACGAGAAGGCCACGACGCCGATGCTCACGTTCGAGGCCTTGATCGAGGCATAGAAGAGCGTCCACTGCACGGCGAGAAGCGCGCCCACGCCCATGATCGCGATCCTGTCGCGCGGCGTCACCTTCTCAAGGCGCTTCGTCAGCCAGGCCCAGAGCCACAGGCAGCCGCCCGCAATCACGATGCGCCAGAAGACGATGAGGCCGGGCGAGAGCATCATGAGCTTGCCGAAGACGCCGGTCCAGCCGGCCAGAAGAATGGAGATGTGAAGCTGAAGGAAGGCCTTTTTCACGGCGCACCGCCAGGAGGGAGACTGTTTGAGGGTTGGGAACATGTCGGCTTTTCGCCCCTTTTCAAGGCTCTGCCGGGCGCGCCTATGCTACCGCAAGAAGAAGGAACTTGCCATGCCGGACACACGGCCCGGGCATGACGTTTTCCCGCATCCTCACCCGTCTCATCCTCAGCTGATCGTCAAGATACGTAAAGCTCTTTTGATAATGGAAACTTAGCTGGCTAATGGCGGGGCCGCGGCGGTATCGTCACATCGAAGCGACGGGCGGGGCGCACCCCGGCGCCCGCCGTCACGACTCCCGAACACACAAGCGAGACAAGACATGCGCAGAATTACATACGGGTTCACAGTCCTTACCATCGTGCTCTGGCTTTTCGGCCTCTGGTTCATGCCGCCCGCCTACAACGGTCGCGGGTGGGCTCACGAGCTCTTCTTCGTCACGGGCGTGCTTGCCTGGGGCTGGATGGCGCTCTGCCTCATCATTGCAGTCCGCCCCGCCTGGCTCGAGCGCGTGACGAAGACGCCGCTCGACTCGCTGTACGTCTGGCACCGCAGACTCGGATGGTGGGCGCTTGCGCTCTCCTTCGTGCACTACTTCACGAAGACCATCTTTTCGCCCGTGCTGGCGCTCTTCAACCTGCCCAGGCCCAGTAAGGTCGTGCATGCGGCTGATCCCGGCTTCTGGGAAGGACTCTGGAATTCGCTCAGGCCCATCGCCAACACTTCGGCCGAGTGGCTCACCTGGGCGATGCTCGTCCTCTGCCTTCTGGCCGTCGTGCGGGCGCTGCGCTACACGCACTGGCTCAAGTTCCACAAGGTGCTTTCGATCGTCTTTCTCGGCCTCACGCTGCACTGCGTGCGCCTGATGGACACGACCGACTTCATGACGCCCTTCGGCTGGCTCAACCTCATCATCACGGTTGCGGGCAGTGTCGCCGCCCTGATCCTGCTCTTCAGAGGTCCCGGCGCGAAGCTTCGCGAAGAAGGCACGATCGTCGAGACGGCGTGCGAGGGCGCCACCACTAGGTGGGTGGTCGAGACGCCGATCTCTGGACGCGTTCTTCCCGGTCAGTTCGTCTTTGCCGCGACCGAGGGCGAGCCGCTTCATCCCTTCTCGGTGTCGGGCATCGACAAGGGAAGGATCACGCTTCTGATCCGCAGGCTCGGCGACTATACGGGCGAGGTCGTTCCGAACGTTCCGAAGGGGACGGCCGTCAGGCTCGAGGGCCCGTGGGGTGCTTTCCGTTCCGTCCTTGACGACAGACCGCAGACCTGGGTGGCGGGCGGTATCGGCATCGCGCCCTTCATGGCCTGGCTCGAGGCCGCGGCGAAGACGCCACACGGTCCCGTCACGCTCTGCTGGTGCATCAGGGATCTTTCGAAGGAAGGCTTTGCAGACGAGGTGAAGGCGGCGTGCGAACGTGCGGGCGTCACGCTCAGGATCTTCGAGAGCCGCATTCGTCGCGCAACGCCCGCCGAGCTTCTGGCGGATTCGCCAGAGCGTCTTGCGGTCTGCGGCGGCGTTTCGCTCTCCCGCGGCTTGAGAAAGGCCTGGCGCGGAGCGCCTGAAGCCTTCATGACGGAGGAATTCCACTGGCGCCATTCCAGGTAGGCGGCGCTGGAAGTCTCGATTGAGCTGCGAAAGGGGCGGGTCCCGGCGGGGTCGCCCCTTGTCACGGTGCGCCCCGCATGGGCGATCTCTACCCTTAACTTCCCACGAGGAAGTGCACTCAAACCCCATGTCTAAGCTGATGTAGCGCCAGCTTCCTTGTCCTGCAATGAAATTTCTCATCACGGCTGCCTTGCCGGGCAGTTTTTTGTGCTGGAATTAAGTGTAACCGATGCACTCAATAAAGACGCTCAAATGTACTCCTCTTCCCACATCCAGGTTCCAGACGTTCCCGGCAAAATCGTTCGCCGAAAGAAGGGGAACGGCATCTACGTTCTCTACGAAGTCGCCCGCGTTTACGACCCGAAGCGTCAGTTCAATGTACCCAAGCGCGTGATCATCGGAAAGCTTGTTTCCGACGCGGCTGACGCCATGATGCAGCCTAATGAAAAGTTCTTTGAGCTCTTTCCTGAGAGCCGGCAGTCTCTTCTGGAACTACCCTCCAAACGAAGCAATACCCTTCAGGTCGGCTCATACATCGCCTTGGCATCTGTCATCAGGGAATGTCAGCTAGAGAAGCTCCTCGAGAACGCCTTTGGCGACAAGGCAGGCTTGATCCTCGACCTTGCTAGCTACTGCATCGTTATGGAAGACAACGCAGCTCAGTACTACCCGGAATACGCGCGGCGTCACCCTCTCTATACGGAGGGTATGCGTATCGTTAGCGACAGCACGATCTCTCGCTTCCTCTCAAGCGTTGATCGAGATCAGATCACGGCCTTCCTCGATGCATGGAACAACAAGCGGGATCGCCGTGAGCGCATTTTCAGCTCCTACGATTCGACGAATAAAAACTGCCAGGCGGGCGACCTGGACTTTGTCGAATTCGGGCACGCCAAGGATGACGACAAGCTTCCGATTGTCAACGTCGCCATCATCTACGACAAAACCAATCAGGTTCCACTGTTCTATGAGACCTATCCGGGCTCCATCCCAGACGTGTCGCAGCTCAAGCAGATGGTCGAGAAGTTGACTGAGTATGGCTACAAAAACATCGGCATCATCATTGACCGCGGTTACTTCAGTCGACCTAATATTGAACTGATGGATGAGAAAGGCATCGATTTTTTGCTAATGATGAAGGGATGCAAAAAACTTGTCTCTTCCATGATCATCGAGAAGCGTGGAACGTTTGAAACCGACCGCTCCTGCCGAATCGGCAATTCCAACATATACGGCACCACGCTGAAGCGTCCGCTCTTCGAAGGAGATACGAAGGAACGCTATTTCCATCTTTTCCACAGCCCGGCAAAGGCGGCTGCGGAACGAGCGGAACTCGATCGGAAAATCGACCAGCTCGCTGAAGAACTTAAGACGATGGAAAATAAGAAGATCGCCGGCGAGCTTGGGAAGCCCTACTTGGACTACTTCACCTGCTTCTACCAGGACATCACGGAGAATAAAAGTGACAAGAGCAAGGAGAAGATCTTTTTGTTCGCGCAAGAGAAAGCAGATGTCATCCAGAAGGAACACGAAGTTTGTGGCTGTTTCTGCCTCGTGAGCTCCAGGAAAATGAGGGCACAGGAAGCATATCGTCTCTATCGCGGGCCGGACGTTTCCGAGAAGCTCTTCCGAGCGGACAAGACCTTCTGGAGCTCTTCTGCGCAGCGAATTCATTCCAACGAGGCGCTTCAAGCCAAGCTCTTCGTCGAATTCATCGCGCTCATCATCCGCAACCGATTCTTCAATCTGCTTAAGGAACAAATGGAGCGGCTGAAGACGAGGCGCAACACGTTGACGGTGCTAGGTGCCATTCGCGAGCTCGACAAGATGGAGATGACGCGCCTGAACGGCGGGCACTACCTCTTAGATCATGCACTGACAAAGAATCAAAAAATTATTTTCCAATCGTTCGGCCTGAGCGTCGAAAAGGTGTTCGAGGAGGTCAAGGTACTGACGGAGAAGCTGATAGCAGCCGTGGATGAGAAGATTGTAGAAAAGGATGTTGGAGAAGACGAAGATGCCGAGACAGAAGTCGATTGAGTCAATTGATGCTCAGATCAGCGCATGCAAGAATAAGATTGCCAAAGCGAAGGCGTACTACAACAAGCTATGCAGCGAACTACAGGCACTGCAGGAGGAACGGGAGTTGGTTATGAGTCAGAAGATCCTTGCAGCCATGAAGCAGAGCGGTCGGAGCTACGACGAACTCATGACCATCCTACAGGTTCCAAAAGCTTGAGTGCAACTTTTCTGGGAAGTTAAGGAGGACGCCTCGCGCACGGCGAAGCCGCCCTCCTTGTCGAGAGCGTCCAGCGCGGCATGCAGGGCGGAGACGGCCTGAGGCGGCAGGAAGTTCTCGATTCCGGCTTCCTGCCTGCGCAGGCCTTCGAAGAGGTCGAGCGAGACGCTGTGTGCTCGTCCTTCGGACGACTCGAGAATGCTACGGCGGGCCAGCACGAAGGAGAGGCCGGAGACGCCTTGGAGGCCGCAGTCCGCGCCCGAGACGAGCACGTCGATGCTTGCGGCGCCGTTGCAGACGACGAGCACGCGGCTCTCCTCAGGGATGAGCGTCGTGAGCGCAGCTTCGAGCGCGAAGGCGCAGGGACCCGCCGTCAGGACGGCGGCGTATTCGGCGGGACGCATGCCCGCGACACGCAGGAGACGTCTGCGCACGTCCTCCATCATCGAGATGAATGCGGCATCGGCGGGAGACGGACAGCAGGTCATGGCCTCGAGGACGGATGCTTCAATGGAGACGGGGCCGGGCGTGAGCAGCCGGCAGGCATTGGCTTGTCTTTTCATGATCTTCAACGGTCGTTTGTTCAGTCAAGGATGAGAGGCATTATCGAGAGGCGTCATGACGAAACGACGGCGGACGAAGGACGAATGCATGACGGTCGGCGTGCCTATGACTGTTCTCCGTATTTCGTGCTGCAGGGCGTCTGATACGGATTTACGGGGAGATTTTGTGAACGCTTGTTCAGTGGAACGGGCGGGAGGTCCGCAGTACTGGGGGCGAGGCGGAAATGCTGAACGTTTATTGATTTATTTGCTATTGCGCAATGATAATAATTATCGGGATTCCTTGCAGACGCCTGTGCCGCAATGGGTAGGATTCCCAATATTCGAATGCTTGACAGAGCGATAACATGGAAACGAACCCAAGGGAAAGACAGTTAAAACGGAGGTTCTCAATGCGAGCGAACAATGACAGGAAGAAGAACGGCTGGGGCCAGATATTCCTCTTCATCATCTTCCTCATTCTGCTTGCCCTCGTGCTCAACGGAATGGGCTGGTGCATCGGCGGCGTGTGCGAAGTCGGCACCGACATGCTTCTGAAGTAAAGAAGAGCAGATGGGGCGGAAAGCCCCGTGGCCCGCGTGAAAGTGGCGGACGGCAACCGAAAGGCGTAAGGAGAGAGGCGCCTTTTGTGTTTTTTGCGGGACGAATTCGGGAAAGGGCGCGACGAAGGCCGCGTCCTTTCCTTATGGGAGCTTCTTTTGGGAACCGGGTTTCGGAAGCTAGAGGCTGTAGCCTGCCTCGAGGACGAGGCGGCGCTCCTCCTCGACGGAGCTGCCCGGTGTTGTGAGCAGGTCGCCCGTGATGGCGCCGTTGATGCCTGCGCGCAGTGCGGCGCGGGCGGTTTCGGGCGCGAGGTTCTGCCTGCCGCCCGCGAACCTGAGACATGCGGACGGATTGACGAGACGGAAGACGGCGACGGTTCGGACGACTTCATCGTGCGTCATGGGAGGACGGTCCGCAAGCGGCGTGCCGGGAATCGGGATGAGGAAGTTGAGCGGAATCGAGGGGATCTCGAGGCGGCGCAGCCCGCAGGCGAGGTCGATGCGGTCCGCCATGGTCTCGCCCATGCCGAAGAGTCCGCCCGAGCAGAGTTCGAGTCCGGCGCGGCGGGCGGCCTCAAGCGTGCGGATCTTGTCGGTCTGGGTGTGCGTGGTGCAGACCTTGGGGAAGAAGTCGGGGCCCGTCTCGAGGTTGCAGTGGTAGCGCACGAGTCCCGCCTCCCGCAGGCCAGTGAGTTCGGGTTCGGTGAGAAGGCCCATCGAGGCGCAGACTTCAAGTCCCGTGGAGGCGGCGGCTTCGACGACGGGGCGGATTTCACGCAGCTCCCGTGCGGAGAGCTTTCTGCTCGAGGTCACGAAGGAGAGCCTGCGGATGCCGTGTTCGAGGGCCCGCGCGGCGGCGGATTCGCCTCGTGTTGCGGGCACGATGGGAAAGACAGGGGCATTCGTCGTCCATTTCAAGGATTGCGAGCACCAGCGGCAGTCTTCGGCGCATCTGCCCGACTTGGCGTTGACGATCGTGCAGAAGTTGAAGACGCGGGAGGCGCACTTCGTTGTCACGAGGTGCGCGGCCTCGACGAGTTCGTCGAGGGCGGGGCTGTCTTCAAGAAAGTCGAGGTCGGCGCGCGGAGAGGCTTCTCCTCGAAGGGCGCGCTCAACGATGAGGCTGAGCATGGCGGCATTCCGGTCGGGTTGGACGAGCGACAACTGTAGCGCAGGATGTCCTTCGGGAGGGCGGCGGCTTTGCAAGCGTTTGTTGACGGCGCGAAAAAAGGGACGGCGTCCGGGCAGGACGCCGTCCCTTTCAGGTCGGAATTTCAGGGCAATTAGGCCGCGGCGGCAAGGCGTGCGGCGCCGAGGGTGTCGACCTTGCGGATGGCGGCGACGAACTGTTCGCGCGCGGCGGGTTCGGGCCCCGTGGACCATTCCTTGATGTGTTCGGCGGCGTCGACAAGCTTCATGAGCTGCTCGTCGGTGGTGATGCCGACCTGGGCGAGTGTGACGGGCAGGTTGATGCTGGTGTTGAAGTCGAGGAAACGCTCGAGGAGCTCGTCCTGACCGTCATAGGCGAGGAGCACCAGGTTGCCGAAGGAGACGACTTCGCCGTGCAGGTGCTCGTGGGCAGACGGCAGGACCATCGAGGCGTTGTAGAAGCAGTGGGCGAGAGACGAGTTGTAATAGTACTCGGTGTGCGTCACGAGGTTGGAGACGACGCCCGTCGAGACGATGATGTCGAGCACGCATTCGGTGAAGGCGTCGGACATGGTCTTGGCGCGGAAGTCGTCGAGGGCCTGACGGCCGAACTGCAGGAGCGGCTCCTGGCAGGCGCATGCGAGCTGGGCGCCGAGGAGCGGCGTGTGGAAGAGGTGCTTGCCGCGCGTGCAGTAGAGCACTTCGATCTGCTTGGAGAGCGCGTCGCCGAGGCCCGCCCAGAAGAGGGGCTCGGGGCTGTCCATGATGACGGACGTGTTGATGAAGCAGTGGGCGGGGCAGGTCTTGCCGAAGTGGTAACCGTGCAGAGAGCCGTCCTCCTTGTAGAGCACGGCGATGGCGGAGACCGGCGCGCAGTTGGAGGCGACGGTCGGGCAGGTCATGACGGGCTTGCCCATCATGTCGGCCGCAGTCTTGACGGCGTCGCAGCAACGGCCGCCGCCCACGGCGAGGATCACGTCGGCATTCCTGACGCCGGAGCGGGCTTTGATCGCCTCGACGTTGGCGACCGTGGAGTCATGACCGTAGACGTGGACGTCCGTGACGGTGAGGCCGGCCGCCTCGAGCGCGGGCAGAAGGGAGGGATTGGCCTTCGTCATGGCCGTTTCGCCGCCGACGACCGCAACGCGGGTGCCGTAGGGGCGAATGACGTCGCCCACAAGGCTGTAGGCTTCGGGACCGACGGAATAGTGCGGGAGGCTGACGGAGTAGTTCGGCTGCATGATGAAATCCTTTTCTTTTTTTCTGCAGGGGTTGTGCGGGTTCGATGCCGTCTTTTTCAGGCGGCGTGTGGTCCATTGTCACGCGGAATCGGGTCGGGGAGATCCGACAAACGCCTTAGTGGTCCTGCGGATAGTCAGGGAGGCGTCAAAAAAGATGCGCGAAGGCGGCACGGACGTGCGATTCGCGTGTGGAGAAGGCGTTTGCAAAATAAAAAAAAGGGGGAGGTCCGCAGTGCGAACCTCCCTCTCGTAAGGCTTCATTGAAGGAAGAGGCTTCCTTCAGAACCCTTGCTTCGGGCGAAGAAGATTACTTGGCCTTGGCGAGGGCGTCCTGAACGGCGGCCTTGATGCCGTCGGAGGACATCGTGGCGCCGCCGACGCTTTCAACGCCTTCAACACCGTTCTTGGCGACGATTTCCGGAATCATCGTTTCGATCGGAGCAGCGATGATCATGTCGGTTTCGCCGTGCTTGAGAACCTTGACAGCGGCGATCTTGCCGCCGGCGACGTCGACCTGGACCTGGATCTGGGATTCGCGGCCCTTGCCTTCGCCCGTGTAGGAACCGTCCTTGTAGGAGGCGGCCTGGGCGCTGGCGGCGACGAGAGCGGCAGCGGCGACGACGATAAGCTTCTTCATCATGATGTAAAAACCTCGGTTTGTAGTGGTTTTGAAATGCGGGTGTGCGTCTTCCCGAGGCCGGCCGATCGGTTTGTGGAGCAGGCGTCGGAGAAGCAGGCGCGGCGATAATAGCACATCGAAAGGCAGGGAAAGCGAGCATGCCGTAGAGAAAATTGCAAGCACTCCTTTCGGACTAGAGAAGTTGTCCTAGGGAAGCTGTCCAAAGTCAAATCCGGCACGGGGCGACATTTATATATAGGGATCGACGCCTGTGTCTGAAAACATTTTTGCCGGAGGAAGGTCCATGAGAGGAAGGAAGAACGAAAAGACGACGGGAGCGGACGAGGCGGGCGCCGTCGTGCTCACGGGACTCGCGCCCGTCGCGGGCGAGGCGCCCCGCATCCTGATTCTCGGCAGCATGCCGGGAGCGGCGTCGCTCGCCGCAGCGCAGTACTATGCGCATCCCGCAAACCGCTTCTGGCCGCTGATGGTGCTGCTGTTTCCGGAGGAGGCGGCTCGTCTCTCGTCTCCCGACTATGAGGAGAGGCTCGAGGGACTCAGGCGGTCGGGCGTTGCGCTCTGGGACACGATCGGCTCGTGCGAGCGGTCGGGAAGCCTCGACAGCAGCATCCGGAACATGACGCCCAACGACGTGGCGGGTCTTCTGAAGGCGCATCCGACGATCGGGACGGTGGTTCTCAACGGCTCAAAGAGTGCGGCGGTCTGGAGGCGGCATGCGCAGCGGGAGGCGCTCGGGGAGCGGCCCGGCCTTCGCGTTCTCGCGCTCCCCTCGACGAGTCCCGCGAACGCGCGCCTGCGACTAGCGGATCTTGAGAGGGTCTGGCGGGCGGCGCTGGCCGTCAGGTAAAACCCGCTTGTCCATAGGGTTATGGCGGATGGCGAAATTTCGGCACGGATTGGTAAAATTTCCGGATTGCCACCCTGCGGATGGCCACCAACGATTGTCCCGCAGGGCGCAACCCGACATGAAACCATAAGGAGACAGACATGAAACCGACGCTTTCCGAAGCAATGAAGGCCCGCCTTGCCGACCTGTGCGGCGATGACCGCGTGAAGACCGCCCTGCAGGTCTGCGTGGATGAAGCGGACCGTGCGATGGAGGAGCAGATTCACATTTCCGAGATTGAATCCCCCACGTTTGCCGAAGGCGTCCGCGGCGAGGAAATCGCCCGTCTTCTGAAGGAATACGGTCTGACCGACGTCGTGATCGATCCGAGCGGCAACGTCGTCGGCCGTCGTCCGGGCACGGGCTCGGGCCCCGTGCTCGCCATCGCCGCCCACCTTGACACGGTCTTCCCGGCCGGCACGAACCTCAAGGTTCGCAAGGAAGGTCATCTCTACTACGGTCCCGGCATCGGCGACAACGCCTCCGGCCTGCGTTCCATGCTCCAGGTGCTCCGCGCCCTTGAAAAGGCCGGCATCGAGACGGACGGCGACATCCTCTTCGTCGGCACGGTCGGCGAGGAAGGCAACGGCGACATCCGCGGCGCCAAGGCCCTCTTCGACGGCTCCCGCAAGATCGACGGCTTCATGGCCCTCGACATGGCCGACGTCTTCACGGTTCAGAACGGCGCCACGGGCGCTCATCGCTGGCGTCTTGCCATCGAGGGCGAAGGCGGCCACTCCTACCTCGACTACGGCCACGTGCCCTCCGCCATCCACGCGATGTGCCGCGCCGGTGCGATGATCGCCGACCTCGACCTGCTCGAGGATCCGAAGACCACCTACACGATCGGCACGATCAAGGGCGGCACGACCGTCAACACGATCGCCGCGCGCTGCGAAGTCGACGTCGACATGCGCAGCGTCGACCTGCCGACCCTCGAAGCGCTCGAAGCCAAGGTGCTCGCCGCCTTCGAAGAGGCCGTTCGCATTGAAAACGCCCACTGGCCCAAGGCCGACGAAGCCCACCAGCTCAAGCTCGTGAAGACCCAGATCGGCAATCGTCCCGCCGGCATGCGTCCCGCCGACTGCCCGGCCGTCCAGGCCGCCCTCGGCGCCCTCGACGCCCTCGGCATCGAAGCCCGCCACGTCAAGTGCAGCTCCACCGACGCCAACCAGCCGATGTCCCTCAACATCCCGGCCATCTGCGTCGGCACGGGCGGCGAGACCTTCCTCGAACACAGCCTCAAGGAATACTTCGACTCCACCGACATGCACCTCGGCCCGCAGCTCGCTCTGCTCGCCGCGCTCGCCATGGTCGGCCGCAAGGGCGAAAAGGGCTCCCTCGCCGCCTGAGGCAGGCCCCTGCAGCATGAAGAGGGCCTGAGCCTCAGGCCTGTAAAGGACGGACACCTCCGCGGTCTCCGTCCTTTTTTTGCGCCTGTGAAAAACCATTTCCGCATGTGTCCTGCGGTTCTGCAAAACTGAACGAAATCGGGATGTCCGCCTTCGTCGGACCGGATCGAGGGCCATGCTGATGAATGCATGTCGCCTTCATGCATCACCCTGAGCAACTGTTCAGGAGGACTTCAGGGAGCGTTTTACAACCTTAAGATTCGCGCCCCGGCAAAGCGGCTCGAGCCTTCGCCGGAGTGCGGGAAAATTCGTGCCAAATCGAAAAAATCGGCACTCTTTCAGGTGAAGAGAAGGTGCACGGGCGCTATTTCAATGAATCCGAACACGACGTTCGGACCTTAAGAAAAGCCGTTTTATGCGATTGACAAAATAAATCGAGGGATTTTAGTCATAGGGGATCGCAATCAAAATGGCGGTTTTTGCAGGTCGACATGGCCCCCTTTCGCCGTGTTCGGAAAAAACGAACGATGAGTTCAAGCAAATGTAAACGGCTAGGTGAAAACTAGGGGCTAGCGATTAGAGGTGCCGTTTTGCGAAACCATGCGTTCCGATAAGTGAAACTGAACCTCGCCAACCCTTAGGGATTTAGCGTTGAATACTCCCAAAGAGGTAGCCCCTCTGAGAGGGGTGAAAAGGGACGGAAAAAAGATTTCCTAGCGCTAGTGATTTTTGAAAATTCCTGTGGGACAGTTGGTTTCATGGTGTTATGGTGGCCGTGTCAGGGTTTGCTTGCCCCTGATTGATCTAGGTCAACTGAGATGCGAAACAGGGCTGTTTCAGAATTACCTAAGCAAATCGACTGATGCATCATACCGTTGCGGTTCTTCGGGATCGCATTGACCCCATTGCCTCTCCTCGTTTCCCGGGGAAGGGATAACAATCCCCGCCCGATTCTCAGATCGGAAAGGGAAGACAACCAAAAATCGATGTTGCTCGTCGCGCTGAAGACGACGGCCTCTTCTTCACGCGATGATGCCTTTTCCGATCTGGGGAACGGAGAAGACAGACATTAGGAGATAAAACTATGCAATCCACTACCAGAAAAGCAGCGGCTTCCGTCCTGTTTTGCTCGGTCGCCATGGCTCTGGCCGCTCAGGCTGTTGCTGCGGACGCCCCGGGTGTCGGTAACAAGAATGTGAACGCGCTCACGCAGCCGATTTACGCGAACCCGGACGGCGACGAAGCCACGAAGGGCGTCAAGACGCTGCAGGACTACATCGTCCAGGAAAAGGAACTCTTCGACTTCCTCTTCGAAAATCACCCCGTTTTCAAGTACGCAGCCGAAGGCCGCATCAAGGGCGTCTACAAGGTGTCCACGCGCGGTTCCGAATTCCTCGGTGAAGGCAATGCCCAGAAGTACACGAAGGCCGCCGGCGCCAAGCCGTCCGCTTCCCAGTACCGTCTCGCTGCCAAGTCCATTCTCGACTACCCGAACAAGTTCGTGGGTCCGGAACGCTGCGGCGAATGCCACGCGGTCCAGTACCAGAAGTGGAAGCGTTCCCGTCATGCTCAGACGATCCGCTTCCCCGGCGAACATCCGGAAGTCGACAACGACCTGAAGAAGAAGCTGTACGGCTCCGACGCTTCGGTCCTTCCCGACGGCATCACGCCGGACGTCATCTACGCCACGATCGGTACGCCGCGCACGAAGTACGGCTACGTCGACGGCTGGCTCGTCCGCGGTTCCTACCACATCCGAGACGGTCTCCTCCGCGACGGTACGGGTACGCTCGTCGCCGGCGGCAATCAGTTCTCCCGCGGCTGGGCTTCCTGGCTCTCCCCGGAACGCTGCGCTGAAATCGCCAAGGTGATCCCCGACTTCCCGACCAAGATGGAAGACTTCGGTGCGTCCGGCTCCCACCAGTGGGGCATGACCTCCTACGGTTCCAAGTACGAAAAGGAATTCCTCTTCCAGCCGGCTTCCTCCTACTGCGAAGTCTGCCACGCCTTCAAGTTCGACTTTAAGGACAAGAAGGAATTCTTCGCCGCTCTCGGTAACCCGAAGGAACTCCAGAAGCACACCATCTCCAAAGGTATTGCTTGTGAAGAATGCCACGGCGCCGGCGGCCACCTTGTTGGTGCCGAGTCCAACGGCTTCCAGTCGAACTGCGAACGCTGCCACCAGCGCTCCAACTTCATCCCGGAAGACGTGAACACGGAAGCCGGTCAGGGCAAGATCGAAAACGGCTTCAACGTCAAGACGAAGTCCTCCTGCCCGTCCTGCGGTACGGAAGGCTCCCAGCTCATGATGTCCAAGCATTATGAAAAGGGCATGCGTTGCGTTACCTGCCACGACCCGCATGAAGTCACCAGCAACGACTGGAAGGACTACTACACCAAGCCGGCCATCAAGCAGACCTGCCAGGACTGCCATAAGGAACAGGCTGATGTCGTCGCCCAGACCGACACCCACAAGAAGATGGACTGCATCGACTGCCATATGCCGTTCACGATGTCCTGTGAAAACTTCACGGCCATCCAGCGTCCGGACATGGCCGGCTTCGACGCCGTCCGCCGTTCGCACGTGTTCAACATCAAGGTCGACCCGACCGCCAAGATGATGAACCCGGCCGAAGGTCAGTCCCGCGCCTCCAACTCCAAGGGCTGGCGCATTGCCAAGGACGAGGAAGGCCACGGCTACCTCGACCTTATGTGGTCCTGCGCCCGTACGGCCAACGCTGAAGTTGCCGTTACGGAAAACAAGGGCTGCCACTCCGTCTTCATGTCTGAACTTGAAAAGGGTCTCCAGTACTCCGATCAGAAGCAGGCCTATGACGACGTCATGGAATGGCAGACCCCGGTCAAGGACGGCTACAAGGCTGCCGTCGGCGCTCAGGAACGCATCGTGAAGCTTCTTGAAGTCACGAAGCTCGACGCCACCGCCAAGACCGAAGTCCTGATGCTCCTCGACAAGTCGAAGGACATCACGAAGGAAATCGAGAAGGACGGCTCCTGGGGTGTCCACGCTCCGAAGTACCTGAAGCAGCGTGCTGAAACCGCTCAGGCTTACCTTGACAAGGCCCAGTCGATCATCGACCAGGCTGCCGCCAAGTAAGTTTGGAAGTCACGTTTGCTTCCAGCCTTAAATCCCCGGGCCTCTCATGAGGTCCGGGGGAAAGACCAAGAAGGAATTATGAAAGCGCATCTGAAACGGTCGGTCATGGGTTTGATCATGGCCATCAGCGCATCGGCCGCCATGGCCGGTGCCGACGGTCCGATCGAGCCGGCCCCCGTCTATGACGAAGTTCTCAATCAGATTTCGCTTCGGGAAGCTGAAATGCTTTTCGAGGAAGGCGTGCAGTTCTACGATGCCAACGAGTTGGAGATCTGGGCCCAGGGTTACATCCCCGGCGCGATCTTCTTCAACGTGAAGGATTGGAAGAAGCTGCTCCCCGAGGACAAGAGCACCACGCTCGTGTTCTATTGCGTCAACCCGCTCTGCACGAGCAGCGAGATGGCAGCGCGCGAAGTCATGAAGCTTGGTTATACGGATGTTCGTCAGATGCCCGAGGGCATCGTCGGCTGGCGTCGTTCAAACCGGCCGATCGAGCTTCCGTAAGATGCGTGCCTCGCCTCAGGGCGGGACGGTAATTCACACAGACATTCAATTGAGAAAATTATGTTTACCCTGAAAAAAGTCATTCTCTCTGCCTCGCTTGCGCTGACCGTGAGCTCCGTGGCATTTGCACAGGCTCCGCAGACGCAGATCCAGAAGGAGTCTTACAGTATGGGTGCTACGCTCGGCAACGTCATTGCCGGGCAGGTCTATCGCCAGACCGAACTGGGCGCCGAAGTCGACATGGCTGCGGTCGTCCAGGGCTTCAACGATGCTCTCAAGGGCAAGACCGAGCTTTCCGACGACGACATGCTGAAGATCCTCAACGTGCGCGCCGAACAGCTCAACAAGCTCGAAGAGGCTCACCTGGAAAAGGTCGCCAAGGCCAATTCCGAGAAGTCCAAGGCTTACCTCGCTGAAAACGCCAAGAAGAAGGGCGTTGTCACGACCAAGTCCGGCCTGCAGTACGAAGTCCTGACCGAAGGCAAGGGCGACAAGCCTCGCGTGGAGGATGTGGTTACCGTCAATTACGTCGGATCCTTCATCGACGGCAAGGAGTTTGAAAACACCTGGCAGACGAAGGAACCGGCCCGCTTTGTGATGATGTCCGTGATTCCGGGCCTCGCCGAAGGCGTCGCCCTCATGACCCCGGGCTCCCGCTACCGCTTCACGGTTCCGGCCGAGCTTGCCTACGGTCATGACGGCGCAGGTCAGATTCCTCCCGAATCCGCCCTCGTCTTCGACCTCCAGCTCGTCAAGGTCGAAAAGGTTGGTGCTCATCAGCAGAGCTTCGGCATGCCCGGCATGTCCGGCGGCATGTCCAAGGAAATGATGGAGAAGATGAATCCCCACAAGTGAGGATGATTCTTCGCAATCGCATGGAGAACGCATGATGAACATGCTCGCAGCCCTCTTCGCAGGCGCCGCCCTCCTCGCAGGTGCGGTTCTTGCAGGCTACCGGATGCGGACCCGTGGTCCGGTCGCCGCAGGCAAGAGCGTGTTCCTCGCCGGTTTCGCAGGCGTGCTGCTCGTCTCAAGCCTCGGCGTCTATGCAACGCTTGGACGCTGGAGCGACTGGGACAAGGCAGAGGTCGACCACGACGTCGACTATCTGCTCGCCGCGAAGCTGACGGATGCGCGCCGTCTGGTCCAGATGACCCCCGACAGCGCATACGCTCAGCAGCAGCTCGCACTGGTCTCGCTCGAAGTGGGCCGGTACGAGGATGCAGTCTCGGCGATTGACCGCAGCATCAGCATCGCGGGAGAAACTCCCGAGCTGCTGGGCATCAAGGTCTTCGCCCAGTACTATCGCGACGGCAGGCAGTTCGCCCCCGAGACGCAGGCCGCCGTCGGGCGGGTGTTCGACATGAACCCCCTTGAGGTCCGCACCAGGATGCTCCTCGGTCAGGACGCCTTCCTCAACGGCAGATACGCCGAAGCGGTTGGCCACTGGCGGATGCTTCTGGATGCGGGAGCGGCTCCCGACAAGGAGCGCGCCCTCAAGACTGCGATTGCCAAAGCCGAAGCCAGGATGACTCGGTAAGCAATTTAACCGACAGATTCTCCTAACCCCGGGAGGTCTGTCATTGGAGAACATCGTGAGCGAAAAGATCGACAGGAGAAAATTTCTCGCTGGCGCCGGTGCTGGCTCCCTGGTCCTCGTGTCCCTCGGCGGATGCGGCTCCAGCCAGGTCCGTCAGCCCGGTACGCCTCACTATGGTATGGTCTTCGACCAGAACAAGTGCGTTGGCTGCCGCGACTGCAGAATCGCCTGCAACGAAACGAACAAGCTCCCCAAGGGAGTGACTCGTCTGTTGCTCGAGCTGCAGGACGACAAAATCGAAGGCAAGCGCGGCTATGCCGCCGACCGCCGCTACGTGCGCGTGTCCTGCCAGCAGTGCTCTGACGCCCCGTGCGTCACGGTCTGCCCGACGGGCGCCGCCCATCGCGACCCGAAGACCGGCATCGTGACGATGTACGCCGACAAGTGCGTCGGCTGCAAGTACTGCATCGTCGCCTGCCCGTACAACGCGCGTTTCATCAATGAGGAGACGAAGGTCGCCGACAACTGCGACTTCTGCCTGCACACGCGACTCGAAAAGGGTCAGCAGCCTGCATGCGTGGAAGCCTGCAAGTACGACGCCCTCGTGTTCGGTGACCTCAACGATCCGAACTCGTACATCAACAAGCTGCTCGCCGTCAAGGATTCCGTGCGCATCCGCCCGGAACTCGGCACGGAGCCCAGCCTGCGTTACATCCCCATTGTTAAGCAAGGAGTGTAAAGATGGACATCGCCATGAACTTTACACTTGGTCTGAGCCAAGGGATCGCCTGGCCGTGGCCGATCGCCGTGTACCTGTTCCTCGCAGGCATCTCGGGCGGCGCCGTGGCTGTGGCGCTCATGCTTAACCGCTACCGCAATCAGGTTGCGGAGAACACGCCGGTTCTCAAGGCCGCGACGCTCGTCGGCTTTGTCACCATCGTGCTCGGCATGATCTGCCTCGTGGCCGACTTGACGAATCCGCTGGTCTTCTGGCGCATTCTCATCTACTACAACCTGACCTCCGTGATGAGCCTCGGTGTTATAGCGCTTCTGTTCTATATCCCGCTCGTCTTCGTGCTCATGCTCGTCGCCTTCCGCAAGGAAGTGAAGGGCTGCGGCGCGCTGGCCTGGCTCGACGGCATCATCGGCGCCTTTGACGGCATCCGCGGTGCGCTTCAGTGGATCGTCCTGATTCTCGCAATCACGATCTGCGCGTACACCGGCTTCCTGATCTCCGCCCTGATCCGCTTCCCGCTCATCAACACGGCTGTGCTCCCGGCGCTCTTCATCGCCTCGGGTCTGTCCGCCGGTGCCGCTGCTGCTAAGCTCGTCGCCGTCGGCTGCTTCGGCGAAGAAGAACACAGTGCCGACATGAAGCTCCTGCACGGCGCCGAATGGCCGATCATGGCCGCCGAAGCGCTCTGCATCTTCATGATCGCGGTCTCCCTGATCTCCGGCAACGCCGCTGCTCAGGCTGCCGTCGAGGCCTTTGTCTCGGGTACCTGGTCCACCGTGTTCTGGGTCGGTGTCGTCGGCGTCGGCTTCGTGCTGCCCGTGCTGCTGAACTTCGTCAAGAGCACCGCGAGCTTCTACCTCGCCGGTCTCTGCAGCATCGTCGGCATGCTCTGCCTGCGTCACTTCATCCTGTACGCCGGTCAGATCTTCGGTCTCTAATGTCCCTCGCGGTCATCTGAACCGAAGCGTGTGAAAGCACGCGACCAATCAACCATCCGCCCCGCCGGCAACGGCGGGGCGGAAGGCTGAGAAAAAACCGAGAATTCCCCCGAGTCCGTCAACGGGCCGTTTTTTTATCAGGAGGGCCGTCCGCATTTTCGAACGCATCGTTCGAGAACGTCGTACGATTGGACTTTCCCCCGCTGCCTTCCGCCAACCCTCATGAGGAGCGTGCAATGACGATGCAGAAGAAGATGTTGAAGACCGCCGCGGTCGCCTGCGCTGCGGCTCTCGCGGCCGTCCTGCTTGCAGGATGCGGCGACGAGGCCTCGAAGAAGACCTACTCGCCCGTCCCCTTCGCCAAGCACGACCGCTGCCATATCTGCGGCATGGTCCTTGCACACTATGAGGGTCCCAAGGCCCAGATCATCATCAAGGGCGCAGAAGACACCCCGCTCATGTTCTGCAGCGGCCGAGACGCGTTCACCTACGCGCTCCAGCCCGAGAACCAGCGCAGGCTTCTCGCCTTCTTCATCCACGATCTCGGCAAGACCTCCTGGGAGACGCCCGCCGACGACGCGCTCGTGCCCGCGGCTTCCGCCATGTACGTCTACGGCCACGGCCGCGAGGGCGTAATGGGTGACGAACCCGTTGCCTTCACCGAAAAGTCCAAGGCCGACGCCTTCATCGCAAAGTGGGGTGGCCAGGTCTACAAGTACGAGGAAATCACCCTCAAGCGCCTTGACTGAGGAAGCCCGGCATGAACGCATTCGCGAGGCTTCTCCTCTGCACGGCCCTCTCGGGCCTCGCCCTCGGGGCGCAGGCGCGCACCTTCGAGGTCTCCGACTTCGCCGAGCTTGACGACGCCGTCATCGAGGCCGAGGACGGCGACGAGATCGTGATCAAGAAGGGCGTCTACGAACTCGAGGCTCCGCTCGAAATCTTCTCGCGCGTCACCGTGCGGGGCGAGCAGGGCGCCGTCATCGACGCGGGCGATCGGGGCTCGGGCTTCATCGTCCGCGTCCCGAAGGTCAGGATCGAGAACCTCACCGTGCGCAACTACGGGGGCGACCTCTATGCGCGCGACGCGGGCGTGATGGTGGGCGACGGCGCCGACGGCACCGAGCTCGTCAACCTCACGCTTCAGGGCCCGGGCTTCGGCGTCAGGGCCGACCGCATGAACGCCCTCGTAGTCGAGGGCTGCACGATCGAAGGCGACGCCGCCCGCCACGTGCTCGATCGCGGCGACGGCATCTTCCTCTCCTACGTGAAGAACGCGCGCCTCAACCACAATTCGCTTCGCAACGTCCGCGACGGCTACTATCTTGAGAACGTCGACGCTGCGAAGTCCGACTTCAACTACTTCACCGGCGCCCAGTACGGCATCCACTACATGTACACGCGCGACTGCACCGCCACGGGCAACCGCGCCGTGGGCGTGCGAGGCGGCTACGCCCTCATGAGCAGCGACCGCGTGACGCTCACGAAGAGCTACAGCTCGCGCAACATCGAGTTCGGCATCCTCCTCAACGTGGCCGACGGCTGCCTCGTCGAGGAGAACACCGTCGAGGGCGTGCACAATCCCAAGGGACGCGCGGCGCTCGACAATGAAGGGAAGGGCATCTTCATCTACGGTCCCGGCAAGAGCCGTGTGACCCGCAACTGGATCGCCGAAAGCGACATCGGCATCGGCGTCGCCCTGGGCGGCGAGGGCAACGTCCTCTGGGACAACGCCTTCGTCGACAATCAGATCCAGGTCCGCTACGTGGGCGAGACGCCGCTCGAGTGGAGCTTCGAGGGTCGCGGCAACTACTGGAGCACGAACCTCGGCTGGGACGTCGACCATGACGGCATCTCCGACCGCGCCTATCAGCCCAACGACAGCCTCGACCGCATCTTCTGGATCTATCCCGAGGCCCGCTTCCTGATGGACAGCCCCGTGACGGCGCTCCTCAGGTGGCTCGCCAGCCAGTTTGAAATCGACCGCGGCAAGGGCGTCACCGACTCCCACCCGCTCGTGCACCCGCCCGTCGGCCCCGACGTGCACGAAATCAAGACAGACAACGCGAAGAACAAGGAGCCTGCCAAATGAACGCCATCACATGCGACGACCTCGTCTTCCGCCGCGGCGACAGGACCGTCCTCAACAGGATCGGCTTCGAGCTCGCTCCGGGAAGGCTTCTCGGCCTCATCGGTCACAACGGCGCAGGCAAGTCGACCCTCATCAAGCTGATCCTCGGCCTTCTCAAGCCCGCTTCGGGCAGGCTCGAGGTGCTCGGCGGTGCGCCGGGCGCCTCGCCCCTTGACGTGGGCTACCTGCCCGAGAACGTGAGCTTCTACGACGCCATGACCGTCGAGGAGCATCTCCGCTACTTCGCGGGCCTCAAGGGCGTCGCGCGCCCGCGCATCGACGAGCTCGTCGAGGAGCTCGGGCTCGGTGTCGTGCTGCGCCAGCGCCTCGGCCAGTGCTCGAAGGGCCAGCGCCAGCGCCTCGGCCTTGCACAGGCGCTTCTCACCCGCCCGCGCCTTCTGATGCTCGACGAGCCGACCGTGGGCCTCGACCCCGCCGCCTCGTCCCTCATGTACCGCGAGCTCTCCGCGCTTCGCGACGCGGGCTGCGCCGTCGTCGTCTGCACGCACGAGCTTGCGCTCGTCGAACCCTATCTCGACCAGGTGCTGCTTCTGGCCACAGGCGAGTGCCGCGGCAGCGGCACGCTTGAGGACCTGCGCGCCAAGGCCGCGCTGCCCGCGCTCATCACGAACGTCGGCAGCGGCGACGCGCTTGCCGACCCCGAGCTCGCGCCCTACGTGCGCGGCACGCGTCTCGCCGTTCCCGAGGGCGACGTCGCCCGCGTCGTCAGGCGCCTCACCGAGGCGCACGGCGTCTACGACTTCCAGCTTCGCAAGGCGGATCTGGGCATGATCTTCGCGCACTTCGTTCTGGACGTGCCCGTGGAGGAACTGTAATGACTTCTAGCACTTCATCCGCCATCGGCACCGGCTCCCGCATCGGCGCCCTCGCCACCGTCTCCATCGTGGCGGGCAAGGAGTTCCGCGACTGCTTGAGAAGCCGCTGGCTCGTCTTCGGAAGCGCGCTCTTCGCGATTCTGGGTCTGGCCGTCTTCTTCGGCACGGCCGCCATCGGCGGCACGCTTCAGTACCAGCCGCTGCCTTCCGTGATGAACTCGCTCCTGAGCCTCACGGTCTTCCTGCTGCCGCTTCTCGCGCTGCTCCTCTCCTACGACGCCTTCGTGGGCGAGGCGGAGTCGGGCACGCTTCTTCTGATGCTCACTTATCCGCTCTCGCGCCTTCAGTGGCTCGCAGGCAAGGCGCTCGGGCAGGGTGCGGCGCTCCTTCTCGTTCTCGTGCTGGGCTTTGCGGTCCTGCCGCTCATCCAGGCCTTCCTGCCGGTGCCCTACGGCATGGGTGAGTTGCTTTCGTCTCTCTGCGTGCTCGTTCTGAGCGGGTGGGCGCTCGGACTCCTCTTCATGCTCGCCGCCTACTGGGTGAGCCTTTCGGTTCGTCACAAGGCGCAGGCCCTCGCGCTTCTGCTCGTCGTCTGGTTCGTCGCCGTGCTTCTCTACGACCTCGGTCTTCTCGTCGTGACGGTTGCGGGTGCGGACGTGCTCGGCCGCGGAACATTGACGGCCCTCATGCTCGCCAATCCCGCGAGCGTCTTCAGGCTTCTCAACCAGTCCGTGATCGGTGTCCTCTCCTTCGAGGTGCCGTCCGCTGCGGTCCTCTCGGGCATTCTCGCCGCATGGATTGCGGTGCTCTTCGCGATCTGCGCAAGGACGCTCGCCGTCCGCAGGCTATAAGCTTCGCAGAAGGTCGTCCGGGTCACGAACAGGAATCGCCGGTCGTGCCGCTGCAGTTTGTACGGCAGGCACGACGGGCGTTTCGCAGGCCCTCGGACCGGAAGCCGTCTTAAGCCTCAGTGCAGGTTTGCGCGTTAAATTCCAGTCTGCATACATCCGACCAGACCAACCATCAGGACATCCAAAGTGATCCCCGAACTCGGCCACTTCCTGCTCATCATCGCCGCCATGACGGCGCTCCTTGCACCCGCCGTGGTCTTCTACGGCATTCGAAGGGGCGACGACTTCTATGCGGGCTTCAGCCGCCCTGCGTCTCTTCTGACGGCGCTCATGCTCACGCTTTCGACGGCCGCGCTCGTCTGGGCCTTCCTGACCGACGATTTCTCCGTCGCCTACGTCGCAAATCACTCCAACACCAAGCTCGCGCCCGCCTACAAGGCCGCGGCCCTCTGGGGCTCGCACGAAGGCTCGATGCTCCTCTGGATCTGGCTCATGGCGGTCGGCACGGCCGGGGCGGGCTTCGTCCGGTGCGCCGACAGGCTCTTCACGGCGCGGCTTCAGGGGCTGATGCTTGCGGTGCTCGCGGGCTTCTGCGCGTTCCTGCTCTTCACGTCGAATCCGTTCCTGCGCAACCTGCCGATGGTGCCGCCCGACGGTCGTGACCTCAATCCCATCCTGCAGGACATCGGCATGATCCTGCATCCGCCCGTGCTCTTCATGGGCTATGCGGGCCTGGCGCTGATGTTCGCGGCCATGTGCGCGCTGCTGCTTTCGGGCCGCTGGTCGAAGACGGCCATCGACTTCACGACGCGTCTTTCGATCGTCACCTGGGGCTTCCTGACGGCGGGCAACATGCTCGGATCTTGGTGGGCCTACAACGAGCTCGGCTGGGGCGGCTGGTGGTTCTGGGATCCCGTTGAGAACGCGTCCTTCATTCCGTGGCTGACGACCACCGCGCTCATGCACGCGCTCATCCAGACGAGAAGGCGAGGGCAACTCAGGCGCCTCACCGTCTTCCTCACGCTCGTGGGCTTCGCGCTCTGCCTGCTCGGCACCTTCCTCGTGCGCTCGGGCGCCATGCAGTCCGTGCATGCGTTCGCGACGGATCCGGGCCGCGGGATCGCGCTTCAGGTGCTCGCCATTGTGCTGCTCGTGCCCGCCGCCTTCCTCTACTGCGCGCGCATCGAGCCTGTCTGCAGGACCGAGGAGGCGCCGATGAACGGCTCGGACGCCCTGATGACGGGCGCCGTGTTCCTGTTGATGGCCGCCGCCTTCGCGGTGCTCTTCGGCACGCTCTATCCGCTTGGATACGAGGTCTTCGCGGGCCGCACGCTGACGGTCGGCGCGCCGTACTTCAACAACTTCTTCGCGCCGATGACTCTCATCGCCGCGGCGCTCGCGGGCGCCGCCCAGCTCGGCCTCAGGAATCCGGTCCGCTGGGCCGTCTGCGCAGCGGCCTCCGTCGCCGCAGGCGCAGCCGTCGCGCTCCTCACCGACCCGCGCTCGCCCGTCATGACGGGCTTTGCGGTCGCGGCCGCCGTCTGGCTCGTCGTCACGGCCGTCTCGCACTGCCTGCCTTTCCCGGCCCGCCGCATGAGCCTTGCCGCGCTGCTCGCGCACGTGGGCATCGCCGTCTCCATTGCGGGTGCGGTCGGCGTCGAGCAGTACGAGAGCGAGGCGCTCGTGCGCATGGGACCCGGCCTCGGCAAGCCCGTCGACGACGTGGTCTTTGTCTATACGGAGACGCGCTTCGTCAACAACCATTCCTACTTCGGACAGCAGGGCGTGATCGAGGTGCTCAGGCTTGACGACGAGTCCCTCATCACGACGCTCAGGCCCGAGCGCCAGACCTTCGTCGCCAACGGCATGCAGATGTCCGCAGCCGGCATCGACCACGGCTTCCTGCGCGACTACTATGTCTCGATGGGCAACAAGCTCACCGACACCGAGTGGCTCGTCAGACTCTCCATCAAGCCGCTCGCCGGCTGGATCTGGGGCGGCGGCGCCGTCATGATCCTGGCCGCGCTCATCATTCTCTTCACGCGCCGTCGCGAAGCCGAGACGGCGGCGCAGGAGCTGGAGGCTCCTTCCAAATGATCTTCATGACACGCAGGACCCTCGTGAGAACGGCGGCGCTCGAGACGGGCATGATACTCGCCGCGCCGCTCCTCGCCGCCGAGAAGAAGCCGCTTGCGGGGGCCGAGCTTCAGAAGGAGGCCGTGAGCATCTCCAAGGTGCTCCGTTGCCCCGTCTCGCCCAACCTCACGCTCTACGACAGCGAGAGCGCCATCGCCAACGAGCTCAAGGGCGTCATCTACGAAAAGCTGCGTGCGGGCGAAACCCGCGAGCAGATCTTCGACTTCATGGTCGCCCGCTACGGCGAGCAGATTCGCTACGAGCCCGACATGAACGCGGGCACCGCCGCCCTCTGGGCCGCGCCCTGGGTGGCGCTCGGCGCCTGCGGCCTCTTCCTCGCCGCGCGCATACGCAGGAAGGGCGCCAAGGCCGGCAGGGCCTGAGGCGCTTCGCCTGGCCCCGGAATTCAAAAGACAGAATCGACAGACAGCATTCAGAGAGGAGATTCACCGACATGTTCAAGAAAGCCCTGATCGCGCTCGCCTTCGTGATCGGCGCTCAGTGCGCCTCGGCCGCGCTTCCCGCCTTCAACCAGAAGTTCGAGAAGAACGGCCAGCCCATCGCCGAAAAGCCCCTTGTCGCCCGCGACTTCATCGAGTTCCGCACCGCCCGCGGCTTCCCGCTTGACGGCTACAAGGACCTCGCAGGCAATCCGCAGTCGCTTTCGCAGTTCAAGGACAAGCTCGTGATCGTCGACGTCTGGGGTTCCTGGAGCGCCACCTGCCAGCGCAGCGCGCCGCTCATGGCCGAATTCCAGGCGAAGTACAACAAGCCCGAGAGCCGCATCCGCTTCGTTTCCATCTCGCTCGACAAGAACCCAAAGCGCGTGACGAAGTTCGTGAAGAAGACGAAGCTCCCCGAGACCTTCACCTCCTGGCATGATCCCGACCTCGTCATTCCCGCGACGCTTCCCGCCGACGTGCTGCCCGGCTTCTTCGTCCTCGACGGCCACGGCCACCTCGTGGGCTTCGTGCGCGGCTTCGTTGACTGGGCCGATCCCGCCGTGCCCGCCTACTTCGAAAAGCTCGCCGACAAGTACGCCGTTCGCAAGTAACTGAAAACGGAAGGAACGGAAGGCGCGGCCTTTCGTTTGCATTTTCCCCGGGCCGCCTGTCGCTTTCATGCGCCGGCGGCCTCGTCACATCCGCGAAGCATGTCCGTGTGCGTCACATAATGACGCACGGGCGCGTATCGTGGCATGAGGGGCGGGTCTTTTGTCAACACCCGCTAGAATGAACCCATTCCTGTTTCAAGCGATCCTCCAGACATGATCCACACCGTCTACAGCAACAGCTACGAGGTCCTGCGCGTCTGCCTCATGAACAACATCGAGGCGCTCGGAGTCTCCACAGGCGGGTCGGGCGGCGCCAGTCTTTTCGAGCGCGCCTTCGAGAAAGTGCCCGTCATCACGCCCAACAACGCGGTTGAGGAGGACCTCCGCCGCGCCGTCGCCGACCGCGACGGCATCTGCGCGGGCATCGACTTCATGAAGCTCTCCTCCTGGATGGGCTTCTTCTCCAAGGAGCCCATGGCCAACATCGTCGGCAACGAGGCCGACTGGATGATCTGGGACCTGCTGCGCCGCACGGGGTCTGGAAGCTTCCGCGAGGGCCCGGGTCGCGAGCGCCTGCGCCACTATCTCGAGGGCAGGAGCGACGAGGACGTCTGGCATCTGGCGAGGCGCATCGCCGAGGTGTTCGTCGTCTATTCGACCTATCGTCTCGACTGGGTCCTCGACTGGCTGGGCATGCATTCCGAGATGCTCAACGACACGGACGCACGCACGACAGAGCAGAAGGTGCTTGAGCGCCATCCCGACTTTGCATGGCAGCGCGACCTCTGGCGCGAGCTCGCGAGCCGCCCGTCCTGGCGCGGACGCCGCTTCCTCGAGGGCTTCCCCGACATGCTCCGCCGCCTCGCCGCGAGCGGCGGCTCGAAGCGCGTGAAGCTCGAGAACGACTTCACCGTGACGCTTCCCGATGCGCTGCACGTGTTCGTGCCTTTCGTCGTGCCGCCCGTCATGCTGCCAATCATCAAGGCCTATGCGGCCTCGGGGCGCGACGTCTGGTTCTACCTTCTCAATCCCACGAGCGAATACTGGTACGACCTTCTGCCGCGCAGGCTCTTCGACTGGAAGAACGCCCCCGAGGGCGCCGAGCTCGACGGGCATCCGCTTCTTGCCGACAACGGCGGGTCGACCCGCGCCAACATCGACCGAATCTGGCGATTCACGGCCGCGCCCGACACGGCTGCGGGCCTTTCGGAACTCGGTGTGTCCGAGGAGCTCGATGAGGACGCCGTCAGTCGTCTGCCGCAGGGAACCCGCAGGTTCCTGTCGTCGGACTTCCTCAAGGGATATGCGGGCCGGCATCAGGAGATCCGTGCCGACATGGCCGTTGCCAACGACAGCTACTACATCGAGCGGAACAGCACCGATCTTCTCTCCCGCGTGCAGGACTCGATCCTGAACCTTGATGCGGATCTCAAGAAGACGGGAGGAGGCGCGCCGCTATTTCGCGAGGACGACCGCTCGATCCGCTTCATGCGCTCGCCCACGCCCACGCGCGAGCTCGAGGCGCTTGTCGACTGGCTGCACGCGCAGTTTGCGGCCGATCCCGGGCTCGGTCCCGACGAGGTGCTCGTCGTGACGCCCGACATCTCGACCGCCGCGCCGCTCATCGCCAACGTCTTCGACAGCCTGCCGCCCGAGCGCCGCATCGAATGGCGCATCTCGGGCCTTTCGGGCTTCGAGGCCGACAAGGCGGCTCAGGCCGTGCTCGGGCTCGTCGAGCTCGTCACGGGTCGCGCCACGCTCGAGTCGTTCGAGGCCTGGATTGCGCTCCCGCATGTTGCGAAGCGCTTCGGTTTCACGTCCGAGACGGTGCCGATGCTCGGCACCTGGCTTCGCGCCGCGGGCTACCGCTACGGTCTTTCCGACGCGCACCTGCGCAATCTCGATCCCGTCACCCATGCGAACGTCAGGGACATGACGCTCTCGCGCGCCGTCGAGCGCCTCGTGATGGGCTTTGCGCTGCCCGCCTCCGAAGGCGATCCGCTCTTTGACACGCTGCCCGTCAGGGGCACCGAGGAGGACGGCTGGAAGGACGTGAGCGAGGAGCCCGGACTGCTCGACGCCGTGAGCAGGCTCGCCGCCTCGCTCGAGGGCTTCAGGCTGCGCACCGAGAAGGCTGCGGCCCCCGAGGCCTGGACGACGTGGCTCGCCGACGCAACCGCCGTCTTCTTCAGGGATGACGAGGGCGGGGCCTTCAACCGCATCCGCAACGCGGCCGCCACGCTGCGCGAGGAGATCGAGCGCGCGGGCGTGACCGAAATTCCGTTCGGCATCTTCATGAAGAGCCTCGAACTTGCCCAGGAGACCTCGCCCGGCGGCGGCATGCCGACGCCCCGCGTCACCTTCACGGGCATGTCGCAGCTGCGTCCGCTTCCTTACAAGATCATCGCCGTCGTGGGCCTCAACGAGGACTGCGCCTTCCCCGGCAACCCGCACCGTCAGGAGTTCGACCTCATGGCGCATGCAGCCCGCCGCGGGGACCGTGACAGCCGCCGCGACAACCGCAACGTCTTCCTCGACATCCTGCTCGCCGCGAGAAGGACGCTCCTCATCTCGTACGTCTGCGGCACGGGTGCGGGCTCGGCCGAGCGTCAGCCCTCCGTGGTCGCGCAGGAGCTTCGAGAATGGCTGCTCGCCTTTGCGCCGGGCCGCGCCGAACGCCGCCGCGCAGAGGCGCTCCTCACCGTCACCGTGCCGCTCAACGCCTATTCGACCGAGAGCTTCCGCGATGCGGGCAGGGGCTGGCGAAGCCATGATCCCGCGCTCTTCGAGGCGCTCAGGAAGGCCGTGTCGGCGGGCTACGCCGCGACCGAGCAGAGGTTCGCCGATACCGGGCTCGAGGTCTTCAGGCGCACCGAAGTCTCGGTGCGCGAGATCTGCGACTTCTGGAAGGCGCCCGCCAGGAAGACGCTGGCTGCGGCCGGCGTCAGGCTTCCGGACGAGGCGGGCGACGACGAGCGCGGCATGATGCCGCCCGACGACGGACTCTCGAGCTGGATGCGCAGGAACGAGGCCCTCGAGGCCGCTGCGTCGGGCGACTGCGCGAACTGGCTCAGGCGCACCGCCTGCGATCCGAGGTTCGGAGCCGAGGGCATTCGCGACTGGCTCAGCGGGGACGCGGCCACCTATGCGGCCAAGGTCGAGGCGCTCAGGGCCGAGGCCGCCGTCGGCAGGGAGCTGCCCGAGGAGGATCTCGAGATCGACCTCGGCGAGGGCTTCCCCCGCGTGACGATGCGCCTCAGGGGCGTGTACGAGTCCGGCGACGTGCGCCGCTTCGTGCGCGCGACGGTTTCGAAGGGCACGGGCAACCCCGTGACGCTGGCCTTCACCGAATTCATCGCGGCCTGCGCGCTTGAGCGCGTCGACGAGGGCGCGATCATCGCGGGCTGGACCAAAGACCTCGGCAGCGGCGTGAAGGAGCCCAAGGACGACACCAATCCCGAGAAGCTCGTGACGATCGCCTTCAAGGCCTATTCGGCCGATGAGGCGCGCAGGATCCTCCGCGCCCTGCTCAGGCCCTGTCTCGCTGCGGCGGCTTCGGCCGCCCAGGGCGTCGACACGTTCGGCGATTATGGGGACGAGGACGAGTCCGCCGACCTCATTCTCTGGCGCGGAGGCGACTTGGACAGGATGCGCAGGGTTGCGGACGAAAGGCGCAAGATGCGCTTCGATCTTTTCAAGAAGAAGCTGCTCAAGAAGACACAGGACGAAAAACTGGTGGCCGCTTTTGAAGAAAAGGTGGACGAAGCCCTCAAGGCCATGGCTGAACCGACGCAGGATGACCAGCAAGATGACTAAAGACACGAATTCCCGTTTCGAAGCGGTGCCGCCGCTTTCGGAACTCAATGACGGCGACGCTGCGGCCGCCTGCGACGCCGTGCCCGAGTACTGCGACGATGCGCCGTTGTGCGCGGACGTCGAGGACTGCGCGCCTGCGCAGGAATCCTGCGTCCCCGACGATTTCTTCGACGACGCTCCCGCGTCCGAACCTGAGCATGAGGAGTCCCTCGCCGTGAAGTCCGCCGACAGCGACGGCTTCGTGGTGGAGAAGGCCGACCTCACCGTTCCGACGCTTCTTGAGGCGTCTGCGGGCACGGGCAAGACCTTCTCGATCAAGCATCTGGTGCTCAGGCTGATCGTCGAGCAGGAGATCCCGATCAACAGTCTTCTCGTCGTGACCTTCACGAAGGCGGCCACGGCGGAGCTCAAGAGCCGCATCCGCGAGCATCTTGCCGAGACGCACAGCTATCTGACGGGCATCTACGCCGCCGAGGACGTCGATCCCCTCGTCGTGAGGCAGGTGGAGATCTGGCGTGGCATGTCCATCAGCGACGAGGATGCCGTCAAGCGCCTGCGCGAATCGCTTGCGCGCTTTGACGACTCGGCCATCAACACGATTCACGGCTTCTGCCAGAAGATGCTCTCCGAACACGTCTTCACGTCGGCGGGGAACTTCGATACGGAGCTCTCGGACGACGACGCAGCCCTGCGCGACGAGGTGACGGAGTCCTTCCTGCGACGCGAACTCGACGCCTGCACGTCGGCCGACGAGCGTCGCCTGCTTATGCAGGGCGACGACTGGGCGGAAAAGCTCAGAACGCTGGCCGGCCTGCCCGAAGATCTGGCAAAGCGCGTCATTCCCGACGATGTCGAGCCGCTGCCCCGCGAATGGCTCGAGCGCTTCATCGGCACCGCGCCTGCGGCGCTTCGCGCCCTCAAGCGCGCCAGGAGGCTCGCGACCTACGACGACCTGCTCGCCGAGATGTGGCTCACGCTGCGCGACGATGCCACGGGCGCCTTTGTGGCCGGCATCAGGAACACTTACAGGGGCGTGCTGATCGACGAGTTCCAGGACACGGACCCCGTGCAGTTTGCCATCTTCAGGAAGCTCTTCCTCGAGATCCCGAAGAGCGAGCGCTCGGCGGACAAGCCCCGCGCGCTCTTCTTCGTGGGCGACCCGAAGCAGGCCATCTACAGCTTCCGCTCGGCCGACCTCGACACCTACATGCGTGCGCGCAAGCTCATCAGTCGCCACAGCCGCCTCGGACGCAACTTCCGCTCCTGCCCGAAGCTCGTCGAGGCGGTCAACCGGTTCTTCTCGATCGCGGGCCCCGACGCCTTCCTGCGCCACGACCTCGCCTACAAGCCCGTCGATGCGAAGGTCGACCGCACGGGCCTCTTCCTGCTCGACGAGGATGGGATCTGGCGCGAGGCGGACGTATTTGAAATCTGGTACACCGAGGAAGGGCTTGAGGGCAAGGACGCGATGAACGTTGCGACGGCCCGCTCTGTTGCCGACGACATCGCCCGACTCATCACGCTCGGGCGCGACGGCAGGGCTGCGATCGCCGCAGGTCCCGACGACCATGTGATCGGCTCGGTCGTGATCGAAGTCGAGGACGGCGAGACGAAGAAGCCCGTGGCGAAGACCATTGCCCTTCGCGCCGTCGAGGCCCGCGACATTGCGATCCTCGTGCAGAAGCGCGGTCACGTCGACAATATGAAGCGGGCGCTCGCCCGCCGAGGCGTGCGCGTCGTCATGAAGAGCAACGACGACGTCTTCAGGACCGAGGAGGCGCACGACATGCTCTGCCTGCTGCACGCCTTCGCCGAGCCCGGCGTCGAGCGCGTGCTCACGGCGCTCAGGGCGACCCGTCTCATGGCCGCCACGCTCTCCGAGCTCTGCGACCAGGATGAGCAGGCGCGCTCGGACCTTCGCGAGCGCCTTGAGGCGGGCGTCGCCCGCTGGCGTCGTGCGGGTGCGGCGGCTGCGCTCTCGGCCTTCATCGACGAGGAGCACCTCGCCGAGCGCCTGTTGCCCGTCGAGGGCGGCGAGCAGCGCCTCACGAACTACGCGCACATCATCGAGCTTCTCAACGAGGCGGGCAGGAAGTATGCGACGCCTGCAGGCCTGCTGAGCTGGTTCGAGTCCGCCAGGGCGCAAAAGGGCGGCGAGACGCGCAACCTGCGCCTTGCCTCCGACGCGAACCTCGTGACGGTCGAGACCATTCACTCGAGCAAGGGCCTGCAGTATCCGATCGTCTATCTGCCGAGTGCCGAGTCCATGGCCGTCATGAAGGGGGAGAAGCGCTCCGTCTTCAAGCAGAGCGACGCTTCGGGCATGGAGCTCTCGATCACCCACGGGGAGGTGCAGGAGTCCGATGCGCTCAAGGTCAAGCGCAAGGAGGAGCTCGTGCGCCTTGCCTACGTCGCCATGACCCGTGCGGCGTGCCGGCTCGTGCTCGTGGTGCCACAAAACAGAACGTCTACGGGCTGGCACGGGAATTACAGGAAGAACGCCTACTTCATGGCGCTCACGGGCTCGCTCGAGCCGGATCGCGACATCGTGCTCGACAGTTTCCGGGAGCTCGGCAGCCTGCCCGGCGTGCGCTGCGTCGAGATCGAGACGCTCCTTACGGAGACGGCCGACGACATTACGGTCGCGCCGCCCGCGCTCGATACCGATCTCGGCGTCGATCACGCGAAGCCCATCCTGCCGAAGTGGCGCGTGAGCTCGTTCTCAAGCATCAACCGCTCCGTCACCGACGACGAAGTCGCCTGGTTCGGTCCAAAGCAGTCGGCCGGTCCGCTCGAGGGCATTCTGGCCTTCCCGCGCGGCACGAAGGCGGGTGACGCGATGCACGGCATGCTTGAGATCGCCGACTTTCCCGCAGTTGCGCCCGATACGCCCGAGGCCGATGCGCTGCGCCGCAGCATCGCCCGCAGCCGGATCGAACAGTTCCTCTCCTTCCCCGATGAGGCCTCGCTCGACAAGGCCGTCGGAGAGGCCGCGCGCATGATCTACGACGTCGTCAACGCCGAGATCCTGCCCGGCATCCGCCTGCGCGACGTGAAGATGACGGAGCGAGCCTCCGAAATGCCGTTCCTTCTGCGCATGCGGGACGGACTCAGCGCGTCGGACCTCAAGGATACGCTTGAGAGGTTCGGGGATATGTACGCGATTCCGAACCTCTCGGACGACGACCTCTCGGGCTTTCTCACGGGCTTCATCGACCTTGCGTTCGGCGCGAAGGGCAGGTTCTGGATTCTCGACTGGAAGAGCAATGCGATCACCCGCTTCGTGAGGACGCAGGCCGACTTCACGCAGCATGTCATGTCCGACGAGATGCGCGTGCACCGCTACCGTCTCCAGTACCTCATCTACCTTGTGGCGCTCAGGCGCTTCCTCAAGGCGAGGCTCGGGCGCGACTACGACGACTCACTCCTCGGTGGCGCCTGCTACGTGTTCCTGCGCGGCGTCAGCGCCGATGCCCGGCGAGGCCCCGAAGGCATCCAGGGCGTCGTATACGACCCCGTGGGCGCCGAAAGGATCGCCCGCCTTGACGAACTCTTCCTGCCTGAATGGGAGCAGAAATGACGAACATCACCACCAACGATCCCGGCCGCACACTCCCGCCCAAGCTTGCGGAGTTCGGCGAGTCGCTTCTTCGCATCGCCGACCGTGCGCGCGAGGCGCAGGGGCTCAAGCCCTTCGGCGAGGACATGCACGTCTTCATGCGTGCCGTCACGTCCGCCTTCGCGGGCGCCGACGACCGCGGCAGCGTCTGCGTAAGGCTTTTCGACGTTGCGCGCCGCATGGGCCTTGAGGTCGGGGAGGACGAGGAGGCGTACGACGCGGACATCCGCGCGCATCTCGAAGAGCTCGCCCGCTGGGGGCTTGCCGCTGCGGGCGCACCCGCAGAGGGCGCGCGCCCCTTGGCGCCCCTCATGCTCGACGAAGGCGCAGGCGGGCTTGCCTCCCGACTTTATTTTGCGAGGTTCTTCGCCGAGGAGCAGCGCCTTGCGGCTGCGCTCGTGCGGATCGCCTCGAAGCCTCCGCGCACGCTTCCCGAGGTGACGGCCTCGCTCGTCGAGAAGCTCACGGGCGCCCTGCACGCCGACGAACTCCAGACCAAGGCCGTGAGGCTTGCGCTCGAGAACCGCCTTGCGGTGATTTCGGGCGGTCCCGGCACTGGCAAGACGACCACCGTGGTTCTCATCCTCGAGTGTCTGCTCGAGGAGAACAAGGACCTTTCCATCTATCTTGCCGCTCCGACGGGCAAGGCCACGAGTCGCATGCGCCAGTCGATCGTCGCGATGACCCAGGGCCCGATCGCGGGCAATTTCCCGCGCATGAAGGAGGTCGTTTCCGAGGAGACGGCTCAGGGCGCCCCGCGACGCGTCGAGGAGCACACGATCCACAAGTGGCTCGTCAAGAAGACGCCTTCGGGCGAGAAGCCCTCGGCGGACAATCCGCTTCCCGCCGACGTGCTCATCATCGACGAGGCCTCGATGGTCGACATCCATTTGGCGGCCCGCCTCTTCGAGGTGGTCTCGGAGAGTACGCGCGTGATCATTCTTGGCGACAAGCACCAGCTCGCCGCCGTGGGACCGGGCGCCGTCTTTGCGGACATCTCCGCCACCGACGGCGCGCTTGCCGCAAGCACGGTCGACCTCAAGACGAGCCGCCGCTTCGCCGAAGGCTCCGTCATCGCCAAGCTTGCCGCCGCGATCAATCACGACGGCGGGATTTCGAGCTCCACCGCCTGCACGACGGTCAAGCGCCTGCTGGCCGACGCGCAGACCGACGGCGACCCTGACTGGCGCATCGCCTGGGACGACGCCATGCCGCAGGGCGAAGGCGGTTACGGCCTGGCGCCCGCTGCCACCGCGTGGCTCGAGGAACGCTTCTCGCGCTACACGGCCGCGCTCATCGACTACATGCGCGTCGTCACGCGCCCCGAGCCGAAGGCCGACGACCTGAAGGCCGCGGGCCGCGCCCTCTGGGAGATCTTCCAGACCTTCAGGCCGCTGTGCGCCCAGCGCCGCGGCCCGCAGAGCGTCGAGGGCATCAACGCCTGGGCCGAGGCTAAGGTCAGGACGGCGCTCGCCGGCGCAGACTTCAAAACCTTCGCCGAGGACCGCTGGAACTATCCCGGCCGCGCCGTCATCATCCGAAGCAACGACGACATCCTCGGCGTCTTTAACGGCGACGTCGGCATCGTGCTCCCCGACGAGCACGGCGACCTGCGCGCCGTCTTCTTCGACGCCGACCGCAGCATGCCGCCCGCGCTCATGCCCGCGCACGACACGGCCTTCGCCATGACGATCCACCAGTCCCAGGGGTCCGAATTCCCCGAGGTCGCCGTCTTCCTGCCGACCGACCCCGCCTCGGGCCTTGCCACCCGCGAGCTCCTCTACACGGGCGTCACCCGCACCAAGCGCTCCGTCGACATCTTTGGCACGGAGCGGGTCCTCAACGCCTCCGTCGAGAATCGCACCGTGCGCGTCTCGGGCCTCGCCGACCGCCTCGCCGAGCGCGCGAAGGCCGCCCGCGGCTGATCTTCCCGCACCGTCGCCCGAACCTCGAAAAGGCCTCTCCCAGCGTCCGAACAGGGACCGGGAGGGGCCTTTTTGCATCCTCATCGTGAAATGACCGGTCAGTACAAAATAAAGGTGACCGACGGGGTCAAAATGGACTGGAACGGTGTTATAGTCTCCTTAAGAAAATGAACCGGGCGGTTCAAAATGAATCCGCCCTCAAGGAGGCTTGAAATGGCGCTTGGAAAGAAGGCCGTGGTGCTGGTCGTTGCGGCGGCGGTCGCGGCGGGAGCGGGCTGGGGCTTCGTGGAGTGGCAGAAGAGCCGCGAGGCGAAGCCGAGCGTGGCCTGGGGCAGCGTGGATGCGCGCGAGGTGTCCCTGGCCTTCGAGGGGAGCGGGCGCATCGCCGAGCTTCTCAGGGAGGAAGGGGAGGCCGTGAAGGCGGGCGACGTGATCGGCCGCCTCGACACGCGTGCGCTCGAGATCGAGCGCCGCCGTGCAGAAGCGCAGGCCGAGGGGCTTGACGCCCAGTGGCGTCTGGCCGAAGAGGGCTTCCGCAAGGAGGAGATCAGTTCCGCGAAGGCCGAGCTCGATGCGGTGGAGAGCAATCTTGCGCTTGCAAGAAAGACCGAGGACCGCCAGCTCAAGCTCTGGAAGGCCAACGCCACGACGGCTCAGAACGTGGACAACGCGCGCTGGAGCCGCATTGCGCTTGAAAAGCAGGCTGCGAGCGCCCGCGCGGTCTACGAGCTCAAGGCCGCGGGTCTGCGTCCCGACGAAGTCCGCCAGACGAAGGCCGCCCTTGATGCGGGCCGCGCCGCCGTCGACTCGCTCACCTATCAGATCGAGACGGCCGCCGTCCTCGTCTCCCCCGTCAACGGCGTCGTGCGCACGCGCATGGCCGAGCCGGGCGACATGGCCACCGCCGCGAGGACCGTCTATCAGATCAGCATCATGGATCCGAAGTGGGTCCGCGCCTACGTTTCCGAGACCCAGCTCAAGTACGTGCAGGAAGGCGCCGAGGCGCTCGTGACGACCGACACGACCGAGCCGCTCAAGGCCCGCGTGGGCCACATCTCGAGCGAGGCCGAGTTCACGCCCAAGACCGTCGCGACGCAGGACCTGCGCACGGTGCTCGTCTACGAGGTGAGGCTCAACGTCGAGGATCCGGGCAACCGCCTGCGACTCGGCCAGCCCGTGACCGTGGACTTCGCGCCCTGAATCCGCCGCCGGAGGAAAGCACGTCATGACGACATCCGTCATTGAAGCGTCGGCGCTCTGCAGGGTCTTTGCGTCCGAGGACGGACGCGAGCCCGTGCGTGCGGTCGACGGCGTCACCTTCGCCGTGCCGCCCGAGGCGCGCCTGGTCGCGCTCATCGGTCCCGACGGCGCGGGCAAGTCGACGCTCATGCAGATGATCTGCGGGCTCGTGGGCCAGGACTCAGGCTCGCTTAGCGTGCTCGGGCGCACGCCGGACCCTGACGACGAGGACTTCGTCAACGCCGTGGGCTACATGCCGCAGACGCTCGGCCTCTACAAGGACCTCTCCGTCATGGAGAACATGAAGCTCTTCGGTGCGCTCAGGGGCACGAAGCCTCCCGAAGGCATGACGATCGAGGCGTACTACGCGAGCCTCATCGCGCTCACGGGCCTCGAGGGCTTCGAGGGCCGCCCCGCGGGCAAGCTTTCGGGCGGCATGAAGCAGAAGCTCGCGCTGACCGTCGCGCTGGTGCGCGCGCCCGCGCTTCTTCTCCTCGACGAGCCCACCGTGGGCGTCGACCCGCTCTCGCGGCGCGAGCTCTGGGCCGTGATCCGGCGGATGGTCGGGCAGGGCGGCACGACGTGCTTCTTCTCCACCGCCTATCTCGAGGAGGCCGAGTCGGCCGACTGGGTGCTCTGCATGTCGGAGGGCCGCATCATCGGCTCGGGCACGCCTGCGGAGCTTCTCGGGCGCACGAAGGACCGCACCTATGCGCTCGATCTTTCGGGCTTTTCCGACGCCGAGAGGCAGTCGCTCTCGCGCCGCATGATGCTCAAGGTTTCGCCCGACCCCGAAAAGTCGGTCTTTCTCGACGCCGTCCCCCGCGACGGCGGCATCGACCTGCTGCTCAACGCCCCGAACACCCGCGAATTCGCCGAGCGCGAGGTCGAGCTCGCGCTTCGCAGCGACGAGACGGGGACCGTTCCCGACTTCGGCGTTCTCGAACGTGCGCCGCGCATGGAGGACGCCTATGCGCTCCTCACCTTCACGATGGAGACCGTGCGCGCCGACGACGCCGCCTCGTCCGCGGCGCCCGACCCCGACGATGCGGGGCGGCTTGACACGGGCGACGTGCCGATCCGTGCGCGCGATCTTTCGCGCACGTTCGGTAGCTTCGTGGCGGTCGCCGACACGACCTTTGACGTGAAGCGCGGCGAGATCTTCGGTCTGCTCGGCCCCAACGGCGCGGGCAAGACCACGACCTTCCGTATGCTCTGCGGCCTTCTTGCGCCTTCGGGCGGCGAGATCGAGGTCGTGGGCTGGGACCTTCGCGAGGCCAAGGCCGAGGTGCGCGCCGAGATCGGCTACGTCGCCCAGAAGTTCTCCCTCTACGACAAGCTCACGGTCGAGCAGAACCTGCGCTACTTCGGGCGAAGCTACGGCTTCTGGGGGCCGAGGCTCACCCGCCGCGTCGCCGAGGCGATGCGCGGCTACGGGCTTTCGGCCTACAGGCGCATGCCCGCCAAGTCGCTGCCCGTGGGTGCGAAGCGCGATCTGTCGATCGCCTGCGCGCTCCTTCACCATCCGAAGATCCTCTTTCTTGACGAGGCGACCTCGGGCGCCGACCTCGCGTCCCGCCGCGCCTTCTGGCGCAGCCTCACGAAGCTTGCGGCCGCAGGCACGACGATCGTCGTGACGACTCACTTCATGGAGGAGGCAGAGTACTGCGACCGTTTCCTCATCCAGGACGCGGGCCGCATTCTGGCGCTGGGTTCGCCCGGTGAGGTGCGCGCCTTCGCCGCCAAGGACGTGCCGGGCCGCACGATCCGCTCGATCGAGGACGCCTTCATCGCCATCGTCGAAGCCGCCCGAGCTGCGAGGAAAAAGGAGGCCGCATCATGACCGCCGCGAGAAAAACAGGACTGCTGCGCTTTTCGGCTTCCAGATGTCTGGCGCTCATCGTCAAGGAGTGGCACCAGATCGGGCGCGATCCGTCTGCGCTCGTCATCGGCGTCTTCCTGCCGCTCTTCATGCTGCTCGTCTGCGGCTTCGGCATCTCGATGGACATGAAGGACGTGCCCGTCGCGATCGTCCTCGAGGAGCGCACGCCCGTCGCGCAGCGCATTGCCGTCGACTTCACCGCGAATCCGTACTTCGACGCGAAGGTCTTCTACGCGAAGGCGCCCGCCGAAAAGGCGCTTGAGGCCCGCGAGGTCGAGTGCATCCTCACGATTCCGGCGGGCTTTGCGGCCAACGCCCAGCAGGGCGAGGCGGCCGAGCTCGGCCTCACGGTCTACGGCGTCGACAGCAATTCCGCGACGCTCTTCAAGAGCTACGTGCTCGGACAGCTCAACAGCTCCGTCACGAAGATGGTATCGAACGGCATGATCGAGCCCGCCGTCGCCTCGCGCGTCTCGGCTGGGCCCGTCAAGTCGCTCGCGTCCCGCAGTTGGTTCAACGAGGCGAGCATCTCGACCTGGTACCTCGTGCCGGGCATCCTCGTCATCGTCGTGGGCGCAGCGTCCACCATGATGAGCGCCATCGTGATCGCGCGCGAATGGGAGCGCGGCACCATGGCCGCGATCTTCGCGACGCCGGCCTCGCCCCTTGAGATCTTCCTCGCGAAGTGGCTCAGCTACTGGACGATCGCCTTCGGCGGCTCGCTCCTCTCGCTCTGCACGAGCTTCCTCGTCTTCGGACAGCCGCTCAGGGGAAGCATCGCGGGCGTGCTCGCCATCCTGCTCACCCTGACCGCCATGGGCACGGCGCTCGGCCTCTTCATCTCCGCCAAGGTGAAGAACCAGTTCCTCGCGATCGAGCTCGCCGTCGTGCTCGCCTACATGCCGAGCCTGATGCTTTCGGGCTTCCTCTTCGATCTGAGGAGCGTCCCTGTCTGGATCGAGTTCGTCGGCAGGCTCCTGCCGCCCACCTACGCCGTCGAGGCCTTCAAGCAGTGCTTCCTGGCGGGCGACGGTCCGATCCTGTGGCGCAACGTCGGGATCCTCTGCTGCTGGGCCGCGCTCTTCTTCTGCATGGCCGTGCGGGTCCTGCGCAAGCGCCCGCCCGTGACGGTCCCCGACAAGTCCGAACCGAAGGGAGGCGCATCATGCTGAAGTTCCTCTGGCGGGACGTGCGCGCGTCTCTCAACCGCATCTTCGCCATCGTCGTGAAGGAGTTCGCCGTCACGTTCGGCGACAAGGGCTCGCGCATGGTGCTCATCGCGCCTGTGTTCCTGCAGGCCATTCTCTTTGGCTACGGCGCGACCTTCAACCTTGAGCGCGTGCCCTGGGTGCTTCTTGACGAGTCGCACTCGTCGGCCTCGGCCGAAATCGTGCGCGGCATCACGGGCAACGGCATCTTCGACCTCAAGCGAAACGCCGTCTCGCTCGCCGACTTCGAGAAGAGCATCGACTCGAGTGAGGCGCTCGTCGGGGTCTACTTCCCGAACGACTTCGACCGCAAGGGCGAGATGATGGTCGTCTCCGACGCCCGCAACTCCACGACCGCGGGCATCGCCTACGGCTACATCAGCTCGATCGCGACGCAGGTCAACGCGAAGCACGGCGGCGGGCTCGCCGTCGAGGTGCGCGACCGCGCGCGTTGGAACGAGAACGGGATCACCCGCTACACGATCGTGCCTGGCCTCATTCCCGTGCTCGCGCTCATTCAGGTGCTGCTGCTTGCCGGTCTCTCGGTCTCGCGCGAGCGCGAGGACGGCTCGTTCGACATGATGCTCATGACGCCCGCCGACAGCATCGAGATCCTGATCGGCAAGGCCGTCATGCCGACCCTCATCGCCTGCGGACAGGCCTTCCTGATCTTCGCGATCGGCTTCCTCTGGTTCGAGCTTCCTTTCAAGGGCTCGTTCCTGCTGCTCGGCCTCGTGATCTTTGGATTCAGCCTCTGCATGGTGGGCCTGGGTCTGGGTGTCTCGGCCGTTGCGGACAACATCCAACAGTCGATCGTCATGATCATCGTGATGATGCTGCCGATGGTGATCCTCTCGGGCCTCATGACGAGCGTGCGCGCCATGCCCCACTGGATGCAGACCGCTACGATCCTCAATCCGCTTCGCTACAGCATCCAGGCCATCCGCGCCGTCTACTTCGAGGGCGCGGGCCTCATGGACATCCTGCCGCTCGTCTGGCCCGTCGCGCTCGTGGGGCTCGGCTCGATGAGCCTCGCAACCTATCTCTTCAGGAACAAGATCTCGTGATCTGCGCCGAAGACAAGAAACTTTTGAAAAGGGAGTCAACTGGACATGGCCGTCAAGACTGAAGACAAGCGCCGCCGCATCCTTTCGGCGGCCCTCGACTGCTTCGAGGAAAGGGGCTTTGCCGCTACCCGAATGGAAGACATCGCCCGCAGCGCGGGCGTCGCCAAGGGGACGATCTACAACTACTTCAAGGGCAAGGAGGAACTCCTGCACGCGCTTGCCGAAGGCATCGCGGGCGTCATGCACCGCAACCTCGAAAACGTGACGAGCTCCGAAAACGAGGGCCTTCCCCTCAAGGATAGGCTCATGAAGGTCGTCGCGCCGCTCACCGACGGCACGCCGCGCTCGAAGCGCAACCTGCGCGTCTTCCGACTCGTCTGGGCCGAGGGCCTGCGCTCGCCCGAGATCATGCACGACCTTTACGCGAGGCTCTTCGTGCCTGTCTTCAGAAATGACGGCCTTCTTGCCCGCATGCTCGAGAAGGAGGACGTCCCCGACTTCGTGCGCAACCGTCCCGTCGTCCTCGTCGCGCCGCTCATCCAGTCGATCTTCATCCACGTGCTCGTGGGCAACGAGCTCATCGGCTCGCCCCGCGAGTACATCAGCGACTACTTCGACTTCATCCTCTCGAAGAACGCACGTGAGGAGCACGTCCCCGACGTTCGCCTGCCCGGCGAAGACGCCTGACGAGCGGCCCTCAAGCTTCATTCGGGGCGGGGCGCAAGGCCGCCCGCCCCGTTCGTTCCTCACACAGAGCAAGTCTCCCGCAGCGGCTTGATGTGCGTCATTGACGCCGCTTCAGGCCGCTGCCTTCGCCGGACGGCTGCGCTAAGATTCTCATCCGCCAAAAATACGCAGGTCCCGCCTGCGGATGAAAACGACAGTCCCGGACAAAATCAAAGCGCACATCATCATGACCGACACCGGCGAAAAGACCTTCTTCATGCGTTGGCTTCCCGTATTGACGCTCACGCTCTGCACCTTCGTCTTCAACACCTCCGAATTCATTCCGATCGGGCTTCTCACCGACATCGGCCGTGACTTCGGCCGCACCGAGGCCGAGATGGGTTGGCTCGTGACGACCTACGCTTGGGTCGTCGCGCTCATGTCGCTGCCGCTGATGCTGCTCGCCTCGAAGATGGAGTGTCGTCGCCTCATGATGTCGGTGCTTGCGCTCTTCGTCGCGAGCCACGTGCTCTCGGCCGTTGCGTCCAACTACTGGATCCTCCTTGTGTCGCGCCTCGGCGTCGCCTGCTCGCATGCGATCTTCTGGTCCGTCGTGAGCCCGCTTGCCGTCGAGGTCGCGCCGAAGCACAAGACCTCCGCCGCGCTCGGCCTTGTGGTCGCGGGTTCGTCCATCGCCATGATCGCGGGCCTGCCGCTCGGACGCGTGCTCGGCCTCTATCTGGGCTGGCGCATGACCTTCCTTGCCATCGGGCTTGTCGCGGCGGTTGCGCTCGTCTGCCTCTGGCGCTTTTTCCCGAGCGTGCACAGCCGCAACGCCGTGGCGCTCGACAAGGTGCCCGCACTTCTGGGCCGACCCGCCCTCATGGGCATCTACATCCTGACGCCGCTCATCATGACGGGGAACTTCACGGTCTATTCCTACATCGAGCCCTTTCTCGCGCAGGTGACCGGCATGCATCCTGACCGCATCACCTGGGTGCTCGTCGCCTACGGCGCCGTGGGCATTCTCGGCAGCTGGATCTTCTCGCACTTCTTTGACCGCCGTCCGATCGGCTTCCTGCAGTTTTCGGTGTTCGGCATCGTCGCGAGCCTCTTTCTCATGGCGCCTCTGGGCGGCGGCGAGCTCACGATCGTGTTGCTCTGCATCTTCTGGGGGCTTGCAGTGACGCTCTACAACCTGGTCTTCCAGTCTGCAATCATCCGCGCCGTTCCGTCGGGCACGGCCGTTGCCATGAGCGTCTATTCGGGCATCTACAACGTGGGCATCGGCTCGGGCGCCCTTGTGGGCGGCCTCGTCTGCACCCATGCCTCGATCGCCGACATTGGCTGGGCGGGCGGTGCCATTGCGGCCGCAGGCGCGCTCTTCTGTCTCCTGCGTGTCGGTCCCGTCATGCGTGGCGTCTTCGCGAAGTCCTGAGACGCATGCAGGCTTGACGCATGAATGAAAGACGGGCGTCCCTTCGAATGAAGGAGGGCCCGTTCTTCATCAGGGGAAGGCTTCCTCCCACAGAGAGCCTGAGGCATTGGGACGGTCGAACGAGACCTTTCTGCTCCTGTACGTTTTCTGTCTTTTCACAAACTGCCTTTCCAGCATCGTGATGCCGCTGTCGACGATGTCGATGATTTCTGCATCGGTCTTTGTCTCGTGCAGGCGCACGATTCTGCCGATGTACTGGGTGAGTACGGGAGCGCTGGCCAGCGGCATGGCCAGAAGCAGCGTGTCGAGCGGAGCGTGGTCAAAGCCTTCACCGATAAGCTGCCCCGTCGCCACGATGATCCGAGGCTGGGATGCCGGCAGTTCGTTGATTTGCCTGACGACCGAGGCGCGATCTCCTGCGGACATTTCGGATGTCAGGACGAAGGTGCTCACGGGGAGCTCCTTGAACATGCCGCTCAGTTCTTCGACATGCTGCTGACGGTTGGTGAGGACAAGAACTCGCCGCCTGCGTCGGACAAGCTCGTTGCAGATCCTGAAAATGAATTGGTTGCGTTCGGCGTGACAGGCAAGCCTGTTCATCAGTTCGGCGTGAACGAGCCCTGTACTGAAGGATTCGGGATGCTGAAAGCGGCGGACGTCGAGCCTGACGGGCAGGTCGTTCGGCTGCTTGAGTTTCCTGATGATCGGGCCGCAGAGAAATGACGTTGCTTTCTGTGTGCCGTCCGTACGCTCGAAAGTGGCCGTAAGTCCCACCAGATATCGGCTTGCGCATTGTCCGAGCACCTTGGCATAGCCGCTGCTCGCGGCGTGGTGACACTCGTCGACGATGACCTGGCCGTACTGGGCGAAGAAGCTTCGAAGTTCGCTTTCCGGCTTGCCTGCCAGCGTCCCCTCCATGACGATGTCAACTGTTCCCGTCAGCCGCTTTTTCGTGCCGACCCATTCGCCCACGCCGTTCTCGGGAATATCGAGGAATGTCGCAATGCGGGCACGCCATTGGCGGAGCAGCTCCTTGCGGTGCACGATGACGACCGTGCTGACGCTTCTTGAGGCGATGAGCGCCAGCGCAAAGACCGTTTTGCCGAAGCCCGTCGACGCGACGACGATGCCCTGTTCCGTCTTCATGACCGCCTTCAGGAGTGTTGCCTGCTCGGACGTCAGAGTTCCTTGAAACTTGATGGAGACAGGCGCGCCTGAGCTGCGCGCGTCTTCGAGTCGGAAGGAAATACCGCTCTCGTCGAGAAACCTGCGAACCTCGGCCAGCGTGCCTCGAGGGAGCGAGAGCCAGTCGGGATAGGCCTTGGCATAGGTGATGAAGCGGTGCAGGTCTTTGCCGTTGCTCATGCTGCCGTTCTTCCAGACGGGTTTGGCGTAGAGCTGTTGTTTGAAAAAGGCCGGGTTGGCGAACGTTGCAAGTCGTACAAGGGCGTTGGAGAGAGGAGCCGTCAGTTCGGAGGCCTTGAAGTAGATCGCATTGTCGAGGCGGATCGACAGTGCGCGAACATTCGGAGCCGCATGAAGCGGTTTCGTGAGCGTCACGCGTTCCCACGGAAGCGTCTCAAGCAGCAGTTCCGCTCCGGCTGTGCCGTCGGCAGTCAAAGGAGAAGCACGCCCCGTGTTTCTCAGGAAGCTCTCGGCCTCGTCGGGCGTCATGCGTCGGATTTGCTTCAGATGCCGCCAGGGCCTCTCGATGATGTTGAGGTCGTCGTCGACGAACACTGAACCACCGCGCGCCTTGGCTTCAAGCTGCATGGGAAGCGCTACCAGATTGCCGATGCTGCTGTTGCCGCGCGGCAGTTCGTCCTGACAGGGAATGATGCGGTCGAAGGAGTCGAGCTTGAGCAGCCCCATATCGGCGATCGTGAGCGCAATCAGTCTTTCAAGAACCCGTCTGACCACTGCGGCCTGCATGGGTACGGACAGGAAGAGCCACAGGTGCACGCCGCAGGCGGATCGGGAGATTTCAGGAACGAGTGGAATGCCGTGCTTTCTGGCGGTCTTGATGACGGCTTTGCCGTCACGCTCCCAGTCACTGTCATCAAAGTCAAGAACGGCAAATCGGCAGGTGTTGTCCGTCAGGAGCGGATAGACGCCCATTACGATGTCGCCCTTGAGATGGGAGTAGTAGGTCCCGGCAGTCACCTTTTCGTAGGCTCGGTGCGGGCACAGGTGGCACTTCAGGCTGCAGCCTTCGGTGTAACGCATGGTGCATTTCGGCGAGTAGCCGGACTTTTGCGCGTCGGTCCTGGAGGCCCAGCGGGTTGCGTAGACATCGGATCTGCCTGCAAATAGACCTGCGAACAGCTCGACCTTCTCTCGTGAAGTGAGATCTGTTTCCGCAACAATCTTCGGCGTTTTGACCAATTGATTTCCGGTGCTGCCGCATGGGGCTTGTGTTTTGGCTTCAGCGTCCGTCCATGGCTCATCAGGAATCTCAGGGCCTGACGTGGCGGTTGCGGGCGGGGTTTCGACTGCTTTGAGCGGTTCGACGGCTTTGGGCAAACTGCTTTGGCTGCGCAGCGCCGAGATTTCCGCCTTGAGTTCGAGCACGACTTTCTGAAGGTCAGTGACGACCCGTGTCAAAAGGGCAAGTTGAGCCTTCACGTCTTCCATGACGCATCTCCGGGAGCTTCAGGATTTTTCGAGTATATCCGAAGGCTCTCGACAATCCTTGAGCCGTCTGAAGAGGAGGGGAGCCTTCCTGATGCACGAACTCCGCTTTTCTTTTGCCTTTAGGCAAAGGTTTCGCTTTTTCCGAGCTTGAAATCAGACTTGAAGCCTCCATATAGTCCTCAGAGAGAGGTGCGGGGCGCCCGAAAGGGTGCCGCACAGGCACTTCTCCGAATGCACACCGCCATGGTCGACGGCAGAAGACAATGAAGGAAAACAAAATGCTGCTTCCGTCTGTTTTTGGTGAAGACCTTTTCGATGAAACGTTCCCGTTCGCCGGCATGACCGATCGTCACGGTCATGACAAGCTCTTCGGCAACCGCGCCGGCCGTCTGATGAAGACCGACGTGCGCGAAGGCGAAAAGAGCTGGGAGCTTGATGTTGAGCTTCCGGGCTTCCGCAAGGAGAACATCAGCGCCACGCTCAAGGACGGCTATCTGACGATCAGCGCTGAAAAGGCCGTTGAGGAGACGCAGGAGGCCGAAAAGAAGGGCCAGTGCGTTCGCCGCGAACGCTGGTCCGGCGCTCTGAGCCGCGCGTTCTACGTGGGCGAGGGCGTGACTGAAGAGGACGTCAAGGCGAAGTACGAAAACGGCGTCCTGAGCATCTCGATCCCGAAGAAGGAGGCGATCGAAGCCAAGGCCAAGAAGATGATCGCCATCGAATGAGGTCATTCCTCTGGTTCTCGTCGATGCATTGACGCATGAATGAGACGCGGGCGTCTTCCTGATCGGAAGGCGCCCGCTTTCAGTCATGCGGATTGTGCTTATCGGATGATGAGCAGCGGCACGGAGCTGTTGGCCGCGATCTTCTGGGCGGTGGAGCCCATGAGCGCGGAGCGCAGGTTGCCGTAGCCGTGCGAGCCCATGAGGAGCAGGTCGAGCGGCGTGTTTTCGGCGTAGTCGGCGATCACTTCGCCGGGGTTGCCGTCAAGGCGCACGGGGCGCGGCTTGATGCCTTCGGCCTCGAACCTGGGCATGAGGGCGGCCATCACTGCGTCGAAGTGCTGGCCGCGAAGCTTGACCATGTCGGCGGCGGCCGTCGGACTCGACATCATGCTTGCCATCGAGGAGAGGCCGATCGTATGGGTGGAGCGGCCCGCGTTGAGAAGCTCGTAGCGGGTTTCGGAGCCGAAGAGCGCGCGGTTCTTGAGCACGAAGTCCACGGCGCGCTCGCCGTATTCGGAGCCGTCGCAGGCGATGCCGATGCGAAGAAGCGAGGTCCCTTCGGGGAGCTTGTCGCGCAGCATCAGGATCGGACGGTGGGTGTGGGCGAGAACGGCGTTCGAGACGGAGCCGAAGAGGAAGCTGCTCACGGCGGAATGCCCGCGGATGCCCATGATGATGAGGTCGGCGTCGACGAGGTCGGCTTCCTTCACGATCTCCTCGGCGGGAGAGCCGACGGCGTAGTGCATCTCGATGTTGAGCTTCGTGTCGCCGAGCAGGGCGCGCACGGACGCGAAGAGGCTTTCGGCCTCCTCGGCGTAGTAATCCTTGATCGTGAGCGGTTCGAGGCTCGTGATCATGCGCTGCGGCACGGGATGCTGCGAGAAGAAGATCGTGATCTTCGGAGCGGCGCCGAGCAGGTCGGTGCGGGTGGTCAGGAATTCAACGGCGCGCAGGCTGTGTTCGGTGCCGTCGACGGGAACGAGAATGTTCATAAGTTTACCTCCAGTGCCCTCTTCGCCTCTTCTGCGGACCGCCGACAGGCAGGCCCTGAGCGAGGGACCTCATGTGAATATCATGCCTGCTTTTTTTGCTTTTGTCTAAACAACCTCGCCACTGAAGTGGGAGGGTTTCGATACAGTCGAGGCTTTT
>OGMO01000197.1_pt1 | contig 64289 bp, 76 predicted proteins | sample 1573241 | NCBI WGS metagenome assembly OGMO01 (sample SAMEA2581896, study PRJEB24529) | metagenome | biome: Human gut stool | place: China | collected 2011 | reverse complement strand
AGCGCAACCTTGCCAAGGTTGAGGTCGCGAGTTCGAGACTCGTCTCCCGCTCCAGGTTTCAGAGGAAAGGGGAAGCGTGATGCCTCCCCTTTTTTCATGCGCATCCGAAACGCAGATCAAAAAAAAATGCGTTGGACAGATGCCAACCTTCGGCGAATTTGGTAAAATTCGCCACTTTCCACGATGGGATACGGTTTCGACTGAACTGCCGCCACGGGTGGTTGGTTGTGCCGGCCCCTTCAAACGGTTGATTGCCAACGGTTTGAAAGCGTCCCAGCGCGGAGATTTTTCCGGAAGTCTGCAGGTTAGTTATCGAGTGCCGTCCTGCAGGCCACTCGTAATGTCACTCGTTTTGTATACGTGGGGTTTGCCATGGCTGTTCAGCAGAACAAGAAATCCACCAACAAGCGCGGTAATCATCGTGCTCACGACTTTTTGACCAACCCGCCCACCGCGATCGAAGCTACGACCGGTGAAGTGCATCGCCGTCACCACATCAGCCCGACCGGTTTCTACCGCGGCAAGAAGGTGATCGCGACGAAGGCTGACGAATAATTAGCGTCTGCTGGTCTTTTCGACAAAGAAGCTTCCTTCCGAAGCCGCTGGCAGCGCCATGCCGTCCGGCAAGTCTTTGCGCGCAGGATGCAACGCGCGAACCCCACGGTGAGTGACAGATCAAGCTGACTCGCGTGAAGGTTTCAAGGATTAGGCTCCACTGCAGCTTGCATCGGAAGACGTTGAAAAGATCGTCGAAGTCATAGAAAGAGGGATCCGTCAAGACGGGTCCCTTTTTTTATATCCTTTGCCAGCCCGGCTCCGTCGCACCGATGCGTCCATGGCGTATGATCGCCTCATGCGCGGGCAGACGAGAGGCCCGTGACTCCAGATACGCACGCAAAGGACACGCAACATGGACCTCGCATCGATTGTTCGCGGCAAGGCGGACTTCCTGATCGGCATGCGCCGCCGCATTCACGCTCATCCCGAGCTGAGCGGCCGCGAGTTTGAAACAGCAGCCCTCGTTCGGGAGGAGCTCACGAAGGCGGGCATCGAATGGAGGCCCTGCGGGCTTCAAACGGGCACGCTTGCCGAGATCCGGGGCGCGAAGCCCGGCAGGACCGTTCTTCTTCGTGCCGACATGGATGCGCTTCCCGTCACCGAGACGACGGGAGCCTCTTTCGCGAGCTGCAATCCCGGCGTCATGCACGCCTGCGGACACGACTGCCACACGGCGATGCTGCTCACCGCCGCGCTCGTGCTGCAGGAGATGCGGGAGGAATGGGGTGGCGTCGTCAGGCTCGCCTTCCAGCCTGCAGAGGAGTCGGGTGAAGGCGCACTCTCCATGATCGCCCAGGGGGCGCTCGAGGGCGTCGACGCCTGCTTCGCGATGCACGTCTGGTCGGACGTGCCCGCCGGACGGATCGGCCTCATTTCAGGTCCCTGCATGGCGGGCACCGACAGGTTTGAGATCGACGTCAAGGGCGTGGGCGGCCATGCCGCGCAGCCCGAGCACTGCGTGGACGCGCTGGTGGCGGGCGCCGCAATCGTCGATGGCCTGCAGACCCTCGTGAGCCGCGAGGTTTCGCCCGTCGACACGGCCGTCGTGACGATCGGCACGTTCAATTCAGGCACTCGCTGGAACGTGATTGCGGGCGAGGCCAGACTCACGGGTACCGTCAGGACGCTGAGGCCTGAGACCGCGGCGCGCATGCCCGAGGCCGTCGGCCGTATTGCGAGGACGATCGCCGCCTCCCGTCGCGCCGAGGCCGTCGTGCGCTATGAGCAGAAGGCGCTGCCCACGGTGAACGATCCCGCTGTGACGCAGGTTGCCCGCGAGGCCGCCCTCAAGGTGCTCGGACCCGACGCTCTCTACGAGATCGGCCCCTCGATGGTCGGCGAGGACTTCTGTCACTTTGCGGCGGGCGCGCCCGGCTGCATGGGCCTCCTCGGCGTGAGGAACGAGGCCTGCGGCGCCGTCTACGGACAGCACCACTCGTCCTACACGGTCGACGAGGACGCACTTTCGGGCGGCGTCGCCATGTACGTGCAGACTGCCATCGACCTTGCGGCCCGCTGAGGGGCAAGGCGCCTCCTGTGCGCAGGGAGGTAGAATTGATGCTTCCATTGAGGTAATTCCGAGGAGACGTCCCATGACCATGATGAACCGCCGCAGCCTGCTCGCCGCAGGCTGTGCAGCCGCCGCACTTTCCTGCGCTCCTGCCGCTCTGCTTGCCGCGGCTCCCGCCTACCAGGTGATCCGTCCCGAGGAGGCCCGCAGGATGATGGAGCGCGGAGGCGTCGTGGTGCTCGACGTCCGTACGCCCGAGGAGTTCGCCACGGGGCACATCAAGGGCGCCGTCAACGTGCCCGTCGATGCGATCCGTCCAGGCATGCGCCTGCCGTTCGCGCCCAATCCCGACACGCCCGTCCTCATCTACTGCCGCACGGGCCGCAGGGCCGAATATGCGGGCGAGGCGCTTGTAGCCTCGGGCTATCGCCACGTCTACAACTTCCTCGGGGTCACGCAGTGGCCCTATGAGCTCGTCCGCTAAGTCCCGCGGGCGTTTTGCGTCTTATTACAAATGCCGGGGGAGCGCACCGCGTGCGCTCCCCTTTCTTCGTTATGATTTCGGGGTTTTCACGAATAGAGAAGGAAAGCCTCCATGTACTCACGCGTTTTAGGCACGGGCAGTGCGCTTCCGAAGCGCATCGTCACCAACGGGGAATTCGCGGCCATGCTCGCCCGCGACGGCATTGAGACGAGCGACGAGTGGATTCGCACGCGCACCGGCATCGAGAGCCGCCATTTCGCCGACGAGGCCGAGGGCGAGACGACGTCGTCTCTGGCCGTGGCCGCCGCCCGCAGGGCGCTTGAGGCCGCGAACGTCGAGGCTTCCGAAATCGACCTGATCATCGTGGCCACCACGACGCCCGACATGGTGTTTCCGTCCGTCGCCTGCCGCGTGCAGGCTGCGCTCGGCGCCAGGGGATGCGCGGCCTTCGACGTGCAGGCGGTCTGTGCGGGCTTCATCTATGCGCTCAACGCCGCCGACGCCATGCTGCGCGCTGGTCCCTACCGCGCTGCGATCGTGATCGGCGCCGAGGTGATGTCCCGAGTGCTCGACATGAAGGACCGCTCCACCTGCGTGCTCTTCGGCGACGGCGCGGGCGCTGTCGTGCTCAAGGCCTCGTCCGATCCCGGCATTCTCGCCGCCCGCATGTACGCCGACGGCGACTACGGCGAAAAGGTGCTGAGCCTCACGGCCTCCCTCAACCACGGCGTCATCTCGGGCGATCCATACATCCGCATGGACGGTCGTCAGGTCTTCCGTCTTGCCGTCGAGGGCCTTGTCGGCAGCGCGCGTGAAGTGGCCGACCTCGCCTGCGTGCATACCGAGGACGTCGCGCTCTTCGTGCCGCACCAGGCCAACCTCAGGATCATGACGATGGTGGCGGCCAAGCTCGGCATTCCCGAGGAGAGAATGGTGAGGACCGTTGCCGAGCACGGCAACACGTCGGCCGCGAGCGTGCCGCTTGCGCTCGACCGCGCCGTGCGCGCGGGCATGGTGAAGCCCGGCGAGCTCGTCCTGCTTCAGGGCGTCGGCGCCGGCATGGCCTGGGGATCTGCGCTCATCCGCTGGTAAGCGGGTCTCAAAAGCCCGAAAACCCCGCCAACACGGGAGGGGAAATCCTGTTTTCGGTCGATCCCCCACCTGCTAAACTCCTACCGATTCAAATCAACCCATAGGACCAGTTCCATGCGCATTGCATTCGTGTTTCCCGGCCAGGGCAGCCAGAGCGTCGGTATGCTGTCGGGCTTTGCCGGCAACGAGACCGTCGCCGGCGTGATGGCCCGCGCCGACGAGGCGCTCGGCTTTTCGCTCACCGGCCTCATTGCCGAAGGCCCCGCCGAAACGCTTTCGCTCACGGTCAACACCCAGCCTGCGATGCTCGCCTCGTCGGTCGCCTTCTATGAAGCGTGGCTCGCCGCCGGCGGCCGCACGCCTGAAATGATGGCGGGCCATTCGCTCGGCGAATATTCGGCTCTTTGCGCCGCAGGCGCGATGTCCCTTGAGACGGCCGTGCGTCTCGTGCGCTTCCGCGCCGAGGCCATGCAGAGCGCCGTGCCCGTCGGCGTGGGCGGCATGGCCGCCGTCATCGGTCTTGCCGACGACGCCGTCGAGGCCGCTGTCGCCGAGGCCCGCGAGACGGGCCGCGTCGAGGCCGTCAACTTCAACGCGCCCGGTCAGGTCGTGATCGCAGGTGAAAAGGCCGCCGTCGCCCGCGCCATCGAGTGCGCCAAGGCCCGCGGCTGCCGCCGCGCCATCGAGCTGCCCGTGTCCGCTCCCTTCCACTCGAGCCTGATGCAGCCCGCCGCCGACAAGCTTGCGGCCCGTCTGGCCGAGACCGAGATTCAGGTGCCCGCCATTCCCGTCATCGCCAACATCGACGTCGAGGTGCACGAGACGCCCGACGCCATCCGCGAGGCGCTCGCCCGTCAGGCTGCGGGCGCGGTCCAGTGGGTGCGCACGATCGAGCGCATGAAGGCCGCCGGCATCACCGACATCGTCGAGTGCGGCCCCGGCAAGGTCCTCACGGGCCTGCTTCGCCGCACTGCGCCTGAAATCAACGGCCACAACATCTTCGACGCCGCCTCGCTCGCCGCGGTGCTCGAAAAGCTGAACTGAAATTTGGAGAAAGACATATGACGACGTTTTCCGCCAATGCGCTCGAGGGCCGCGTCGCGCTCGTGACCGGCACGAGCCGAGGCATCGGCGCTGCCATTCTTGAAGCCTTCGTGAAGGCCGGCGCCACCGTGGTCGGCACGGCCACGAGCGAAGCCGGCGCCGAACGCATCACGGCCCGCATCGCCGAACTCGGCGGCAAGGGCCGCGGCATCGTGCTCAACGTCTGCGACGGCGAGGCCTCCGCCAAGGCCGTGGCCGACACGGTCGCCGAATTCGGCCGTATCGACGTTCTCGTCAACAACGCCGGCATCACCCGCGACACGCTCGTGATGCGCATGAAGGACGACGCCTGGAACGACGTCGTCGAGACCGACCTCACCGCCGCCTTCCGTCTCGCCCGCGCCTGCGTGCGCCCGATGATGAAGCAGCGCTCCGGCCGCATCATCTCCATCACGTCCGTCGTGGGCGCCATGGGCAACGCCGGCCAGGTCAACTATGCCGCCGCCAAGGCGGGCCTCATGGGCATGACCAAGGCCCTCGCCCGCGAGATCGGCTCCCGCGGCATCACGGTCAACTGCGTCGCTCCGGGCTTCATCGACACGGACATGACGGCCGGTCTTCCCGAAGAGCACAAGGCCGCGCTTCTCGCCCAGATCCCGCTCGGCCGCCTCGGCGGCGCTCAGGAGATCGCCGACGCCTGCCTCTTCCTCGCGAGCGATGCGGGCGCCTACGTGACGGGCACGACCCTGCACGTCAACGGCGGCATGTTCATGGGCTGACGCTCCCTCCGCCGGGCATGAGGCGCTCCGGAGGGAGCCTCCCTTTACACAAAGCGGCTCTTGCTTGGTAAAATATCCAATCACCTAAACCCCGAAGGGAGTTGTCCCTTCACTTTTTCCCCGCGCCTGCGGGGTCCTACCCCATTAAAGCGGAGTTAAAGAAATGGAAGATATCGAACTGAAGGTTAAGAAGATTGTTGCTGAACAGCTCGGCATCAAGGAAGAGGACATCAAGAACGAGTCCTCCTTCATCGAAGACCTCGGCGCTGACAGCCTCACGACGGTTGAAATGTCCCTCGCCCTCGAAGACGCCTTCGGCATCGAAATCCCGGACACGGAACAGGAAAACCTCCGTACCGTCCAGCAGGCCATCGACTACGTCAAGTCTGCCGTCAACAAGTAATTTCGCCTCGAGAGAACTCGATGTGAACGGCGTCCTCAGGGGCGCCCGAATTGTGGGATCCGCCTCCGCGGGTCCCACAGTTGTTTTAAGGGGAAGGCGGATAACGCCGACCCGCTAGTCCCTAAGGCCGAAAGTCGTATCAGATTGTTCGGCTTCCCAGAACACCCACAGCAAGGAATACCACCATGATGAACCGTCGTGTTGTCGTTACCGGTCTCGGTATGGTTTCGCCGATCGGCAACGACGTCGCCTCGAGCTGGCAGGCCGCCCTCGAAGGCAAGTCCGGCATCGACCGCATCACCGCTTTCGACGCTTCCGCCTTCGGCTGCCAGATCGCCGGCGAAGTGAAGGACTTCGATGCGGGCAAGTACCTCGGCGTCAAGGAAGTGCGCCGCTTCGACCGCTTCGTTCACTTCGGCGTCTCCGCCGGCATCATGGCGCTTGAAGACTCCGGCCTCGAGATCACCGACGAGTTCGCGCCCGAATGCGGCTGTGCCATCGGCTCGGGCATCGGCGGCCTTCCGCTCATCTGCACGAACAACGAGGCCTGCAACGAGCGCGGTCCGCGCCGCATCTCGCCCTTCCTCATTCCGGGCTGCATCATCAACATGACCTCGGGCCAGCTCGCGATCATGAAGAATCTCAAGGGCCCGAACATCGCCCACGTGACCGCCTGCTCGACGGGCCTTCACGCCATCGGCGAGGCCATGCACATCATCGCCCGCGGCGACGCGACCGTGATGGTGGCGGGCGGCTGCGAGTCCACGATTCATCCCGTGGGCGTCGGTGGCTTCGACAACATGCATGCGCTCTCCCGTCGCAACGACGATCCGAAGACCGCCTCCCGTCCCTTCGACAAGGACCGCGACGGCTTCGTGATGGGCGAAGGCGCCGGCGTCCTCGTTCTCGAGGAGCTTGAGCACGCCCGCGCCCGCGGCGCCCACATCTACGCCGAAATCGTCGGCTACGGCCTCTCGGGCGACGCCTTCCACATCACGACCCCGTCGACCGACGGTCCCGCCCGCTGCATGCGCATGGCGCTCCGCCACGCCGGCATCGCCCCCGAGGACATCCAGTACCTCAACGCGCACGGCACGTCCACAAACGTCGGCGACGTCAACGAAGTGAAGGCCATCAAGGAAGTCTTCGGCGAACACGCCGGGAAGCTCGTCGTCAACTCCACGAAGTCCATGACGGGCCACCTTCTCGGCGGCGCCGGCGGCGTCGAGTCCGTCTTCACGATCAAGGCGCTCGAGGAGCAGGTCTCGCCCCCGACGATCAACGTCTTCGAGCAGGATCCCGAATGCGACATTGACTGCTGTCCCAACGAGGCCCGCAGGATGGAGATCAACTACGCCATGAAGAACTCCTTCGGCTTCGGCGGCACGAACTCCACGGTGATCTACAAGCGCTGGACTGAATAAGGCGGCTTGTTCCTGCGCAGTCCGCAGGACCATCCGCATGCGCAAAAGGGCACTCTCCTCACGTTGAGGCGGGTGCCTTTTTTATGCCGCTCCTTCCGCGGTCTCAAAAGAGGAGGAAAATGTCTGCATGACATTCTTTCCAATCAAAGGAGAACGACATGCAGGACTGCGCCAGGTACGTCGAGGAGATGACGAGGCTTCGCCGTGAAATCCACCGCCGCCCCGAAGAGGGCTGGACCGAATTCGAGACCCAGTGGAAGGTCTTCCGTGCGCTTGAGGCGCTCGGCTGGACGATCCGCATGGGGCTGGACGTGATCAGGCCCGAGGCCGTCATGGGCCGCAATGCGGAGCTCGTCGAGAAGGCGATGGTCCGTGCGGCCGACCACGGCGTGCCCGAATCCTTCCTCAAGGCCACGGGCGGCTACACGGGGCTCACGGCCGACTTTGACACGGGCCGCGAAGGCCCCGTCACGGGCTTTCGCTTCGACATGGACTGCGTGCTCGTCGAGGAGCTTCACGACGCCTCGCACCTGCCCGCGACCGAAGGGTTCGACTCCGAGATCCCGGGCCACATGCACGCCTGCGGCCATGACGCCCATACGGCGACGGGCGTGACGCTCGCGCACTGGATCACGGACCACAAGGACGAGCTCAAGGGGCGCTTCCGCCTCATCTTCCAGCCCGCCGAAGAAGGAACGCGCGGCGCGGCGCCCATGGCCGCCGCAGGCGTCGTGGACGATCTCAACTGGTTCTTCGGCGCCCATGTGGGCTGCAACTGCAGGATCGGCGAGGCGTCCGTCGTGAAGAAGGGCTTTCTGGCCACGACCAAGATCGACATCGAGTTCACGGGCGTGCCCTCGCATGCGGGTTCGGATCCCGAAAAGGGCAGGAGCGCGCTCATGGCCGCAGCGGCCGCCGCCGTGATGATGCAGGGCATTCCGCGCCACGGCGAGGGCGACACGCGCATCGCCGTCGGCAGGCTCGTGGCGGGCGAGGGTAGGAACGTCACGCCCGTGCACGCCTTCATGCAGTGCGAGACCCGCGGCTCGACGCAGGAGATCAACGAATACATGTTCGATAGCGTCAGGCGCATCGTCGAGGGCTGCGCCGCCTCCTACGGCGTCGAATGCCGCGTGACGAAGGCGGGCGAGGCCACGAACTTCGAGGCGACGCCTGACGCCTGCGACCTGGCGGTCGAGGCCTGCGCGGAGGTGTTCGGGCGCGATCACGTGACCAGTCTTGAGACTGCGGGCGGCAGCGAGGACTGCTCGATTCTTGCGCGCCGCGCCATCGAGCACGGCGCCGAGGCGACCTTCCTCTTCTACGGCTGCAACCATCACGGCCATCATCGCGCCGACTTCGAGATCCAGGACACGCAGAGCCTGCCCGCCGCACTTGCCGTGCTCTCGGGCATCTGCCGCCGCACCAACGGCCTCTGATCCCGATATCCGATCACGGGAGCTCCGCCTGCGGGCGGCCCCCGTCCGGCGCCGCGAGGCTTCCCGCACGTCCTCCGTGCAGGAACCCGCGGCGCTTCCTTATTGGCAAAGCGGACGGCATTCGCCCGAATCCGCTGCGGTGCAAAAGATTCGGGGAAAGTCAATGTGTAATGGCGCCTGAATGGTACAATAACAGGTCCTAGAAAGGCCCGATGACGGCCATGTTTTGCAAGAGCCGCCCGTTCCCGTCGAGCATTGCGCTCCGGCCGGCGGCCCGTACAAATTCCGACCCATTCAGTCTCTTCAATGCAGAAAATCCGCAACTTCTCGATCATCGCCCACATTGACCACGGCAAGTCGACGCTCGCCGACCGCCTGATCCAGCGCTGCGGCGGTCTTTCCGACCGCGAAATGAGCGCCCAGGTGCTCGACAGCATGGACCTCGAGCGTGAACGCGGCATCACGATCAAGGCGCAGACCGCCTCCCTCAAGTACAAGGCCAAGGACGGCGAGGTCTACGAACTCAACCTCATCGACACCCCGGGGCACGTCGACTTCTCCTATGAAGTGAGCCGTTCGCTCTCCGCGTGCGAAGGCGCGCTGCTCGTCGTCGACGCTACGCAGGGCGTCGAGGCCCAGACGGTTGCGAACTGCTACACCGCCATCGACCTCGGCGTGACCGTGCTCCCCGTCCTCAACAAGATGGACCTTCAGAGCGCGAACCCCGATGCGGCCGCCGAGGAAATCGAGGACGTGATCGGCATCGACGCGACGGACGCGATTCCCTGCTCGGCCAAGACCGGCATGGGCATCGACGACATCCTCGAGCGCGTCGTGCGCGACGTTCCGCCTCCGAAGGGCGATCCGGACGCCAAGCTCCAGGCCCTCGTCATCGACTCCTGGTTCGACAACTACGTCGGCGTGGTGATGCTCGTGCGCGTCGTCAACGGCACGCTCCGTCCGAAGGACAAGATCCGCCTGATGGCCACCGGCGCCAATCATCTCGTCGAGCAGCTCGGCGTCTTCACGCCGAAGTCCCAGAGCCGCACCTCGCTCTCCGCGGGTGAAGTGGGCTTCGTGATTGCCGGCATCAAGGAGCTCAAGGACGCTCGCGTGGGCGACACCGTGACGAGCGCCCAGAATCCTGCCGACGAGGCCGTGCCCGGCTTCAAGGAAGTGAAGCCGCAGGTGTTCGCGGGCCTCTATCCCGTCGAGTCCAACCAGTACGATGCGCTTCGCGACGCCCTCACGAAGCTCCAGCTCAACGACGCCGCGCTCCAGTTCGAGCCCGAAGTCTCTCAGGCGCTCGGCTTCGGCTTCCGCGCCGGCTTCCTCGGCCTCCTGCACATGGACATCGTCCAGGAGCGCCTTGAACGCGAATACAACATGGACCTCATCACGACGGCCCCGTCCGTGGTGTACGAGGTTCTGCAGACGGACGGCACGGTGGTGCACGTCGAGAACCCATCCAAGCTCCCGCCCGTCGACAAGATCGACGAGATCCGTGAGCCGATCGACACGGTCACGATCTTCGTCCCCGACGAATACGTGGGCGCCGTCATGAAGCTCTGCCAGGACAAGCGCGGCATCCAGACGAACCTTGCCTACCACGGCCGCCAGGTGCACCTCACCTACGAGCTGCCGCTCGCCGAGATCGTGCTCGACTTCTTCGACCGCATGAAGTCGATGACCCGCGGCTACGCCTCGATGGACTACGAGTTCAAGGAATACCGCGCCTCCGACGTGGTGCGCGTGGACATGCTGATCAACGGCGACCGCGTGGACGCCCTGAGCTCCATCCTTCACCGTAGCAACGCGATCTTCCGCGGCCGCGAAATCGCACAGCGCCTGCGCTCGCTGATTCCGCGCCAGATGTACGAGGTCTCGATTCAGGCCGCCATCGGCGCGAACATCATCGCCCGAGAGAACGTCAAGGCCCTGCGCAAGAACGTGCTCGCCAAGTGCTACGGCGGCGACATTACGCGAAAGCGCAAGCTCCTTGAAAAGCAGAAGGCCGGCAAGAAGCGCATGAAGCAGGTGGGCTCGGTGGAGATTCCGCAGGAAGCCTTCCTTGCAATCCTTCAGCAGGACGAACAGTAATCCCGCCGCAAAGCGGAGGTTCGACGACGAACCTCCGCTTCGCCGCATGAACGAAACGGAAGACATCGATGAACTTTCCTCTGATCCTTCTCATTCTCACGGTCGTCACGGGCATCTTCTGGGTGCTTGAGCGCCGCAGCTTCCTGCCCGCCCGCAAGGCCCGCGCCGAAGAGGCCGCCCGCCGCTTCGAAGCGGACAACCGCGAGGCGATCGACCGCGGCGAAAAGGCCGTGATCGACGCGCGCAACGACCTCTACGCCCGCGAGATCCGCCAGCCCTGGTGGCTCGAGTACACGGCGGGCCTCTTCCCCGTGATCGCGATCGTCTTCTTCGTGCGCAGCTTCCTCTTCGAGCCGTTCCGCATTCCGTCGGGCTCGATGCTCCCGACGCTGCACGTGGGCGACTTCATCCTCGTCAACAAGTACGAGTACGGCATCAGGCTCCCCGTCACCAACTGGAAGATCATTCCGCTCGGCAGCCCGCAGCGCGGCGACGTCGTGGTCTTCAAGTACCCGATGGACGAGTCGGTCGACTACATCAAGCGCGTCGTCGGCGTTCCGGGCGACACGATCGAATACCGCAACAAGGTCGTCTACGTCAACGGCGTCGAGCAGAAGCAGGCCGGCCACGTCGACTTCATCGACACGCACTCCCATGTCACGCTCGACCAGCGCGAGGAGACCCTTTCGGGCGTCGAGCACATGATCGCCGTCGACGGTCGCCGTCCGTCCTGGGTTCCGGCGCAGGCCATTCTGAAGAAGGTCCCCGAGTGCACGTACACGAACACGGGCTTCATCTGCAAGGTCCCCGAAGGCAAGTACTTCATGATGGGCGACAACCGCGACAACTCCGAGGACAGCCGCTACTGGGGCTTCGTCGATGACTCGAGCCTCGTCGGCCGCGCCACGCTCATCTGGGCGAACTTCGGCGACATGTCCCGCATCGGCTCCTTCCGCTGAGCGGGCCCGGTCTGACAGACACCGTTTGGAATAACAATGCAAGATCTTTCGATTCTTGAGGAGCGCATCGGCTACAAGTTCGCCGACCGCAAGCTTCTCGAACGTGCGGTGACGCACCGCAGCTTCGCGGCGCAGCACAACGAGCGCCTCGAATTCCTTGGCGACTCGGTTCTCAACTGCGTCGTGGGCTATGCGCTCTTCCAGCGCGACAAGCACTTCACCGAAGGCGACCTTTCGCGCGTGCGCGCCAACCTCGTCTGCGAGAGGACCCTCGCGGTCATCGCCAAACAGATCGACGTTTCGGCCTTCCTTCGCATGGGCGAAGGCGAGATGAAGACGGGCGGTGCGCATCGTCCCTCGATCACGGCCGACGCCATGGAGGCCATCTTCGGCGCCGTGTTCGCCGAAAGCGGCTTTGAGGCCGCCCAGAAGGTGATCCTCGGCCTCTTCGAGCCGATCCTCGCCGCGCCCACGGCCGAACAGCTCGGCAAGGACTCCAAGACGCGCCTGCAGGAGTACCTGCAGGGCCGTCACCTGCCGCTGCCGCAGTACGTCGTCGTCAGCGTGACGGGTGCCGCGCACGCCCAGCACTTCAACTGCGAGTGCCGCATTCCGTCGCTTGAAATCACGACGCAGGGCCATGCTGCGAGCCGACGCTCGGCCGAGCAGGAAGCCGCCACCGCCGCGCTTGAGATTCTGAAGAACCGCGAGTCCACCAACGGGAGGTCCAGACATGAGTGAAGAAAAGACCGTGCCGGCAATGTCCGACGCCGAACTTGAACGCATGCTCGCGCAGGCGGGCGCCGCCTCCGTGCAGGTGCCCGAGGGCTTCCGCTGCGGCTATGTGGCCGTCATCGGCCGTCCGAACGTCGGCAAGTCGACCCTGATCAACCACCTGATCGGCGAGAAGGTCTCGATCACCTCGAAGAAGCCGCAGACGACGCGCGACCGCGTGCTCGGCGTCGTGACCGAACCAGACGCCCAGATCGTCTTCATGGACACCCCGGGGTTCCAGACGAAGGTCGGCAACCAGCTCATCCGTCGCATGAACCGCACCGTGCGCTCCACGCTCGGCGAAGTCGATGCGATCGTCTTCGTGATCGAGTCCCTCGGCTGGAAGCCCGCCGACCTCGAGGTCCTCAAGCTCCTGCCCAGGGATGCAGCGAACGTCATCCTCGCCATCAACAAGACGGACCTCAACAAGTCGAAGGACTCGCTCCTTCCGCTCATGGCCGCCTCGATGGAGAAGTTCCCGTTTGCGGCCATCGTGCCCGTGTCCGCTGAAAAGGGCCGCCAGCTCGGCGACCTGCTCGGCGAGATCAAGAAGTTCCTCCCCGAGAGCGTCCCGTTCTTCGATCCCGACACCTACACGGACCGCTCGCCGCGCTTCCTCGCGGCCGAGACGATCCGCGAGAAGGCCTTCCGCCTGCTCGGCGACGAGCTTCCATACGGCATCGCCGTGACGATCGACAAGTGGCAGGAGGACGAGGAGAGCGCCGAGATCGTTGCGACCCTCATCGTCGAGCGTGAAAGCCACAAGCCGATCGTGATCGGCGAGGGCGGCGCCAAGCTTCGCGAGATCGGCCGTCTGGCTCGCGCAGACGTCGCCGCGATGCTCGGCAAGCGCGTGCACCTCGAGGTATGGGTCCGCGTGCGCCGCGGTTGGTCCGACGACGTGAAGGCCCTCAAGACTCTGGGCTATGAATAAGGACGCCCTGGAGGCGGGGGTGCCGCACCGCAGGGTGCGCGACCGTTCCGAGGGGACCCGCTCCTCACGGTCTCCCGTCTCCTCGCTCGAGGGGCCCGCGGCGCAGCGCGCCTCGACCCTCTCGGGCATTCTCGAACGCCGCCGCGCCGCAGAGCGGCAGATGGCGGACGTCTTTTCCGCGCTCCCGGAACCGGCGGAGCGCATCCCCGCCCGCGTCACGGGCGAGCTCGGCTTCATCCTCCACGCGTGGGACTGGAGCGAGACGAGCCTTCTTCTCGACGTGCTGACCGTACGATACGGCCGCGTCTTTCTCGTTGCGCGCGGCGCCCGCCGCGCGTCCTCCCAGTACAGGGGCCTTCTCACCGCGTTCTGTCCGCTCCGCTTTTCATGGACGGGCAGCAAGGAGGCCAAGATGCTCGTGCGCGCCGAGTGGCAGGGAACGATGGTGCCCCTCACGGGCGAGGCGCTGCTCTCGGGCTTCTACGTCAACGAACTCATCCTCAAGCTCACCGTCCGCGAGGAGCGCCATCCGGGGCTCTTCGAGGCCTACGTCAAGGCGATCCATGCGCTGGCGCTCGACGAGCGCGACGCCATGCAGCCCGCGCTTCGTGAATTCGAGATGGCGGTCCTCAGGGCCGCAGGCTGGGCGCCCGCCTTCTCCGACGATGGCCGCTCGCCCTGGTACTGCGTCAGGGACGGCGCCCTCGAGGGGGTCGCCGGCGTCGAAGGGCTGCCCGAGGGCGTGCGCGCCTGGCCCGGGGCCCTCGTGCGCGAAATGCTTTCGGGAGAGCCGATGAGCCCTGCGGCGCTTCGCGCCTCGCGTGATATTCTTCGTACGTTGATCGACTTTCATCTCGACGGGCGCAGCATCCATTCCCGTCGCATCCTCGCCGAGCTCAACGGCCTGCAGAAGACCTGACGCCCGCCAAGCCGATCGAACCGGACAAACAGGGGGCGCTGCGGCGTCCCGAACACCAGGAGTGCATCGCAATGCTTCGTACCAAGCTTTCCGTCAATCTGAACAAGGTGGCGCTTCTTCGCAACTCCCGCGAAGGCAACTGGCCCGCCCCGGTCTTCTTCGGTCGCATCGCACTTGAGGCGGGCGCCGCCGGCCTGACGGTTCACCCGCGTCCCGACGAGCGCCACGTCCGCGCGACGGACGTCCCCGCGATTGCCGCACTCGTGAGCGAATATCCCGACCGCGAATACAACATCGAGGGCAACCCCTTCCACAATCTGATGGGCCACCTTGAGGCCGTGCGTCCCGATCAGGCGACGTTCGTGCCCGACAGCCTCGGCCAGAAGACGTCCGACCACGGGTTCGATCTTTCGGATCCCGCCGTCTGCGATGCGGTCCGCCCGCTCATCGCACAGGCGAAGGCCTGGGGTTGCCGCGTGAGCCTCTTCATGGATCCCGAACCCGCCCTGATGGCGAAGGCCGCTGAACTCGGCGCCGACCGCGTCGAACTCTACACGGAGGGCTGGGCTCAGGCGCACGGCACCGAAGCCCAGGACAAGGTCCTCGAGCAGTACGCCGCCAGCGTGAAGGCCGCCCGCGAGGCCGGACTTGACGTCAACGCCGGGCACGACCTCTCGCTCGACAATCTCGAGGTCTTCCTCAAGGCCTGCCGCGAGGTGAGCGAGGTCTCGATCGGCCATGCGCTCACCGCCGAGGCGCTCCAGTTCGGCTTTGCCGAAACGGTCAGGCGCTACGAGGAGATCCTCGACCGCGTCGCCGCGTCCGAAGACTGAAGGGAGGAGTTGGGCATGACCGAAGTACTGAAGCCGGGTCCCGTCTGCGTCGACGTTGAGGGCCTTTCACTCACCGAGCATGAGCGTGGGCGCCTGCGTCATCCGATGACGGGCATGGTGATCCTTTTCACCCGCAACTACAGGGACCGGGAACAGCTCAGGGCGCTGTGCGACGAAATCCACGCCGTGCGTCCGGGCATCCTCATCAGCGTCGACCATGAGGGCGGCCGCGTGCAGCGCTTCCGCTCCGAATTCACCGATGTGCCCGCCATGTCCGAGATCGCGGCGCACGAGGACGCCGAGGCGCGCTTCGAGGCGGCCGGTCTCGTGCTTGCCGCCGAGCTTCGCGCGTGCGGCGTCGACTTCACCTTCGCGCCCGTGCTCGACGTCGACTACGGCCGCTCGGCCGTGATCGGCTCGCGCAGCCTTGGCACGACGCCCGAGCTCGTGACGGCGCATGCCGCCGCGCTCATTCGCGGGCTTCGCAGGGGCGGCATGGCCTCCTGCGGCAAGCATTTTCCGGGGCACGGCTGGGCCGAGGCCGACAGCCATACGGCCCTTCCCGAGGACGAAAGGGATGCGGAGAGTCTGATGCGGGACATGCTCCCCTACGGCAAACTGCCTGAACTTGCATCCGTCATGACGGCCCATGTGGCTTATCATGCCTTTGAGGGGGAGGTCGCCACCTTCTCGAGGCGCCTCCTGCAGGACGAGCTTCGAGAACGGCTGGGCTTTCGCGGCCTCGTCTTCTCGGACGACCTCAGCATGAAGGGCGCCGCGGGCGGCAGCGTGACGGAGCAGGCCGAGAAGGCGCTTGCGGCGGGCTGCGACATGGTGCTCGTGTGCAATCGTCCCGACATGGCCGACGAGCTTCTCGCGAATCTGCGTTGGACTCGAACGCCCGAATTCGACGCGCGCCTTGCGGGGCTCGCGCCCGCCGCGGCCTGCGGCGGTGCGGAGCTTGACGAGGCCCGCTCCCTTCTGGCGGCCTGACGGTCGGCCCCGAAGGCGTCAATCATTCCACGTATAGGAAGGCTGTCTTGATCATCGAATCACTGCTCGACACGGACCTCTACAAATTCACGATGCAGCAGTGCGTGCTGCACCAGTTCCCGGGGGCCGATGCCGAATACCGCTTCAAGTGCCGCACGCCCGGCATCGATCTTTCGCCCTTCGTCGACGAGATCAACGCCGAGCTCGACCATCTCTGCAGCCTCTACTTCAGGGAGGACGAGCTCGCCTACCTCGACAGCCTGCGCTTCATCAAGTCGGACTACGTCGAGTTTCTGAGCCTCTTCCATTTGAAGCGCAAGTACATCTCCGTGACGAAGTCTCAGGACTATCCCTGCGGCATCGACATCACCGCGAAGGGCCCGTGGCTGCACACGATCCTCTTTGAGATTCCCGTGCTTGCGATCGTCAACGAGGTCTACTTCAGGAACACGTATCCAGATCTTGACGAGACGGAGGGGGTCGCGCGCCTTGAGCGCAAGATCGAGCTTCTGCGCAACGAGCCCGACAACGGCGGGCTGCGGATCTCCGACTACGGTACGAGGCGCCGCTTCTCCAAGGCCTGGCAGAAGAAGGTTCTCCTCAACATGAAGGAGCGTCTCGGCGGCATCTTCACTGGCACGTCGAACGTCATGTACGCCAAGGAGCTCGGCCTCACGCCCCACGGCACGATGGCCCACGAGTTCCTGCAGGCCTGCCAGGCGCTAGGCCCAAGGCTGCGCGACACGCAGGTCTTCGCCTTCGAGATGTGGGCCAAGGAGTACAGGGGCGACCTCGGCATCGCACTTTCCGACGTCTACGGGATGGATCCCTTCCTGCGCGACTTCGACATGTTCTTCTGCAAGCTCTTCGACGGCGTCAGGCACGACTCGGGCGATCCCTTCGTCTGGGGCGAGCGCATGATCGAGCACTGGAAGGCCAACCGCTGCGACCCGAGGACGAAGTCCCTCATTTTCAGCGACAGCCTGACTGTCCCGAAGGCAATAGAGCTCTACGAGCGCTTCCACGGCAGGGTCAAGGTCGCCTTCGGCATCGGCACGAACCTGATGAACGACAGGGGGCCGCAGCCGCTCAACGTCGTCATGAAGATGGTCAAGGCCAATGGGCAGCCCGTCGCCAAGATCTCCGACGCGCCCGAGAAGGGCATGTGCGAGGACGAGGGCTATCTGCGTTACCTCAGGCAGGTCTTCGGACTGCCGCCCGTGGCGTAGGAGTCTCACGGGCACGATAAAAGGCGCGGACCTGGGGCCTGCGCCTTTCATTTTCCAGTCCTTTCGGCTTAAGGGGCCCCTCATTTGTAAAGAAACCTCGGAAAGTTCTGCAGGGATCAGAAAATCCGTGTATGTTTGCATTCTGAGATATTTTGTAACGCGGTGCACATTGGAAAGTACAGTTGGCGCCTCCGCTCCCGGGAAGCGCTTTCGACCGCACCTTCCAACGTACGCCATTTTCAACCGGCGGCCGGCGCTCAGGCGGTCGCCCCAGGGAGTCTCCATCGTGACTTTGTCCATTAAAAGCGTTGCGGCTGCAACTGCAACCCTTCTGCTGCCTGCTGCCGCCATGGCGAGCGACATGAACGGCGCCGAGCTCGGCCTTGCGTGGGCCGTGCCGTTTGCCGGCATTCTGCTTTCCATCGCGCTTTTCCCGCTGTTCGCCCCGCACATCTGGCACCATCATTTCGGCAAGATCTCCGTCTTCTGGGCCCTGTGCTGCATCATTCCGCTTGCGACCGTCTTCGGTCCTGACACGGCCTTCCACGAGATCGCCCACGTGCTTCTCGCCGACTACGTGCCGTTCATCATCTTCGTGGGCTCGCTCTTCATCGTTGCCGGCGGCATTCACGTCCGCGGCAGCTTCGTCGGTCGTCCGATCGTGAACACCGCGATCCTCGCGCTCGGTGCCGTGCTTGCCAACTTCATGGGCACGACGGGCGCCGCCATGCTTCTCATCCGCCCGCTCATCGGCGCCAACGAGAACCGCAGGCGCAAGGTCCACACCTTCATCTTCTTCATCTTCCTCGTCGCCAACGTGGGCGGCGCGCTGACCCCGCTCGGCGATCCTCCGCTCTTCCTCGGCTTCCTCAAGGGCGTGAGCTTCTTCTGGACGCTTGAGCACCTGATGCTTCCGTGGCTCGTGACCTGCGCCATCCTGCTTGCGGTCTACTTCGCGATCGACAGCTTCATGTTCTCCCGCGACGTCAAGGACGGCTTCAAGGCGCCCGAGGAAAAGCAGGCCATCGGCGTCGACGGCGGCATCAACATCCTGTTCCTCGCCGCCATCGTCGGCACGGTCCTGATGTCCGGCTTCTGGCGCTCGGGCGTGGACTTCACGTTCCTCGGCGTGCACTTCTCTCTCGAGGGCGTGCTCCGCGACGCGCTCTTCATCGTGATCTCCGGCGCTTCCCTGCTGCTCACCACGAAGGCCACCCGCGAAGCCAACCACTTCAGTTGGGATCCGATCCTTGAGGTCGCCAAGCTCTTCTTCGGCATCTTCTGCTGCATCGTGCCGGTGCTCGCCATGCTCCGCGCGGGTCACGACGGCCACTTCGCGCCGCTCGTCGCCCTCGTGACGAACGCCGACGGCAGCTTCAACAACACGTTCTTCTTCTGGCTGACGGGCATGCTCTCCGCGTTCCTTGACAACGCGCCGACGTACCTGGCGTTCTTCAACCTCGCCGGCGGCGATCCGACCGTGCTGATGGGCGAGGGCGCCAAGACCCTGATGGCCATCTCGATGGGCTCCGTGTTCATGGGCGCCGTGACCTACATCGGCAACGCCCCGAACTTCATGACGGTCTCCATCTGCAACGAGCGCGGCATCAAGATGCCGACGTTCTTCGGCTACATGCTCTGGTCGGTGACGATCCTCTTCCCGACCTTCTTCCTGATGGACATGCTCTTCCTCATCTGAGAGCCGTCCTGAAGAAAACAGGCTGACACAAGGCTGAAAAACAGGCGCCCCGAAGCGAAGGCTTCGGGGCGTTTTCTTCATTCGCCAAGCCTGAACCGCAGGGAAAAAGCAGAGGATAGTTGTCTTTACGCAACACTTGGGCGCGTGAAGGCCGGCATTTTCCTGCATTGAACTGTCGTACTAGTGACTTTGCGGAAAAGATGCGTTAAAGTGACACCTGTACCCGCACGCGGGCGCATCAGCACATGCGCCCGCGTGCTTTTTTGCATTCTTCGAATAAAGGAACCAAGGGACCCTTCACGCCATGCAGCTTACCGTCGAACCCAAGGACGTCTCCGACGCCTACAGCACGCCCATCGTTCAGCAGACCTCCTTCTGGTCCCGCGTCAAGGCGAATCTGGGCATGCGTTCCAAGGCCTTCGAGTTTTCCGTGCGCAACAGCGACCTCTACACCGACGTGGGCGGCTGGTCGCGCACCAATGCGGACCTCCTGATGTTTGCGCAGTACTGCAGCAGTGACGAATACGTGGCCTATCTTCCGTACGGTCCCGAGATCGAGCCGTCGGAGGAGAACCAGGGGCGCTTCCTCGAGGAGCTTTCCGAGTGCCTGAGGAGCTACCTGCCCAAGGGGTGCCTGGCGATCCGCTACGACCTCAACTGGCAGTCCCACTGGTGCAAGGAGGGCGACTTCGACGCCGAGGGCAACTGGCGCGGTTGTCCGCGCAAGGAGTTCCAGGAGATGCACATGAACTACGGCACGGCCACCTGGAACCTCTTCAAGGCGAACATGAACGTGCTCCCCTCCGACACGATCGTGGTCGATCTGTGCGGGACCGAGGAGCAGATCCTCGCCTCGATGAAGCCCAAGACCCGCTACAACATCGGCCTTGCCCGCAGGAAGGGCGTCGAAGTCCGCGAGATGGGGCCCGAGGCGCTCGGCCTCTGGTACGACCTCTACTCGCAGACGGCTCACCGCAACGGCCTGCACGTCAACGACAGGCGCTACTTCGAGAGCGTCATCGCGAGCCGCATGCAGTGTTCCGATCCCGAGGTGAGCGTGAAGCTCCTGATGGCCTTCCATGAAGAGAAGCCCCTCGCCGCGATGTTCCTGATCCTCTCGGCTCACCGCGCCACATATCTCTACGGCGCCAGTGCCACCAAGGGCCGCCACCTGATGCCCACCTATGCGCTCCAGTGGTGCGCCATGCAGACCGCCAGGCGCGCGGGCTGCAGTGAGTACGACCTCTTCGGTGTCGCGCCCAACGCGGATCCTTCGCATCCGATGCACGGCCTCTACCGCTTCAAGACGGGCTTCGGCGGCCAGATGTACCATCAGATGGGCTGCTGGGACTATCCGCTCGACATGGACGGCTACAGGCAGTTCGCGGCGCGCGAGATGAGCATGCCCGGCTACTACGCCTGATCGTCACCGACAGGAACAAAAACGGCGGATCCGCTTCGGAGTCCGCCGTTTTTTTTTCATCTCGGGTTCGCGCCCGGCTCAATGCCCGTGGTGATGATCATGATCATGTGAATGGGCGTGCTCATGAGCATGTTCGTGCGTGTCGTCGGGCGTCACGGGGATGAGGTTGAGGCGTCCGTGGCGCACGCCGGGTTCGGCCGAAAGGCGGCGGGAGAGCGTGACGACGTCCTCGGCACGGCCACGGATCACGACGCTCTCGACGCATTCTTCGTGCGTGGCGTGCACGTGCATGGTGGAGATGACCTCGCCCGCATGCTCGTGCTGGTACTCGGTCATGCGCATGGCGAGCTGGCGCTCGTGGTGGTTGTAGGCGTAGCTGAGCACGCCCACGCATTCGGCTGAGGGATTGTCCTTCACGTCCTCACTGGCGAAGTGATTGCGGAGAATGTCGCGGAAGCATTCGGAGCGGTTGGCGTAGCCGTGTTCGGTCAGGTACGCGTCGAAGCGCTCGGCAAGGTCGTCGTCGATGGAAAGCGTGAATCGCTGCATGAGTGTGTCCCCCTGAGAATGCCTTCCATTTTAGCGGGGGGCGCGGTGGATCAGGGCTCCGGCACGGAAAACCTCGGAGACGGCGTTCCGGGCGAGAGCCTCGCCGTCGTCCGTGACGGGATCGCGCAGGACGATGAAGTCGGCCCTCATGCCGGGCGCGAGCCGTCCTATGCCTTCAAATGGCAGGACCTTCATCGGGCGGGAGGTGTAGAGCGAGACGGCCTCTTCGCAGGAGACGGCTTCGGACCTGTTGAAGACGGTGCCGTCCCAGGCTGTGCGCGTGACAGCAGCGCCCATCGAGACGAAGGGATCGTCGGGATTGGCCCAGGCGGTGGCGGGCGCGTCGGAGGAGAGCGCGAAGGCGTCGAGCGCCGAGGAGACGGTCCTCACGGGATAGACGCGCTCAAGGTCCTTCGGGGCGAGCACGGCCCTGTAGCCTTCGATTTCGGCGTACGGGAAGATCACCTGGGTTGTCACTCCGAAGCGCATGGCCGAGGCGTTCATGCGGGCGAGCTGAGCCTCGTTGAGGAAGGTGGCGTGCTCGATGCGCACGGACGGGCGGTCCTCAAGCCAGGGCGTCTGATGCTCGAAGAAGTCGATGATGCGCCCGACGGCCCTGTCACCCATGGCGTGGACGGAGAGCTGGATTTTGTTGGTGCGGGCGTACTCGGCCGCGGCCTCAAGCGCGCCGTCGTCGAGCGTGACCATCCCTGTCGAGCCGTTGAGAAAGGGCGTCGTCACGGCCGCCGTGGCGCCCGAGACGCTTCCGTCGGCAAAGAGCTTGACGCCCGCGATGAAGTGCTCTCCCGTCCTGTCCTCGTCCGTGAGCGCGGGCATGCCCCGAGGGTCGCGCCCGCCCTTCCAGACGAGGTAGAGCCCCACCCTGACGGGAAAGCCGCGGCGCGCCGCCTCGCGGTAGACGGCGAGCTGGCGGTAGTCGGCCATCATTTCGGTGAAGGCGAGAATGCCGCGCGCAAGAAAGTGTTCGCCCGAGGCCGTCATCATCTCCACTTCGCTCTCGAACGTGGGCTCGCCCATCAGGCGCTCGACGACCTGTGCGGCATTGAATTCGGTGAGAACGCCGTTGGGGCGACCGTCGGGAAAGCGTCCGAAGCGCCCGCCGGCGGGATCGGGCGTACCTGCCTCAATGCCAGCGAGGCGCAGGGCGACGCTGTTGCAGATCGCAGAGTGGCAGTCGGAGCGCTTCACGAACACGGGCTGCGTCGTGCTGACGCGGTCGAGGTCCTCGATGGTGGGCGTGCGGTGTTCGGCGAGCTTGCCTTCGTCATAGCCGAAGCCCGTGATCCAGGCTTTGGGCCCTTGGCCGGCAAGCGGATGGCGCCTGAGCGCCTCAATCATCTCCTCGATCGAGTTGACGATCGGGGAGACGCAGGGCATGGCCTTCACCGTGGCCGCAATCCAGCTCGGATGGGTATGGACGTCGCAGAGCGCGGGCAGAACCGTGCGTCCCGCGAGGTCGACGGACGGCACGCTGTCGTGCGCGGGTGCAAGGGCGCTGCGGCCGATCCAGGAGACGCGGCCCGCTTTGACGAGAAGGGCGTCCGCGTCGGTGAAGCGTTCGCCGTCGTGAATGACGGCATTGTGAATATAAACGTCGTGCATGGCTCTCCGGCCTCGAAGTTGAAGGTGATTCAGAAAGGATACGGCTCGCGGAGGAGGATGTCGCCGAAATCTGGCGGGCTCTTGTGCGCCGTCATGCGGGATCGGGAAAAGAGAGGAGGCGGCGGAAAAAGGCAAAAAAAATGGACGTTCCGAAGAACGTCCATTTTCTCGATGACTTGGCAGGGGTAGTAGGATTCGAACCTACGAATGTCGGATTCAGAATCCGATGCCTTAACCGGACTTGGCGATACCCCAGTACATCTGGTGCGGTCGGAGAGACTCGAACTCTCATGGCTCTCACCACAGCGACCTCAACGCTGCGCGTCTACCAATTTCGCCACAACCGCGGCCCGAACTGTTCCCCACTGATGTGCATCCGAAGAAGCGAGGTCACCAGCAGAGGAGGTGTATTTTACCTCGGAATTTCGTTCGTGGGGGCCTTATTAGGGTTTTCACTACCAGACATACCATATTCATGGGATGCCGGCTGTTCAACCGTCGACAAAACACCACCCGTCGGCTGAGCGGAACGCTTGTTGAAGGCGCCGGAAGCGAGCGTCAGGGCGATCGTGGAGCAGAAGAAGACCGTGGCGGCGATGGCCGTGGAACGGGAGAGGAAGTTTGCGCTGCCCGTAGCGCCGAAGACGGAGCCGGAGGCGCCGGAACCGAAGGCGGCACCGAGGTCGGCACCCTTGCCGTGCTGCATGAGCACGAGCACGATCACGACGACGGCAGAGATGATCTGCAGAACGAGAGCGATGCTAAGAAGAAAATGCATGGCGGTTAAACCTTAGAGTGAAAAATCAATCGACGCGGGCAGCCGCGCAGACGGAATGGAAATCTTCAGCCTTGAGGGCGGCGCCGCCGATGAGGCCGCCGTCGATGTCGGGCTGGGAGAAGAGTTCATGGGCATTGCCCGGCTTGACGCTGCCGCCGTAGAGCAGCGGCGTCTTCGCGGCGGCTTCGGCGTCGGCCTCGGTGAGGCAGGCGCGCAGAGCCGCGTGAACGTGCTGGGCGGCCTGCGGAGTCGCCGTGCGTCCCGTGCCGATGGCCCAGACGGGTTCATAGGCGACGGCGCCGAGCTTGGCGACGGGCACTCGCGTGAGCACGGTCCGAAGCTGGCGCAGCACGACGGCCTCGGTGAGGCCCGCCTCGCGCTCGGCGAGCGTCTCGCCCACGCAGACGACGGGGGCGATGCCGTGAGCAACGAGGTTTTCGGCCTGGGCGGCCACGGATTCGTCGTCCTCACCCCAGAGGGTGCGGCGTTCCGAATGGCCGACGAGGCAGAGGCTCATGCCGATGTCGGCGAGCATGGCGGCGGACACTTCGCCCGTGAAGGCGCCCTGATCCCTGGGCGAAACCGTCTGGGCGCCGACGGCGACCCCCGTGTCCTTGAAGAGGCGGACGAGTTCGGACAGATAGACGAAGGGCGCGCACACGGCGGTCCTGCAGTTGAGATCGCCGAGTTTGGCAAGGAATTCCTCCGCCCAGAGGCGGTTGGCCTCGGCGGAGCCGTTCATTTTCCAGTTGGCGATGACAATCTTTTCACGCACGCTGAGTTTCTCCAACAATGCCGGTGAAGGATGCGGATGGTCCGTTTTTGACGCGGACAATGCATAACCCTCGCATTTTATACGGTTTTCCTCAAGTCTTCAAAGCACTCGGGGAAAAACCGATGGGGTTCTGATACAAGAAGCCCTGCTCTCCTCGCGGAGAGCAGGGCTCGTGTCTTCAAGCCCGGAAGGGCTCAGGGATTAGGCCTGGGCGGCTTCGTCCTTGAGAAGAGCCTTCATGGAAAGGCGCACGCGGCCCTTTTCGTCGGCTTCGATGACCTTGACGCGAACCTGCTGGCCTTCCTTGAGGTAGTCGGAGACCTGGTTGACGCGTTCGTTGGCGATCTGGCTGATGTGAAGGAGGCCGTCCTTGCCCGGCAGGAGCTGGACGATGGCGCCGAAGTCGAGCAGGCGTTGGACCGTGCCTTCGTAGATCTGGCCGACTTCGATCTTGGCCGTGATGATCTCGATGCGGCGGCGGGCTTCTTCAACGCGGGCCGTGTCCGGGCTGGCGATGGTGACCGTGCCGTCGTCCTCGATGTTGATCGTCGTGCCGGTTTCTTCGGTGAGGGCGCGGATGGTGGCGCCGCCCTTGCCGATGACTTCACGGATCTTGTCCTGATCGATCTTGAAGGAGATCATGCGCGGGGCGAAGTCGGAGAGTTCCTTGGCGCCGCCGCCGGCCATTTCATGCATCTTGCCGAGGATGTGCTGGCGGCCTTCGTGGGCCTGGGCCAGGGCGGCCTGCATGATTTCGGCCGTGATGCCTTCGATCTTGATGTCCATCTGGAGGGCGGTCACGCCTTCGGCGGTGCCGGCCACCTTGAAGTCCATGTCGCCGAGATGGTCTTCGTCACCGAGAATGTCGGTGAGGACGGCGAACTTGTTGCCTTCCTTGATGAGGCCCATGGCCACGCCGGCGACGTAGTCCTTGAGCGGAACGCCGGCGTCGAGCATGGAGAGGCAGCCGCCGCAGACGGAGGCCATCGAGGAGGAGCCGTTGGATTCGGTGATTTCAGAAACGACGCGGATCGTGTACTGGAATTCCTCGGCGGTCGGGAGAACGGCCTTCAGGGCGCGCTTGGCGAGACGGCCGTGGCCGATTTCGCGGCGCTTCGGGCTGCCGACGCGGCCCGTTTCGCCCGTGGCGAACGGGGGCATGTTGTAGTGCAGCATGAAGCGGTCGTGCGTTTCTTCGCAGAGACCGTCGATGATCTGTTCGTCCTGCTTCGTGCCGAGCGTCGTAAGCACGAGGGCCTGCGTTTCGCCGCGGGTGAAGAGGGCGGAGCCGTGGGTGCGCGGAAGCACGCTCTGGCGGATTTCGATCGGGCGGACCGTGCGGGTGTCGCGGCCGTCGATGCGGGGTTCGCCGTTGAGGATGTTGGAGCGCACGAGCTTGGCTTCGAGTTCGAAGAGGATGCCGTGGACTTCGTTCATGTCCGGAGCTTCGGTGCCGGCGGCTTCGGCGTCGGCGACGAGCTGGGCTTCACAGGCGGCATAGACTTCGCGGAGCTTTTCCGTACGGGCCTGCTTGGAGCGGATGCCGTAGGCTTCCTTGAGGCCGGCGTCGCAGAGTTCGACGATGCGGGCGACGAGGGCTTCGTTCTTCGGGGCGGGCTGCCAGTCCCAGGCCGGCTTGCCGGCTTCGGCGACGAGCTCGTTGATGGCCTGGATGCAGACCTGCATGGCCTTGTGGCCGGCCATCACGGCTTCGAGCATCGTCTTTTCCGGAAGGATGTCGGCCTCGGATTCAACCATGAGGACGGCGCGTTCCGTACCGGCGACGACGAGGTCGAGGCGGGAGGTCTTGAGTTCTTCCGTGGTCGGGTTGATGACGATTTCGTCATTGATGTAGCCGACGCGGCAGGCGCCGATCGGGCCGCGGAACGGGATGCCGGAGATGGCGAGGGCGGCGGAGGCGCCGATCATGGCCGGAATGTCCGGATCAACGGCGGGGTCGGCGGAGAGGACGTGGATGATAACCTGGACTTCGTTGAAGAAGCCGTCCGGGAAGAGCGGGCGGATCGGACGGTCGATCAGGCGGGAGGTGAGCGTTTCCTTTTCGGACGGACGGCCTTCGCGCTTGAAGAAGCCGCCGGGGATCTTGCCGGCAGCGTAGGTCTTTTCGATGTAGTCGACGGTGAGCGGGAAGAAGTCCTGGCCGGGCTTCGTTTCCTTCTTGGCCACGACCGTGGCGAGCACCACCGTGTCGTCCATCTGGCAGATGCAGGCGCCGGTGGCCTGACGGGCGATCTCACCGGTGGTGAGGGTCACGTCGTGATTGCCGAAGCGGAAGGACTTGGACACTTTGTTGAACATCGTCATGATGTATTCCTCTGTGCATGGTTGTCGTCGCTGACGTTACTCATCAACTTTCCGGGCGCAAGAGCAATTCGAGTTCGAAGCTCTTTGGCACGCTGCGGCATCAGATCCCTTTTCCCTTGTGCCGGAGGGGGAGGGAGCTCATGTCGCAACGCGGTAGCCTCGCGTGGAAAGAAAGTGTGCCGTCAACGAACGACGTGGGTTTTAGATGCGACGACGGCCTGTCGTCGTTCGGCAGGCCGTTGTCAGGGAGAAATGTTCCGTCTTACTTACGGAGATTGAGGGCTTCAATCAGGGCGCGGTAAGCATTGAGGTCGGTGCGCTTGAGGTAGTCAAGCAGCTTGCGGCGGCGGGAGACCATACGGAGAAGGCCGCGACGGGAGTGGTGATCCTTGGCGTGAACCTTGAAGTGGTCCGTAAGGTGGTTGATGCGGGCGGTGAGAAGAGCAACCTGCACTTCGGGAGAGCCGGTGTCGCCTTCAGCGCGCTGGAACTTGGCAACGATCTCAGACTTGTTCATTTCAACGGACATTTGTTTTCCTGAATAAAGAAAAAGGTATGGAAACTTGCGGACACGAGCGTTGAGACTCGAGCCGTGAAAGCGGAGATTGTACCTACTGCACGGGCGCCGTGCAAGTGCAAAGCGAGGAAATTTTCACACACGGCGGCGTGGGCTCCAAAACGGCTTCCGCGGGTTGACTGTCAAGGGCCCAGGAAGCCCTGAAAAAGGCATGAAAAACGCCGCGCTCCCGTGGGGATGCGCGGCGTTCGGAAGGCGCTTGGGATGTCAGCGCTCGTCGCTCAGACGATAGCGCTTTTCAAGCCAACCGACGAGCTGGCTGATGGTGAGCGTCATGACGAGGTAGAGGATCGCGACGCAGGTCCAGATCTCCATCGTGCCGTAGGTTTCGGCAATGACGAGCTGGCCGGAGCGGGTCAGTTCCTCGAAGCCGATCACGGAGACAAGGGAGGAGTCCTTCAGCATGGCGATGAACTCGTTGCCGAGCGGCGGGATGATGCGCTTGACGGCCTGCGGCAGCACGATGTAGCGCATCGTCTGCGGGTAGGTCATGCCGAGCGAGAGGCCGGCGCGCATCTGACCGAGCGAGATGGACTGGATGCCCGCACGGAAGATTTCGGCGATGTAGGCACCCGAGTTGAGCGAGCAGGCCGCAACGGCGGCGATGTAGGGGTCGATGCGCTCGCCGATGATGTTCGGCAGGGCGAAGTAGATGATGAAGATCTGGATCAGAAGCGGCGTGCCGCGGATCACGTCGACGTAGACTTTGGCGGGCCAGCGGAAAATGGGATTCTTCGAAAGCTGGGCAAGACCGAGGAAAAGGCCGATGATCAGGCCGAGACCCACGGCGAGCGCCGTGATTTCAAGTGTCAGGCCCGCGCCCTTGAGAAGCAGGGGAAGGCTGTTGACGATCAGGGATAAATCAAATTCCATGACGGGTGACCTCTAAGCAGATTGTGGTTTGCGTCCGCTTCCGGATGAAGGGCGGGGGGAGGCTCTTCGAAGGGGGGAGGGGCCCGGTGCGCAGCGCAATGATAAAAGTGTAAGGCAAAATTTGCTGAATTTTACAGACACGGATCAAGGTTGTCTAACCGTACAGGGCAAACCTTGAGGCGTCTCAAAGAAAAAGCCGGCGCGCTCCCTTGCGGGAGAGGCCGGCCTTCTGTGTCGTCTGGTCACGGATCTGCGAAAAAATCAGTTCTTGCCGAACCACTTCTCGTAGATCTTGTCGTATTCGCCGTTGGACTTCAGCTTGGCGAGCGCAGCGTTGACCTCGTCCTTGAGTGCCGACTGGTCCTTGCGGAAGACGAAGGCGAAGTCGTCGGCGGAGTAGGTCTCGGGCTGGTGCACGAGCTGGGCGCCGAGCTTGGGCTGCTGCGTCATGATGTAGGCCGTCACGGGACGGTCGTTGATTACGGCGTCGCTACCGCCGATGGAGAGGTCGAGAATGGCCTCGCCCGCAGTGTTGAACGTCACGATCTTGGCGCCCTTGACCTTTTTGGCGGCGTTGTGGCTCGTCGTGCCGATCTGCACGCCGATCGTCTTGCCCTCAAGGTCCTTCATGCTCTTGACGGCGCCGGCTTTGGCCTTCGTGGTGACGAGGGAGAGGCCGGAAGTGTAGAACGGGTCGGAGTAGAGGACGCGCTTCTTGCGCTCCTCGGTGATGGAGAAGCCTGCGGCGCCCATCTCGACGGTGCCCGAAAGCATGGCGGGGATGATGGCGTCGAAGCTGAGAACCTGGAATTCGATTTTGGCGCCGAGTTCCTTGCCGACGGCCCGCACGAGGTCCATTTCGAAGCCGGAGACTTCGCTCGTCTGGGTGTTGACGAATTCAAAGGGCGGGAACGTCGGTTCCGTGGCCACCTTGATGAGGCGTTCCGCAAACGCGTTGGCGGACATGCCGCCGAGAACGGCGGCGCTCATGATGACGCCGGCGAACGTCTTGACGCCGGCACGTGCGAGCTTGAATTGCATTTGTAAGGCCCTCCTGGGCTTGTAGCGGGAGCGTGGGGGCTCCCTGTTTTAATACCGTTCGCGTGAACGGCCCGAGAGTTCCTGGGCTGCAGGGGGATGCGGCTTCGGACGTTGGAAATTCTTTTCAGGCGGCCTGTTTCAGGTTGTCGGACTGCGGGTGATGTGCTGTTTTTGGTCAGTCCGGCCCGCGCGCCGCGCGGCTGGCGCGGCACGGGGACTTTGGTGAGGAGAGGTTACTTGGCGAACCACTTGTCCTCGATCTTGGCGAATTCGCCGGACTTCTTGAGCTCTTCAAGGGCGGCGTTGAGCTTCTGGAGGAGCTCGGCGTTGCCCTTCTTCACGGCGAAGCCGAAGTGTTCGGCATCGGCGATCTCGGTGGAGAGCTGGAGGTTCTTGGCAACGCGCGGCTTCGTCTTCAGGAAGTAGGCGAGCACCGGACGGTCAAGCACGACGGCGTCGGCGTTCTTGACGTTGAGGTCCATGAAGGCCTCGCTCGTCGTGTTGAAGGCGGAGACGCGGGCGCCCTCGACGTTCTTGGCATAGGCGGCGCCCGTCGTGCCGATCTGTACGGCGAGGGTCTTGCCCTTGAGGTCGGCGAAGGTCTTGATCTTTTCAGCATCGGCCTTTCGGACGAGATAGGAGAGGCCGGACTGGTAGTAGGGGGAGGTGAAGTCGACCTTCTTCTGACGTTCTTCGGTGATGGAGATGCCCGAGGCGATCACGTCGATCGTGTTGGCGGAGAGCGCCGGGATGAGGGCGTCAAAGCCCATGTTCATGACCTTGACGTCGTAGCCGGCCTTGTCGGCGACGGCCTTGATGAGGTCGATGTCGAAGCCGGAGAACTCCTGGGTCTTCGTGTCGAGGAATTCGAACGGCGCGAACGTGGGTTCGGTGCCGACGCGCAGCGTGTCGCGGGCCATGGCGTTGCCGGCGAAGGCGGCGATGGCAAGGGCGGAGGCGGCAGCGGCGAAAACTTTCTTGAACATCATGGTAAGGCGGTCCTTTGAGATTCTGTCTGTTCGTTTTGCGGATCCGGAGCGCCTCCTGCAAGGCGCTTCGTCCGTAGGATGCAATATAGCCGAAGTGTTCGGCCCCCTGCGAGACGAATCGCCCAAGTTTGTACGCCGCTCAGACCATATAGGTCCTATACCCCAATATTCGCGCGCCTTCGTATCAAAGCCGCCCAATTGTCGGCAAAAGGCGGGGCGGCGGAAGAAGCCTCAAGGGTGCCTCAAAGCTTCCATGCGTTCACGAGCCATCCGTTCTCGCGGGCGGCTTCGAGCAGCACGGGGTCGGGGTTGACCGCCACGCAGTCGCCCGAGGCGAGCGCGAGCGGCAGGTCGTTGCGGCTGTCGGTGTAGAAGACCGTCTCGGCGGGGCGCAGTCCCCTGTGCTCGAGCGCGACGCAAAGGCGCGCGACCTTGCCCTCGCGGAAGGTGGGCGTGCCCGAGAGCTCGGGCGTGATGCGGCCGTTCCTGACGACGAGCTCGGTGCCGAGCGCGACGTCGACGCCGAAGACGCGTTCGGCGATGGGCTTCACGAAAAAGGCGTTGGAGGCGGAGATGATGAGCGTGAGCATGCCCGCGGCCTTCGCGGCGCGGATCGTCTCAAGGCCCTGAGGATAGGCGATGGGACGGATCTTCTCCTCGATGAAGTCGGAGACGAGCGCATTGCGCTCGGCCTCGTCAAGTCCCGAGTAGGCGGGAACCGCCTCGCGCAGCCAGGCGGCGATGTCGAGCGTGCCCGCGTGGTAGGAGGCCTTCATGCGTTCGTTGATCTCGCGGAAGACGGGATCGGTTACGACGCCCCTTTCATAGAGATACTCGGTCCAGCCGATCGTGGCATCGCCCGCGATGAGCGTGTGGTCGAGGTCGAACACGGCGGCAAGCGGCATGAAGCCGGTGGCGGGAACGGGGCGGAAGGCGGTCATGGCGGGGAGAGTCCTTGGAGTTCTTGCAGGGATCGTCATTCTAGTCGTTCTCATCAAATGTGATAAAGCCGCACCGGGCTTTTCTCGTCAGGTGCGGCTTTTTCATAAGTCGACTTGTGCTAGACGCACGGTCGTTCGGGCGTCTTGTGCGGATCAGGCCTTGACCACGCGGGCGACGTCGGCGGCGAAGGCCTCCTCGCCCTGAGCCGACAGGATGCCGTAGAGGCGCATGGCGGTCAGGTTGCAGAGCACGTAGTTGCGCAACGCGTTGAAGGTCTTTTCATCGCGCACGCCCCACTTCTTCTCGGCGAGGTTGCGAAGGGCCTTGACGACCCACTGGCAGGCGGGCACGGAGATGACCCAGTCGTGGTCGGCGAGGTGCACGACCCAGCCCTCGATGCGGCGCGGCAGCGGCAGGGTCTTGCCGTCGGCGGCGATGAGGCCGGCCTTGACGGGATCGACGCCCGCGATGATCGCGGCGGCGCGCAGCCAGCCGACGACCTGGGCTTCGCCGGAGGCGCTGCCCGGATGTTCGTGGGCGCAGGCCTGGGCGACGACGAATTCGGCGGGAAGGCCGCGCTTGATGGACTCGGCGATGCTGAGCACGTGGTGTTCGCCCGTGCCTGCGAGGGCCTCCTCCTTGCGGCAGGCGTTGTCGGCCTCCCACTGGAAGACCCAGGGCTTGTGCAGGTCGTGCAGGATTTCACCGCCGACGGCGTGGTCGAAGTCGAGCTTGAGGCCGTCGATGTTGTCGTAGGCGGCGACGAGGGATTCGGCGGAGACGACGTTGAGGGCGACGTGGGTGCAGAGGCCGCCCGGATAGGCGTGGTGGCTGCCGTAGCCGGAGCCCGGTGCGCTCCAGGTGGGCTGCGGCGAGCGGGTGGTGTCGGAGAACTTCGGGAAGACGGACGTGCGGCCGGCGGCGATCAGGCCCTCCTTCTTGAGGGCGGCGAGCACGGCGCCCTGGTCGGCGGAGGCGATCGTCGGAGCCGGGTTCTCGATGATGGAGAGGACGGCCTTCTTGAGTTCGGGATCGCGCAGACGGCCGGCGGCCGCGCGGATGATTTCGTACGAGGTCTGGACGACGTCGCTCCCGCGGGCCATGTCGACCGGGGACATGGCGGCGATTTCGGCAATGGTGCGGGCCTTCTTGGGCGCGGCGGCAGCGGCTGCGATCGGGCTGAAGGCGGCGAGGCCGCCCGCGACGGGGAGAATGGAGGCCGCAGCGGCGGCGCCGAAGAGCGAGCGGCGGGAGATCTGAGTCATGATTTTCCTTTCACAAAACAACATCTGCATGAACTGTGCAGAGCAGGCCCTGTTCAACGACGGTCCCGATCCGGGACTTCAGGGCTTCGGGTCTGAGCTTTTCCCCTGATTCCCTTGGGCCTGCAGGACGGATTCTTTCAGAGCCGCATGACGGCGCCGTGACCGCGCGCTGACATCTTGAAGACGCTTGCGTGAAGTTTCGATGACGGATTGTCTTCGGACGCCCGATGCGACGAGCGCCCGTCTCTTCGAAGGAGACGGGCGCTCTGAGAGGGCTCGGAGCGAGGCGTTCAGCGGATGGGGCGCCTCCCCGCGAGCCATGCGGGAATGAGGGCGCAGAACGAACCCGCAAGGAGCGTGGCCGCGGCGGCGAGAAGTTCGGGCGAGCCCATGGCGGGCGACATGGCAACGCCCGTTTCGGCGGCAAGCAGATGCGCGGCCGCCTCCGCGCCGATGAAGCCGAGGACGAGGCCGCCCGCGGTCCCCGCAGCGACGACCGTCATGACGATGCACCAGACGAGGCTCACGATGTAGCGCTGCGGGGCGCCGAGTACGCGGAGCTGCTCGAGGGCGGGCCTGCGGAGTTCGCCGAGCAGCACGCCCATGATGAGCGTGGCGGCGAGCGCCGTGAGGAGCGTGAGGCGGGCCGTGATCGTCACGGCCTCGCTCGCGCCGCCCAGAAGCGAGTGGAGCGAGACGAGCACCTCGCCCGAGAAGACGCCCATCAGGTTGACCGACGCGCCGTCGGGGCCGGAGAGCGTGCGCTGCGACTGCTGCTGGCGCAGCCTGTAGGCGTCGGCGAACGAGGCGGGCTTGACGACGACGGCGGAGACGCCGGGAAGCGTCTCGAAGTCGTGTTCGGAGAAGACGCCGAGCAGTCGGCCGTGCCCGTCTTCGTGTCCTTCCTCATGCGCATCTTCATGCTCCGTTCCGTCCTCTTCCTCGTGGTCGTGACCGTGGGCGCGCTCGAGTTCGTCGTGCACCGTCATCGAGTGCGTGGCCCAGACGGCCTCGATCGGAATCATGATGGCGCGGTCCCAGGGCGTGCCGCTTTCAGGCATTCTGCCCACGACCTTGAGGCGTCCGTGGTCGTGCGCGTGTCCCGCGCCGGGCGTCCTGCCGTGCATGGGCACGATTTCGTCGCCGATGCGGTAGGGGGCCGAAGCGCCGACGACGGCTTCGAAGGGCGCCTTGAAGAGGCGTCCCTCGGCGGGCCTGACGGTGCCGCCGAAGGTGACGAGCGACGTTGTCGTGCCGACGATGGGAGAGGCTCCCGCCCTGTCGCCGAATGCGACGGGGGCGGCCCACTTGACGCCGTGCCTTTTGTCAAGGTCCTTCATGACGGAGAGCGGCACGAGGGGAAGAGGTTCGTCACGCAGGAAGACGGCGCCGAGCAGAAGGGACGAGGGGCTGGCCTTGGCCCCGATGAGAAGATCGAACCGGTCGGCGGCCTGGGCCGAGGCGTGCCTCAGCATCCTGTCGGTCATGCCGGTCGCAATCGAGATCGAGAGCGAGAGTGCAAGGACGGCGGCGATGCCTGCGAGCACGGCGGCGCTTCTGCGCAGCTCGCTCCTGAGAAGCATGAGGACGTTCATGGATCAGATCCTTGGAGTGAGTCGGCCGTCAGCGAGCGTGAGGTGGCGCTCGAAGTGGCTGAGCACGCGCTCGTCGTGGCTCACGAGCACGAGGGAGGCGCCGAGCGAGCCTGCGGCGGCGATGAGTGCGTCGACCGCATGACCTGCACGGTTGGCGTCGAGGCTTGCGGTGGGTTCGTCCGCGAGGATGATCGAGGGAGACTGCATCAGCACGCGCACGAGCGCCGTGCGCTGCATCTCGCCTCTCGAGAGGAGTTCGGAGCGCGTGTCGGGATTGACCCCGTGCAGCTTGAGGAGGTCCGTCGCGTCGCGGTGCTGGGCGTTGGAGACGGTGCGCGAGTGGAACGTGAAGGGGAGCAGGACGTTTTCGAGGGCCGTGAGGCCGTCGAAGAGGCGGAAGTCCTGGAAGAGGAAGCCGACGTGCCGGCCGCGCCAGCGGTCGCGCCTGGGTTCGGACAGTGCGGAGACCTCGGTGTCGCCGTAGAGCACTCGGCCCCTCGTCGGGAGAAGAATGCCCGAGACGAGCTTGAGGAAGGTGGTCTTGCCCGCGCCGCTTGCGCCGCGCACGGCGATCATTTCACCGGGTTCAAGGCGGAACTCGTCGATCTCGAGGAGCGTGTGCAGGGAGGCGCCGTCGCGAACGTCGAGTCCGACGCCTTCAAGCTTGAGCGTGTCCGTCATCAGATCACCTCATACTTTGCGTCGGCGAGCCGCACGAGGCTCACGAATCCCGTTTCGGGATCGGTCTCGCTGCCCGTTTCGAGTCGTCCCGTCACCTCGATGAGGCGGTTGTTCTGCACGAATGCCTGCTCGCTTGCGAGCCTCACGAGGATGATGCTGTCGGGCCAGTCCTGGTCGGAGTTGCAGAAGGGGCACAGGCTCACGGGCTCCTTCGTGAGGATGAGGAAGGCGGCTTCGGCCTTGAGCGGCGGAGCCATGAAGCCGCGGATGCGGATCCGCTTGCCCGAGAGCGACTTGAGCTTTTCGGAGAACTGAAGGCCGAGGACGGAGTTGCCCGCGTACATCTCCTCGAACCTGAGTTCGGGGACGGCGGCGAAGGCGGGGGCGGCTGCAAGGAGCGGCGTCCCAAGAAGGCATTTGACGAATCGGCGGCGCTGCATGATGGGTGGCGTCTCGTTTCTGAAAATTGAAAAGGCCGGAGGCGGACTCCCATGGGAGCCGCGCCTCCGGCGCGGGGCCCTGCGAGGGGCCTTGTGACCGTTACTTGCCGAGGGCAAGCGCTTCGGCCATCACGCGGAAGACTTCCGTGGAGTTCATGAAGCCGCGGATCTGTTCGGCGTTAGGACCCTGGGCGGTCACGACCAGATCGTCGACCGTGTGCACGCCCTGGCTTTCGTTTCGCGGGAGGTTGCCCTCGACGAAGTGGCCGCCCTCGACGTCCTTGTACCTGGCGTCGGCGACGTATTCGCCCTTTTCGTTCTTGACGGCCGGGTTGAAGGTGGCGTCAGGATAGGAACGGTACGTTTCGTAGTAGTCGGGGTGGGCACCGAAGAAGACGGCAAGGCGTTTCGAGGGCTGGAAGTTGTCGGGGAAGCCGTCCTTGTCCTTGTCCTCGTAGTTCGGGTAGCCGGCGTCGGCATAGACGCCCACCTTTTCGCGCATGTCCTTGCCCGGCTTGTTGTCGTCCACCGTGCCGGCGACGGAGATCGAGTGCGTGTGGTCGCCCGTCACGATGAGCAGCGTGTCGGGGTTCTTGGCGCAGTAGGCCTTGGCGCGCTCGACCACCTTGTCGAAGGCGATCGTGTCGCCCACGGAGCGGGTCCAGTCGAGCGGGTGGGAGTACTTGTCCACGAGGCCCGCTTCGAGCATCAGGAAGAAGCCGTCCTTGTTCTTCTCGAGCACCTTGACGGCGGCGTCGAAGGATTCGGTCAGATCAGGCTGGTTCGGGAACTTCTTGACGGTGTTGCCCTTCCACTGGTGGCGGTCGACCCAGCCGTCCATGTTGCCGGTGTGGAAGAGGCCGAGCAGGCGGTCGGGCGTCTGGCCGGAGACGGCGCTGAGCATTTCCGTGCGGTCCGTGACGAGCTTGTAGCCGGCGTCGCCGAACTTCTGGATGTAGTTGATGCTGTCCTTGCGCTTGGAGCCGGCGGTTTCCTTCGGGAGGAAGTAGGCGGAGCCGCCGCCGAGGATGACCTCGGGCTTGACGTTGTAGAACATCCCGACGATGTCGGCCTTGTCGGCACGGCGGCGGGTGTGGGAGACGACGGAGGCGGGCGTGGCGTCCTCGATCTCGGCGTCGCTCACGACGCCGATGGCCTTGTTGGTCTTGCGGCGCAGAAGCTCGGCGATCGTCTCCTGCTTCGGATCGTCCTGGCTGGCCTTGGTGCGGTCGGCGTAGACGCCGAGGGCGTTGACGCTCGACTTGTGGCCCGTCATGTAGGCGGAAGCGGTGTTGGCGCTGTCGGCGGCGATCGTGTCGACGGAGCTCGTGCCGAGAAGGGCCATGTGCGGCATGTCGTCCATGGCGAGCGGAGCGTTGTACATGCCGTTCGTCACGCCCTTGGAGAGGATGCGGGCGGCGGTGCGGTGACCGACGGAGAGGCCGTCGGCAAGAAGAATGATGACGTTCTTGGCAACCGGCTTTTCAGGCGTCGTGTAGATGTCCCAGTTGGCGCGCAATTCGCCTTCGGGGCTCTTGACGACGACTTCGTATCGGCCGGGCTTCTTGATCTCGACGTCGCGGACGACGAGGGCGGAACCGTGGACATTGTCCTCCTTCTCCATCCAGACTTCCTTGCCGGAGAGCGTCTTGGAGTAGTCGGCACCGTTGATCTGAACGGTGACGTCCTTGCGGGCGACGCTCTTGTCAAGCTCGATCTTGAAGTCGAAGCGGGCGTTCGTCATGAAGCGGGCCTGATCGACGGGGTAGATCTGGGCGGCGCCGGCCTGGCCGGCGGCAATGAGGGAGAGAAGCGCTGCGGAGACGGCAGCGGTCGCGGTCTTGATTTTCACAATGAATTCCTTCAACAAACAATGGTCCGAAGGCGCCGGGCCTTCGGATGGAGCAAAGTCTAGGAATTCGGTTTGACGATCCCGTGTCGGCTTCGTGAAATGTTGATGACCGCGAGGAGGAAATGATGACGGAACCGTGTCGGACGGGACTCAGTCGGCGAGAAGGCTCCAGATGCCCGCAAGACAGAGGCCGATGAAGGCGAGGAGCGCGATGCACTTGAGAAGCGCGACGGCGGACTCAAGACCGCCTGGCGCACGGGCGGGCGCCTCGGGCGCGGCGGCGCTTTCCGTCACGGGGTCCGTCTGCTCGGGCGCTTCGATCTCCGAGTTCGTCTTTCCTGCGCTGCGGCGTCGGCCTGCAGGCTTGTCGAGGCGGGTGCGGCTGTAGATGCCCGTGCCCGGCAGCCCAGCGTTGAGGTAGGTGCCGCGCTTGCCGACCGAGACGCTCGCGCCCTTGTGGCCGACCGTGGCGCTGACGCCCGACTTGGAGAGGTTGAGCGTGACGCCGGGAAGAATCTTGATGCGCTTTCTGAAAAAGAGTGCCATGGCTGTTCGGGAAGCTTGTTTGCCGGGGGGATTCAGGCTCGGACGGCGGAGGCGTGCGCGGCCGGAGCCCAATAGCAAAAAAGGCAGAAAGCCGAAGCTTTCTGCCTTTCGAATTCTGGCGGAAGGGGAGGGATTCGAACCCTCGATACGGAATTTCCGTATGCCGCCTTTCCAGGGCGGTACATTCAACCACTCTGCCACCCTTCCATAGGTGCCCAGCAGACATGCCGGCCGTGGTGATTGGCTTTGTCGACACGTCGAATTTGCTGAGGAAATGAAGTATGCCTGAGCTTTTTGAAAAAGTCAAGAAACGTTTGAAAAAAAATCTGCAGACGGCACGCGAGATGCGCCGGAACGCCGCCGCACGCATGAAAAAAGGCAGGAAGCCGAAGCTTTCTGCCTTTCTGAATTCTGGCGGAAGGGGAGGAATTCATGAATTAAGGCGTAGCAACGGTTGTAGAGGCTTTAATGTCAAAAGACCCACCAAAAGACCCACCGACGAAAAAAAGAAGACTAACGGTTTTTTTTGCTTGTGGCGTTGCGAGATTCTCTGGCTACGCGACTCAGGAACTCGCGTAGAGCTGCGATGGGGTACGCAGTAATGCCTGGATAGGCTACAGGGTCCGGGAAGCCGCTTTCCAATGCCCAACGTCGAAGTGTCGGCTCTGATGTATCAAAGGCGGCGATGACTTCATCTCGCGTTAGAAATGCATAGTCAGGAACTGCCGGATCAAAGAGCATCTCGCGAAAACGCATGCCGTCGCGAATCTTGTTGGACGCCGTCATCATTTTTTCATCATCCTGCTGTTTGTTCAAGTCTTTCATTCCTGGTGACCTTTCCTTCTTTCAGGAGTGCCTGATAAAGCCTGTACAGCCCTTTCGGAGTAACGTGCGCCGTGATCGACACGCTCAGTCCTTTTTCCGGGTGCGTGAAGTTCGACACGCGAGGGCGCAGGACGCCTTGCTTCACGCGGTCCGCGTAAGGTTCATTTTTCATTGTGATCCACGAGTGTGCGCGTAGCCAGTCAAAGAGAAGCGTCGCTGGATAGCCGAGCGTCTTGGCGGCTTCTCTGATGAGCATGTCACCGTAGGACGCTTCGACTGTCTCAGCAAAGGCTACCTTCGGAGCGTCCTCCGCGACCTTGTGTTCAAGCGCAGCTTGCTTCTCTAATGAAGAGGCGAGCTGTCGCAGCGCCGTTGGATAGTCCGGCAGCGCCGGAGCGGTAGCCTTGGCCTTTGCGATTTTTTCGCACTCGATGAAGTAGAGGCGGGCTTGCTTGCCTTTCGCGTTTCGTTCGACCATCGCCAGCTCTTTTGCCATGCCGAGGGAAACGGAAAATTCCTTGCTCGGACGACCGCCAGAACTTTCGCTCAAAAATGAGCAAAAGTCCGTGTTCTCGACAAAGCCGAAGTCTTTGATGCGACGAGCTATCCAGTCCTTGAACTCGGTCTTGACGCCGAGGAACGCATGAAGGTCACGCGCGTTGACGGTCTGAATTTCTTCGCCGCCAATGGTTGCCGCACTCAGTGCGATGATTTCGGTCATTGGTTCTCCTTAAAACGGTACTTCGCCGTCGTCATAGGTCTGGGCTTGTTCTTGTACGCGTGAACGCCTTGCCGGTTCTTCATGTTGTTGTGCTCGATCCTTCGCGCTCTGGACGAATTGGAAGTGTTCGCAGATGACTTCCGTCACCCATCGGTCGGCGCCGTTTTTGTCTTTGTACTTTCTCGTTTGAAGACGACCACGGACCCAGATCGGCGAACCCTTGTGGAGATACTCGGCAATTGTCTCGGCAGTCTTGCCAAAGGCGACGACGGTGTTCCAGTCTGTGACGTTTTCGTATTGACCGTCCGCGTTTTTCACTCTACGGTTTGTGGCGACGGCCAGGGAAACGAACGCAAGGTTGTTCGTTCCGTAGCGGAGATCAGGGTCGCGGCCAAGACAGCCGCAAATGGTCACTTCGTTGATGTTCAGCATTGTTGTTCCTTTGAAATTCGGTTGATTTGTCGTTCAATCTTTTCGTGCATTGCTAGGTCGACCTTGGCGCTGAAACCGGGGATCAACAGGCGCAGTTGACCGATCATCACGAGGCAGTCGGCACACTCTTCCGCAAGGTTGTTTTCAAGCGCCGTGATGCACCGATACTTGCCGCCGGATGCTTCGGCCTGTCGGGCGAGCGCAAGACGTGAAGCCGCAGTTGCAGCCTCTCCGAACTCTTCGGCAGCCTTGAGCGTCTGATGGTCTCGCCCGTAGTGTCTGGCAATGTCTTTCAGTTCTTCGTCGATCATTCTTCGTAGTCCTCACACCAAGGCCGGAAAGAAAGCTGATACCTGCTGACGTCCAGCTGTCGATTGTGCTCGTCGAACCAGTCCCGTCCGTTGAAGTACGCGTACATGCAGAATCCTTTGTGGCCGTCACGAGGGACGAGGCTGATCTGGTAGTGCCCGGGTTCCGGACGCTCTTTCTTGAAGGGGCGCCAGCGTTCGTTGTCTTGTTGGTTCATTCCTGCTCCTTGATCTCTTCAATGTCCTGCCACTCGATACGGACGTGCGCGAGGCAGGCGCCTATCCATATGCCGACCGTGATGCCATCGGCAAACTCCTGATCCGTCACGCGTCCGGCTTTGTGAGCCTCCGCGAAGTTGGCTGCGTACATGTTCAGACGCTCGTGGAATTTGCCACCGGACAGCGTTTCTAGTTTTCTTCGCGCTTTTTCGTCGCGCAGTCGGTATTTCATTCGATCAGTCCTTCCTCTTTCATGATGCGAACAGGCTTCAGATGGTGCTTCATGACATAGTGAAGCGCCTGGTCCATCTCTTTGTAGGAGAAGCCCTTGAATAGCTCGATAAGGTTCGGCAACAGGGCTTCGGCTTGCAGCAGGTTTTCTTTCGCGATCACGTGGTGTTCTTGCCAGATGCGCCAGGCGGCGTCGACCTGACGCCACGCCGGCTCAATCTCACGCCTGAACTCTTCGCCTTCTTCGAGGTCGTAAGAGAGGCGATCCGCGAGAAGCAGAAGCCCAACGAGGTAAGCCCACGATTCGTGCGAAGGCTCCGTTCTGAAGGACTGCAAGTGAATGCGGTAGTCAAGCTCGATACTGGCGGCGGCGCGATCGCTGAGCCCCTTATTCGCCGAGATGTCGAGCATGTCGAGGTAACCGATGCGGTGCTTCTTCGGGTCGTACTTCTTCGTGCGCTTTTTCTTAGGCTTCATTCCTCGTCCTCCCACGGAGCATATCGGGCGGTCACATCCTCGCGTCCGAAGGCGTCCAATCGGCCGTTCCAAAAGATAGGAAGCCGGTGGAACGAACCAAACGGGATGAAGTCGTGCCCGTCGAAAACCGCAAACCCCTGAAAAAGCGTCTTGCCGTAGTACGGTTCCGGCGTGCCAGTGTTTTGATCCTTTTCTTTGACTTCGAGCCTGAGCGGCAAGCCGCGCGGCGGCGTCGTGTCCGGGAAGTATTTCCATTGCGTCATGCTTCGTCATCCTCATCCCACGGGCGGAAGCGTTTTACAGGAAACGCAAACTCATAGTTTTCAAACGACTCTCTACTTGGGTATCGCCATTTTCCGTTTTCAAAAACAAGACATGTTTTCATTTGGTTGCATTCAACCCGCATCAAGACTCCCTCCGGCGGCTCGACTTCGGGGAAGGAGTTCCAGCCGTTCGGGTTGTATTCCCTTAACGATTCGAGCATGTCAGACGTTACCTCTAACATGAGGTGCGGATTCTTGCTGAAGTGCAGAAAGTCAGGTTCTGAGGATTGTGTTGTGTAGTACGGAAGTCTTCCCAACATCCGGGATAACCCCCCGTTACTGATCTCGTCGAGCTTCTTCTGCAACTCGCGGTCTTTGAGTCTGAATCTCATTTGTTTCTCCGTACGAAAAGCCCCGCACGAAGCGGGGCTTGAATGGGTTACTGGTGCTTGAAGCTGAAGCGAATGTCGCCGTTGTCTTCAACGGTCATGGAGGTGCCGGCGATCTTTTTCAATGCTGCTAGATCAAACGCAGGCGTCTGTTCGGTGGGCACCGTTTCAGCGACGGGTTGGTCGACGGTTTCCTCGCTTTCTTCAGCGGTTTCTTCAGTGTCGTCATAAGCAAACATCAGAGCACTGATTTCGTTGCTTTCGATTTTGGCTCGCTCGATTGTGAGTGCGTAGTTGCAGACGGAGTGGGCGATATTCTGGAGGACTTCCTTGTGTTCGCTTTTGTGGCTTTCGAAGGCGATCAAGAGGGCAGATTCGACGAGGAGAGAAGTGTCGATGTCATCGATCTGGTTGTCATACTGATTGTTGATGTCGAACAGAGCGGACTGGATGATTTCAGAGGATTTGGCTTTGAGCATGATTTTCACCTTGTTGAGAAGGTGGGTTAATTGTTTTCGTTGACTGCGTCGTCGATGTACTCGGCGTCGTTCACGTCGCCTTTCTCGATGAACTCAGCGTCCAAGAAGTCCTGATCGGTCGTAGCTTCACCACGGTCGGTCTTCTCGTCGATCTCGACTGCGCGGACGGCCTCGATGCTCACCGGCAGGTACTTGAAAAGGCGGCGAATTACGCTCTTTTTCGCCATCTCTTCCCAGTGACTTGCCCACGGGCCAGTGTTGCCGGCCTTCGAAGTCGAGCGCACCTTTTCGATTTCGGCGCGGCTCATCACTTCAAACTGGATGCCGCCTCCCTTGAGCTTGGCGACTGCGTAGACATGAGTGACAGGACCTCGGTCTGCGGTCGATGCTGGCACATGCTGAATGTCGGGATCGAGGCCGAGCTGGTAGTTGAAAGTGTCCTGTGCGTGCACCGTCCAAGCCTGCAAGCTGATGATCTGCCCGGAGCGGCGGGCGAGGTCGATCATGCCGCGATAGCCGATGATGAGCTGTGCGTTCGGGCGGCCGCTGCGGTCTTTGCCGTTGCCGAAGGGAAGCAGGTAGCAGTGTCCAAGTGCCGATCCCGGCTCAAGGCCGAGCGCAGCGCACTGGAGGACTGCGCCGTAAAAGCTCTCAGGGGCGCACTTCAGAAGAGCCGGTGCCTTGCGGCACTCAGTCATGACGATGCGCGTCAGGCGATCAGCAGTCATGCTCTTCGGAAGTGCCAGGGCCATCTGAGCCTGAAACTTTTTCGAGCGCACGACGTCGATGACGGTTGCGGCTTTGACCTGTTGCACGACGGCGGTCTGTGCGGCGGCAGGTGCGACCTGCGACTTGAGAACATCAGTTGTTGACATGAGTTTCCTTTTTGTTAAGCGAGTCGAAGGATTCGGGTGGGGGTGACTTGTACGAAAGTTGCGTACAGGTCAGGGTGTTCTTTCTTGAAGGCGGTAGAGGAGAAGCGAGTGCTGTTCTGCGCCTTGTAGGTGACAGCCTTTTGACCGCCGATCGTGAGCCCGGTCTTTTCACCAATGGCGAGGATCACGCGAGAGGCGACGGCCTTCTCTTGCTCCTGAAGCTCTTTGATCTGTTCTTTGATCGTTCGGAGCTCGCCTATGTCGGCAGCTTCGTCGTTACTGGCTTCTTTCAGCTCGCCGTTGTCTCGGGAATAGAGCTTCTTGATGTCGTCGACGTTGATGGGGTCAGGGGCGACGTCAGCAAGGACCTTCTCGAACCAGAAGGCGCGGCACTTTTCGACGATGGCTTTGATCACGTCCTCATCGCGCTGCACTTCGTACATTCGGAAGTCCTGACCGCCGATGAGAACAGCGACATAGAACTTCTTGATGCCCGTCACCGCCATGTACCACTGAATCTGCGTTTCGTAGTAGAGCGGAATCTGGTGCTCGGTGACGACCTTGCCGGACACGATCTCATCTTCCTGCGAAGGTCCCCACTTGTCAGCCATGAAGGCGTTGGCGGTCTTGCACTCGAGGCCGACGTCCGTCGAAAGCATGAGGCCGGTTTCGGCTGCCTTCGCGGGCTTGTTGACGCGGACCGTTTTGGCAATCTGTTCGTTGACGATCGCTCGGTCGATGTTGCCGCGCATCCACCCGTCTTCGCCGGTCGAAAGAAGGAAGTTCACGCGCTGAATCTTCATGCCGGTGCGCTTGCTGAACTCTTTCGCGACAACGTCCTCTAGAGTCGTTCCCCAGTAGGCCGCTTCGCCTGCCGGGGAGCCTTTGGTCTTGCCGGTCTTTTCTTCCCACAAGCTCAGCGGCGTCTTGTAAGGGTTGAGGCCGAGGACGGTTGCAACGTCTGAACCGCCGATGCCCTTGCTGCGCTCTTGCAGCCAGTCATCGCGTGCCATCTCCGCAGTCTTGATTGCTGTCATCTAAAAACTCCTTGAATGAGTGCTCCGGCACTAACCGCAAGCGCTCCTACGAGAACAACGACCTTCCAGATCAACGATGGTTGTTCACATGAAAAAGGCTCGACGTTCTGCCGAGCCTGCTTTGCTTTCTTCCGCTGTTCGAGCGGTCGCTTTGGTGTCTTGCGTTTCATGTCGAAGTCGGGTGGTATGTGTTCGATTGTCTTTCCGGGGTCGGAGTAGCTCATTTGGTTGCCTTGAAGATGCCTTTTTGGAAGGCTTCGTAGACCGCCTCGGCAGCCGTTCTCGCGCCGAGTGTTCGCAACGCTTCTTCGTGGTGGGACTTGACGGTGGTTGTCGCAATGCCCATGACTTCGGCGATTTCTCGACGCCTTAGCCCTTTTGCGACGAGCGTGAGGTACTCGACTTCACGGGGTCTCAGGGTTTTTCGAAATTCCGCTTTCATTGGCGTTTTCCTCAGTCAAAAAACCAGTGGTAGAGGGTTGCGGCCGCCATGGCCGGCAAGATCACCAGGCCGAAAAAACCGAGTAGGCCTTCGAGGCCCTCGATGAGGGAGCCAACGAAGCCGGGGCGATGAGGCTCAGTGCCGTCGGTGCCGAGATACGTGCGACGTGCGAGACCGTCAAGGTAGGAGATAAAGCGCTTCATGACGCCTCCAAAAAAAGAAAAGACATTCAGACGCCCTCGCTCGGAAGAACTGCCGGCTCGTGATGGCACGGGCAAGGGCGCGTGAATGTCTTTTGGGTTTGTGGTGGGTGAGGGAGCCGGGGTGAACGCAAAAGCCTCTCGTCTGCAGATGCCCCGGCTTTGGGATTCGTCGGAGTGTCGCGGCACAGTGCGACAGGAACGAACCGGCTCATATCTGCGTCAAGCCGTTTGCCCTCGAAGTCGTTACGGAAGTTCGTCCATGACGCACTGGACGTTGCAGGCGACCTGCTCGTACTTCTCCGCTGCAGGGCAGTGGATGACGGTCGGCTCGGTCTTCATGTAGAAGTGGAGGTCTGCAGCGTTCTTGATGCTCACGAGAGCGAACTCATGCACGTCGTTTTCATTGCAGGTCTCGCGGCCTTGTGCGCGGAGGTGGTGCGCCAGTCGGGCGTCGAAGTCGCTGCGCTTCATTCTTCGTCCTCCTCGTCGTCATCGTTGAGCAAACCAGTCAGAAGGGTGTCGGCGGAGTCGAGCGCACCGATGTACGCGTCGTCGTCGCCCCGGAGGAAGGCCTCTTCGGCCTCCGAGATGTAGTCCTTGATGTACTCAAGGTTTTCGAGCTTTTCTTTGTCAGTCATGGCTTCTCCTTAGTCCTCGACGTAGTAGCAGCGCTCTTCGTCGTCCCAGAGGATGTCGTGGTATTCCTCGTCGTAGTAGTCGCTTCCGACCCATTGCGGGTCTACGTAGACGAACAGATCGTCGTAGATGTGCTCGACGTCCTTTGCGTCGACCCCGAACTCGTTCGCGACGCAACCGCAGAGTTCGATCCAGTCTTCGTAGCCGCCAGCTTCGACTTCGTCAAACAGGCGTTGTTCGATCTTGTCCTGCTGTGCGCAGGAGACATTAAGAATCTTCATGGTGTTCTTCCGGTAAGCCGTCCCGCGTGTCGCTCTTTGCGGGTGCCTGCGAGACGGCTGTGATCTTTATGAAAGTCCATCCAAGCGCTCTCGCGCCAGCCCCCTACGCATTGAACACATGCGCAAGAACGCTTGAATCGACTTTCTGCTGTGCACGGTCCCGCGTTTTCCGCAGGCAGCCGCTCGGGTCTTCGTGACCTCTGCCTCTCTCGGCTGCACCAGCTACGTCCGCCGCTCCACGTCTCTCAACGTCTGCATCCCCGCGTCCGCGTTTTCATGTCTGCCCTCCCGATTGTTGTCGGAAAGTTGGTGTTGAATGGTTTCTTCCTGTTATGTGCGGGCGAAACCATTCAACACCGTTGATGTTACACCAAAATAAAACCGAAACGGTTGCTGTAGGGTGTTGGCGGGGTGTATAAATTGGGGAGTTGTTGATGCGCATCAATGACACTGAAATTAAGACAAAAAAAGCCCGCCTTGAGTGGCGGGCTTGATTTGGTTGTGTTATGGGGTTTGGTTTAGTAGGTGTTGAATGATCCGCAAACGACGCCGACGACCTCTAAACCGTGTTGCCTGGAGTGAAGGATTGGATAGTCTGGGTTCAGCGGCTTCAGATCAAAGAGTTCTCGACCTTGATCGTCGTATCCGGTGACGACGTATTTCTTGAAAGTCGTCTCTGTGAGAATGCCAGACGTAGAACGTGCGATGACGAAGTCTCCAGGTTTTGGCAGCCTATTGGGGTCGACGAAGAGCAGTTGTCCTTCTTGGAAATTTGGCGACATGGAGTCGCCTCTTACGCGAAGAGCAAAAGTTTTCTCCGGCAATGTTTCTGGGACGATCGCCCATTCATCGTATTGTTCTTGTCCGTTGTCTGTAAGCATTCCCGCCTGCACATATGAAAGGATTGGTATGCGCTTGAAACGTATCGTGCTTACTTGGGGGTTGCCGAGTTCTGCGTTTTCCGTGTCAAGTGTTCCTGGGGGAAGGCCAAGCTTATCTTCAATCTCTCTAGCGATTCGTGCTCCAAAAGACTTCGTTCCTCTGATCATGTCATTGATCTGCTGCGGAGCTTTGCCAAGTATCTCGGCCAATCGAGACCGCGAGCCATTCAGCTCTGCCAGACGACTCAGGTTTGCAATGCGTATCCGCTTCAGGGTGTCTTTTTCATTCGTACTCATAAGAAGTACCTCCCTTCTGCAATAGTAGTGTGGAAGGTGTATGCGCGGCAACATGTTCGGCAACCAACAAAAGCGGCGAAAATGTTGTATTATGGTTTAACACCAAAACAACACCGAGAGGTCTGAGATGACGCCTCGAGCGCTCGAATATTTCAAATCCCTAAAGCCAATCGAAAAGAAGGCCTTGTGCCAAAAAGTAGGCATTTCTGTCCGATGGCTTCACAACTGCATGTATGTCCCGTCGAAGAATTTCAGCCCGGAAGTCGCTGAGAAGATCGAGATGGTTTCTTGTCGAAAAGTGACGCGCGAAGACCTGCGCCCAGATATTGACTGGTCGCTTATTCGCTAAGGGGACGCCATGAGCTTCAAGGTTTCCGCACTGGCATGGATGGTTCCGGTTGAGAAGTCAACCGAACGTCTTGTGCTCCTCGCTCTTGCCGACCGGGCCGATGACGAAGGCAAGAACTGCTATCCGTCCGTCGAGACCATTTGCGGCATGACGCAGATGAATCGAAAGACGGTATTTGCTGTCATTTCGAGACTTGCGGAACGTGGCGTTTTGTCAGTACGCAAGCGAGAGGTGCACAACTCGAATGAGTACCTTCTGCACATAGAGGATTGGCCCAAAAACGGAAGTACCGAAAACGGGACGACCCAAAAACGGGACAACCCAAAAACGGTACGTCAGTTGTCCCGAAAACGGGACGATGGTTGTACCGAAAACGGGACGACAGTAGTACCGAAAACGGGACACGAACCTATCAATGAACCTATCAATAACCAATCAATAACCAGTAGAGAAGACACGCCGCCAAAAGCCAGAGCCAAGAAAGGCGAAGCCTGGAAAAAGTGGATCAAGGTCGAAAAACCGGACGAAGTTCCTGATGACCTCTGGAAGCAATTCGGAGAGATTCGCGCCCTGAAAAAGCGGGCTTTGACTGAAAGTGCGCTTGAGCTTCTTCGATCCGAAGGGGAGAAGGCTCACATGACGCTGCTTCAGGTCATCGAGCATTGCTGCGCCAATGCCTGGGCAGGCTTCAGAGCCTCCTGGTTGACGAGGACGAGCGGTAGCACCTACCGAAAGCCTCAGAACGTCACCCAGACGGCTGAATACCGAGAACGACTTCAGGCCTGCTGCCGAGGTGAAGGCAGAACTGAAAAACTCGCCGACGACGGCGTAACGATCATCGTGGATTGAGGAAAACAACATGAAAAAAGCAGAAGGCTTGGTCGGCTTGTTGGGCTTTGCCGAGGGGGAAGAGGAGCGGGTATGCCCAGAGCATGGGCGGTATATCTCGCACCTGACCTACCTGAAGGGAGAGCTCAAGAATGCGAGCGGATGTCCGAAGTGCCGAGCGATCCAGTTGCAGAAGCGGCAGGAAGACGAAGAGCGCGAACGAAAGGAACATGAAGAGCTTGAAAAGCGCCGCGCGTATGAGCAGACGCTGGACCGAACGGCCATCCCGACCAAATACCGATCCAGGACGCTCGCATCCTTCAGAACCGATGGGAACGACCAGAAAGCGAAGGTGCTCAAGATCGCCGAGTCCTACATCACAAAGTTCGACGCGCTTCGCCAGTCCGGCATAGGAATGGTTTTTATCGGCGAATGCGGGACTGGCAAGACCCATCTGGCGTGTGCGGTGCTTCAGGAACTCTTGAGCAAGTGCGCCGGCATCTACACGACGGCACATGAGATGGGGCAGAGGGTTGCCGATTCCTGGGGCTGCCGAGAGACGGGTAAGACGACCGCAGACGTGAAAAGAGCCTACAAAACCTGTCCGCTGCTTGTCGTCGATGAGGTCGCAAAGGAAGACGCGAAGCCGATCACAAAGGAAGTCCTCTCAGAGGTCTTGTACGCCCGCTACGACACTCAACTTCCGACCATCTGGATCACCAACGCCGATCCGGCGCTGCTGAAGAGCGCGATAGGAGAGCAGGAGTACGACCGGCTCAAAGAAACATGCAAGTTCATCCGGTTCTCGTGGCCGAGCATGCGGAAGAACGACATCGATTTTTAACAAAGGAGGAGTCATGAAAGAAAGTGACGAATATCGCCTCGGACGATCTGCCGCATTGCGTGGTGAGTCGATGGCGAAATACCAGAGCCTCACGGCTCGAATGAATCCCAAAAAGAGAGCAGCCTTCATTCAAGGCTATTACGACGGACTGAGGAGAAAGGAAAAATGATTGGTTTCACGATTGAGGGGGCTCCAGTCCCCAAAGGACGCCCGCGCTTCACGCGCACTGGGCATACGTTCACACCGGCCAAGACGCGTCAATACGAGGCTCTGGTGACGGCAAGAGCAAGGGAAGCCATGATCGGCAAGAGAAAGATCGAAAAGCCGAACGCAGTCCGTGTGGACATCCTCGCCATCTTTCCTGTGCCCTCGTCATGGTCTAAGAAACGCCGCACAGCGGCTCTGCAAGGTGTCGAGCATCACGTCTCAAAGCCGGACCTTGACAACGTACAGAAGGCGATTCTTGACGGCATGAACGGGATCGTTTTTGAGGACGACTCGCAGGTGATCGACAGCCGGACCAGAAAGGCGTACGGACCCGAACCGGGTGTAAAAGTTTTTATTGACGAGGTGAAGCATGGATGATGCAGACCGAGCCGCCAGAAGCGATGAATGGATCATGCGCGCGGCAATTGAGGAGAGAAAGCCAGAGGGACCAAGACCGATCGTGGTGAGCTTGTGCTTGAACTGCGGGGAAGTGATCGAGAGAGTGCCTGCAACGGTCGAGGGAGTTCGAAATGTTCGACGTTGGTGTTGTGCCGAATGCCGAGACGAATGGGAAAGGGAGCATGCGAATGGATGAAGCGGAGCGCCGAATTCTTGAAGCGCGCCTTGAGAACTGGAGTTCATGGGCGCGTGAGGGGAAGCCTCGTGGAAAGAGTTCAATGCTCGGCGTGATGCGAGAGGCCGGCTACGTGCCAGAGGAAGGCACAAAGGAACGTCCTCGCATTATCGACATCAATGACGCTGTGGAGATCGAGGCGGCGTGGAGCGCGATGCTCGATTCAAAAGAGAAGAGGTTGTTGCAGGAGGCCTATGGGAATCCGAGCCGGCCGCTCTGGATAACCTGTCGTGTGGTAGGCATCCGACCACGCAAGTACGAACAGCATCTCATGTTGGCAATGCGCATGTTGCACAACGTGCTGTCCCGTGATAGACTTCACTAATCAAATTATGCCGGTGTGTCCGAGCTGGAGGGCGAGTCTTTTAGGCTCGCTTTGCCATGCCTTGGAAAAACACCAGCAATTCTAGAAAGCGGCATCTCCTCCACGGTGATGCCGCTTTTTTGTTTTGAAAACAACACCGCGCACGCCTCTCAACGATGCGCAACCCGCGCGGTTACCTTTTCGCTACCTTAGGGCAGTTTGCTCCGAGGTCGGGGCGGGGAGAAATCCTCGCCCTTTCTCATTTTCGGAGGATCGCTATGTTCGATCGATTTGACAACTGGCTTATGGATAGGCTTGTTCGGCTCTATGTTGCTGCGAGTGCGCGCCGACGTCGCCGCCTTGGGCTTGCCGCTGATGGAGACTTCGAGGGTGTCCGCTTTATCGATACCGACGCGGGACAGGCAAGGTTCGTTTACTCGTACCGATTAGCGAACAAAATGGGCGATTATGGCAAGGGCGATATTCCGGTCAACGGAACAATTGCTGAAGTGATCCCCGTAGACGAAGAGCCTGATCCTGGCTTAGAGCGTGTCGTGGTGTGGGCGATTTCTGACGATGACATCAGCGTGTCGCTCCCTGTGAAATACACCAGGGAGCGGCTTACTGATTTCCAAATTAAAGACCTGCTTGGTCAAATGGCCGAAATTGCTCGCCATCGAATCCAATGTTTGACGTGACTTCATCTTCGCCCGAAGCCGGAAGTTGCTTCAGCCCTTTGGCTTGGAGATACTGCGCTAAACAGTATTTCAGTTCGTTCTTGGTGAGCTGCCTGTAAGCCATCACGTGGAGCGTGAATGTTTTAGCGCTGTTCATGATGACGTTATGGATATGTGGCTTAGGAATGGCATCTGACATAAAAGCTCCTTGGTTACGTTGATGGTGTCAGAGTCTCAACGATACACCAGGGAGAGCGTGACGCCCTCGGGGGAAACCTCGGGGGCTTTTCTATTTTGGAGAGGTCTTTATGACTGAATTTTGGATGGGCGTCGGCATGATTGCTGGAGCTCCGGTGTTTGGGTTCGTGTCAGCGCTTCTTGCCGTTGCACCTATCTACTGGGCTTTGGGTCGTGTTTTGAAAAAGATGCCAGAGAAAGATAGAGCAGAAAATAAAGAGAAGGTGGACTCAATCGTCGCTTTTCTTGTTTTTGGTGTCTTTTCGTTGGTGGCCCTTGTGTCGGTAATCAAGGGCTTCTGCTTGATCTTCTGAGGTACAGCATGAAGAAAGCTATTGTGGCGGCCATTGCGGTCGCCTTTTTCGTTTCTACAGCTGCGGAAGCACGAGGTGGTCGTGGGTTCAGCGGTGGGCGTTCGTTCTCCCGTCCTGCTCCGACGAAGAGCTATGCACCGAAGCGCACGACCGTCGTGAAGAAGAACACGACCGTCATCAACCAGACGGTGAATCAGGTGCCGGCATCTTCCAACAATAGCTTCTGGTCTACTGTTGCCGGATCGTTCGCAGGATCGATGGCAGGCAACGCTGTCTACGATGCTGTGACTGATGACAAGAGCCAGGCGCCTGTGCAGGCTCAACCTCAGCCTCAACCTGCTCAATGATGAGGGCGGGGCGTCAAAAGGTACTCCTGGGGCTTTTTGAGCCTTGCGGGTCGGACGAGCCCCGAAAACGGTCTAGATGCAATTTTCAAAAGGGTGTTCATGAACATTTCACTTTACGCTTTTCGTGAACGGTTTACGCTTGCCGGTGCCTGCCGGTATTGAAGCGAAAGCGCGAACGCGTGAAGATGGAAGTACCAAACAAAATGAGGTGTTGGCATGGCGAACGATGGCGTCAGCATGCGAGAGTTTGCGCGCCAGGTCGGACGTAGTGCCGCATACGTAAGCGGGAAGTGCAAGACTGGCGAGCTGCCTCTCGTCGACGGAAAGATTCCGTTGAAAGAAGGTATTAAAGCCTTCAAGGCTCTGGTCAAGTCTGAAGAACAAAAAAAGGCGAGCCGCCGCACGTCGAGAAAGACTGCGGACGTGTTCATGGGCGACGACGATGACGACAAGCAGATCGCTTCTGCGATGAATCTCAATGAGGCGTTCAACAAGGCGCGCGTCGCCAAAGAGGTCGCAACCGCAAAAATCAAGGACCTCGAATACAAGAAGCTCAAGGGCGAGTACGTAGCGGTTGCCGATGTTGAGGCGGACGCGAGAGAGGCGGCAGCAATGCTCCGAAACTTCGCGATCTCCGCGCCGACACGTTATTCCGCGCTGCTTGAAAATCGGACGCAGCGCGAAGCTGAAGAAGTCCTTGAAGACATCTTCCGCGACCTTCTGAAAACAATCAACGACTCGCGCTTCGCAAAGGAGTGATGACATGGGCATTTGGGCCAAGGCGTGGGCGCAAGCCTGTCGCCCGATCTCTCGTTTGACTGGGAGCCAGTGGGCCGACAAGTTCCGCGTTGTTGCGTCTGGTACTTCTCCAGAAGCCGGCTCTTGGCGCACAAGTCGAACTCCCTACCTACAGGAGCCGATGGATTCAGCAACGGATCGACGCACGGAAATCGTCGTCATGTGTTGCTCGTCTCAGCTCGGCAAGTCGGAGATGCTCCTGAACATCATGGGCTACTACGCCGATCAGGAGCCCGCGCCTCAGCTTATGCTACAGCCGACCGTTGAAATGGCCGAGGCGTTCTCGAAGGAGCGCATCGAGCCCATGTTCCAGAACTCTCCAGGCTTGCAAGGCAAGCTCGAAGCAGGAAAGGACGGTCGCGGTTCCGCGAAAAAGTCAAGCACGACAATTCGCATGAAGCACTTCCCCGGTGGCTACCTTGCCCTTGTCGGTGCGAACTCGCCGGCGGGGCTTGCGTCCCGTCCGATTCGCGTCCTGCTTTGTGACGAAGTGGACCGCTACGGCGTGACGAAAGAAGGGGACCCTCTGAAGCTTGCCATTCAGCGAACTCAGAACTTCGGAAACCGAAAGATCATTCTTGTCAGCACGCCGACCATCAAAGGCGCGTCGAAGATTGACGACTGGTACGAACGAAGTGATCAACGTCGCTTCTTTGTCAAGTGCCCGCATTGCGGTGAGGAACACATTCTGCAATGGGCAAACGTGACCTGGCAGAAAGACGACGAAGGGAATGCGCTGCCGATGACAGCAAGCATGCATTGTCCAGAGTGCGGTTGCATCACGAGAGGCGCTTACAAGCCCGACCCGAAGCTACTGCAGAGCGGTCGTTGGATTGCAACGAACCCCGGAAGCAAGATCAAGGGCTATCACGTCAACGCGCTCTATTCGCCTTGGGTCAATTTGCACGATCTGGTGGAGGAGTTCGTTTCGGTGAACCACAACCGCGACAAACACGGCCTCATGGAGTTCGTGAATTTGAAGCTCGGCGAGGCCTGGGAGGAAATCAACCCTGACGCCGACAACTGGGAGCAACTGTTCAACCGGCGCGAAAGCTATCCGCCAAACGGCGTCCTCCCGGAAGGCGTCTTGCTACTGACCGCTGGCATCGACGTTCAGCACGACCGTCTCGAATGCACGGTCTATGGATGGGGCGTCGGGCGGGAGTGTTGGGGCATTGAACATCGAGTGCTTTATGGCCGCCCGGACGATCCGCGAACATGGCAGCAGCTTGATGCAATCCTGCAGCGGCAGTATTCGATGCAAAACGGCGTCCATGTTTCGGTCGCTTGCGCCTGCGTTGACTCTGGTGACGGTACCTACACAACGAACGTCTACCAGTACACGAAAGCCCGAGAACGAATGCGCGTTTTCGCGATCAAGGGGCGAGGCGGCATCGGTGTCCCGTTCATCAACACGCCGACGAAGAGCAACGCGATGAAGGCAACGCTCTTCACGCTCGGTGTTGACAGCGGAAAGTCGCTTGTCATGAACAGGCTTTCCGTGCAGGAACCTGGTCCGAACTTCGCGCACTATGCGGCGCAGGAGGACAGGGGCTTTTCTGAAAACTTCTTCAAGCAGTTGACCGCTGAGGTGCTTGAAAAACACTTTGAAAAAGGCGTCGTGAAAATGGCGTGGAAGAAAATCCGCGAACGCAACGAGGCCCTTGACTGCGCGGTCTACGCGACTGCCGCACTCGAATTGCTGAACCCGAACTTCGAGTTCCTTGCCGACTTCTACCAGAACGGCGGGGCACTCAGACAGCAGACCGCTCCCCGCAAGCCGCGAGGGACGCTGTCGAAGGGAATAACCGTGTAAGGAGTTGCAAGTCTAGTGCGACAAGAGAAAACGCAGATCGAATACGTTAGCGTTGACAATCTGAAGGCGTACGAGCGAAATGCTCGAACGCACAGCGACGAGCAGGTACAGCAAGTCGCAGAATCGATCAAAGAGTTTGGGTTCACAAATCCCGTTTTGATCGACGAAAACAACGAGCTCATTGCAGGCCACGGTCGAACAATGGCCGCGAAGTCGATCGGCATGAAGGAAGTGCCGGCGATTCGCCTGAAGGGGCTCACAGCTGCGCAGAAGAAAGCGCTGCGCATTGCCGACAATCAGTTGGCACTGAACGCCGGATGGGATGAGGAGCTTCTCCGCATCGAGCTCGGTGAACTTCAGGAACTTGACTTCAACCTCGATGTCATGGGCTTCTCTGACGAAGAGCTCGACCTTCTGCTTGATGGGACCGGCTCGATTGATGACGACGAGGAGCACGGGAAAGACGCTGAGGAAATCGCGGAACCGTCAGAAGACCCGGTTGTCAAGCCTGGCGAACTTTGGCTCCTTGGGGACCATCAGCTGTTGTGCGGAGATTCAACACGCATCGATGATCTTGTTCGCTTGTGCGAAGAAGGCAGCGTCGATCTGTATTTGACCGACCCGCCTTACAACGTGGCCTACGAAGGCGCGACGAAAGACAAGCTGACGATTCAGAACGACAACATGTCGGACGAGAACTTCCGAAAGTTCTTGATTGATGCCTTCTCTACTGCTGATTTTGCCATGAAGCCAGGAGCGTCTTTCTACATCTGGCACGCGGACGCTGAAGGCTACAACTTCCGAGGCGCGTGCCGAGACAACGCGTGGAAGGTGCGCCAGTGCCTTGTGTGGAACAAAAACTCTCTTGTTCTTGGTCGTTCTGACTACCAGTGGAAGCATGAGCCGTGCTTGTACGGCTGGAAGGAAGGCGCGGGGCATGCCTGGTACTCGGACCGTAAACAAACGACGGTTCTCGACTTCGATAAGCCGTTGAGGAACGGGGATCACCCGACGATGAAGCCGGTTGATTTGTTTGAGTATCAGATCGGCAATTCCACAAAGAAGGGCGACGTCGTTCTCGACAGCTTTGCCGGCTCTGGCACGACCGTCATTGCTTGCGAGAACACAGGTCGTAAGGCTCGGGCGATGGAGCTCGATCCACGTTACTGCGACGTCATCATCAAGCGATGGCAGGACTTGACGGGAGAGGACGCGGTTCGTGAAGACGGCGTGACGTTCAACGACTGCAAGTAATCACAAACAAAGGAGGCATCGAAATGTCTTGGATCACCATAGACGAGGCCCGCGCGAATCTGAAGATGTGGCTCGATGCCGAACGCGCGGTCGCCTCTGGCCAGTCTTACAAAATCGGAACGCGTAGCTTGACGAGAGCTTCGCTCTCAGACATTGCAGCTCGCATCAAATACTGGCGCAACGAGATCGACAAGCTCGAAAACGGCCGTAAGGGGGCACGTGTAATGCGTGCCGTCCCTCGCGACCTGTAAGGAGGCTTGCAAATGAATCTGCTTGACAAAGCAATCAGGGCGATCAGTCCTGAGCGCGCGTTGAAGCGTTATGAAGCCCGCCGAAAGCTCGAAATTCTCAACAGCGGATATTCGCGGCACGGTGGCTCATACGCCAAGAAGTCCCTTATGGGATGGCTATCCGGCGGGAGCGACGCGGACGCGGACATCGTTGACAACTTGGAGACGCTTCGCAATCGCTCGCGCGACCTCTATATGGGTTCGCCTCTTGCAACTGGCGCGCTCAAGACCGTTCGAACGAACGTCGTTGGGTCCGGGCTTGCGCTGAATGCCCAGATCGATGCGAAGTTCCTAGGCCTTACCGAGGAGCAGGCGAAAGAGTGGGAAGAAAACACCGAACGTGAATGGCGGCTGTGGTCTGAAAGCGTGAACTGCGATGCGGAAAGACGGCAGACGTTCTTTCAGCTTCAGTCTTTGGTGCTCCTTTCTGCGTTGATGAGTGGCGACGTCTTTGTGACGATGCCGATCATCCCGCGCAAGGGCTGCGCCTACGACTTGCGAATCGGCCTCATCGAAGCCGACCGCGTGTGCGATCCGCTGAACCCTCCGACGACAGCTAATGTCCTCGGCGGCATCGAGGTCGGGACATACGGCGAGACCGTTGCCTACTGGGTGGCGAAACATCATCCGGGCGCGATCCCTCGCATTGGTCAGGACCTGCAACAGGAATGGAAGCGCGTGCTGGCTTTCGGCACAACGACGGGGCGTAGAAACGTTTTGCACATCATGGCAGACGTTGAACGTCCTGCGCAGCGCCGAGGCGTGCCGATGCTTGCTCCGGTCATCGAGGCCTTGAAGCAACTTTCAAGGTATTCGGAAGCCGAGCTGATGGCGGCGGTCGTGTCCGGAATGTTCACGGTCTTCGTCAAGAGCAACACTCCCGATTCTCCACTCGGACAGGCTTTCAATCCCGCGATGCAAGTCGACAAGGACCCGAACGCCTATGAAATGGGTAACGGGTCGATCGTCGCCCTTGACGAAGGTGAAGAGGTCCAGATCGCGGACCCGAGTCGACCGAATCCGAACTTCGATCCTTTCGTGATCGCTATTTGTCGCCAGATCGGTGCGGCGCTGGAGATCCCTTACGAGCTTCTCGTGAAGAACTTCACAGCGTCCTACAGCGCGTCGAGGGCTTCGCTTTTGGAGGCTTGGAAGATGTTCCGCATGCGCCGCGAATGGCTCGTGGGGAACTTCTGTCAGCCGATCTACGAGGAGTGGCTGACCGAGGCTGTTCTGAAAGGTCGTGTGCAAGCACCCGGCTTCTTCGATGATCCGGCAATCCGTGCAGCTTGGTGCGGGGCCGAATGGTTCGGCGATGCGCAGGGACAGCTTGATCCGCTGAAGGAAGCCAACGCGGCGAAGGTCCGTGTCGATGAAGGCTTCAGCACTCGAGAACGCGAGGCGGCTGAGCTCACCGGCATGAAGTATGACCAGGTTCACGCGGTGCGAAAGCGCGAGGAGGCAATGCGCAGGGAAGACGGTCTGAGTGCGACAGCTCCGGCTCAACCGATGACGGAACCGGAGAAGGAGGAAACAGATGAAGAATAAGTTTTGGAACGTCAAGGCCGAGGGGAAACGGGCGCAGCTCGATCTTTTCGGCTATGTCGGCGGGTCGAAGGACGATCCGTGGGGGAAGGGCTTCAACGAGGCTGAATTCCTCGCGGACTTCCGAAAAATCCCGTCCGATAGCCCTCTTGATATTTCGATCAATTCGTTCGGCGGGGCCGTCTATACGGGCTTGTCCATTTATTCGCTTCTAAAGGCGCATAAGGGACAGATTACCTTCCGAATTGACGGCGCTGCCATGAGTGCTGCGACGATCATCACGAGCGTGCCTGGCGCGAAAGTCGTCATGCCGAGGGGCTCAATGATGATGATCCACAAGGTCAGCTCTGGCGTCTGGGGGAACACGGACGACATGAGAAAGGCGGCGGACGACATGGAGAAGCTTGAGGACAACCTCATTGACATCTATGTCGAAAAGACCGGTCGCACGGTTGCCGAGATCAAGGAAAAGGTCAACGCCGAGTCCTATTTCACAGCAGAAGAGGCTGTGGAGTTCGGTCTGGCTGATGAGATTGATGAAACGACGGAGGTCAAGAACACGGCTTCTGGCGGTTTCGTCATGTTAAACGGCCTGAAGGTAGATTCGCGTTTCTTTGCGAATGCGCCGAAGGGCTTCATTCACGCGGAACAGCCCAAGGCATCCGCAGTTCAAAAGGAGGTTCACAAGATGAATCTGGAAACGTTGAAAGCGGAACATCCTGACTTGGTGCAGGCGATCCGCGAAGAAGCTATTGCCGAAGGCGCTACGAATGAACGCGCACGCATCCAGGCGATCGAAGACATCGCTGTCGCAGGTCATGAAGACCTTGTGAACGCAGCGAAGTTTGACGGCAAGACGACCGCAGAAGCGCTTGCAGTTCAGATCCTGAAGGCCGACAAGGCTCGCGGCGCACAGATGCTCAAGGATCGCAAGAGCGACGCGAAGGCTCTTGAGGGTATCGAATCGGAAGGCAATGAAGGCCTTGATCCGAAGGCAGAAGCGAAGGCAAAGCTGGACGCCGAAATGAAGGCGGCCATTGAAGCAGGTGCGCGCGCCTTCGCTCGCAAGTAAAGGAGGAAGAAGAAATGGCAATGCAAGAAACTCATACGACGACTGTCGACAATCTTTTCGCTGCGTCGCAGATCATGCCGGTTGTTGCTGACAGCATGATGGTCAAGACTAGCCAGGGCGTGCTCAAGCGCGGCGCTCTGCTTGATAAGGACGGCACGCTCTGCAAGGTTGACTCTGGGAAGACGACGATTTCTGCAGTGTATGCAGTCCTTGCCGAGGACGTGGATACGGCTTCCGGCGACAAGGTCGCTGCCGTGTATCTCACCGGCGAATTCAACGAAGATGCTCTTTCTTTTAACGCTGAGAACAGCGCTGCCGTTGCGGACTTCAAGCCGTCTGCTCGTCAGGTCAGCATCTTCTTCAAGCCGAGCATCTAAATCTCAGGAGGGACTACAACAATGGCAATTGATATGTTTACTACTCGCACGATGCTCGCGATGGTCGAAGAAGGCCAAAAGAGCAATTCCACCTGGTTGCGCGATCGCTACTTTACGAATCGCCCGACCTTCCACACCCAGAAGATCGACTTCGACATCATCGGTCGCGGCGGTCGCAAGATTGCGCCCTTCGTCAACCCGAAGGTTGGCGGTGTCGTGCTGACGCGCGAAGGCTTCCGCACGGAAAGTTACGAAGCGCCGGAAGTTTCTCCGATGCGCGTGACGACGGCAGAAGACATGCTGAAGCGCCTGCCTGGCGAAACGATCTACTCCGCAAAGAGCCCGACGCAGCGTGCTGCCGAAATCCTCGGCAAGGACTTGTCCGACCTCGACGACATCATCACGCGTCGTGAAGAGGTCATGTGCGCCGAGGCTCTTTTCCAGGGCAAGGTGACGGTCAAGGGCGAAGGCTACGATGAAGTTCTGAACTACTGGGCTCACCTGGAGACGAAGGAGCAGCCGAAGACTACTTTGGGCACGAAGTGGGACGCTGCTGACGCCGCCCAGATCATGGGCGATCTTCGTACGCTTCGTCGCACGATGATTCAGTCCGGCGGCTTTACGCCGCACGAGCTGATCTGCGGCTCGAAGGTGCTTGATACGATCCTCGATAAGCTCACGACTGCCAATCAGCTCGATACGCGTCGCGTCGACATGGGCGCGATTGATCCGCAGCACTTGCCGAATGGCGTGACGTACTGGGGCTATCTCAAGGACTCCGGTCTTGACATCTACTCTTATGACGAGTGGTACACGGATGACGCCGGCAAGGAACAGCCGATGGTTCCCGAAAAACTCTGCATGCTCGCAAGCCCGAACGCGAAGACGATGCTTGCTTACGGCCTGGTTTCCTTGACCGGTGATGATGCGGTCAAGTTCTACGAAGGCGCTCGTGTCCCTGATTCTTGGGTTCAGCGCGCCAACCCGTCTGGTCGTATTGTGCAGATCAAGAGCCGTCCGCTGCCGATCATTCAGCAGATTCACGGCTTCCACGTCATCGAAGCTCTCGCTTAAGAGCGACAAAAACCGAATTAGGGCAGGCAATACGACCTGCCCTTTTTCGTAGGAGGGACAGAAATGAAAGTTGTTCTTTTAGAAAACCTTCTCATTTCCGGCAAACGCTACACGGCAGGTGAGGAGATCGAGGTTGACGAGACGGTCGGCCTTCAGCTTCTCAAGGAAAATCTGGCGCTTGTCGGCGTGAATGAGGTCGAGGACGCCCCTGTCGAAGAAGCTCCATTGCCGACGCCGGAAGCTGCTTTTGCTCCGATTCCCGAAGCAGAAGATGAGCCAGAGGTTGAAGTCAAGCAACCTGTCAAGCGTCGCACGACGAAGAAGGTGGCGGGATGAGTGCCTTCAAGGATTTCGTTGCTGCTGACGTGCAGAACGTCTTCATCAACCTCGACGAGTTTGCCGAGGAGCACGAAATCGGCCATGAGGTTGTGCCGTGCATTCTCGACAAGATCATCACGCAGGCGAACGGCGACGATTCATACCTTGGCGTTTTTGTCAACCAGCTGACGATCTACGTCGAAGTCGGCGTGATTGAAACGCCGGTCGAGGGCGAGCTTCTCAACATCGACGGCGCGCTTCATCTTGTCAAGTCCGTCAGCAATGAGGGTGGCGTGCTCGTCATTGTGACGGAGGCGAATGAGCAATGAGTAAAGCGCTAGAGGTCATCGTTTCCGACGGACAGGGGCGGTACAAGGACGCTCTTGAGAAGGCCGCTAAGTTGCTCTCGGAAGTTCCGAACGGATACGAGGCTGCCGTCAGTCGTTCGATGAATCGTGCGGCCACTGCCGGACGCTCTGCCGCGGTCTCAACGATCCGGCAGGAGTACACGATCAAGGCCTCAACGGTGCGCCGTAACTTCTCCATCCATAAGGCGACGCGCTCAGACCTTGAAGCGCTGGTCACGAGTAAGGGGCCTCGCATTCCGTTGGTGAATTACAAGACTCGTCCGAAAACCGACACGACCGGCAATACACGAAAGCCGGTGCGCGTCGCCGTCAAGGCACGGGGAGGTTTGAAGCCATTGGGGAAAACGTTTGTCTATCGCGGAAGGATTCTTCAGCGATTGGGCACAAGTTCGCTTCCTGTGCAAGAGGTTTATGGTCCAGCAATCCCGGTGCTGTCTGGGAATAACGAGGTCGTAGACAACGTCGAAAAGGCGATGCAGGAGACCTTCCTCAAGCGTCTGGATCACGAAACCGGCTATCTCCTCGGCGGTGGGAACATCAACAAATACACAAAACACAAGGGGTGATGCGGATGGTTGAAAACGAACTGACGCGCGCGATCCGTGAACTGGTCGCGGAGGCCGTGAAGAACTTCTCGCTTCCAACGAAACCAGAGCGCGGCTCTGCAGAGGGCGATCTTCGTGCTCCGCAGGTCGTCAACGGGTATCTGCCGCCGAAGCGTACCGGACAGAAGGACGACTTTCCTTTCGTTCTTGTCCGAGCCGACGAAGGTGCGACAGACCAAGACTCAACCGAGGTGAGTGTTTCGATCATTGTCGGGACCTACTCCGAAGAGTACGACGGGCACGAATACTGCCTGAACGTTATGTCCCGCATTCGCACTGCGCTGTGCTCCTTGCCGGGGATGACCTTGGCTAATCGATATCGGCTGAAGCATCCGATCAAGTGGAGCACCTATGCGGAGCAGCCCTATCCGTACTGGCAGCTCGACATGCAGACGACGTGGGACATCCGCACGCCGCAGCCAATTGATAAGGAGGAGGACTTCTGATGACTATGAAGAAACCCACAACTAAAAAGGCGCAAACCGCCGAGGGAAAGGCCGTCGTCTATATCGGCCCGACCCTTGGCGGTGGTGCACTGATGCGCAATGCGGTGTTTCGTGCAGGGGAGTTTCCTCCGCACATCGTATCGATGCGCGAAAAGAGTGAGGCCCTGCGCGGTCTCTTTGTCCCGGTGTCTGAACTGGCGACAGCGCGAAAGCGCATCGGCGTGAAGGGCGACATCCTAAACGCCTATGTGCGTCAACTCAAAAATGAACTCTAAGGAGGTCATCAAATGGCATACAACCACGGGGTAAAAATCTCCGAAGTGCCGACTTCTATCCTGCCGCCGGTGCAGGTTGAGGCGGCCATTCCTTTCATCGTCGGGACGGCTCCGGTCAATATGGCAGACCCGACGAACGTCAATAAGCCTGTTCTCTGCTACTCGTATGACGAAGCCGTTGCGGCTTTCGGCTACGTTCCGCCGGTAGAGGACAGCGTCAGCGGTCTGAAAAAGTACGACTTCACGCTGAGCGAAGCGATCTATTCCCAGTTCGCTCTCTTTGGCGTCGCGCCGATCATTGTGGTCAACGTTCTCGATCCTGCGAAGCACAAGAAGACGGCGACGGCAAAGACGGTGACGCTTGACTCGAAGACCGGCTCTGCAACGATTGCAGAGACCGGCATCATCCTGTCGACCCTCAAGCTTTCTCAAGACGTGACGACCTATCAGGAAGGAACTGATTTCGTAGCGACTTTCAATGACGCGGGGCATCTTGTCATCACGTCGAAGAAGGATGAGGACAGCTTCAAGGTGCCGGTCGGCGCATCGCTGACGTTTGCGGCTGAAAAGCTCGATCCGTCTGCTGTGACGAAGTCTGAAATCATCGGCGGCGTTTCCGTTGACGGTGCAAAGAGCGGCCTTGAACTTGTTGGCGAGTGCTTCCCGCGCTTCCGCCTTGTGCCGGGGCAGATCGTCGCTCCGAAATATTCGAGCGATCCGGAGGTGGCGGCTGTGATGGCAGCCAAGGCAGTCAATATCAACGAACACTTCCGCGCGATTTCCCTTATCGACGTTCCGACGGACACCGTCGATTCCTATTCGAAGGTCGCGGAATGGAAGAACAACAACAACGTCGTCGATGAGGCGCAGGTCACTTGCTGGCCGATGCTTGCCCTTTCCGGCACGGCGTACCACATGAGCACGCAGCTCATGGGCCTTATCGGCAAGGTGGACGGTGACAACGACAGCACTCCGTATGTGTCGCCGTCGAACAAAAACTTCCAGATGACGGCAACGGTCCTCGCGAACGGCAAGGAAGTCTGGCTCGGACCTGAAAACGGCGCTTATCTGAACGGCCAGGGCGTCGTGACGGCGCTCAACTTCATCGGCGGTTGGGTGTGCTGGGGCAACCGAATGGCTTGCTACCCGGGCAACACCGACGTGAAGGATTCCTTCATTCCTGTTCGCCGCATGTTCAACTGGATCGGCAACACGCTTGTTCAGACCTTCTGGCAGCGCGTTGATGCCCCGCTGAATCGTCGTCAGGTCGACACAATCGTTGACAGCGCCAACATCTGGCTGAATGGCCTCGCTGCTCGCCAGTACATTCTCGGCGGTCGCGTGGAGTTCCTTGAGAGCGAAAACCCGACGACGGACCTTATGGACGGAATCGCACGCTTCCATGTGTACGTGACGCCGCCGTCTCCGAATCGCGAGATCGATTTCATTCTTGAGTACGACGCGAGCTATCTCTCGACGCTGTTTGAATAAGGAGGCTTGAATTATGGCAACTGGAAACAAGGTGCCCGAGCGCCTGATTAACTTCCGCGTTTACAACGACGGAAACGACTTGCTCGGCGTCGCGAATGTGGACCTGCCGTCCATCGAAGCGATGAGTGACACTGTCAGCGGAGCCGGGATTGCCGGTGAAGTTGAAAGCCCGATTCTTGGTCATTTCGGCTCGATGACTGCGACCTTCACTTGGCGCACCATCACGCCGGAGCTTGCAAAGCTCGCGAACCAAAAGGCGCATGCGCTTGACTTGCGCGGATCGCAGCAGGTATACGACGCGGCGCTCGGCGAATATTCGTCTGTTCCCGTGCGCGTGTCTCTGCGTGCGACGCCAAAGAGCATCTCTCTCGGATCGTTCGAGGTCGGTTCTACGACGGACAGTGAAACCGAGTTTGAGGTGATTTACATGAAGGTCCTTGTGAATGGCAAGGAACTAATCGAAATCGATAAGTACAACTTCATCGCCAAGTTCGATGGGGAAGACAAGCTCGCCAGCGTTCGAAAGGACCTGGGCTTGGCGTAAAGCACAACGCCGGGGGCGGAATGAGCCGTGCCCCGGCAATCCAAAAACAAAGGAGTGAAAAACATGAAGTACATCCTCTCGAAGGAATATGAGTTCGAAGGCCAGAAGTACACGGAGATTGAGTTGAACCTTGATGTCCTTACTGGCAAGGATGTGTCTGCGGTGAAGCGCGAATGGGCGCGTGCGGGGAATATTTCTCCGTTGGTTGCCGTGGACACTGACTTCTGCGTGTACCTTGCTGCGAAGGCCGCGAAGCTTCCGATTGAGTTCATGGAAAACCTTCCCGCCAAGGACTACTGCGCAATCGGGCAGGAGGTCAGCAATTTTTTGTTAGGGTGATCGGCTTTGCAGAACGGTCTGATCCTGACGACGAGGTCAAGTCGACGGCGGTATCCATCGCACGCGTCATGAAAGGCGGTGCGCTTGAGTGGATGCAAGAGCCGCTGATTGAGCTCGCATCATGGAACAGAACGATAACAAAGCAGCTAGAAGCCGAAGCGAAGGCAAAAAAACGAAAGTGAGTTGCTTATTCTGGGACTTCTGTCCCTTTCAACGGTATGCTGTGAGTACTGAAGGAGGGGATTGGATGTTTATGCGTTTACTGAACGGCGCTGTTGAAGGCGTTATGACGGTTTTGGGTGTGTTGTTATGGGTCGTGATTCTTTTCGGCCTGTACATCCTGATTTTCTAACGCATCCCAAATTTGAAAAGATGGAGCTCGCTTTTGGCGGGCTTTTTTCTTTTGTACGGAAAGCTCGTTTCGGCGGGCTTTGTTTTGGTTCATCTCGGAAGTCCGTGGAACGCGGCCTTGACTTTTAAGAAAAAGTACTGA